>QWCJ01000371.1_pt1 | contig 31187 bp, 28 predicted proteins | sample 1972501 | NCBI WGS metagenome assembly QWCJ01 (sample SAMN09866711, study PRJNA288562) | Human vaginal metagenome isolate term2_vaginal, whole genome shotgun... | isolation source: vagina | host: Homo sapiens | place: USA: California
ATTTCCCTAGGTTCAATTAGTTGCTAAGAGCATCTGATTCACCCCTAGGAGCGCGCTCAAGCCCCTGGGGGTTTCTTCGTGGGTATTTGTTCACCTGGATAACCTCGAGTCCTTAAATTGCCTCATAGAGAACTTAAAGATTAAGATTCACCTCTACGACATTAGATCATCAAGATAGTATCTAAGAAATCCGCACATTATCATCGCCTAGCTTCCACATGCCTAGATTTTGACCTACACCTTGAAAATCGCGCAACCCCTTCATCTCTCTCAATACCTCTATTTTCACATTCCAGAGAAGACCATGAAAATCGCTCAACCTACTTCGACCCTTACAACCCTCCTTATTTTCCACTTTCACAAATCAACTCCTCAAATCCGCGCAACCCCTAGATACTATCTACTCAATTCTTCCAAATCCCACCCAACCCCTCAAATCCGCGCAACCCTCCCCGTATTGTTTATCCCTACTCCCCATCTTCCTCAAGAAGCCCTAAAAGGTCATCGAGGTCTCCAGTAATATCCTGACCCTCCTCCCCACTAACCTCTTCCTTATTTTCCCCACTGGTGTCTTCTTTTGACTTCTTTGAGTAGGCAAGGAGTTCCTGGGCACTTTTTGCGTTTTCGATCAAAAGCTCTATTCTTCGCACCTGCTCCTGAACCCCCTCATCGGTTTCTACATCCTTGTCAGAGCAGACGAGAACCTGATAGCCCATAAGGGTAAGCTGTGTTCTGTTTTCGTTGTCTTTTTGCACTTTATCGCTACGTTCCGCAACTACTTGGTTTTTCAGCTTCGCATTCGATTTCAGCTTCTTAATGATCTCTTTGTCTTGGACGACTGAGTGCCAATATGCTCCGTCAAGGAAGAAGGCCACCTTATATTCCTCCCAGGTAAAATCTGGGGTTGTCAACTCCGTGCCGTCTTCTCTATAGAAGGTCTTATTTCTATCTGGGGCAGGAAGGCCTCGAAGTAAAATCGCATCGAGGAGGCGCTCTTCGCACTGTGATGTGTTTTTAATGTTGGGGTCGAGGGACTGTTTTGTTTTTTGCACGATACCGCGCTGAACCGCAACGAAAACCCGACCAAATCCTTCAAGGTCACGAGAGTTGACATATTCGACAGTCCATCCCTTATCAACGAAGTGCTGCGTGTCATCTCCGTCAAAGCAAATCCCGAACCGAATACTTGGCACCGCAATGCTTAGTGTCTTTTCATCCTCGGTGTAGTTCGGGACAATCTTCTCAGGGTTCTCTGCAACACCGAGGCCATATAGTAGTGAATAGATATATTGGATCGGGTTGATAGCGGGTTCTGATTTCGTTGTCTTTTTCTTCCTCGCCACACCCGTCACCCTTTTCACATATTGGCCTATTTCTACAGGATTCTACTCTATCGACTTCTTACTGAAATTCACCGAGCAGATCAACATCTTGACAAGTTGTAGCAAACCGTGGAACAAGCTCATCATAGAATTTATCGGTCCGGATCGAACACTGCACTCTGCGCTGCTTTTTATGGTCACGCTTCGGATGAATCCGAATAATAGTATTCAGCTCATTCCACCTGTTGACAATATCACGGCGACGCTCACGCCACTTTGCATCATCAGCGTATGAGTTCGTAATCCCGTCGAAGATATTGAGCACTTCTTCATTTAAGTCTTCGTCCGGAAACTGTGCATCCCAATAGCTTCGCGGAATATAGAGCACATGCTCCTCAACGATACAAGTTTTCCTCCATTGCCAAAACCCAACCGCAAGAAAGAACGATTCATCCCCGTAAGCATTCCTGGAAAACGACCCCATCTCAACATTACCCCCGATCCTTTTCGTCTTAATTGAGACAGGGGTCTGATCGTCTCTTGTGCGTGCATCCCAGACAGAAGTGTATTCTTGCGCTTTTTCAAGGTCATAGGTATCAATGACGTATTGCTCGTATGCAAACCCGTGGCGTTGTCGCTCCGACACTCTACATCACCCCCCCTGATTTGGGCAATGTGGTGAAAGTGCTTGCGCAATGCTCTGCCTGTTGTTAGATTGGTCGTAGAGCAAGAGAGAGGAAACAAAAAGGAACACGAGAGCACTAAACAATTAATCATCATCCTCTTCGCCAAGAAGATTGAGAAGGTCAGAGGAGAATGCTGGAGAATCTAGGTCATCGAAATCATCGTCAAACCCGTCATCAAAATCATCATCGTCTTCGTCTTCATCTTCGAAGACTTGATCAAGGAGATCATCTAATGCATCGTTACTATCTTGAGTAGAGTCAAATTCTTCTTCGGTGTCATCGTCGTCATAAAAGACATCCGGGGTATATGTGCCAACAGCATCACGCTCATACACACTGTCCCCACTGACAAGATCCTGATCAGGATCGAATGCGTTTTGTTCAGCGATGTCTTTCGCGTCGAGGAATTTTTCCTTCTCGTAGACGAAACGAACCGCATCACGCACTGGACGAGGAAGATGTTCTTGCTCCAAGTCCTTAATTGCTCCCAGAACATTCGCCCTCCACGGCCACCCCTGCGGGGCGACAATACGGGGTCGATACGCATCAGGAGAGGATTCGACGAGGATCTTAAAACTTTCAAGCGCGTTTTGGCTTCTGAAAAAGGTAGAAACTCGAATATTCTCACTCAAGCCGTAGGTGTTAAATGCGCGCCTAGCACGAAGACCATTCCAGCCCTGAATATTCGACAGGAGGCGAAGTGCTTTAATACGCTGAAGGGGCTTAAATTCTTCTTGTTGGGCAAGTGTAATAATCTCGTCAATGGTCATCGACCCTTGCGCAAAACGTTGCACAATCTCAGCGCGAAGCTTGTCGTTCTTGTGCTTCTTTTCCTTTCCCTGCCGGATCCGTTCCGCCTCAAACTCCTTGAAACGAAGTTGATCCATATCTTCAATTTTATAGGTTACTTCAACACCTTCGGCACCCTCTAAAGGCTGGGGTTGATCTGGATTATGATGAATTTCTTGCATTGTTATCTTCTTGTATCCTCCTTATCGAAATCGAGCAGCAATCGAAGCGACCATACTGTAAATCACATAATGAGGCTGCTGACTCTCAAGTAGCTGTTGCATGTAATAGCTTATATCCTTTGAGGCACCCAGGGGGTCATGCAGCGATGTAGAAGAGCGAGCGAAGAAGTTCGAGGAGATCCCTGCAACATCATGCTTTGCAGCAATCACCTTTTTGAAATACCCGGCAAGCTGAAAACCAAGACCAATAATAAAGCTCGAATTCTTACCCTTACAATGCTCCTCTGTTGCTTGCACGGCATCATCTACTCTTCCTGCAACAATCGCATTCGTAATATCCCACGGAGGAGTATCACCAGGAAACACATCAAGCAGAAGAGTCTCCCTATTATCAACCAGGCTCGCCTGTATCAACATAGAGGCAACAGATGCCGGGTTTTTAAACTGCTTTACAATCCGCCTAATCAGATCTTCTTCCACACCGAGCTTTTCACCGGCTTCCAAGTAGTCCTTCAATGTTGGCTTTGAATAGTCAACGAAACGAACATGCTTCGGCCATGAAGTCTTCCGAGGCTTCTTAAACACCTCCACCAACACGTCAACGGAGGAGTCTTTCAACTGGTCAAAATCTTTGGCAGTAAGCTCCTCTACAATGACATGCACAGGGGCCGGGAAATCAAAAAGACCAGCCTTTTCGTGTTGAGGAAACGCCTCGATGCTCGTTACAACAGTAGCCTGGTCGTGATTATGCTTCCAGTCATCTACAACACCTTGCGCATCAAGCACCCTCGACGGAAGGGCCACAATGGTAATAGTTGCGCTACGATCCATCCTGCTCCTTCCATATCTAAGTTCATACTTCCTACAACTATAGACCAACGCAAAAATAAAGTAAAGCCCGGAAAACTCCGGTCTTCTGAAAATGTCTAGGATCAGTAGAAGTTCGGATAAGAGTCGCCAAAGCTATAAGCATCAATAAGCCACTTCGAACCAGGATGACCATGAGCGTCCTTTGTAGAAACCTGCTTTAAGAAAAGATAAACATCCTGCTCACCAAGCGGAGTGCGAATATCGTCAACAATCGACCACTGCTTCGTCTTTTGCTTCACCATCACCGTATCATTCGAAATCCGCTCCAACTCCTGATCATCCCGGTCAGCAGTCGCAATAATATACCCGCCCCCGCGAGCAACCGCAGACTTCCACGCATCAGTATGAGGTTCACCTACAAACCACGGCCTAAACCCATGCTTCTTCGCATGATCAGAACCAAACTCGTCCAAAGTCTGCTCCACACTCGTCTTATAGCCACCATTTTCAGCAATCACCGGGGAGAGCATGTTGATCGCCATGCGATTGGCAAACCCACCAGCAGAAGCAACATTTGGATCAGCAGCGTCATAATTATGCGCGTGCGTATGCGCATCATCAACATGCTCATCCTCGTCTTCCTCAATGCGAGGACCAAGCTCTACTGGATTCGTGATCTCCTCTGGCTGAGGGTAATACTTATCCTGGAACTTCACCTTCAGCTTGTCGTAATTGCGAAGCTTATCCCCCTGCTCAATGATCCCAAGCGAACCAGGACGACGATACTCCTCGGGGATCATTCCACTATATGAAGACTCAGCATCCTGTTGGGTTGTTGTTGGTGTTTCAGTCTTACGGTCTCCACTTGAGAACTCGCCCTTATCGTCAGGCGATACAGTCTGAGAAGTAGAAGACTCAGGCTGTGCCTGGGTATCATCGTCACCCTTATCCTTTGACTTCACATATGCCATATAGCCAAGACCACCAGCCAGGATGAGAGCAAGGATAACAATGACGACAATCGAGACAACCGTAAGCCTCTTTTCCTTCTCATCTTGAGATAAAGGTTTTCCTTGAGATTCCATATATGCAATACTCCTTCGCTGAGATGAATAGCTACGACTTTCATTATCCTTGTCTTTTAATTCTATCCTACTTTTTACAGGAGGGAAAGGATAAGGGCTAAGAAAATAGATAGTATCCGGTTCGTTGCATAGTATTCGGTTAGGAGAGGATGAGGAGGGTTGCGCGGAATTTAGGGGTGAAGGTGAAAATTGGAGGTCGGAGTGTGAGAATGTTAAGGAGTTGCACGGATTTCAGGAACAAGGGTGAAATTGAAGAAGGCTGAGGAATGGGCGGGGCGACGGGTTGCGCGGTTTTCAAATCGGGAGGTGAGATCCGGATAAATATGAGTGAGGAGAGGTAAGGAGGGTTGCGCGGATTTCAATGTTAGGAATGAAATTTTCGAGAAGATGGTAAAAAGGGACGCGAGGAGGGCTACGTGGAATTGAGGGTGACAATGAAAAAGTGAAAGATGTCTTGGAAGCAGTTGACAAGACATCTTTCACTTTAAGTAGAGAAGAATGGTTTGCAGGACATATGTGAGGACCCTACAAACCCTTCTCACACTGCAAGCAACCAGGGCAACAAGTTCCAGAGGTTCCTATTCTCAAAGGCCACCCTAGAAAACTAGGATCTATCACCCGACCTGAAAGAACAGGCTCACTGTCCAACGTGTTCCCACGCTTGCAGTTATGAACTACCTCAACACTTGAAGCGTTAAGGCTTCAGGTTTCATAGACTTACGCGGTTTCGCTTCACAAAGGAAACTTAACCGTCTTAGAAAATCTCCACCCGCTTCACTTTCCTACGTTCCGTAGGTAGGGGATAATTTCCAATACCTTCGATAATACACACCCTCCTAGGTGATGTCAAATTTATCCTTAAAACTAAGTCTACCAGCGACTTCTTTAGTAGAAGTTTGTCACCGCTTGGTGACATTTTGATATGTAACTGTTCGTTGACATTCTCCCCATAGCTAAAGCTAGGGGATTCAGTGTTACCTATAGACGTTAGGATACAACACCTATAGCATTGACTGGATCGACAGCATCAATGCCAGGACTTACGCTTACGACTTAAGAAGCCGGAATATTCATAAGCTACAGATGAACCCTCAATTCCTCCCCACGACTAAAATCTGGGCCTCCTTGAGGGTTGATGGTGACAGTAAGGTATCTCTGCTTCGCTTCGCCTTGAAAATCGCGCAACTCTCATCGCCCCGATAACCCCACCCCATTCCCTCTAATTTTCGAGACTCATCCTCAAAATCGCGCAACCCCCACTCCAGAACCTCACCAACCCAACATTTCACCTTGAACCTTAAAATCCGCGCAACCTTCCTTTCCTTACCACCTTCCTATTCCCTCTGATTTTCACCTCTCGCCCTCAAATCCGCGCAACCCACCTCAACACCACAAGAAAACCCTAGGGAATTACATAGTCCTCTAGGGTTCCTCTTCGCTTCCTGCCTCATACTATTTGCTGAACTTCTTAATGTGCTTTGGCACCAACTCCTTTGCATATGGGTAAGTTTGTCCCGCATAGGAGTTGAAGTCATTAGGATCTCCACAGTTTGGAACCTTGCCGGGTGTTCCACACGCCTGCGCCATAATGCAGCCGGGTCCGCCGTTATACGAGGCGAGCATTAGCTCCACAGGGTCATCTGTCTCCCCAGGAGCATCCTTAATCACATCGAGGGCGTGTTCGTAGAGGTGATCCAAGAACTTCGCAGCAGCAGGAATTGCAAGCTCGGGGTCAAGTCGATCAAGAATGTTACTCGTTCCCCACTGCTTCCAGGCAGCTGGCATAAACTGAGCTACACCGCAAGCAACTCCATTAGGTCCGTCAATACCACAGGTAGCCTCATTACTCCTTACGTTAAACGAACTTTCCTGAAACAGGAGGCCAGCCAAAATCGGAGGGGTAATATGCTTCGAGTTATTTGCTGCCTCGATAATCAGAGGAACCAGCTCCTCAGGAATCTCCGCAGTATTCAAATCCTCCGAAGAGTAATCATCCTTACCCTTCTTCGACTTCGAGGAGGTCGAACAGACATCCTTCTTACTCTTCGACCCCTTCCCCTTTGTCAACTCACTATTCGGGTCGATGCCATCAAAGTCAAGGTTGACATCAACATCGTCGAGGTCTTCGCCGTTGTTGTAGGCTTCGAGGTATTTCTGGGCACTGTCTCTAAATTGATCCATGTCAAGGGTCGAATTATCGCCCTTACCAGCACCAGGATCCCATTTGCCTTGAGCTTTACCAGCCCATTCATAGTGAGAAATCACATTACTATCGGAAACCTCGCTATCTCCAACTTTCTCCACGATTGCAGCAGCGATTCGAAGATATGCATCCATCTGGTCCTTCGGCCAGGGATCATTACCATTTGCAGCAGCTTCAACACCAATGGAAACACTATTCGCGTTATTTGTCGGCCAACCAGGATATTCACCCATTCCTGCGTGCCAAGCAACACCAGTGCCTAACACATGCGCAGTGCCGTCACGATCAAGGAAAATCTGGGCAGACAGCGCACCACCAGCAATATTCGGGTTATTCGCAATGTAGTCAGCATCATCGCCAGGGGCACCCTTATTAAAGCCAGTATGGTGAGCTACCATGCCACGCAGACCATTAAAATTACCATAGCCGTTGCCTTTCCAGCCAGGATATTCAACAACGTCAACACCGAACTTTTCTAGCTGATTAGGAAGCCAGTCGGCATTGTTGATATTGCTTCCTCCCTTACCAGATGCGCCATTCTTCCCCTTTGTCTTCTTCGACTTCGAATCGTCCCCATACTTCTTTAAGTTCTCGTAGGCACGATCCTTCATCGCAGAAGGGTCCTTCGTGTAGTCGAGACCTAGCTCCTTATACTTCGCGCCCCAATTGTCCTTCGTTATCCCTGGGGTCGATTTAATCTTCGAGAAGACAAAGTTTGCGGACCATTCCTTATCCATCAGGTCATCGACAGAACCATGCTTTCCAGCAATCAGATAGAACAGACCCATACGACCTGCACCGTTGCCACTGGTGCCCTCAGGACCGTGGTTAATCGAAGAGGTAAGCTCATCACCATCGAGCACCTCAGCGCCCTCTTTGTTGGTGCTGCCGATATTTGCCAAGCCAGTATGCGCGTCGGCAAGTGCAAGCGCAAAGGCAATCTGATCATCACTGAGCTTCTTCTTCTTACCAAGCTCAATAATCAAACGAGCATTCGCCTCGTAGTTATCACCTTGGTCCTGAGCATTGCTCTGCCCACTGGTGCGATCAAAGGCACTTCTCGCAGTCTCACCCGTCTCACAGTCACAGTTATCAACGGACTCCTCGGTTGTATCCTTGTCTCCTCGTCCGTTCTTTGAAACGCTACTGGAGAATTTATCGGTAATACGAACGATCTTATGCGGAGGGGTCGATCCACCTTCAGCAATCGGTTCATATTGAATCTGCTGATCGAGAGGAACCACATCAGTTGCAGCGTTGACAATCATGCCGTTTCCAACATAAAGCGCGACGTGCCCAAAGTTCTGGTAGAAAATGAGATCGCCAGGTTTTAAGTCGTCCTCGTTATAAGAGCCTCCGTCAACAGCAGCGTCCCAGATAACCTCGCCCTCCTTTTCCTGGGTGTGCGTGGTTCGGCTGACCTCAATGCCTACCTGCTTATAGACCCACTGCACCAGACCAGAACAATCAAAAGCATCAGGACCATTTGCGCCATACACGTATGGGTATTTGCCCGGCAGCTTTCGAGCCTCGGAAACAAGCTTCTCTGTCAAGTCCTCGTCCTCAAGGATTCCATCGCCAGAGGACTTCTTTTTCTCCCTCTTTGCATCCTTATCCTTCTCTTTGGATTTGTCCTTTTTCTTATTCCTGTCCTTCTTTTTATCCTTGTCTTTATCCTTATCCCTGTCGCTACTCTTCTTTGCAGTCCCGATATTCTTACCATCCGGGTCAGGATTAATTCCCTTCTTCACATAATCCTCTGGGTCAATCTTTTCAACAGAACCGCCATAATAAAGGGCACGAGTTTGACCATCTGGTAGGAATTTCCCCTTATCCTGAATAGCGGTCTTACCAACCTCGAAGTGAAGGTGCTGTCCTTGAGATTTACCATTATTTCCCTGGTATGCAATGAGCTGACCCGCTTCAACCTCGTCTCCAGCTTTAACAAGCACTCCGTCGGGATACATATGTCCATACATCGTAAGATAGACTCCACCCATACCTTCATCTTCGCTGATAATACCAATAGCACAGCCAAAACCATCAACCGTGCAGTCGCTCATCCCAACAATTCCGTCGTCAGCAGCATAGATAGCATCCTTCGAAGTTGGCCCTCCGAGTCGCGCAATATCAACACCCTTGTGCTCTTCTCCCCACCGAATACCAAATCCAGAGGTAATCGTCATCTCACCGCCTTCCATACTGTCAGTCCCCGGCTCACCAAAAACGCCAGGCTTTGAAATCTCGCCCTCTGGAACACCACGTCCCCCACTACCTTTTCGACCCGAAGAGCTATCCTTACCACCGGAGTCATCCAGGACACATTTCTCTTGTGCTGCGAAATACTTCTCCTCGTCACTAATATCGCCAAGACCACCGCTTCCACCAAGGGATCCTCCGCCCATAGTGAAAGAACCTATAAACAACGTAATGAGGATAATGATGGCAATGACAACAGGTCCACATCCGGATTTCTTTGAACCTGGAACACCAGGCTTTCCAGCAGGAAGCTTCGGAACCGGAGCCTTTCGGTTTCGGAAATTCTGCAACATGGCAGACTTGTCCATCATATTGCGCGATTTTCTATCCCTCGCCGGAACAAGACCACCAGGACCGCCAAGATCACGCACCGAAGAACCCTCTTCGCCACGCACCCCACCGGAGGGTCTTCCTGCCTCGTCTTGACTACTTGCAGCAGAAGCATCCTTTGGGCCAGCATTACCAGGACGCGCCTGATTCGGATTCGTGCCAGCAGCAGTGCCCTCAAACGGACTCGGATTCTTCTTGCCACCTAGCGCCTTCTTCGCAGCAGCAGCTACTCCCGCAGCCTTTGCAGCCTTCGAAGCGCTAGAACCTTTCCCCTTTGGAAGAGGAGGTATTACCGCCTTCTTCGTCTTCTTGAGAGGAAGAGGAGGCTTCTTCTTTGACGACTTCCCGGGTGCTCCTTTCGGTGTTTTCTTCTCCTTTTTCTTCGTTTCGAAATTAGGCTTTGTTACGTCACCTTTTACGCCCTGTGGCTTAGAAGACGCATCAGAAGATTTTTCTTTGTCATTCTTCTTGTCGTCAGGAGTATGATCCCGTGGACCCTTCTCGCCATTCTGATTTTTATCCTCGGAATTAGAGGTGTCGCCTTTGGAGTCCCTATTCTCCTCCTGAGTGCTGTCGTCCTCTTTGTTTTTATTTTCCCTTTGGGAATCGTTGCCCTTTTCACCATCCCTCTGGGCGTTATCGTCCTTGTCTTCTTCCTTGGAATCTTCGTCTTTCTCGTCTTGAGCATAGTCCTTTACATCATCTTCTTCACCTAGATCATCCTCATCTTCCTCGACCTCATCCTCCTGATCTTTCTGGTCGTCCTCCTGTTCGTCCTTGTCGCCACGATCCTCTTCGTCATCTTTTTCGGACGATTCACTTTGCGAGGATGTTTCAGTATCAACATCATCCTCAATATCGAAGTCCTCCTCATCAGGCTCTTGAGCATCGTCGTTTTCAGACTCTGGAAGGTCCTGTCTCTCCTCCTTCTTCTGCGATGTTCGAGGTGTGACTACTGATGTCTTGGGTTTCTCTTCTTTTTCATCCTGCTGTTTCGCCTGCTCTACAGACTGCTCATTTTGCTTGTCCAACATGTCGGCAAGCTTTGCAAAGGCATCATCAAGTTCCTCATCAGTAAGGTGTGTAGGATTTCCGCTTGCCTTTACCCGCCTAGCAAAATCTTCAATAGACTCCCCAGCCCGAGAGGTTGTTTTCTTTCCTCCGAGATCCTCTAGGTTACTTTCATCAACCTCGGGATCAACATCAGGGAGACGACCATGAGCCTTTTTTGCAGCCTTTTCAGGATCACCAAATCGCCCCTGTGGGGTATTTTCTTTCCTATTCTTCTCGCTCTCGTCACCTATACTCACAGACAGGACACCTTTCAAAAAGAGAACAATCAATCCTTATCTTAACAGTCCGGAGCAAGAGGGTGCTAAGGAGTAGGATGTGGGTCCAGAGGAAAGTGGATGGTATCTTGCTTGGTGCATATATTGAAGGGAAATATACAGTTATGTGAATAGTATAAAAGGGGGTTAGAGATGAAGTTGGTTGCGCTAATTTCAATGGTTAAACTGGATGAATAGATATACGATGACTACAGGAGAGGAGAGAGGTGGGGAGAAAGGAGGAACGGGTTAACAAAATAGTATTCAAGAAAATATGCACAATATACACCAGGATAATGATCTGGTAGACGGCGAAAAATGCGAGGAGGGCTGCGCGATTTTCAGGGATCACCTTGAAATTGGAGAAGTAGGGGAATGGCGCAGCAATGAGGTTGCGCGAAATCCAAGGTTACCCCTCAAATCCGCGCAACCTTTCCTCACCTCCATTACCAATTCGCCCCATATTTTCACCCCTCACCCCGAAAACCGCGCAACATCCCTCACCTCTCCAATAGAAGCTATCCCCAAACCCCTGGCATCGATTTTAAGGATACAACACTAAAGATGTAGACAAAGACCCACAGAGATAAGACGATCCCACTATAGACAACCTCAGAGGCTTATTTCATCCCTCTCTTAGAACTCCTCAACACCAAGAATATCTGAAGCTGAAATAATCGAGGCGATACTCAACGAGAATGCCTGATGGAAAATATCACGAAGCCATACATCAACTACTTCACGACCGAATGCCGTGCACGCAATGAAATACCGCATTGTAAGCAAAGGGGACGGTTCTACATATGCATTGACCAATAGGCAATCAATAAAGCGAAGCGATGGGTCTTCGATGACTTGAACAATCCGCATGAAATCCTGCATCCTTTTCGGAGCAAGTGTTGTTTTCTTAGCACGAATCGAGGCTGTCGTCGTCTTTTCAATGACAATCATTATCCCGGCAACCAACTGCTCCAATAATACATCGGTATTTGTCGGCACCCCTGCATCAACTATTCCTCGGCCTGTAACGTTGACTCCGGCATACTTGGCAAGTGCTCGAACATTATCGGAGATTTCCCCGCGCTGCATCCGAAGGCGACCCTCCCCTTCGTAAACGTGAAGGTCCACCTTCTCCAACCGGGAAATAATACCGGCAATATCAGGAGTGTTGGCTCGAAAATCAACCCAGGAGGAGGGTGGTTCACACCCAAGTATTTTCACCGTTGTCGCCGTAGGGTTTTTCGCCAACGCTAAAAGAGCAATACCACCAGTCTCCTGGGTAAGCATCTCGACGTATTTCGCATTGCTATATGTCTTCTCACCGACTTTGACGACAGGGCCTTCCGCCCTAGTAATCCAGTAGTGTCTGCACATTTTTACATACGTCCTTCGTCGAAGTCTTTTCGTCTTCCTTCTACCCTAGTGAAATGTTAGATCTCTGCGTGTCCAGCGACATCTACGATTGCCATAGCGCACAGCTTTCGAAATGCGTGCTTGGTTCCAAAATGCAACTTTGACCAATACAGCGGTGGGCGACGAAGTGCAGGGTCATAAGGGATTGCAATACGACGAGACTGCTTGACTCCGGTGATTTCAGCACACCGTCGAGCTACCTCATCAAGTTGCTTCAATCCCTTTGTTGTTCCCATTGATTTCGAAGTTCCACTTATTGCAATAATCGTCTTTTCTTTAATGTCAATGATCTCCTGAGGAGTGTAGAACTCCTCTAGGTCTGCAAAGAACCCGGCCACGAGCACCGCTGCCTGACTCGATGCAGGGACAAGGAGCACCAGCGTATCGCTTAACATCGACATCGCATTGACAACCTCAGGGTCTTTCCTGTCGCAGTCATAGATGACAACGCCGGAGCCAAGCGACATGAACTGGTAGATCGAGGTGGCTTCTTCAATGCCTACATCAAGGCGATAGTTCGGGTCTTTCCTATTGAGCACCGTGTGTTCCCTGCGTTGCTTGTCAACAATTGGCAGCACCTCGGGAGGAGTGAGACCATAGAGACTTTGATCAAGGATTCTATTGAGCAAAATCTTCAACGTTAAAACCTGCTTCGTTGTCGTGCTATACCACTGGGAAAGTCTATTTCCTGCTGCTGCAAAGTCAACAACGAACAAAGACCCTAAATCACCGCGTGATTCTTTCATTGCCTGGGAAATACACCTGGAAACCATTGAGGAGCCGATTTTAGTCGCCAGGGGGATGACAGCAATATGCGCTGCCTTTTTCCCATACGGGAACACCTGGTGAATATTTCCATACAGCTCAATAGTATGCTTCTTTCTGGCGAGGTTTTTCCTTCGCTCCTCGAGTTCTTCTTCAGGAATTGCTGAAGCACCGCGCATTTTATACATCATCTTCGCCATATTGCCACCTGTTTCAGGCGGGGCATCAAGAGCAACCGCAGGCATGGATTTGATCCAAGCGGGAAGACTCATCATGTATTCGCGTTTTCTCCTGCGCTCTAATTCTTCCTCGTGTGCGCGCTCGTAGTCCTGGCGACGTTTATCAATAACGGCTCTGCGTTTTACCTCACGAAGTGCTTGTTGCTTCTCGGCTTCTTCTTTCTTCTTTTGCTCGGCAAGCTTCTTTTTCTCCCGGTCAATATCCATCTGCGTTCGAACAAAGTTACCCTCTTCGTCGTAAAACTCAGATGAGAAAATATCCTCATTATCCATATACTATTCACCTCCTCATTTCTAGCGATAGGCATTCAAAAACGAAGCGTCTTGAGCGACAAGTTCATCGAAATCCGCTTCGTTCGATTTTCTTATCGCCTCGTCTGGGTTCTCCCCATATATCGCCTTTCCGGTCAAGGGGACCGGCTTGCGATATGCAATCGGTGGAGAATTCCGAATCAGCTCACGCTGTGACTCATAGTCGTCCATTTCGATATTTTTCACATTGTTAAAAAGCACAGTTCCATCCTGCGCTGACATTTTCGACCAAGACACATCACCAGCAAGCATATATTCAACCATCGGCATAATATTCATTAGATCCCCGATTGTTGTAGACCTCCGCATAGTATCAGCAGGAATTTCCTCGCCTTCACCAACGAGATCCGCCAGCGGGGCCGTTGTCGCACAATCAACCAGGTGCGTTATTTCACCTTGTTCATCGCGCAACACTACTGCCATATGATCGCTCACTGGCATTGACTTATCGACCGAATAGATCATCTCGGAAGAATCATCATCGCCGATTTTCACCCCATCCTCGTAGAGCACGGTTCCAAGAATGTCGCCTCCTGTAAGGTTGACGATTTCACTGCGGTCTTGCCCGTATTTCTTCGCCATGACCTTTTGCATTCGCTCAGTCAAACCCTCAGCACCGCGAGCTGCAATAGAAGGAATCATCATATTCTGCCCACGGGTTGACCTACTCCAGACCTGATGGATCAGCCGAACATCTCGATAATCCATCTTCGCAATCGACGAAACGGTCGTATCATCAGACTGCCTACGAGTAAGATTTGTAAACTCTGGCACAAACTTCTGCCAGATCAGCGTCTTACGTTCTTTGTCATCCTTCGCGTTTCGAATCTGCTCATCAAAGGTCGAATAGTGCTCTTTAATCCCAACATGGTAGCGACAATATGGAAAGGTAGGGTTGTCAAATCGAACCGTATTACTACACACTAAGCACTTCGTTGACGCGCTCGTTGTCCTTGCCATATTCTCGCCTACCCTTATATTTCACACCCTGCCCACAAAGGAGAGGGACACCTTATTAAGCTTCTATTCTACCAGGAATAATCAAAAACTAAGCCCACCTATATCAAAGGCTCGCAATTGCCCCACAAAGCACATCGACACTTCCCGACTGTGGTGCAGAAATCCTTCCCTCGGAAAGATTCCACACAGTAATCTCAGGAATCTTCAAATCACCCTCGCGATTTTCGCAGTGGGAAAACAGTGATGCGTAGAGCATATCGCTACCATCGACAATAGGAATAACACCAACGACACCGCGCTTATTCTTGCTTACTACTGGGATCATCGACCTTAAACGGATAGAACCAATATCAATTGTTACAGGAATCGAAGATCCAACAACAGCAATATCGCACAGTAGAGGGAAGTCACCGAGAAAATCAGCAGCCTGATACACCGAATCCTTCACCTGCTTCTGCTGTTTACTATTCAACAGCCCGTAGCCTTCACATACGTCAGGGTAAACAAGCCCGGTATCCTCCCTATCGTCAAGACGAGCAAGAAGACGATGCGCATATTGCACATATAACTCCTCGCCTTCCTCACGGATGCCTACAGCCTCATTCCCGCAGGCGGCAAACAATCCGGAGACGATACCCCGGATAACACTGTTGACACTATGCCCTTTAAGGTCCTGCTGATTTTTCAAAAACGCTTCAGGATCATCAACGATGTCAACAATGCTTTCGTGATTTACGAAAAGATCCTCGACTTCTGCCGGACCAGTATGCTCAGCACCATCCTCACTATGCCAATATTCAAGGCTTACCCGCTGCATAGAACCAGCACCCTCCCCTATTACTCAAACTCGCGAGCAATGTAACGGAACAGTTCGACCACATTGATACCCTGATGCTTCTTTTCCTTATCCATCTGTCGGCTCACCTTGCCAGCATACGCATTGGAGGCACGAATGACCTCACGCATATCCTCGGAAGTCAATCCAAGATCCCCGGCTTTTTGCACACGAGAGGAAAGTTCTTCAATATCCTTCGACTCAAATAATGCATCAGCGACATCATCGAGGAAGTCGAAACCAAGAAACTCAATCGGGTCATCAATCCCACCGGCTCGCGCAGCAGGCTCTAAGATATGCTCATACTTCCATCGATCCAGACCCTCACGATACGAAGGGTTGACGGCAACAATTTCCCGATAGGTTGCAGCCATTGAGTTTTCACTCTCATTCTTCCGATTCAGTTTCCTGACCGTTGCAGGACCACCGACACAAAATAGCGCCTGGTAGAGCACCGTGCTCGCAAGAGAATTCTGCCATTGCATATCAGGAGCCTTTGAATACATATTGTAGTTCAAAAAGCCGGTATCGTTACTTTGCAGCTCAGTCTCTTCATCGCCTCGGTTGCGCGCAAACGTGTTATAAACACGCACCTTCGAGCCAAGCGTTTTCTCCTCGTCAAAGTTATCAGAAATACGGAAGAATACACGCACATCAGCAATCTCATCGGTCGGATACCACGAGGTGCGATTCTCAGACATCGGAATCTTCTGTCCACTTGCCCGAATTTCATCAGAGTGCGTATTAATCTTGTGGAACTCTACTGCACCAGTAGCAAAACCAACATAATCCTCAACGTTCATCGACTTCGTAATACGATCAACGGCACCAAGCACCACATCAGTCGATGGGATCGTCGTCATCGTCAACGCATCGGGAATATATTGCTTAGGATTTCTTGTGGGAACAATATCGTGAAAGCCCATAGTGAGCCACCTTTTTCTTTCTAACAGATAGGTATATATGATTTATGAATTGATAATTCTTATTTTAGCAGGTTTGGGGCGCGGAAAAGAAAAGACCTGAAAGACTTCGCAATGCTGCACCCTAGCCAAGCAGCACAGTCGGACATACAAAGAAGTCATGTGGTCGCTCAGGGTCAAAACGCTCACCAGTATGCACCACAACAACCTGCGGGACAGCCTTGCCAACTCGATCCCCTAGACACACATCAATCGTATAGGTATCATCAATAGGAGATAGCGTAAAAAACTTCGCTAACAAATCACGACGCACAGGAACCTCTAAGAATTTTTCCTCGTCAGAGTGCCACTGTGTTGTGCAAGCAATTCGCTGCGAAAATGGTCGAGCAAGCACCTCATAGATTCCCTTGCCTACTACCTTGCAATACGACGAAGAAATCTCTAGTGATACTGCATCGGCCCCGACTTTCCCAGCACGAGAAAGCGCCTCCTTGAGCTTCTTCGCAGAAATCTGCATCGTAACCTCTCGGCGCTTCCAAAATGGGTTCATTACGCGCAAAATACGCTCGTAGTCGGTCTCCTTACCCATTACCGCCTCCATCTTCGCAATGGCGACATGAAGCCCCGTATCAGTGCCAAGATGAAGATGATCATCTACAATCGCCAACTGCACCTTGACCGACTCACCGGCCACAGCTGCAATCCTTGGGGTCGTTACACTTGGAAGCGTAACAAGGCTTATCGGGTATTCCTGCTCAAGATTTAGTTCATCATCAATGACAACATCTTGAGCCTTACGAGATTTAATCATCGCCTCAGCAGAACCAGAAGCACCAGATAAGACACTGACCTCACCCTCAGCAAGATTCACGTAGGCACCACTATAAAAGTCATAGCCAGTCGTAATTTCCTTATCCTCAGGCTTTGCCATTGAGGCACCCAAGCGATACGCAGCGGTAAGCTCCGCACTTTCAACCTCAACAACCTTTACACCTTCAGGAAACCCCCACATAGCACGAGGAAGCGCATCAGGGGAGGTAATCGTTTCTAACTGGGCATCAAATCGGATCTCGCTGTCCCCGTAGACAACACTATAGGACGAAAGATCATCATCGAAGTCGATGACCACCTCACCATCTGAAGGCATAGAACCGACAAAACTTACAAGATCTTTTGAGCGAACAAGATAGACTCCTTCGCCTTCTACCTCAACCTCGTCATTGTATGCCGTGGTCGCAAACGCAGTAGAGTGCGCGGATTCCGTTTCAAACGTTGCACATTCATCCTCAATGGAAATCTTGACACAAGACAAAAATGACACCGTTTCGGAGGTATCCCGAGTCACCTCAGCAGATAAGTCTAAATTATTCACAATGGCACGAAGCCATGAAATCGGAGCGCGAAGCGTAGTAGTAGCCATAATCTTAGGATGCCACCTTCTTCTTAACATCCTCCTCATTAGGCAAGTTATACATGCCAAACTTTTCATCCAGCGCCTTCATCGCAATGCGACCATTATCATCGTAAAAGACCTTATACGGCAACACCTCGACACGATTCGAGTCCCCCATCACCGTCGAATAGTGATGGAAGGTAACAATCATACCTGGGATAACACGGTGAATATGAATCTGGCGCGGACCCCGCAAATTAATCGAATCCGTATCCACCCATGTAGGAGTGCCAGGAATATACGCCTGATACATCTCACCGTTTTCACCAGGAAGCTCAATGACCGGAATGACATGGTTGCCATTCTTGCGCATCCCATCGGAGCCACGCTGCGGAGGAATAGCCGGAATAGCAATCAACGCATCATTAATCGCAAAGACCGAGCGGATATTCTTCGCATCATTAAAGCAGTCATCTGCAAACAAGTCTCGGTAAATCGCATCAAGATCAAAATTCGGATTACTCATCTTTCGATCAAGCAAAATATCCGACAACTTACTCATCGAAGCAATCAAATCAGAATCCGGCGCTTTCTTTGCTTGCGCCAACTTAAAAAGATAATTCGCCATGCGATACCCTTCCCGTAAGATAAACCAGAGCCTACACATAAGAACATAGACTCAAATGTATGATGTCTTTCATCCTAGCACAGCCTGAAAACGCACTCAAGACCTATCCAGCCAGATCAATCCTTGAGGCCTGAAAATTCTTCTGGGGAAGATCATCACGGGTGATCATCAAATACTGCAAACCAGTATCTTTCGAAGCAATCGCAGAAAGACCAGTAAAAAATTCATCCGCAAGCTCCCCGTCCATCGCAATTGTCGGCTCATCCCACATCGGAGGAATCCACTCCCCCGTAATATCAGAGATAACCCGAACCATGCCAATCATCAAAGCCATAATGCACCTTGATTGCTCACCATGCGAATAGGTCGCCAAATCCCTGCCGTTGACCAGAATCAGACACGTCTGCAAAGCACCATCATCATCTGATACATCACCCTCGCCAGTAATAAGAGAGATCTCGCATTCATCAGCAAAAAATTCCGCATAGCACGCAGTTGCGTGGTGAGCAATCTGATCCATGATCTCGTTGATCTTTACCGCAATCTTACCTCTGGTTGAAGTTTCAAACTTCTCCTTTTCCAGCCGGTCAACAACACCCTGATGATAATTTAGCGTCTCTTCTGCTTCATCATAACGACCTAGAAGCTCCTTATGACGTGCAACATACGCCTCATATTGCTGCTGAGCCACAATAAAATCGCTCAAAGCACTACTTGCCACCTCAAGCTTTTCACGAATCTCGTCAATGACTGATTCATCAACCTCATCCTCGCCACCCTGGGATTCAAGCTCACGAATCTCCTCCTCAAGACGAGCAACCTCCTCTTCGGTATGCGCGATTTCATCTTCAAGACCAATCAACTCGTCTTCAAGATCCTCATACAAATCATCCAGCTCTTCAACAGAGCGACGACTATCACGCTGTAGCGTCTCAATTTCATCGACCGCCCTGTCTATCACATCAGCAAGGTCATCCATCCTAGAGCGAGTAAATCCAAGACGATGCTCAATTTCAAGCAAATACTTACGATGCTTCGCAATCATATTTGAGGCATCATCATCTTCAACAAGATGCGACAAATCCCCCTCATTTACAGGCTTCTGACAAAGAACACATTTCCCCTCAGCAATACTTTCCTCAACTAAATGCTGCAACGAACCCGCCTGCTTCTGGCTATAAAAATCAATCTCACGCTGCAAACGATGCGAAATATCCAAGCAGGAGGCCACAATTACCTCGCCCGCATCATACTCCGCCCTTGCACGACGAAGCCTCGATTTTAAGCGCCGGATATTATGTTGATATTCACGCTCAAACTCTTCAGCAATAGCAGTCTCCTCGTCAACCTCATCTTGACGCTTGAGCACCTTCTCCTGCTGCAACACCAGGCGATCAAACAGCTTACGATTACGCTCAAGTTCCAAATAGAGTGCTTTGCGCCCCCACTGAGAGGACGACTGACTTAGATTATTCAACCGAAGCGACAGCGAATCCTTCTTCTCCTCAAGCTTCTTCAGCGATCCCTTCGGCTTTTTTACCTCACGCTCTTCATCCAACATTGAAGCCGTGACATCAAAAGCACCATGGGCACTATCACGCTGCTTCTTCGCCTCACGAAGCTCCTTCATTACCTCCTTATGACGATCCTCGAAATACCTCCTCGGGTCCGCCAGGTCAGCCAAAATCTGCCTCCTGGTAGTCGGATTGCCAGTAATAAATTCATTCACCGACACCGACGGCGAAGAAATCAGCATCGTCATCGCAGAAAACGAATCTCCACTTAAACCACCAAGGAGATCATCAATCTTCTCCTGCGACTTCTTTACCCCGGTCGTCTTCTCCCCATCAGTCTCAATCACCAAATTATGCGACCTGGAGCGCGTCAGGCTTCGAGTAATGACAATATCGCCCAACTTTTGCGAAGAAAGCTCTAAGACCACCTTCGCCTTCTGCGAAGACAAGTTAATCACCGAAGTGCGATCTTTCAGCGTCCTACTCGACCCATTAGGTCCAAAAAGACACCACTGAATCGCGTCGAAAATACTCGACTTCCCCGAACCATTCTTCCCGGTGACAACATTGACCCCAGCATCAAAAGAAAACGTGACTTCCGTTTCATACGGTCCAAACCCGGAAATCGTCACAGAGTGATAAAACATCAACCACACTCCCAACAAGAGAAAACAACACGATAAACATATATAGATACTCCCCCATTCTAGTCAACAACAAGGCAAAACACAAGGGGCGCAAAGTGCAACATTCTTGCACCTCACGCCCCTAGAAGAGTCAAGCCCGAAAGCCTAGATTACATCATCATCATCGAGATAATCATCAACATCATCGTCCACCTTTGCGCGGGAACGACGACGCGAAGAACGCTTGCGCGTCGGCTCAAGATCCAAATCCTCGCCATCATCCTCACCGTCATCCCACGGACTCGACGTATCCTCCTCAGGCTCCTGAGCCTTCGAACGAGAACGACGCGAAGAACGCTTTCGGGACGGAGCCTCGTCCTCGTCATCACGGGAACGACGAGACGAACGACGCGAAGATCCATCTTCACCATAGCGAGCAGACTCATAGTTAGAATCCTGAAGCGCAGGGTCCACCACAGAAACACCAACCTCGTCAACGATCAGCTGCAAACCATAGCGATTCTCTGTATCACCAGTCTCCTTATTCGTCACCTCATAGTTATCAGCACCCAGGCGACCATTGACCAAAAGACGCGAACCCTTACCAATCCGCAGGTCATCAATGCGCTCAGCAACAAAGCCCTTCGCACGAACATTGACAAACGTCGCCTGCTCACGGATCTTCTTATCATGCGACTCAAACACGCGAGAATTAATCACACCGCGAGCAGCAATCGAAAGGTAATCATTCTTATTAGAAATTACCTGGAAATCCTCCAAAAGATACACGGATGTAGAAACACCCATCCCCATGAACTCATGCTTATATGTGCGATCCTCGTTATCGCCACCACGTGCAGCCATAATACGATACTCCTTAAAGATAGAAAACGTGAACGATTGAACAGGTTCCACAATTAAACCCAGTCAACTAGCATCTAGCGATCCTATCCTAATATGCCTCATAGTGCAACCCTCTTAAGGACAACACATAAGAAAGACAAGGGGAAATACCCTTTTCCAGACACAAACCTACGATGCAATTTTCCGATGATTCAATTGAGATAAACCTACCCCTCCATAAAGAGGAGATGATGCGATTATAACACAAAGCAACAAGAAGAGAAAAGAGGAGGCAGAAGTGTAGTCCACTGTAAAAGACCAGGGGAGATAAAGGGAGACTAGAAGGGTGATGGTGAGATATAGAGGAGGTTGGTGTTGGAGGGATGAGGGAGGTTGCGCGGAATTGAGGGATAGGGTGGGACCAGAGGAATGAGGGAAGATAGTATCTAGTGGTTTGCGCGGAATTCAAAGTGACAGGTTGGAATTATAGGGGCGAAGAATAGAGGAGCGAGGATGGTTGCGCGGAATTCAAAGTGAACTCTGAAAACTAGATCTAGGAACAAAAAGGGCACCAGGAAAGAAGTTTCACCTGGTGCCATTGTTCTCCTAGGATTGATCTAGAATCTTAAGAATTGCTTTATCCTCTCCCAGAGGCTAGGAGCCTCGACCTTTCCACCAGTATGCACGACAGGACCAGCTATTCTTCTCAGTCTCTGTGATCTTAACCGGAGGATGCTCCTTCGTTGTCACCTCAGTGACCTTGACGGTCGTGGGAGGCACGGGGCTACTCGGGGTAGTCTCCGGGGTATCCTTAGGATCCTTTGGTGTCGTAATGACAGGAGGGGTTGATTTCGTGGTCTCTGTGGTCTTTTCCGTCGTTGTAGAGACCTCCGGGACTACTGGGGTGGTAGGTGGAACTTCGGGCGTTGTAGAACCTTCTGGGGTGGTTTCCTTTGGTGTAGGAGTAGAGATGTCCGAAGGGCTAGGGCTTGGCTCCGGAGACGGTGAAGGCTCCGGGGACCCAGAAGGACTAGGCTCCGGTGACTCCGAAGGGCTAGGGCTAGGTTCCTCTGAAGGCTTTTCCGGTGTATTGGTAATTGTTCCCAAGAAGTCCTCATAAACACCACCGTCACCGGAGTTCTCAGGATCAAGGACTGCCGTATGAACTGTAGGATCAAGCTTGTAACCCTCGGGAGCCTTAAGTTCCTGGACCGTATAGGTGCCAGGAGGAAGAGGAATATCAATATCCCCAGGATTAGCCAGGATGTCCTTACCTAGCTCTTCAACCAGGTCACCTTTAAATGGATTACCGGAAGCATCATCTTCGACGATGTATTCCTTGCCTGATTTCGTATGCACAATCTTCCAAGTAGAACCAGGCAGAGGATTACCCTTTTCATCTACCTTCTTAAAATGCAACATTCCAGGTTTGATGTTTGTAAAGGAGCCAGCTGCCACAAATTCCATTTCGCGATTACCGGAGTATCCAGAGATCAAAAACCCTCGCTCTTCATTGGATTTTAGATACCCACTCGGAGCTTTTCTTTCTTTAATTGTAAATCTGGAAGTATATGACTTCGCATCATCATCTCCACATTTTTTGAGAACTTCATCCCAATTCTCCTCCCTTTCCTTTTCACTAATATTCCAACATTCGCCATTCTTCCCGATAACAAGGTTTCGAATCTCAAATTTACCTGGCTCTGGGTTGAGATCCTGAAGAATGTAATAGCCATCTTTATCCTTCTTCAGTTTCCCATCAAAGTTTTTTACATAACGCTTATCTCCAAATTCCTCCCCCTCTGTATTGTCTCGAACGATTGCTTTTGTTCCGTTCTTTTTGTCGATGATTTCCCACTCTGAACCTCCGAGATAGTTCCCTTCTCCGTCAACCTTAGAGAAATGGAGACCACTACCCAAAATATTCAAAGATGCACCAGCTGGCCCAAAGTAAAGCCCTCCTGTAGCAATATCTGTCGCTCCATTTCCTGGTTCAGAACCGTATCCTAGATTTGGTAGATCACCCTCGGATACTGCTATAACCCTTGATGGCTTCACAGAGATAAAGGCATCGCAAGGAAAAGGCATTGAGTGATATTTCACTTCTTTTTTCCTTAGCTCCTCCCAATATTGACTAGAAAATTGCTCGTCAGTCCGACCTCTGAACATGCTTTTTAATGTTTCTTGATCATACTCATAGATGTTAAAAATATGACTATTCTTTATGTAAAACTGCATCATTTGATCATATGATCCTCCATATGGAGGGGTGAATTCCGGAAGCAGATGACCCCTCCACTTTTCAATCTTTGGGTGATAGTAGCCCCCTCCAGATTCTTTTTTAACTTCTGCAAATTCTTTAGGAAGATAGTCACTCGGAACAAACTCGCGATAGAACTCTAGAATAGGTTTATCCGTATCCTTTTTAGGGATAGTAGTCTCAATAAAATACTTTCCCGATGAATCAGCCCGAAAAAGCTTCGGTTTTTGATTTTCTGGAACACCCTCAATAAGATACTCGTAATCCCCAGGTGTATTCCAGTCCACCTGCTTAAAGCTATCGAATTCCTCCTGTGTTGGACGATTCCAAAATATAGAAGACGGAACATAAGCGTGCTTCTTTTTATATTCTTCCTGTCTATCGTATCCAACAGTCTTATCTCTACAGGACAGACCAGTCCTCGGAACACCCCTTGACCAATGAGGATCTGGCTCTTTCTCCATCTTCTGCCATTCCTCTTCGCTGATAATGCCTTGCGCAACAGGTGCCGAGGAGCAAATCAGTGTTGAGGTGGCAAGCATTGCTAGGATTCCGGCTTTGAGCTTCTTGTGATTTTGTGTCATGGAGCGATCCTTTTCTTAGGTGTATTTCTACCTGACTCTTTGTGCTTTTGTGTCTTTTTGCTAGGTGTTATTGAAATTCACCTTGATCGTATCCTTTTGCCCCCCCCCCGTTTTCTTACTCTGAAGATAGGCGCAGTAGGCTGCGAAGATAGTATCTCTGAGTATTTCTGGATTTGCACTCTCATGGGTAGGGTGTCGGGGTGGATTCCTGAAAATCGCTCAACCCCTAGATACTGTTTTCACCTCATCCTGCCAATCTCAAACCTGGACCTCAAATCTGCGACCCCTCCCTTGCTCTCCATACCACTACGTTTCCGCATTTCACCCGCACCCCTAAAAACCGCGCAACCCTCCTCACCCCAAAACCCCCGAACTTCTACCCATCTCACCTTCCCCTTCAAATCCTCGCACACTCCCTTGCTCCCCATAACCCCTACGTTTCCACATTTCACCTCTACCATTAATTTCCGCGCAACCCTCCTCGTCCCTCTACCCCACCTCCTACAACTTCACCAAGACTCCTCAAATCCTCGCAATCCACTCTCTACACATACAAAAAGAGGGGTAGCTGTCAGGTTCGACAACCACCCCTCTCAAAGAGAGTTAAATACTCCTTCTAGATAAGACCGCTAAGGATATTCTCCTCTTCAGATACGTGCGTAAAGTTTACAGGATACCTTGTTGCATCGAAGACCTCTGGGATGACAGTCTTAATCATCTCGACTTGCATATCTTCGTCATCGAGCACAGAGGACAAAAGTATTGCCATATCTTCCTTTGTCTGCTGTGCAAGTTTCTCATTGCGCTCTACTTGTCGCGCAGCACTTACGTCACTGACGAAAACAGAGATACGATCCGCAACCTGGTGAGAGGTATCACGAACCTCTACCTGCTCCTCTTCTTCGCAGAAGATACTAGATACGTGTGAATAATCCAGCGAGCGACGAAGCATGTCCATCGACTTGGCAATCATTGCGTCTCGACGCTGTATATCTTCGTGATGCTTGTCTAGCTGAATATCCAGGCGTGCAGCAATCTGCTTTTCTACATTTGTATGACCTGTATTATCGAGGCTTACAGAAATAGCATTGTTCGCTAGATGAGCATTCAAAGCTCGCTTGAATACATCGTTCTGATTCAGGATAAGACGACGCTCTTCTTGCTGACGAACAAAGAAACCAAGCACATCACGATCACGGTTCAGGTATCGCCTCAGCTGATCCCCGTCAACCACATTGCAAGACTCCTTCTTCTCTGCCTTTTGCTCGTATCCCGAACGGTAGAACTGATGCACACCGTCAACCATGTCACTTATTGCAACAAAGTCGATGAACGTTGCAATTTCTGCTTCTTCTCGTGCCAGGCGATCAATGACTTCCTGGTCTACCTGCTCACGCTTGCCTACAACAAGTCCACCTTCACCGGCAGTATGCTCCAGCTTGTCGTAGAGGCCTATAAGGATACCCTTAATTTCCTGCTCATGCTCTTTTGCACGTCGGGTTTCAAGGGAGATTGCTTCATAGCGTGCATGGAGATCCTCGGAACTGTTATCGCCGGAAACAGCTACGGGGGCATCAACGGCAACCTTCTTGCTCCCAAAGTCGTTGCGATACTGCTCAATGAGAGAAAGGACCTCATCGTCCTCTTCGGCTTCCTGGGAGTGATCAGGCTCTTCTGCAACATGTGGAGAAGATATTTCCTTCTCCTGTAAGACTTCCTGATCCTCTTCAACATCATCATTCTCGTCGAAGGTAACCCCTTCACGAGAAAGCCTGCGAATCTCCTCGGCAGTCAGTGGAGTCTCTACATGATGATTATCCTCATCATGCTCCTCGACATCGAAGGAATCCGACGCTTCCGTGTCTTCGGCAGACGCGATGACAAAATCATCTTCTGGGGCATTGTCATCATGGCGGGCATTTCCATCCTCTTCATCATGGATGAAGCTACCTGTAATATCTCGGCTCACCCGAGCACTGCCAAGTGTTCCAGTGCTGCTATAGGAGGAGTCTACGACACTGCCAGCAGCAAGGTAGTCCTGTTGTGGCCTCTCCTCCTGGATACCATCGCCTGCCTGAAGATGTGAAAACTCATCATCGAGGTCGATAATGTTATCGTCCGAAAGTCTGCGAGCCTTCTTCTCCTCCAGGTCACGCTCGACGGCTTCTTTCAACAGCTTCTTGCCGTATTCAACAATAAAGCGGTCGCAGCTATCAAAGAGCGTTGTGGTATCAGCAGAACGACGAATCAGATCCACGACTCGCGCAATATTGGCATTATTCCAGGCTTCCGACTGCATCTTCTTCGCCGTTGCATTCTGGCAATACCTAATGATCTTTTTGCGTTCCGCCTCCGGAACAGATTGATCCTTACCAAGTCTTCGACCGTGCTTTTTGAGATACTTCGCCTCAGCACTTCGAACATTGACCCGAACAATCCTATTAAACGAGTTATCCCACCCGGTTGTCTTAAACTCGGTGGTAATAAACTCAATAGCATCAGAAAGTGTTGTGGTGTAGCTATAGGCGGAATAGCCAGTATTCTCACCTTCTGCATAACCATAGGTAGCAAGGTAGACGAGTTGTTTTTCTTCATCGTCTTCCTTGTTAAAGTCAAGCAGCAGATAGTCCTCAATATCAACATCGCTTACATCATCATCTTCGTCCCCCGACATCTCGTAGACCTTGATACTAAACGATGTTTCTGGGTGCGCCTGAGCTGCTTCACCGTGGTAAAAATTACCACGATAAACCCAATCAACCTCCTTGAGTAGGCCAAGGTTTTCCGCCTCGACCAACTCGCGCATTAAATCTCTACTAATTTCTCGATCTCTGCGAAGCGTTACCTGGCGAAGCATGGAAGCTCGCGCCTTCTTCCTTAATCGCTTTGCCCAAATCAGCGCATTCTTGCGCTGTTCAATGTCAGTTTCCCCTACCGGAAAGTTGACTAGCTTTTCAAAAGCTAGATTGTCTACTGCACACTTAAACCTCTTTTTTGAGTTAAAGTTTTGCACATAGAGCTTCCCGGTAGATGTTGCACTCGACTTCGCCATAGCACCCATCCAGTCTTATCTACCATGCATATTTGTTAACGTTCATATCCTAGCATCTGGCCCATTCTTCCCCAAGAAAGCGGAGGCCTTGCGCTATCTCGCATCCATTTTATTGATGAGATCCTCGACGATTTGCTTGCGCTCTTCAACCGTCATCCCCATCACCTCACCAACAACATCTAGGCGACCCTTCTCCTGCTCTTTCTTCACATGCTCACGAAGTTCACTTTTACCCTCGTTACTTGTAGCCCGGGCAACATTGAGCCTTGTGGCAGCAGGAACAACAGCACAAAGCACACCACCGGAGAAAATGCGCACTGTATTGTTGTATTCGTAGGAATCCGAAACAATCAGCCAACCATCCATCCCGCTTAATTCAATAGCGTCTCCAGGATGAAGATCAACCACTGGATAAAAATGATCATACCTTGCGCGATAAGGCAGCTTCTTATGGATGTCATAGAACCGAAGCGGCTGATAGTCAGCAACCATCCGATCCACCACATCAGGATCAAAGACCATCTTTAACCGTTGCACCGCATGTTCAGCAGGCTTAACTCTTCCCATAATAAACCCGGCAATCAGCTGCGGACTTAAACCTGAAGAGGCAGCAAATCGCTTGCAATCCCTTACCGTAACCCGCAACGGGAAATCAGGATGCACCGGCTGAATTACCCTGTCCCAATCAAGACGAATAGCCATTTATTCCTCTTCACTAAAATTCGGATCAATCTGGCCAAGCTTTTCGCACACGCGAAGATAAATCGCCTTGCGCTCCTGCGGAGTAAACCCGCCAAACATCAAATACCTATCAAGACTTAATGCCTCAAGCTTCGCATTCGGAATCAAAATCTCCCGCTGAGAAATACGAAGCAGAAGCGGAGAGGTCAGCGAAGAAGCAAGACATTCGCGCTTTAAAGGACAAAAGAAACACTTCGCCTTTGTATCAAGCACCCGAGCCATATCCTTCGAATCCAAAATCCCCCTCTGATTACAATTCGAACCAGGATCAAGATACATATAGCTACGGATACATGCGGGAACAAAGTTCTTATCGTGATTCTTGCGATATTCGTCAATGAAATCAACAAAACTTAATACGACACGCTCACCGTTCTGGATAATCGCACAGACCTCATCGGAAATCTGCTCCAGTTCCTCATCAGAGCGAATCGTATAAGGGAGATAGTATCCCGGTTTTTTCTCCTGAAGTTTCACCTCAATCTCATCTAAGGTTTGCGCATCAGGAATATCACGACGAACAAGATAGTAAAACATCGCATTCGACAAATACTTCAACGGCTTTGCGAACGTCCTCGCTGCCGGAGCGACCTCAGCAATCCGCTCGGCAGCATCCCGATCACTGACCCCGAACGTATCCTTCATAATTTTATAAAAGAAATCCCCTAAAATCCGAAGATCCTTCTGACTTAAACTTTTCTTCTTGTGGACCAAAAACGAAATGTCACGACGGTCATCTTTTCTCATCGTATAGATCAGAGCGTTAAAAACACCCTGCGAAGAAACCTGTAACGGAAGCGTGTTATTTTGCATAGACATACCTCAAATGCTGCGTTCTTTTCTCCCGAAACAATAACAGTTCGGCAACAAATGGACCAAAAGACGCTTCGAAGGCACACCTTTCCCAATACTAAATCCCAGGGTGATAGGTGTCAACCGTCTGTTGATCCCGAACAGGAATCAAATACGGAACACGCTTTCCGCTGACATCTCGCACCTTTGTTACAGCACAACACAAGGACACAGCAATCACACACGTTAACACAGTTAACGCAAGATAGGCATCTTCATCACCCATCGACATCCCTGAAACCATCGCAACAAGCACCGCGAATGGAGCAACAATCAACTTAAACACGAACCCAAACGGAGGAATAGCCCCGTCCTTGGCAAACATAAACCGATACGGAGCCTGAATAAAACGCTCGAAAAACACCCCATTCGCCTTCAACTCAAGACGATCCTTATACCCCTCATAGCGATGCTGCATCGTCTGAGCACCAAACATACGATACCCCCTCCAAGCACACTTATAACCAGACCATACACAAACACCGACATAAAACATCGAAAACGCCCACAAGAAATTCTCAAGATACGTCATCCCAATAATCTCATTGAACTTGTAAAACGAAACAGTTGCCTGAGAATACGAAATGGCAGCAACAAGAGCATAAACCGTCTCAATAAATAAGAAATACATCACAGAATTCGGCAAATACTGCCAAATAACCCACCAACTATATTTAATCCCCTTCAACGACAAAATCCCAGTCGTAACACAAAGAGTAAGGAGGAAGGCCACCAGGTGAGGCAAAAGCACAGAAGTCAACATCCAACGAAGCAAATTCTCCGTCATCATATCCGGAGACGTATAGACAACCCTGAGTCGAACCATGCCATACAACAACACAGAAACCCCAAGAGCAACCAGTGAAGCATACAGAGCCTTAATAAACGGATCAGCCCCATACTTCGGAAGCATCCACTTCTGCTTCGATACAACCTGATGGTTCTCTACAGACTCCTCGCTCATACACCACAATCCCTACGTTTGTTGTTTCGGTAGACTCTTTGATACTAAGAGAACTATACCAGCTCATAAGAAAAAGGAACAGGTTGGGAATGTGAGGGGTAGAGGGTATGGGAGAGATGAGGGAGGGTTGCGCGGAATTCGGGGGTCGAGTGAGATCGGGAGAGCGTAGGAGTTTCGGAGCGAGGGGGATGCGCGGAATTGAAGGGGAATGTGAAGTGTGGGGACATCGGTGGATTGTAAGAGCAATGAGGGTTGCGCGATTTTCGTGGTATACGTTGAAATCTTGAAGTAAGGAGACTTTGCGATGATGAGGAATGGGGTTCTGCTTGCTTGGTCTCTTAGATACTATCTTGGTTGTTACCTGATGCGAAGGTAGCCCTCAATCTCCAAGGTGCTCTATAAGCCATTCTAAGCCCTCGAAGTCCTCCAGGTGAACAAATACCAACGAAGAAACCCCTAGTGGATTGAGCGCGCTCCTAGGGGTGAATTTGGTGGTCTTGAAGACTAATCGAACCTAGAGAAGTCAAAGCTTCGATCAAGGGTATAGGTGTATTGCTTCTTCCTGAGTGTTAACTCTTCTTTAGCTTCTTGGATACTTCGTTGGACGGCGAGGAGCTTGCTAGATACCTGAGTCTGCACATCAAGTGGAGGGAGTGGAACTACGAGATTATCTAGGTCACCAACTGAGAGCTGTGGCATCTTCACCGACTTGGTAAGCGAATACTCTAAGAGGTCACCTTTTAGAAAGTCTAGGTAAAAGTAGACAAAAGGCTGATCGACTTCATTATCTAGAACTGTATAGGACCAGATCTCCGACTTATGCGTAAATGGCTTATCGTAAAGCTCAAAGTCGATATATCCCCGAGTCTTAGCGATAATACTCGGAGACCTATAGATACCCTTCGGATCAACATGCTCAGAGGAGACATCTGCGATAGTCTGTCCTCCGGCGAAAATACGAACATCGTCCCCTGGTAGTTTTTCCAGTTCCCGCATCTTCTCAGCTGTAATGGAGATTCCCCTATTTCTTATTGCGAAGTCCTTGATTGTTCTTCGCTGAATATCAGGATGACCTACTGCCCAAGCGATAAGGTTCTCTAAGGTGTCTTTATAGAACTTCTCCCTTACCTCGATCTCACGCTTAAGGTTCTCAATCAATTCAGTAAAGGAGTCTTTCCAACAGTTGCCCTATTTCTTAAACGATACTAAAATAGATACAAATACTTCAATAACCATAGAGGTTACCAAGATCTCCAGAATGCTACCTAGTAACTTGCAAAACTGATGTA
>QWCJ01000165.1_pt1 | contig 31096 bp, 31 predicted proteins | sample 1972501 | NCBI WGS metagenome assembly QWCJ01 (sample SAMN09866711, study PRJNA288562) | Human vaginal metagenome isolate term2_vaginal, whole genome shotgun... | isolation source: vagina | host: Homo sapiens | place: USA: California
AGCTTATCGACGCCCTCCCGGTGCGCCTTCCAGCCCACCGGCGGAATCTCTACTGCGTCAACGCTGCGGTGATTGCGGATGAGATCGGTCAACATAAAACTCCCTTAAGTCTTTAGAAGCGCGAATCTTCCCACCAGCGGCGCTCTGGCACGCCGGCGCGGGAGCCGGCTTCGCCCAGTTTGACGCCCACGAAGTGGTACAGGTTGATGATGTTGTGCTCAAAGCCCCACTCGGAGCCGGCCATGTAGATGGCCCACAGGCGCGCGGTGGGCAGACCCACCAGCGAGCAGGCTTCCTCCCAATTCTCCTTGAGGTTCTCGCACCAATCATGCAGCGTGCGCATGTAGTCGAAGCGGAGGGATTCCGTGTGGACAACTTCGAATCCGACATCCTGCATGCACTTGGTGATGGTGCCGGAGCCGGAGAGCTCGCCGTCGGGGAAGATATAGCGGTCGATGAACCCACCCTTCGGCGTTTTATGGTTATCCGGGTAGGTGATGCAGTGGTTGAGCATCACACCACCTGGCTTGAGCTTTCCGTGGAGGAAGCTGAAGAAGCTGGGATAGTTCTTGACACCGATATGCTCGAGCAGCCCGATGGCGGAGATGGCATCGAAGCCTGCCTCGGTGACGTCGCGGTAATCCAGGAAGCGGATTTCCGCCAGGTCCTCGAGGCCCTCCTCCTTAATCTTGGCTTGGCCCCATTCAGCCTGTTCCTTGGACAAGGTCACACCGACTGACTTCACGCCGCGCTTGGCGGCGTAGCGCACCATTCCGCCCCAGCCACAGCCGACGTCCAGGTGGCGGTCGCCCTCCTTGAGGCGCAGCTTGTCGAAGATAAGCCGGTACTTGTTTTCCTGAGCCTCATCCAGCATGGCGTCGGGGGAGGGGTAGTAGGCGCAGGTATATGTCATCGAATCGCCGAGGAAGAGTTCGTAGAAGTCATTGCCCACGTCGTAGTGATCGGAGATGACGTCTGCATCGCGCTCCTTGGAATGCTTGGACAGGCCTTCGTGCAGCTTGCGGCGCAGCCAGGAAGCGCGCTCAACCTCTGGGACCGGCTGGATTTGGAAGGCACCCAGCGAGGCTAAGGAGCGGGCTACCCGGGCCAGTGCCTTGGCGTCCGGGCGGGAGAACTTGTCATACATCGCATGCAAGGCGTCGAAGATGCCATAGGGATGCGCCGGGTGTTCGCCTTCGACCGTGATGCCGTCGGTGACATAGGCGCGGGCGAACCCGACGTCCCCTGGGTGAGTAGCGATATAGGCCAAGCCCTGGAGGTTGTTAATCCTGACGGTGAACTGCGCATCGGCCGGGCCGGTAGAGGAACCGTCGAATGCCTCCCAGCGGAAGGGGTTGGGGCTGGGAACGAAGGTATCGATGATCTCAGCCACGGTCATTGGGGTGAATCGCTTATTCATAAAATTACATACTTCTTTCGGTTCAGTGTCTGGCAGATCAAGAACGGCCATACTCCGAGACACTCCAGGCGTCGCCGGAAAGGTCGAAAAGACGTAAAAATCTTGTAAGGACATTGCCTTAAAGCAACGGGGTCCATGGTAGGCCCGATCTGTAGAAGGCGCTAAGGGGGAAACCATAGGGAGCCCAGCGGCGTGGCATGGGCGGGCTCAATGTGGCGAATGAGGCCGAGGCTGGTAGGGTGATGGGGTCAAAAGTGTTCAACCGTTCCTATGAGAGACCTTAAAAAGACTCTTAAAGTTTGGGAACAGATGAGATCCACCCCCGTGCGCGGCGAATTCGAACCGCATAGCAAGCGCGGTAGGCCAGGAGGATTTAGTAGTGTCCGCCATTCTGCAGGCTTTCAAAGATGCCGACCTGCGTAAGAAGATCATCTTCACGCTCGTGTTGATTATCCTCTACCGCGTTGGCGCACAGATCCCGTCGCCGGGCGTTGATTACGCCACCATCGCCGGCCGGCTTCGTGACCTCACGGAGGAAGCAGGCAACCTCTATTCGGTGATCAACCTGTTCTCCGGTGGTGCGCTCCTGCAGCTGTCCATCTTCGCCATCGGCATCATGCCGTACATTACGGCGTCGATTATCGTGCAGCTGCTGACCGTGGTCATTCCCCACTTCGAGCAGTTGAAGAAGGAGGGACAGTCCGGTCAGGCCAAAATGACGCAGTACACGCGCTACCTCACCCTGGCGTTGGCGCTGCTGCAGTCTTCGGGCATCGTGGCTCTGGCGGACCGCGAGCAGCTTCTAGGACAAGGTGTGCGCGTCCTGGCGGAGGACCGCAACTTCTTCACCCTCATCGTGCTCGTTATCACCATGACCTCCGGCGCCATCCTTGTGATGTGGATGGGTGAGCTGATTACTGAGAAGGGCATCGGCAACGGTATGTCGCTGATGATTTTCGCCGGTATTGCTACCCGCCTTCCTACCGACGGCGTTAACATCCTCCAGAACAATGGCGGCCTGGTCTTCGCCATGGTTCTTGCCGGGCTCATCTTCCTCGTCGTGGGCATTACCTTCATCGAGCAGGGCCAGCGCCGGATTCCGGTGCAATACGCCAAGCGCATGGTGGGCCGCCGCCAGTACGGTGGTTCCTCCACCTACCTGCCGCTTAAGGTCAACCAGGCCGGCGTTATCCCGGTCATTTTCGCTTCCTCGCTGATCTACATGCCGGTGCTCATCACCCAGATCGTTAACTCCGGTTCCGCGGGCGTGTCTGATAACTGGTGGCAGCGCAATGTCATCGCGCACTTGCAGTCGCCGAGCTCCTGGCAGTACATCGTCCTGTACTTCGTGCTCACCATCTTCTTCTCCTACTTCTACGTTTCGGTTCAATATGACCCGGCCGAGCAGGCTGAGAACATGAAGAAGTATGGTGGATTTATCCCGGGCATTCGCCCGGGCCGACCGACCGCCGAGTACCTAGGCTTTGTCATGAACCGTCTGTTGTTCGTCGGCTCGATCTACCTCGCGGTTATCGCCGTCTTGCCGAATATCCTCCTGGATCTTGGAATCGGCAGCGCTGGTGCCGCTGGTACCTCCGCTTTCGGTGGTACCGCCATCCTCATTATGGTCTCGGTGGCCCTGACCACGGTCAAGCAAATCGAGTCCCAGCTCCTACAATCCAACTACGAAGGACTGCTTAAGTAATGCGTTACGTACTCCTTGGCCCTCCCGGTGCCGGCAAGGGCACCCAAGCCGCTCTCCTCAGCGAGAAGCTCGGCGTTCCGCACATCTCCACCGGTGACCTCTTCCGCGCCAACATTGGTGAGGGCACCCCGCTCGGCGTAGAGGCCAAGTCCTACATTGATGCCGGCAAGCTGGTGCCGACCGACGTCACGGCTCGCATGGTGGAGGACCGCCTCAACCAGGATGACGCCAAGGACGGCTTCCTTCTCGACGGCTTCCCGCGCACCGTGGAGCAGGCCGACATCCTGGAGAAGCTACTCGCCGACAAGGGTCTGAAGCTCGATGGCGTCCTGAACTTTGAGGTATCCGAGGACGTCGTGGTCGAGCGCATGCTTGCTCGCGGCCGCGCGGACGACACAGAGGAAACCATTCGCACCCGCCTAGGTGTCTACCGCGAGGAGACCTTCCCGCTCATCGAGCACTACGGCGATGCCATCATCTCCATTAAGGCTGAAGGAAGCGTTGAGGAGATCAACGAGCGCACCCTTCAGGCTATGGGCAAGTAATCTGCCAACCTCGCCATGGCTTTTCGACGACGCACCAAGACCATTCCCGCCCGCACGCCGGGCGAGCTCGACGCCATGCAGGCGGCCGGAGAAGTTGTCGGCCGCGCTCTGCAAGCCGTGCGGGCCGCCGCGGCAGTGGGGGTGAGTACGCTCGAACTCGATGAAGTAGCCGAGCACACCATTCGGGATGCCGGCGCCGTGCCCACCTTCAAGGGCTATGGCGGCTTTCCGGGGTCTATTTGCGCCTCCGTCAATGACGTGATTGTCCATGGTATTCCTCACAAAGACCTTCTCCTGGCCGAGGGAGACCTCGTCTCCATCGACTGCGGCGCCACGCTAGACGGCTGGGTGGGGGATAGTGCGTGGACGTTTGGCGTCGGCAAACTCAGCCCTGAGGCACAGGCGCTGAGCGACGCCACCGAATGGGTCCTACACCAAGGCCTCAAGGCCATGGTTCCCGGCAACCGGCTTACCGACGTCTCCGCAGCCCTCGAGCAGGCTACCTATCGCGCCGAGGATAAGTTCGGCGTGGAGCTATTCATCGTCGATGGCTACGGTGGCCACGGCATTGGCCGTGAAATGCACGAAGAGCCTTACCTGGCTAATGAAGGTAAGGCGGGACGTGGCCCGATTATTCAGGAGGGCTCCGTCCTCGCCATTGAGCCGATGCTGACCCTGGGTACCGAGGACAATGAAGTTCTCGACGATGATTGGACTGTCGTGACGCTCGACGGTTCACTATCTGCCCACTGGGAGCACACGGTGGCGGCCACGGAGAATGGTCCGCGCATCCTGACTCAGCGATATTAAAACCTGTGTCCTGGGTAGGCATTTTGCCTAAGGAAGGTTTATACTTTTTGCCATGTCTAAGATTCGCTCCCTAGTTGGCGCCCGTTCCCTACGTCGCGCCACCGCAATTGGCCTGGTAACCGCCACTCTCTCGGTGGCTCCGGCCGCTAACGCACAGACGGTTCCTTCGATCGACACCCTGTCTTCCGACGTTCAGTCCCAGCTTGATGAGTTCGCTGGCCAGACCCGCGAGAACGCGTGGAATAGCCGCAACCAGATGCTGGAGACGCTCCAGAGCGTTAACCCGCAGGCGGCTGACGCCCTCCGCCCAGTTATCGATGGTGCCATCGAGCTGATCTTCCCGGGTCTGATTGACCAGAAGAATGCTGAGATCCGCGCCGCTCGCGAAGCTGAAGAGCGCGCCCACGCTGAGCAGATTGCCCGCGAGAAGGCTGCCGCTGAGGAAGCTGCCCGCAAGGCTGAGGCTGAGCGTCAGGCACAGCGCTTCGACGTTGGTCCTTGCCCGGCAGATGCACGCATCTGCGTGGATCGTGGTGGGAGCCGTACCTGGCTGCAGGATGGCAACGGCAACGTCACCTACGTCGCTCAGGGCATGTCTGTCGGCAAGCCGGGTGAGGAAACCCCGGCTGGTACCTTCTACATCAACCGCAAGATCAAGGACGAGATCTCCTGGGAGTTCGGCAACGCCCCGATGCCCTACGCCATGTACTTCACCAACAATGGCCACGCCTTCCATGAGGGTTCCCCGGCATACCAGTCCAATGGCTGCGTGCGCCTGACCCATCAGGATGCGGTGCGCTACTGGAATGATGTGCCGATGGGCTCGAAGGTCTTCATCTACTAAGACGTTGCGGTGAGCGAGTCACCGCTACATGGCATCAGCCTCCCGCACCATGTGGTGACGGGAGGTTTCTGTATTTGGAAAACCCGTTCTCGCAGCGTATGCTTTAGTGCTGGTGTCTGTATGCGGCCAAAGTGGTTGCTGGAGGCACCAGGCAGTAGACATCAAACATGCAGGTGGGGGCGTCGCCAAGCGTGGCACGCACTTCACCAGAAAAGTAGAGGTTATGGCTAAGGAAGGCGCAATCGAGGTTGAGGGTCGCATCGTCGAACCCCTGCCCAACGCAATGTTCCGCGTCGAACTCGACAACGGACACAAGGTACTCGCCCATATCTCGGGCAAGATGCGTCAGCACTACATCCGCATCCTCCCGGAGGACCGCGTTGTTGTGGAGCTGTCTCCTTATGACCTGACCCGCGGACGCATCGTCTACCGCTACAAGTAAAGACTGTAAGCCTCCTCACCCACGGGACGCACTAGCTGCGTCCTTTTTCACCTCAGGCTGCGATGGCCTGAGCCCACGCTGCTAAGCATACCCACAGTACCCCGGCACGGTCCGGGGCGAAGCGTATGCGTGGCGGGGGACGGATGAGGAGAAAACCATCGTAACAACCCGAAAGGACTAGCCATATGGCACGTCTAGCTGGTGTTGACCTCCCGCGCAACAAGCGTATGGAGGTTGCTCTCACCTACATCTACGGCATCGGGCCTTCCCGTGCCAAGGAACTGCTGGAAAAGACCGGCATTTCTCCCGACCTGCGCACCGACAACCTCGACGACGATCAGCTGTCGGCGCTGCGTGACGTCATTGAAGCTACCTGGAAGGTAGAGGGTGACCTCCGCCGCCAGGTTCAGGCTGACATCCGTCGCAAGATTGAAATCGGTTGCTACCAGGGCATCCGCCACCGTCGTGGCCTGCCCGTTCGTGGTCAGCGCACCAAGACCAACGCTCGTACGCGCAAGGGCCCGAAGAAGACGATCGCAGGAAAGAAGAAGTAAAATATGCCACCCAAGACTCGTTCCGGCGCGCGCCGTGGTGGTCGTCGCGTCGTAAAGAAGAACGTGGCCGCTGGCCACGCATACATCAAGTCCACCTTCAACAACACCATCGTGTCCATCACGGACCCGCACGGTGCTGTCATCTCCTGGGCATCCTCCGGCCACGTCGGCTTCAAGGGTTCCCGTAAGTCCACCCCGTTCGCTGCGCAGATGGCTGCAGAGAACGCGGCCCGCAAGGCCATGGACCACGGTATGAAGAAGGTTGACGTTTTCGTCAAGGGTCCGGGCTCCGGCCGCGAGACCGCCATCCGTTCCCTGCAGGCTGCAGGCCTCGAGGTTTCCTCGATCACGGATGCCACCCCACAGCCGCACAACGGCTGCCGTCCGACCAAGCGCCGCAAGGTTTAAGGGAAAGGAAGAGGTAAGAAAATGGCTCGTTATACTGGCCCCGCTACCCGCGTATCCCGCCGTCTGCGCGTCGACCTGGTCGGCGGCGACATGGCATTTGAGCGTCGCCCGTACCCTCCGGGACAGGCTGGCCGCAACCGCATCAAGGAATCTGAGTACCTGCTGCAGCTCCAGGAGAAGCAGAAGGCGAAGTACACCTACGGTGTGCTGGAGCGTCAGTTCCGCCGCTACTACGCCGAGGCTAACCGTCTCCCGGGCAAGACCGGTGACAACCTCGTCGTTCTGCTCGAGTCCCGTCTCGACAACGTGATCTACCGCGCCGGTCTGGCCAACACCCGCCGCCAGGCTCGCCAGCTTGTCTCTCACGGTCACTTCACCGTGAACGGCAAGAAGATCAACGTTCCTTCCTTCCGCGTTACGCAGTACGACATCATTGATGTTCGTGAGCGTTCCCAGAAGATGGAATGGTTCGAAGAGGCTCAGGACCGCCTGGTCGACGCCAACGTTCCGGCGTGGCTGCAGGTCGTTCCGGACACCCTGCGCATCCTCGTGCACCAGCTGCCCGAGCGCGCTCAGATCGACGTCCCGCTGCAGGAGCAGCTCATCGTCGAGCTTTACTCGAAGTAATCCTTCGACACTTTCATCTTTACCCCTTCTACCGGCGTCATATAGCGGGCGCCGACAAGGAGAAACTCCATGCTTATTTCCCAGCGTCCTCAGCTCACCGAGGAATTCATCGACTCGTCCCGCTCTAAGTTCGTCATCGAGCCGCTCGAGCCGGGCTTCGGTTACACCCTTGGCAACTCGCTTCGTCGCACGCTGCTTTCGTCCATCCCGGGCGCGGCAGTAACCTCCATCAAGATTGACGGTGTGCTCCACGAGTTCACCACCATCAACGGTGTGAAGGAAGACGTTTCCGAGATCATCCTGAACGTCAAGGGCTTGGTTCTGTCCTCCGACTCCGACGAGCCGGTTGTGATGTACCTGAGCAAGGAAGGCCCGGGTGAGGTCACTGCAGGCGATATCCAGCCGCCGGCTGGCGTGGAGATCCACAACTCGGATCTGCACATTGCATCGCTGAATGAGTCCGCCAAGCTGGAGATGGAACTCGTCGTCGAGCGCGGCCGTGGCTACGTCCCGGCTGCTGCTACCTCGGGAGAAATCGGCCGCATTCCGGTTGACCAGATTTACTCCCCGGTGCTGAAGGTCTCTTACAAGGTCGAAGCTACTCGTGTTGAGCAGCGCACTGACTTTGACAAGCTGATCATCGACGTCGAGACCAAGAACTCGATTTCCGCACGCGACGCCCTGGCTTCCGCCGGCGGCACTCTGGTCGAGCTCTTCGGCCTGGCTCGCGAGCTGAACACCGCTGCTGAGGGCATCGAGATTGGCCCGTCCCCGCAGGAGACGGAGTACATCGCCGCCTACAGCATGCCGATCGAGGATCTGAACTTCTCCGTCCGCTCCTACAACTGCCTGAAGCGTCAGGAGATCCACACCGTTGGTGAGCTCGCTGAGTGCACCGAGTCGGACCTGCTGGATATCCGCAACTTCGGTCAGAAGTCGATAAACGAGGTAAAGATCAAGCTGGCTAATCTGGGCCTGGCCCTCAAGGACACTCCCGAGGACTTCGACCCGACCCAGCTGGAAGGCTACGACGCAGAAACCGGTGACTTCAAGGACCCGGCTTCCGACGATTCCGAGTAAAGAATTCCACTGAATCGTGACGGCGCGACTTTTGCGCCCCGTCGCGCGCTCAATTAATCCGCACACGAGGAGTACATCATGCCTACCCCCAAGAAGGGTCCGCGTCTCGGCGGCTCCGCCAGCCAGCAGAAGCACCTGCTGAGCAACATGGCTGCGAGCCTGATCGAGCACGGCGCAATCAAGACCACCGATGCCAAGGCGAAGGTTCTTCGTCCGTACATCGAGAAGATCATCACCAAGGCGAAGGCCGGCACCGTTGCTGACCGTCGCGCAGTTCTCAAGCTCATCCCGCACAAGGATGTCGTTGCTTACCTCTTTGATGAGCTGGCACCGAAGTTCGAGAACCGTGAGGGTGGCTACACCCGCATCATCAAGCTGGAGAACCGCTCCGGCGATAACGCCCCGATGTCCCAGATCTCCCTCGTCCTCGAGGAGACCGTGACTTCCGAGGCTAACCGCGCTACCCGCGCAGCTGCTTCCAAGCAGGCTGAAGAGGCTGAGGAAGCAAAGGCAGAGGCAACCGAGGCAGAGGTCGAGGAGACCACTGCTGAGGAGTCCGAGGAGAAGTAAACTTCTCTCGCCTTAACTAGGCCGCAGTACCACCTTAGGTGGGGCTGCGGCCTTTTGTTATGCTTTCTGGGCTATATGACCCTGACCAGAACGTATACTCTATGACCCCGCTGTTTACTGTGCTGTATGTAATCGGCATCGTCTCCGAGGCGATGACCGCTGCGCTGTCCGCTGGCCGGCAAAAGATGGATCTGTTTGGCGTCATCATGTTGGGCGCTGTCACCGCATTGGGCGGCGGCACGATCCGCGACATGGTGCTGGGCGCCTACCCGTTGACGTGGGTGGCGGAACCGCGGTTCCTCTTGGCCGTGGTGGCCGCCGCCGTCGCCACGGTTTACATGTCCTTCCTCATGCACTATTTCCGGCATGTATTCTTGGCTCTCGACGCCCTGGGCCTTGCGGTATTCAGCGTCCTTGGCGCTCAGAAGGCCTTGGAAAATGGCCATGGGTTGGTTATCGCTGCCGTGGCGGCGGTGCTGACCGGTGTCTTTGGCGGTATTTTGCGTGACTTGTTGTCCGACCGTATCCCGCTGGTCTTGTCCGCGGAGCTGTACGCCTCCATTTCTGTTCTTGCAGCCTTTTCTTATGCGGGCTTGATGGAGCTAGGGCTCAGCGCCGAGGTCGCTGGCGTCGTGACGGTATGCCTGGCGCTGGCGCTGCGCGTGGCCGCGATCTACTTCGGATGGTCGCTGCCGGTGTTTGAATACCGGGGAGCCGAACAACCCATGGACCCGCGCCTGCGCTTGTCTGCCCGCATTGTTCGGGATGGCGCCCGTAAGGCCAAGCGCAAAGCTGGCCAGGCCAAGGAGAATCTAAAGCGCCCCAAGCGGGCTGGTTATGCCGCTTTGAGCAAGCTGGGCGTGAACAAGAGCGCGAAGGGCCAGCAAGCGTCCCAGGATTGGGAACTCAATCGCGAGTAGAATGCCAACGACTAGGTAGGATCGACATCCATGACTAACGTTCGCCTTCGCCTAGACCTGGCCTACGACGGCACCGACTTCCACGGGTGGGCTCGCCAGAAGGGGGATTTGCGTACAGTCCAAGGAGTTCTCGAGGACAATCTCTCAATGATCCTGCGCCACCCAGTGGAGCTCACCGTGGCTGGGCGCACCGATGCCGGAGTGCATGCCCGCGGTCAGGTGGCGCACTTAGATACCACACGGGCGGCGCTGGGACAGCGCAGCATTGACGGCGATCCCACCAAGCTGGTGAAGCGCTTGGCCAAGTTGCTGCCTGCCGACGTCCGCGTCCACGCCTGCACCGAAGTTCCCGCAGATTTCGACGCGCGCTTTTCTGCCTTACGCCGCCGCTACGTCTACCGCATCACCACCCATCCGCGCGGTGCACTTCCGACTCGCGCACGCGATACCGCGACGTGGTTCAAGCCAGTGGACCTGGAGCTAATGCAGGCCGCGGCCGATCAGCTGGTGGGGCTCAATGACTTCGTGGCTTTCTGCAAGGCGAAGCCGCACGCCACGACCATTCGCGAGCTCCTTGCCTTTGAGTGGAAGGACGTGTCGACGCCCGCGGAGCCGCAGCTCTACGAGGCGCACGTAACCGCGGATGCCTTTTGCTGGTCCATGGTGCGCTCGTTGGTGGGCTGCTGTTTGCGGGTGGGGGAGGGCTCGCGCGGAGTTGACTTCGCCGCCCATATGCTGCGGGAAGAAAGCCGGTCCTCCGAGATCCCGCTTGCTGATGCTCAAGGTTTGAGCCTGGTGGGCGTGGATTACCCCGATGCGGACCAGTTGGCCGCGCGGGCGGCGATGACCCGTGGTCGTCGCGCTGCGGAGGATACCGAGTTGGGTTAATCTAGAACCCACTGCGCCGTGGGAGGGTGGCGCTCAGATTCGGGGGAGGATTCTCATGGCACGCGCGTTGCCAACGACCAAGGCCCAGGTGTCGGGCCACAAGTTCCTTTTGCGCCGCCTCGAGCACGGACTCGTGTTCGGGGACATCCGCATGATTCATGATCCATTGAAAAGGCGCCAGCGCGCTTTGCTTGGCGGGGTAGCCGCAGTAGCCTTCTTGAGTCTTGGCTCGGGGCTCATCGCGTGGATGCAGCCGGACCCGCAACCCGGAGATGCGCCCGTCGTGCGTTCTTCCGAGGGGCAGCTCCTAGCGCTGGTCAACGGCACTTATCATCCCGTGGCCAACCTGGCTTCGGCCAGACTGATTGCCAACGAGCCGGTCGAACCGCATGTGGCAGGGGACAGCTTTTTGGAACAGATGAGCCTGGGCACCCCGCTAGGGATTGCAGACGCCCCCAACCTTCTTACAGACGCAACTGGGCAGGAACCTGGTTGGTCGGCCTGCTTGGAAGAATCAACACAGGGCGCGAACTGGCAATCCAGCAGCCGCGTTGGCACCGTTACCGTGGTGGCGCACCGCGCTGTTCCCGGATTCGATGAAGAGCACGCCGCTGTAGTGGAATCCGATGGCACGCAGTGGCTGCTCACCGGCCAGGGGCGCGTCGTGCTGCCCGAGGCTACGAGTACACAAGGTCGGGTTCTGCGGCGCGCGTTGGGGATGACCGCGGAGACCGCCGTGTGGACCATGCCCGCGGAGCTACTCAACGCCTTTGCCGAACTGGAACCGCTGAGCTTCCCGGCCGCCCCGCCGGAGATTCTGGATACCGGTGAACAGCTCTGGGCGCGCACGGAGCAGGGTGTTTTCTCCATCACCCCCACACAGGCAGAGATGCTGGTCGGACTGGGCGCACAGCGTTTGCCTGCGCAGGCGCAGGAGGTGGCCGCGCTGGGCGACGTCCCACCGTCCTTCAACCTCCCCACCACCCGCGTGGACTTCCTGTCCCCTGAGCAAGGCTGGTTGTGCGCGACTCACGAGCAAGGCGCCGGAACCATGCGGCCGGTGGCGGCCACGGTGGACCTGCCGGGAGATTCGCCCGCGCAGCGTTTCGCCGGCCTCCAGGCTGGCGTGGGCGTGGACAGCGGGCACGGCTACCACGTGGTCTCCGCCACCGGCAGGCGCCACGAGCTGGCTAGCGCGGCGGAGCTTAAAGCCCTGGGTTTGGGGGAACCGGAGCAGGTGCCATGGGAGATCCTGCGGCTGCTGCCGGAAGGCTCTGCTTTGAGCCGCGCGGAGGCCTTAGAGTCTGAGCACTGAGGACGGCTACGAGGGTGAGGATGGCCACGGCGCCGAGGAGAAAGCGTGCAATCGGCCAGCCCTTGGCGGGTGGTGCCGCCTGCGGCCTCACCGCGACGAAGCGCTCCTCGCGGGTTTCTGCGCTGGGCCGGTACGTCACTGCTGTGAGGGGATCCACCACCCCGTGCCCGGGTTCGGCCGAATCAACAATGCGCTGACGCAGCTGTGCCGGGGAGTCTCCGGGGTATCGCTGCACCAGCAAAGCGAGAGTACCGCTGACCAGCGGCGCGGCAAAGGAGGTGCCTTGAAAGGTAGCGTCGCCTTTTCCCGTGGCCCAGCCGCCGCCGGGTTCCAGCGCAAGAGGGACGCTTCCTTCCGCGTTGAGGGGTGCCGTGATGGAATACTCCGCGAGGTCATGCGGCGTAGCTAAGGCGCCGACCGCGAGGACGGTTTCGGCTTCCGCGGGAAAGACCACGTCATCCTTTTCGCAACCGCCAGCCGTGGCGTTTCCCGACGCCGCCACAACCACCGCCCCAGCCCCCTCCGCACGCTGCAGCGCCGCCTCCAAGGCGGAACGATCGACCCGCGTGGCGGCTTCCGGTGGAACGCATGACACCACGGAGACGTTGATGACCTGAGCACCCGCGCTGACGGCGTCGTCGATGGCGGCAGCCAGGCTGGCTAGCGTGCCGGACCCGGCGCGGTCCGTCGAACCGTTTTCTGGTGCTGGAGCCCGGTAATGCGAACTGGTCTGCCGGATGGAGTAGATTTCCGCATCCGGAGCCACGCCGAGTTCCTTACCTGCGATGACGCCGGCCACCACCGTTCCGTGCAGGTCACAATCCCGCAGCGGGTCTGGTTCCTCCGGGGTTACGAAGTCCGCTCCTGGTGATACTCGCAGCTGTGGGTGGGCGGCCACCCCAGTGTCGATGACCGCGACCTTCACCCCGGCACCCGTGGCAAAGGAATGCAACCGCGTACGATACTCCGAGTACTGCGCCGAAGGCTGTGGTCCTGCCGGAGCCCGCGTGGCTACTGCACAGGCGGTATCCGGTTCGCGGGCAGCAGCTACCGGCCCGGGCAACACGCAGGAACCCCAAGCCAGGACGGCGCCAAGGGCTGTGCTGGCAGCGCTGATTCTGCTTAGAGCTGTCATGCGCCCAACCCCCGAATGAACTCGAAGAGCCCCGCTAGGTGTGCGGCGAGTGGCAGGCACGCGGCGAGTGCGAGTGCTTCGGCCCGCTCGAACCACACGATGGTAGTTGGCTCAATCTGCTGTAGTTTGCCTGCCCACACCGGTACTGAAAGCATGGTCACCACGATGAGACCCGCGATCACGCTGAGCACCCACGTTCCCATAGTCGGGGCACTAAGCAGCAGCCACTCGCGCAGAGGTACCGCTACCGCGGCACTAGCCGCGGCCAGGCCATAGATACCCAGTGCCCACGCCGCAATGGGCCGGGCATGGCGTGCCGCATGCACGATGACTGCTCCGGCGATGCTCACGCATAATGCCTGGGACGCAACCACGGTTGCGTCCGCGTGAGCGTTGAGCGCGACGAGAAAGAGGGAAGGAATGCCCGCCAGCGTGCAGCCCACCGCTATACCTTCGTAGGCCTGCCCGGCGCGCCGGGCTTTGAGTGAGTTATCCGTGGGAGCCTCATCCGAGATGCTCAAGTCCTGCCCGGCGGTGGGCAGTTGCGGCACTCGGAGGCCAGCAAGCCGCGTGGTCAGCAGGGGAGAGGCCGCGAGCAAGACCACAGTGGAGGCAAGCAACGGGCCGGGGCCAAGCACACCGACGAGCGCGAGCAGGCACCACGTGGCGGCACTTGCCCGAGCACCTAATCCGCCAATACGCACCACGTGGGAGAGCACCGCCACAGCGCCCACGGCCGCCGCAGCACCCACGAGTGGTGCGGCCGGAATCACGGTTCCGGCTGGGCCAGTAGCGACAGGTGAACCAGTGGACAGCGCCCCCGCCAGACCAGCAGCAACGTGGGCGGTTGCAAGCAGAGAACCGCGCCGGGTCCACGCCGCGAGCACGAGGCCGAGGAGTGCAGCGGCGGCGCAGCCAATCGAGGGAGATAGGGCGGCGGCGAGCAAGGCGCCGACGGCGATAAGCCCTGCCACGCCCCAGAACCCGGCTAGACCAGACAGCTGCGTGGTCGAGGCCTCGGCAGCGAGTGCCTCCGCGGCATCCCGCACGATGGGCGCCGGTGTCGGCGCATCTGGGCTGAGCACCAGGACGGAGCCGTCTTCCAAACTGGTGCGGTCGAGTGGCGTGGTCATCGATATGGTCTTGCCCGCCGCGGTGGTGGCGCGCCAGAGGATGGGGGCCGGGGGGACGTCGACAAGCACGAGCAATTCTCCCAGCACCTCCCCGACGCTGGAAGAAAGCGGTAGCGATACATCTGCTTCTTTGCGGGTCTGGCCTGCATGGATGCGGACGGTGACGTGAATGGAATGCGCAAGTGCGCGAGTCATGGAAAGTACCTCCCCCGAAAAATTTTTCTGGGCAACCCCTTGCCCATTGCCTCACATTGTGGCTTACTGGTGGCACGCTGTCCACCGCTTAAGGAGGCGGTGGAGTACTTCGGGGGGAAGGACTTTGACATGCGCGTACCTACACGCGTCGTTGACACTGGGGTGGTGGCCTATCGGGAGCCAGCACCACCGTTGCCGCAGGGCAGCATTGACGCCGAGGCGGTGCCGGAGGCAGCCCGCGCGCAACCTGTGCCGCTCGTGCGCCTGCTCATGCCGCTGGTGATGATCGCGGCCATGCTGGGCATGGTGGCGCTCATGGTTCTCGGAGCGGGGGATGCACGACGGATCAGTCCCATGAGCCTCATGTTCCCGCTCATGATGCTGGCCAGCATGGCCATGATGTTTAACCCACAGGCAGGCGGGCACGATCCGGATGAGACCCGCCGGACCTACTTGCGCCACCTCAAGGCGTTGCGGGAGGAAGCACTGGAGCGCGGGGCGGCGCAACGTGCGCACGAGGAACACCGCAACCCTGACCCTGAACAGCTTGGCGCGCTGATTCCCACCCCGCGGCTGTGGGAGCGGATGGCAGATGCTCCGGATGCCCTGGAAGTGCGGGTGGGGACGGGACCGATGGCTCTGTGCACGCCGATCAATGTGCCGGATTCGGGTGCGGCGGAAGACCTCGACCCGGTGTGCGCGGTGAGCCTGCGCCAGACCGTGCGTGCGGTGGGAACCCTCGCGGATATGCCGGTGGTCATCCAGCTGCAGGCCTTTCCCGTCGTCGGCCTGGCCGGCGAGGATGCGGCCGGGGTGGCCCGTGCGCTGTTGCTACATCTGGCCGTGCTGCACGGTCCGGAGACCGTGGGCATTGAGTATCACGGTGCGGAATGGGGATGGTTGAAGTGGCTGCCGCATTCCAAGGAGCCTGACCAGGCGCAGTTTCGTATCTGCGTCATGACGGAGGAACAAGAGCATAGCGTTGGTGCGCTGCGCAGTGATGCGCCGGGGGATAGCCCCACAACCACCATCGCCGTGGGGGTGACACCCCATTCGCCGCTGGGCCGCCTCGCCGAGGAGGAAGGCATTTACCTGCGGGCGGAGGGCGCGCTCTCCGTGGTTACTGCCGCGGGGGAGGAGGAGCTGGGACGCTGTGCGCTTGTCGACGATCCCACGGCCCTCCTCCACGCCCGCACCCTCGCGCCCTATCACCGCCCCTTCGGTGGCGATGTCGCGTCCACGCCTCGGCACGGCCGCAATGCGGATGTGCCCTCGTTGCTGGGCTTCCGGGATGTAGATGCGCTCCAAGCCTCCGGCATGTGGCAGGGGCGCAGCCCTGCTGAGCGGCTGTGCGTGCCCATCGGTGTCGACGAGTCCGGGCACGCTCTGATGCTTGACTTAAAGGAGGCCGCGCAGGGCGGGATGGGGCCGCATGGGTTATGCATTGGTTCTACAGGCAGCGGAAAATCGGAATTACTTCGAACGCTTGTCGTAGCGCTGGCCGCCACGCACAGCCCGGAGGAACTCAACCTCGTACTCGTTGATTTCAAAGGTGGCGCCACCTTTTTGGGCTGTGAGGAACTGCCGCACACCTCCGCCGTGATTACCAACCTGGAAGAAGAATCCACCCTGGTGGAGCGAATGTACGATGCCATCTCCGGCGAGATGAATCGCCGCCAAGAGCTGCTGCGCAAGGCAGGAAATTTTGCCAACGTGGGCGAATTCAACGCCTCCGCTGCCGCGGTGGCGGAGCACGGGCCGCTGTCGGCGTTGGTCATTGTGGTGGATGAGTTTTCGGAGCTGTTGGGGCAGCACCCGGACTTCGCTGAACTCTTCGTCGCGGTGGGAAGGCTCGGCCGCTCGCTGCACGTGCACCTGTTGCTGGCCTCCCAGCGCTTGGAGGAAGGGCGCTTGCGGGGATTGGACTCTCATCTGTCTTATCGCATTGGGTTGAAGACCTTCTCCGCCGGGGAATCCCGCCAGGTCCTCGGCGTGCCCGATGCTTATCACCTCCCCGCCCAGCCGGGAGCCGGCTACCTCAAAACGGATGCCGATGCCCCCACGCGCTTTCAGGCTTCTTATGTTTCTGGCCCGGTCACGCGCCGGGTAGTGCGTGATGATGTGGCCGAAAAGGTGCGGCATTCGGCACGCGTGGAGCTTTTTAGTGGGCATCGTACGGCGGAGGAGGACGCGGACTATACGGAGCTCGTGGATTCGTCGAGCACACTCCTGGACACAGTGGTGGCTGCCGCCCGGGAGGAAGCCTCCCAGCGCGGCCAGTCAGCGAGGCGAATCTGGTTGCCACCCTTGCCGCCCGTGGTGGAGCTATCCAGCGTTGCCGCTCTGCGCACGGATTCACTCAGCGCAGGTGGCGGGCTACGCGCGGAGGTGGGGCTTATTGATCGCCCTTATCACCAGCGTCAAGACCCGCTGTTCGTGGATTTCACAACGGGTGGTGGGCACCTCGCACTGTGCGGCGGACCGCAGTCAGGAAAGTCGATGGCGCTGCGCAGTATCGCCTCCGGTTTGGCCCTGTGGCATTCGCCGGACCAGGTGCGCTTTTATGTCATCGACCTAGGAGGCGGGCAGCTGCGGGTGTTGGACCGTCTGCCTCATGTAGCTGGGGTGGCCGGCCGTGAGGAACCGGAAAAGGTGCGGCGCATCGTCGATGAAGTCGCCGGCCTCGTGCGCCGCCCGGAACCTCGCCACACCTTTTTGATCGTGGACGGCTGGCACCACATCGGCACCTCCGGGGCAGACTTTGAGGACTTAGCTGAGCCGATTACCCAGTTGGTTGCTGACGGTGCCTCTGCCCGCGTTCACGTCTTGATTGCGGCGGCGCGGTGGACCAGTTTGCGGCCGTCGATTCGGGATCTCATCGCGGCCCGCCTGGAGCTTCGTTTGGGCGAAGCCATGGATTCCCTCATCGACCGCAAGGCGCAGCAGAAGTTGCCGGCAGCACCCGGGCGAGGGATCACTTTGGCAGGGGAAAACCTCCTTTTTGCAGCGACCTCACCGCAGGATATCGCTCATATCTGTGGCGTGCATGCGGATGCTGTTCCGGTCCCACCGCTGAAGATGCTGCCCGCTGTGCTCACCGAATTGCCTGAGCCGGAAGATGGTTCGTCATCAGACGGCGTGGCTTGGGGCATTGGTGGTCCGGACCTGGAGGTCCTCGACTGGGATCCGGGCGTCCAGCCTCACCTCGTGTGCATTGGCTCTCAAGGCTCCGGCAAATCGCATTTTCTCAGCGTGATTCTCGCCGGAATCAGCCAGCTGAGTCGGGAGGAAGCCCGCCTGGTGGTCATCGATGAGCGCCGCGCGCATTTGGGGACGCTGGACGAGGAGATGGTGGCGGCCTATGGGGCGTCGGCAAGCGCGGCCACCCAAGCCATTCTCGATACAGTGCGCACCCTAGAGCAGCGCCTCCCTGGCGCCGACGTCACCCCTGCCCAGCTCGCCGCGCGGAGCTGGTGGCAGGGCCCAGATATTTACCTTGTCATCGATGACCTCGACCTCGTCAGCGAGATAGCGCTAGCACCTCTGCTGGAGCTCCTCCCGCACGCCCGCGATGTGGGGCTGCACCTGGTGTTCGCGCGCAAAGCAGGTGGCATTGGGCGCGCGATGTTTGGGCAGTTCCTCTCGGCGGTGCGGGACTTGCAGCCGGCGTTGCTGCTTCTCGACGCCGACCGTGACGAAGGCGCCATCTTCGGCATCAAACCGACGGCATTGCCGCCCGGCCGCGGCCAATGGGTCGTCCGCGGCGTATCCCAAGGCTTGGCGCAGGTCTATGTGCCAAGCGCCGATAGTTCACATACCTCACCACAGACCACAAGCAACAAGGGAGAGAACCAATGACCACGACGCATGCACTGCGAACCCCGACAACCGCGCCCGAGACCACGCTAGTTATTACGGTGCTCGATGCCGCCACGATCTATGAAGGCCCAGAGACGATCTATCGCTATGACCTGCCCGGCACTGGAATCGCCGAAGGCTGGGCGCTGGAGGCAGTCCTCGACCAAGCCGAAAAAGTCTGCGGAGCGGAATGGCCGGATATCAGCGTTGATGTGGTGGCGGATCCCTCTGGAACGGAGGTCAGCGTCGAAGCCGTGAGTATTCTGCGCCGTCAGCTCGCTGGCGCGGGTGCGACCGTGCAGGAACCAGAACCATTGCCGCCGCCCGGGGTTGGTGCGGTCAATAACTCGCTGGATGCTGTTCTCTCGGAGGTGGGCGGACAGCAGGAGCCCAGTGATGATGAGAAAACGCTGACCACCGAGTTGTCGCGGCCTGTTCGCCGCAGGCGTTCGCACCGTGCAGCGGAATCTCGCTGGTCCGCGTTGTTGGGAGGTATCGATCCTTTCTACATTGCAATCGCGGTCATGGTGCTCGTAGTGGCCGGGGTGTCGTGGTGGGCGGTGGGTCGCAAGGATGCGGCTGTGGCAGCGTCGACTCCCGATCAGACAGCTGAAGGAGCATCTGCCGCCTCCGGCACTTCGGGCATGGCCTCGAATCCCAGCACAGAAGCACATCCCGAGGGCCCGGCCGAGGGGACCGGAGCTCAGGAATCCGGAAGCAGGCAGCTGCGACCCGGTCAGCAGGCCATCGACGTGGAGGGAATGTCCCTGGTGCTTCCTCAAGGATTCCGCACCAGCGTGGAGGATGGTCTGGTCACCGCTGCCGGTGAAGACCCTAACCTGCGCATCCTCCTGGCTGCTGATCCGCTTTTCAATGTGCCTGTCGACGTGTTGTTCACAGAGATTAAAGAGCAGATCGAATCCGATCCTGCCCTCCGTGATCCGGTAGAGGACTCTGGACGGCTGACGTATACCGAGGACCCCGGCGACGGCTCCCGGGTGACGTGGATGATGTGGGAAGACAAGGGCCATCAGATGTCCGTGGGATGCCACACCAAGTTTGAGCCCAATGTAGTGCAGAAGGCTGCCTGCCGAATGGCGGCAGAATCGCTGGTCAAGAAGGACTAAGCGGGAAAGTTCTGCGAATCTCAAAGAATCTGGAAATTAGCGGGAACCGATGAGCTACTAGCTCAGTCCAATAAGGGTGAGAAGGACACAGGGTGCTTCTCGGGGGAAGAAACACACACCAATCCCTAGGAATAAGGGATACGCCCCAAGGTAGGGAACAAGACAGAAAGAGAAGGACATGACTCAAACGTTCCGCACAGAAGCCGACGTAATGGTGGCCACCGCTGGCCGCGTCGACTCCACCAACGACGAGGTACAGGGGGAGCTCACCCGCCTGCAGGGTGTTGTGGACTCCGTCCGTGGCAGCTGGGCAGGCCGCGCGCAGGTTTCCTTTGACAACCTAATGCAGCGCTACAACTCCTCCGCGCAGCAGCTGCGTGAGGCGCTGACCGCCATCAGCGAGAACATCAGGGACAATGCCCGCAACTTTGATTCGGTCGAGGCTGATAACGCCCAGTCTTTCGAGAACGTTGGCGGCGCGGGCCTGGCCCTCTAAACACGAGCTGCTTTCACTGACTACTGCACACGCTGAATCACGCAGGAACACAGAAGATAAGGAACACGCAATGTCTGGAATCAAGTATCAGTTTGGCGCCATCGCCGGTGCCGCCGCCGACATCAACTCCACCTCGGGCCGCATCAACGGGCTCCTCGGTGACCTCAAATCCACCCTGCAGCCGATGGTATCGACGTGGGAGGGAGATTCCGCTGCCGCATATAACGCGGCGCAGGCGAAATGGGACAAGGCAGCCGCCGAGCTCAACACGGTGCTAGCGACCATCTCCACCACGGTTTCCCAGGGCAATGACAATATGAGCGACGTCAACCGTCGCGCTGCCGCCAGCTGGGGCTAAACCACTCCGACTGTGAGTCTTGAGCTGGGTGCGCGGACACTTTCTGCCTGACCATTCACCACCATGAGCAGTGAGCGGGAGGGAGGAAGGCGCGGAGGCTAGGGGAGTGGCGCAGAGAATGGAAGGGCTGGACGCGCCACCTTGACCCACACCACCCTCCGCTCACTCAGCAAAAGGCGCCGGTATCGCTTCTCATCAACGTTTCTGTCTCGAACCCCCACCCCGAATTAGCAGGGATGGAGGCGTTGGTGAGGGGCGATATCGGCGTTTTGGGTTTTTGATCCGCTGCGTACTAAAGTGAAGCACCTATGTGTCCGCACCCTTGTTGACTTGGGTGCGCGCGTGCTGCAGGTCTCCACCGGCCGCTGTATGTACCGCGTAGGGGCTTACATAGCGATGGCCGGCAGTTCCGAGACAGACTTTCAAGGAGTCATTTTGTCTACTTTCCACCCGAAGAGCGGTGACATCACCCGCAAGTGGTACGTCATCGACGCTACCGACGTGGTTCTGGGCAAGCTCGCTTCCACCGTGGCTGACATGCTGCGCGGCAAGCACAAGCCCCAGTACGCACCGAACGTTGATTGCGGCGACCACATCATCATCCTGAATGCGGACAAGATCCACATTTCCTCCAACAAGCGCGAGCGCGAGATGCGCTACCGCCACTCCGGTTACCCGGGCGGCCTGAAGTCCATGACCCTTGGTCAGTCCCTGGACGCCAACCCGGTCCGCGTTATCGAGGAAGCTGTAAAGGGCATGATGCCGCACAACAAGCTTTCCAACGCCTCCATCAAGAAGCTGCACGTTTTCGTGGGCGAGGAGCACCCGTACGCCGGCCAGAAGCCGGAAACCTTTGAGTTTAAGCAGGTGGCACAGTAATGACCGAGCAGAACATCGACAACAATGTAGCCGACGCTGCCGACATCGCTGCAGCAACCGCCGCTACCGAGGAGTTCACCAACACCATCGGTGATTCCCTGGCAACCGATACCGAGGCTGAGGTTGAGACCGCTGCCCCGGCTATCCACGAGGGCCCGATCCAGACCGTTGGTCGCCGTAAGCGCGCCATCGCTCGTGTTCGCCTCGTTGCTGGTTCCGGCAACATCTCCGTCAACGGCCGCGCCTTTGACGAGTACTTCCCGAACAAGCTGCACCAGCAGGACATCCTGCTGCCGCTGACCATCCTCGAGCGCGAGGGTCAGTTCGACATCAAGGTCACCGTCAACGGTGGTGGCCCGACCGGTCAGGCAGGCGCCCTGCGCCTGGCTATCGCCCGCGCACTGAATATCTACAACCCGGCTGACCGCCAGGCCCTGAAGAAGGCTGGCCTGCTCACCCGTGATGCTCGTGCCGTGGAGCGCAAGAAGGCTGGTCTGCACAAGGCACGTCGTGCCCCGCAGTACTCCAAGCGTTAATCTTCGCTTACTGCATTTTCCGAAAGCCGCTGCTTCCCTTTCGTGGAGGCGGCGGCTTTCGCCGTGTATGGCAGGGGTGGGGCGAGTTTCCTGCTATGTTGCGGGGTATAACCAAGCCCCAAAGGTGGACCGATCTGCGCCACACAACGGGGAGCGGGCATAATGAACAACTATGACTCGACTTTTTGGAACCGATGGAGTTCGCGGCCTCGCGAACAAGAAGCTCACACCGATTCTCGCGCTGCGCTTGGGCCAGGCGGCAGCGGAAGTTCTTACTTCAGACCGTGAATCTTATGAGCGTCGCCCGCTCGCGATTATCGGGCGCGACCCGCGTGTGTCGGGTGAGATGCTGGATGCGGCGATTGCCTCGGGTCTGGCATCGCGAGGCGTTGACGTCGTGCGCGTCGGCGTGCTGCCTACCCCGGCAATCGCGTTCCTTACCGATGACTTTGGGGCAGATCTCGGCGTGATGATCTCCGCTTCCCATAACCCGATGCCAGACAATGGCATCAAGTTCTTCTCCGCGGGCGGCAAGAAGTTGCCGGATGAGGTGGAAGACCGCATCCAGGCTGCTATGGACAATCTCACTGAAGATGGCCCGACTGCGACCAAGATTGGCCGCATTATTTCGGAGGCTCCCGACGGCCGCGAGCGCTACCTGAAGCACTTGGCGGAGGTCGTCACCACGGATCTCAGCGGCATCAAGGTTGTCGTCGACACTGCAAATGGCGCTGCCTCCAAGGTTGCACCGCAGGCCTATGAGGCTGCGGGTGCTGAGGTCGTTGCCATTCACAACAAGCCTAATGCCTTCAACATCAATGAGGATTGCGGCTCGACGCACATTGAGAAGACCCAGGAGGCCGTCGTCGAGCACGGCGCCGATCTGGGCCTAGCGCACGATGGTGACGCTGACCGTTGCCTAGCCGTGGATGCCGAAGGCAACGTCGTTGACGGTGACCAGATCATGGCGATACTCGCCGTGGGTATGAAGGAAGAAAACGATCTTCGCTTCAACACCTTGGTGGCCACCGTGATGTCGAACCTGGGCCTGAAGCTGGCCATGCAGGAGCAGGGCATCGAGGTCAAGGAAACCGCTGTGGGTGACCGCTACGTGCTGGAAGAGCTCAATCGCGGTGACTTCTCTCTGGGCGGTGAGCAGTCCGGCCACGTGGTGTTGCCGGATGATTGCACCACTGGTGATGGCACGCTGACCGGTTTGTCCATCATGGCGCGCATGGCCAAGTCCGGGAAGACCCTCAAGGAGCTGGCCTCCGTGATGACGGTGCTGCCGCAGGTGCTCATTAACGTTCCGGTGTCCGACAAGACCGCCATCCTTAACGCCCCTGAGGTTAAGGAAGCTATCGCTGCTGCCGAGGCAGAACTCGGTGATACGGGCCGCGTTCTGCTGCGCCCGTCCGGCACGGAGGAGCTCTTCCGCGTCATGGTGGAGGCTGCTGAAAAGGAGCAGGCGCGCAAGGTCGCAGGCAAGCTTGCGGCCGTCGTTGCTGCAGTGTAGCTCTACTCATCCCACCACAACCCCAGGCTGCTGGCCTGGGGTTTCGTGTTTTGTGGGGTGGTGTGGGAACCAAAGTGGATGTTGCTCAGTCCAATAAAAGCAGGAATCACTGTTTGTTGTGGACGAGAAGGAGGGCGCATATGCCCGACGTATTTTTTGATGAGGATGAAGCCACGCGGCTTCTCGACGCCGTCGTGGACCAAACCCGTGCCCAAAGTGACGCGCACCGCGGGGATAGGCCGAATTTTCCCCAATCCTCCGCGGGGCGTGATTTCGGCGGGCACGGCGCACAGATTCAGGGCCTGTTGAACCGGCTCCATGAACGCGGTGCGTGGCGGTTAGAGAACATATCGGCCTCAGCGGATGCCGCGCGCGAACAACTGCGTGCTTTCGGGGACGTGGACCGCGGCCTCGCCGGGCAACTCGGTGACCAAGAAGTAGGGGTGAATTGATGTCCACGATGGTCAAGTCACTCTTGGGTGATTATTCACAAGCGGTGTCCCAGTTCCAGGCGGCAAGCCGAGGAGGCTATTCCGGGCCCAGCACGCCCATTGGCTTGTTGGGGGACATGGTGGGGTCGGTCGATGGGATTAACCCAGGCGACTTGGTTACGAACACTGCGTCGGCGATGGGTGCTCGCCGCCCAGGGCGCGGTGGTAACGGGTTGCGGGAATTCCTTCTCGGTACGGTTCTATCGCTGGCCGGGGGAGCGATCATGGATCATTTGCGCGGCGTACAAGACGATTTCGACAAGGAAAGGGACGAAGCCGGTGATTTGGTGGAATCCGCGCAGCAGTGTTCGGATGCCATCGAAGACGTCGTTGATGTTTCTGATTCCGCGGTGGCAGAGCTTATCTCTGCTGTGATTCCACTGATTAACATCTTGACCATGCTGTTGCAGCGGCACCCTCTGGGAAAGGTCATCATCCCGGTGATATCGCGCATTGGTGGGGAGCTTATCGATCAGACGAATGACACCATCACGCAAACGTGCCGGGACCGCGATACCGCCATTGAGAATTGCTATGACGAGTTTGAACGGCGCTGCACCGAGGTGTGCGAGCGGGAGCTGCCGGAAACCCCGCCAGAGCCCGAATGCGGCTGTGAGGAGAAGCGGAAAGAGTGCCCGCAACCTGAGCCTGAACCTTGTGCATCGGCCCAGCCGTCACCAGCTCCGGCCCCGTCCACACCGTCTCAGCCCACACAGCCAGCTCAGCCTTCGGCGCCAGCTGCACCGCAGCAACCTGTAGAGCCGAAACCAGAAACACCGGTGGCACCACCAGAAAAGCCGGAGCCCACCCAGCCCGCCACGGTGCCTGAAAAAGACTGCCCACCGGTTGAAGAGAAGCCACAGCCTGCGCCGCCGACTGAGCCGAGCCATGTGCCGACTGAGCCCGCTTCAACGGCACCAGAAGAGGAGCACACACCGTGCCGCTGCACAGAAGAGAAAGCGGCACACACCTGTGACTGCGGTGAGCATCAGCGAGAACTAGGAACCACGAAGCCCGCTGATGCAGGAGTTGACGTTCCCATCGAGCCTGTGCCGCAGGAGGTGGTGGACTGCCCAGAGGACGAGGAGCCGGTGGCTGAGGAGGCCAAGTGTCCTGAAGAGTCGTTAGAAAGCGATGATTGCGAAGAGCCAGAGCAGCCACCCGGTGCGGAAGCAGGTGAGTGCAAGCCTGAAGAAGCCTGCTGTGGAAGCTTAGGCCTGCTTGGCGTGGGCGTTGCCATTCTGGGGCTGGGTCTGTTGGCTGAGGCAGCTATGGACTCCGTGGAGAATCTGCCGGAGCCGGAGCCCGTACCGGAGCCTGTACCCGAGCCAGAACCGCAGCCAGAGCCCGAACCCTGCCCACCGCCTGCACCAGAGCCTGCTCCTGACAACGGTGTTACGCCGCCGCCTCCGGAGCTGAACAACGTTCCTGAGCCAGAGGCACCGCCAGAGAAACTTGCGCACATGCAGGCAGCGGAGGCACCGGCGCCGCAGCCAGCCCCGGCGCCAGCACCTGCACCTGAGCCAGTACCAGGTCCGGCCGCTGGGGCTGAGGCCACGCCAGAAATGCCCCCGCAAGAAAGTTCAGAAACCTCCTCCGTACACGCACGAAAGGCAGGGCAGTGGTAATGCCGCACAATGATTTTGATGAGTTCGCGCGCGGATTCCGCGAGCGCACAGCTGCACGGCTGCTGGAATTTGAGAAAGCCATGGCTAAAGCACAGGACGAATTGGAAAAGTCTGCGCAGCGTGCCGCCCAAGCCCAATCGCCTACAGAGGCGCAGCGGCGCAACCCTGCTTCTAGGAGCGGAGCGCACAGCCAAAGCCAAAGCCAAAGGCAGGGGCGAGGCCGCCCGCGCGGCCAAGTGCAATCAGTGCTCAGGCGCGGGTGACACGGAAACCGGGAAACTCCTCAGTGCGCCAGCAGCCCCGGATGTTACTGTGGCGTGAGTAGCCACTGCACGTATCAACCAAGGTTTGGGGGAAGACCACATGACAGTTCCTTGGCTTTATGACGTCTTGTGGGGAGTTCTTCCCATGCTGTACCTCTTGGTGGCTTTTGTCGTGCTTGGCATTGAGATTAAATGCGACAGAGATATGGCCCACATAAAGCTGTGGACGGCCGCGCAGCTGCTTCTTCCAGGAATTGGCCTTATCGCCTGGCTTCTCCTTGAAGTTCCCCGCTTAAAAAGACTAAAGCAGGACGTATAAACGATCGTCCTGCTTTAGTCGGAGCACACGTGCGCCTTGCGGTGCTAGCTCGTCGAAACCTTTCCCGTCGCTAGAAACCCGCGCGCTTGGTGAGGTCCTCGCCGAGGAAGCTCTCGACGCCCTTGGCGGAGGCGTCGGCAGCCGCAAAAGCGTCATACTTGGACTCACCAGCCAGGGTGGACAGCAAGAAGCCGGTGACTAGGCCGCGGGCTGTCTCAACGGCGGATCCTTGGAAGAAGCCGGAACCAAGCGCCAACTTGAAGAGTTTATCCTCGCTGAAACCGGACTGCGTGCCCTTAGCAATCTCACGGTAGGCCACCGGGCCGCCCCAGGCGTTGGCTAGCTTCGCGGGATTACCGGCGCGGAAGATATCATCCTGGCCTGCGCCGATAACGAGCCCGCGGGCCTTAACAGCGTGGGCGGCCTGAACTGCAGAGGGGGAAGTATCGGCGGGGTAGAGGGCAGCGACGGCGCGGACCTTTGGGTTATCAACGGCGGCCAAGGTGGCTACGCCGCCGCCCATGCCGTGTCCAAAGACACCCAGTTTGGAGGGGGACACCGAAATCTTTCCGGCACCCAACCGGACACCAGCGGCAATCTGCAAAGCCGATTCGAGGTCGGCAGCCAAGTTGCGGTGCTTGGCAAAGACGCCTGTTTCTGTATCGGGAGCAACCACTACGATGCCCCAGCTGGCCAAGTGGCGCAGGGTGGCGTGGTAGTCCTTAACGCTTTTCGTCCAGTCGTGGGCAAATGCCACGGCAGGCAGACCTTTACCCTCAGCTGGGGTGTAGACCTTGCCCTGCATAGGACAGGTCCCCGACGAGAACGCGGTGCGGGCCGCGCTTGGACAACGTACCGAGATGCTTCTTCAAATTCGCAGACACGCTTTACAGAATAGAGCAAAGAGTAGGTAAAGCGGTGGACACTATAAGGCAGTGGGGGGAGAATTAAACGCGATCCTTGAGATTCGGCATGATAAATCATGCTGTAAAATTTTTTCCCATGTGTGGAATCGTTGGATACATTGGCCGAAATACCGATGGCCGTGAGTACTTTGCGTTAGACGTTGTGCTGGAGGGCCTGCGCCGATTGGAGTATCGCGGCTATGACTCAGCAGGCGTCGCAATGTACGCCGATGGTGAGATCGGCTGGCGCAAGAAAGCCGGAAAGGTCGCTGCGCTGGAAGCCGAAATCGCTGCGCGTCCACTGAAGGATTCCGTCCTGGGCATCGGCCACACCCGCTGGGCTACTCACGGTGGCCCGACCGATCTGAACGCCCACCCGCACGTGGTGGATGGCGGCAAGCTCGCCGTCGTGCACAACGGCATCATCGAGAACTTTGCTGAGCTTAAAAGCGAGCTGGAGGGCAAGGGACATAACTTCGTCTCCGAGACCGACACCGAGGTAGCCGCCACCCTTCTGGCAGATGTGTTCCACAACGAAGCCAGCGGTGACCTCACCAAGGCTATGCAGCTGACCGGCAAGCGTCTGGAAGGTGCGTTCACCCTCTTGGCTATTCACGCCGAGCAGGCGGATCGCATCGTGGCTGCACGCCGCGATTCGCCGCTGGTCATCGGCCTGGGTGAGGGGGAGAACTTCCTGGGCTCGGACGTCTCCGGCTTCATCGACTACACCAAGTCTGCCGTGGAGATGGACAACGACCAGGTCGTGACCATCACCGCGGATGACATCGAAATCACTGACTATGAGGGCAACCCCGCCCAGGGCAAGCCTTTCGAGATCAAGTGGGATGCCGCTGCTGCCGAAAAGGGTGGCTTCAACTCCTTCATGGAGAAGGAAATCCACGACCAGCCAGCAGCCGTGCGCGATACGTTGCTGGGCCGCCTCGACGAGACTGGCAACCTGATCCTCGATGAGATCCGCATCGAGGAGTCGGTGCTCAAGTCCATCGACAAGATCATTGTCATCGCCTGCGGCACCGCCGCTTATGCCGGACACGTCGCGCGCTACGCCATCGAGCACTGGTGCCGCATCCCGTGCGAGGTGGAGCTGGCCCATGAGTTCCGCTACCGCGATCCGATCGTCAACGAAAAGACCCTGGTCGTGGCCCTGTCCCAGTCGGGCGAGACCATGGATACCCTCATGGCAGTACGCCACGCCCGCCAGCAGGGCGCCAAGGTGATTGCTATCTGCAACACCCAGGGCTCCTCCATTCCGCGCGAGTCCGACGCCGCCCTCTACACCCACGCCGGCCCGGAGATCGCCGTGGCCTCCACCAAGGCCTTCCTGGCGCAGATCACCGCGACCTACCTGCTGGGCCTCTACCTGGCGCGCCTGCGCGGCAACATGTTCTCCGATGAGGTCAACTCGGTCCTCGAAGACCTGCGTGGCATGCCGGATAAGGTCCAGGCAATCATCGACAACGAGCAGCAGGTCTACGACCTAGCCAACGCTATGGAGAACGCCAAGTCGGTGCTTTTCCTAGGCCGCCACGTCGGCTTCCCTGTCGCGCTGGAGGGCGCGCTCAAGCTCAAGGAGATTGCCTACCTGCATGCGGAGGGCTTCGCCGCCGGTGAGCTCAAGCACGGCCCCATCGCGCTCATCGAGGAAGGGCAGCCGGTCTTCGTCATCGTGCCTTCCCCGCGTGGCCGCGATTCCCTGCATGCCAAGGTTGTCTCCAATATCCAGGAGATCCGCGCCCGTGGTGCTATCACCATCGTCATCGCGGAAGAGGGCGACGAGGCAGTCGAGGCCTACGCTAACCACATCATCCGCATCCCGCAGGCGCCGACGCTGATGCAGCCGCTGCTGGCTACCGTTCCGTTGCAGATTTTCGCCTGCGGTGTAGCCACCGCCAAGGGCTATGACGTGGACCAGCCGCGCAATCTGGCGAAGTCCGTGACCGTCGAATAGCGCTGAGCCCTCAAGTGGCACAATGGTGGGTATGTTAAAAACCACCGTTGACCTCAACGCTATTGCCCACAATGTTGCTCGCGTGAAGGAGGCGGTGGCCCCGGCCCGCCTCATGTGCGTGGTCAAGGCGGATGCCTATGGCCACGGCATCGAGCGCTGCGCACCGGTCATGGCGAAGGCTGGGGCAGACGCCTTCGGGGTGGCCACCTTGGCCGAGGCTGTCACACTGCGGAAGGTCATTGACACCCTCCCCATCGCTGCTTGGCTGTGGGAGCCAACAGAGGACATCGCCCCGGCCCTCGCCGCTGGTATCCAGATCGGCATCCCTTCGCTGGCGCACGCCCAAGCACTCATTGCCGCTGAGACTCCCACCGAAGTCTTCGTGATGGTGGAGACGGGGATGCACCGGTCGGGCGTCGACAAGCATGCGTGGGAGGAGACCTTCCGCCTGCTTGCCGACGCCCCCCATATCACCGTCCTCGGCCTTATGTCCCACTTCGCCTGCGCTGATGAGCCGGCGCACCCGCACAATGATCATCAGGAATCTGAGTTCCGCCAGGCCCTAACGCTTGCCCGTGAGGTGGGGCTGGAGTGTCCGCTGAACCACCTGGCTAACTCGCCCGCGGCCTTGACTCGCCCCTCGGCGCGTTTTGAACAGGTGCGCGTCGGTGTGGCCCTGTATGGGCTCGAACCGGTCGCCGGGCGCGACCATGGGCTGGAACCCGCCATGACGTGGGAGGCTTCCGTCGTCGCAGTGAAGCCGATTTCGGCGGGGGAGTCCACGTGTTATGGCCTGACCTGGACCGCGGATAGCGACCGCGAGCTCGCCACCGTCAGCGTGGGCTATGCCGATGGCCTACCGCGCGCCTTTCAGGGGGCGCTGCAGGTAGGCATTGGCGGCGAGCTCTACCCGCAGGTGGGGCGGGTCTGCATGGACCAGATCGTCGTCGACCTCGGCGCGAACCCTCACGGCGTGCGCGCCGGAGACACTGCCGTTATCTTCGGGCGCGGCGGTATGAGCGCTACAGAATTAGCCGAGACAGCCGGGACCATCAACTATGAAGTGGTGTGCCGCCCCACCGGGCGCACCGAGCGTACATACCGCGAAGGAGCTAGCGATGCGCAGTGATTTTCCACACGAAGGACGCCGTGAGGCCGCCACGCCAGAGGATGCCCAGGCATTTGGTGAAGAGCTAGGCGCGGCGCTGGAAGCAGGAGACCTAGTTATCCTCGACGGCCCCTTAGGTGCCGGGAAAACCACCTTTACGCAGGGCATTGCCCGCGGGATGCAGGTGAAGGGGCGGGTGACCTCACCGACCTTCGTCATCGCCCGCGAGCACCCTTCCCGCGTGGGCGGGCCGACGTTGGTGCACGTGGATGCCTACCGCCTCCTCGACCATTCTGAGGATCCGTTGGGGGAGCTGGACAGTCTAGACTTGGACACCGAAATAGAGGACGCCGTGGTCGTTGCCGAGTGGGGTGGGGGCTTCATGGAGCGCCTGTCTGATGCGTACCTCGCTATCACAATTAACCGCGACTCGGACGATGATGTCCGCGTATTTACATGGAAATGGGTGAATTAACGTGCTGGCTTTTCTTGCTGAACAGCCCTTGCTGACGCTCTTTCTCATCATGGCGGTGGGACTGGCCGTGGGCAAGATCAATGTCTTCGGCATCTCGCTCGGCGCCGCGGCTGCGATGTTCGTGGCCTTGGGCTTGTCCGCGGCGAACCCGGACATCGTGGTCCCGGCGTTCGTGTACCAATTTGGCCTGGCCATCTTCGTTTACGTCATCGGCCTGAACTTCGGCCGTAGCTTCTTCGAAGATTTCCGCCGGCGCGGCTGGAAGATGTCCATGGTGGTCATCGTCTTCTTCTTCATTCTGGCGGGGCTGACAACCCTGGCGATGCGCCTCTTTGATCTGGACCCCGCGATCAGCGTGGGCACCCTTGCAGGTTCGCTGAGCTCGACGCCCGGTATGGCCGCGGTCGTCGAGGCGCTGGGCGGCGATAGCACCCCGGTGGTGGGCTATTCCCTGGCCTACCCAGGCTGCATTATCGGCACCATTCTGGTGGCCGCCATTGGTGCGAAAGTCCTGCGTGTGAACCACGTTGAGGACGCCCGCGCCGAGGGCATGATTGCGGAGCCACTGGAGTGGCGG
>QWCJ01000128.1_pt1 | contig 31056 bp, 24 predicted proteins | sample 1972501 | NCBI WGS metagenome assembly QWCJ01 (sample SAMN09866711, study PRJNA288562) | Human vaginal metagenome isolate term2_vaginal, whole genome shotgun... | isolation source: vagina | host: Homo sapiens | place: USA: California
CATGCCTTTTCTCGTAATCATCTCTATGGCCATGAGCACTGTAGGTGCATACGCCACCGCATACATTGGACACATGATGCCACCAGAGGATCTCACCGCAGGTATGACCCATTATTTCAACCAGTGGTATGTGTGGATGAGCATCATCAAGAGCTTGTTTTTTGCTTTTATCATCGCCAGCGTTTCGTCCCATTACGGCTATACCGTCCAAGGAGGGTCTGTAGAAGTGGGCGAGGCGTCTACCAAAGCTGTGGTGAGCAGCAGTGTGCTCATCCTGTTTTCAGACGTATTTCTCACACAATTACTCTCATAGAAAGCCTGCTTAAAAGTCATCTTGCAAACATGATTGAAGTTAAAAACCTTACCAAGTCTTTTGAGGATAAAACCGTTCTGCGAGACATCAACGCCACGTTCCTCACAGGAAAGACCAACTTGATCATCGGCCAAAGCGGGTCGGGGAAAACCGTATTGGTGAAAAACATTGTCGGACTGCTTGAGCCCACCCAAGGTGAGGTGATATACGATGGGCGAGATTTTGTGACAATGACCAAGAGAGAACGTGTGCTAATGCGCCGAGAGATGGGCATGATCTTTCAGAACTCTGCGCTGTTCGACTCTCTGTCGGTGCTTGAGAACGTGCAATTTCCGCTCGACATGTTCTCCTCCAACACTTACCGCGACCGTGTAAAAAGAGCACAAGAATGTCTTGACCGGGTTAATCTCATAGATGCGGAAAACAAATTTCCGGGTGAGATTTCAGGTGGCATGCAAAAGCGCGTAGCCATTGCGAGAGCTATTGTACTTAATCCCAAATATCTTTTTTGTGACGAGCCCAACTCTGGGCTCGACCCCAAAACATCGCTCGTCATTGATAATCTACTGTCAGAAATCACCAAAGAATTTAACATGACAACCATTATTAACACCCACGACATGAACTCGGTGATGGGTATCGGCGAAAACATTCTATTCATTTACAAGGGGCGAAGTGAATGGCAGGGCAACAAGGACGAGGTAATGGAAGCCACCAACAAGCGGCTGAACGATTTTGTCTTTGCCAGCGACCTTTTCCAAAAGGTGAAACAAGTGGAGAATGACGACTAAAAGAAAGGTGGCATAGCCAACGATTGGGGTACGACCAATGAACCGAAAGGGTTATAGCCACAACGCCACAATTCACCCATTGACACATTTTGCCGCGACCACGCAGTGAACACACTTCGCATAGCAATACGACACACGCCACAAACAAGAAAAGCAGACGCAAGGACAGTTTAGCGATCGAGCCTATAGCAAGTTTTGAGAAACACACGCACAAGCAACCAAAATGTAAAAAAAACAGTCGTAAAAAACAATCTTGTTTATTCATCATTATAGAGAAGGAATAAACTTGTTTTGGCCCATTTGCATGAAAATAAATCGCAAAAAATATGATATTACGACGTGCAGAAACTTCGAGCTGTCACGAATAAGTATTAAACGCGCTCCCTTTAGGGCCTATACGCTCAACGTTTAAACCTTTATCGCACTGCCATTAGGCATCCAACGGCACGTCAATAAGCCTTAAACGCAAAACATTTTGAAAACTTTAATGGCGACAACAACGCAAGAAAAACATAACAAGGTTATGATTAGGGCGTTACAAAAACTCGCAATTTTAGATTATTTTCAAGCCATCAACTTAGTTTTTGCAAATAGCGCAAGGAGCAGAAGGGGTTTGTCGTGATTTTTTCAACGTATTTTTCTCAAATCCGCCAAGTGTTGCCACACGAGCAAACAGACTAAAGAAAAACCGTCAACAACTCAACAATAAAGAACTGGAATATTGAGCCACGAACGTCAACACGCATCCAAACGAATAGCAAAGGCATATCACGCTCAACGCATATACCAGACATCTTTGTTTTCAATCATAGGCACCAAAACTTCCTCGGTGGTGCTGTCTCCATAAACAAAGATAAGAAACACGTTGGCCACATGGCGAGCGGTATCGACAGTAGCAGTAGCCACGCGTACCTCTTTCAATCCTTTGTGGGCGGCTTGCTGCTCGCCCACAAACATTTTGGCGTTCGCAATGAGTTGCTGGCGATAGGCCGGAGGTATGGCTTCGGGTTGATACCTGCCATCGACAAAGTCTTCGTATTTGCCTTGTATCAACCAGTCGTAGTACACTTTTGCGGCTCGTGCAGCTCGCTCCTCAGGGACGGGACCATCGCTACAGCTCCAACAAGCCGCACATGTGGCAAGTATCAAAAATAGTATTTTCCTCACTCTAAAACAGATTTTATGGGGGCAGACTTTCGTTTGGGATGCTCGAGCAACGTGCAGGTCGCCGTGCCAACCCTATTTTTTTCTGACAAACACATGGATGGGACATCCGTGCATGGGCCAATGCTCACGTATCTTGTTTTCGAGAAAACGGCGATAGTTCTCCTTGACATATTGCGGCAGATTAGCATAAAACACGAAAGAGGGTATCTGCGTGTTGGGCAACTGCGAGCAATATTTTATCTTGATATATTTGCCCTTGATAGATGGAGGTGGCGTTTGCTCGATAATAGGAAGCATCACCTCGTTGAGCTTGGTAGTTCCCACGCGGGATGTACGGTTGAGATAGACCTGTTTGGCCGTCTCAAGCACCTTGAATATGCGCTGCTTGGTGAGAGCAGAGGCGAAGATGATGGGGAAGTCGGTGAACGGTGCCATGCGCTCCCGGATGGCACTCTCAAACGTCTTGATTACTTTTTGGTCTTTATTCTCCACCAAGTCCCACTTGTTTACCACTACGACCAAGCTCTTTCTGTTACGCTGTATGAGCTGGAAGATGTTCATGTCTTGCGCCTCTATGCCACGCGTGGCATCTATCATCAATATACATACATCGCTGTTCTCTATGGCGCGGATGCTGCGCATCACACTGTAAAACTCCAAGTCCTCGGTCACCTTGTTCTTGCGACGTATGCCAGCTGTATCAACAAGATAAAAATCAAAGCCAAACTTGTCGTAACGGGTATAAATACTGTCGCGCGTGGTACCCGCTATCTCGGTCACGATATTGCGTTCCTCGCCTACAAAGGCATTTATCAAGCTCGACTTGCCAGCGTTGGGCCTGCCCACGACAGCGAAGCGCGGTATATCATCCAGCGGCTCCTCGTTGGCCTCAGAAGGCAGTTTCTGTATGACAAGGTCGAGCAAGTCGCCCGTACCACCGCCCGTGGCAGCGCTCACGCAAACAGGGTCGCCCAAGCCAAGCTTGTAAAACTCGGCAGCCACGTATGCCTCACCACTATTATCCACCTTGTTAGCCACGAGAATCACAGGCAGCTTGGCGCGGCGCAAGATTGTCGCTACATCCTCGTCCCAATCGGTGAGTCCTGTCTCCACATCCACCAAGAACAGCACCAAGTCGGCCTCATCGGCCGCTATCTTCACTTGCTGGCGTATGGCACCCTCGAAAATATCATCCGATTTCACAACCCATCCACCCGTGTCTACGACCGAGAACTCCCGATCATTCCAATTGCATTTGCCATATTGGCGGTCGCGAGTGGTGCCAGCCACATTGCTGACGATAGCTTGACGCGACTGGGTGAGACGGTTGAAAAGTGTAGACTTGCCAACATTGGGACGTCCTACGATTGCTACTAAATTTGCCATATCTATATCAATATTAAAGGGGTTGTTCTTAAAACAGGAGAAAGCACTCCAGAGAAGAGAGAGAAGTTGGGTAAGTTTAAAAGTATGATAAGTATAATTACAAGGATGAACAATGTCTTCCACTTCTTTCTCTACACTTACCTTACCTCATTCCAAGAAAAAGATTTATCGCGGATTGTATCCGAAATGGTCCAACTCTTTTTGAGAGTTTCGCCAATCCTTGTCAACTTTGACAAACATCTCGAGAAAAATTTTCTTGCCAAAAAAGGTCTCCAAACTTTTTCGCGCCTCTGAAGACACACGTTTTAGTGCGGTGCCTTGATGCCCAATGATAATGCCTTTCTGCGAATCGCGCTCCACATATATCACCGCATTGATACGTATGAGGTTTTCGCTCTCTCGAAATTGTTCAACCAACACCTCTACCGAGTAAGGTATCTCCTTGTCGTAATAACGCAAAATTTTCTCGCGAATGATCTCCGAGACAAAGAATTTGGAAGGTTTATCCGTGAGTTGGTCTTTGTCAAAATAAGCTGGGCTTTCGGGCAACAGCTCAACAATACGCTTCATCAGAATATCAATACCAAACTTGTTTTGAGCCGAGATCGGCAAGATTTCTGCGTTAGGGAGTAAAGCGTGCCACTTCTCCACAATATCACCAAGATGCTGTTGGTCGCTTTCGTCTATTTTGTTGATAAGTAAAATCACCGGGATAGTCATGGTCTTGACCTTGTTCAAGAACTCAATGTTTTTTTCCGGGTTCTCCACTACATCGGTGACATAGAGCAGAATATCCGCATCTGCAAGCGCCGACTCCGAGAAAGCCAGCATCATCTCTTGCATCTTGTAGTTTGGTTTCAACACCCCAGGCGTGTCAGAGAATACTATCTGTGTCTCTGGTGTGTTCACAATGCCCATGATGCGATGGCGCGTGGTCTGTGCCTTAAAAGTGGCTATACTTATTTTCTCGCCAACAAGCTGGTTCATCAGCGTCGACTTGCCCACATTGGGATTGCCCACAATATTTACGAAGCCTGCTTTGTGCATATCTTTTATGGTATAGAAAAATTGGAGAAACAATAAAAAAACGCATGATTCATGAGACTGAAGGATGCGTTTTCTTATAGTTTAATTTACTTATTTTACACCAGAAACAGCCGCTCCGTCATATCCCCATTTATAATAAGAGGCTCCATGAACGAAACCGGCTCCAAAAGCCGTCATGATGACATTGTCACCTTTTTTCAACTTAGACTCATAATCCCACAACGCCAAAGGTATGGTGGCGGAACTGGTGTTGCCGTAACGATCAATATTAATCATCACCTTCTCTATAGGTATCTCCGCACGCTTGACAACGGCCTCGATAATCCTTAAGTTGGCCTCGTGGGGCACCACCCAATTCACATCATCAGCACTCAAGCCATTGCGCTTGAAAATCTCGCCAACGTCATTGCCCATATCGGTAACAGCATGGCGAAAAACATTGCGCCCTTCTTGATATATATAGTGCAAATGATGATCCACCGTGAAATGAGAGGGTGGGCAAACGCTACCACCTGCTTTCATGTGTAAGAAAGGAAGGCCTTTGCCATCTGTGCGAAGGAAAGAGTCTTGAAAACCGACCCCTTCTTCTTCAGTTGCCTCTACCAATACCGCTCCAGCACCATCGCCAAAAAGAACGCAAGTTTGGCGATCGGTGTAGTCAACGACAGACGACATCTTTTCGGCCGAAATCACGATAATCTTCTTATAGCGACCACTCTGAATCATCGCTGATGCGGTGTCCATGGCGTAAAGAAATCCGCAACAAGCGCACGACATATCAAATGCGTGCGCATTTTTCAAGCCCAACTTTCCCAACACAATGCTTGCCGTGGAAGGAAACGCATAGTCAGGAGTGGTAGTGGAAAGGATGAGTGCATCTATAGTGTCTGGATCAACGCCTGTCTTTTGCATGAGTTGCTTGGCGGCTTTACGCCCCATGTAACTGCTTCCGAGCCCTTCTTCCTTGAGGATGCGGCGCTCTTTGATACCCACACGTGTGGTGATCCACTCATCATTGGTATCTACCATGCGAGACAGTTCCTCGTTAGTGAGAACATAGTCGGGCACGTAGCCACCCACACCTGTGATTACAGCGTTAATCTTGCCCATTACTCCGCAGCTTCCTTGACGATAGCGACTTTACCACGATAATATCCGCAAGTGGGGCAGACTGTGTGATAAACATAGTATGCGCCGCAGTTGGGGCAGATGGCCAGTGTTGGGGCGACCGCCTTATCGTGAGTTCTTCTCTTAAGAGTACGTGTCTTTGACTGTCTTCTTTTAGGATGTGCCATAATACTTTAATGTTTAAACTTTTATTCTGTAATTTTTATTTTTCTTAATGCTTCCCATCGAGAGTCCACAGCCTTATCACCATCACCAACGCCGCTTCGGGCAGCCGAATGTTCTTCTAAAACTTTCATCATGGCAGGGTTGCATTTTCCAGGTGCATGCACGTGCCTGAGTGGGATGCTGAGCTCTATGAACTCGTAGATGTACCATGCCACGTCGAGTATTCCTTCGTTCTCGGCTATAAAGACAAGGTTGTCATCGTCAGAGCTGCCTTCGCCAAGCTTGGCCGTGAGATGATCGCGAGTGTCAACCACTTGTTCCATGTCGTCCAAGCAGATGTCACACGGTATTACGACCGAACCTTTTGTGTGAAAATTAATGTCAAATAACGACCCGACACAATGAATGTCAAGCGTGCAGCGCAGTTTTCCTCTTTGCACCACGGGAGCACCTATGGCCTCAAAGTAGGTATCATCCAGGTCGTACTCGAGAACATTGTCTCCCTCAGCCAACCGTTTCAGATCTATTTTAAACTGCTCTAAATAAGACATCTCCACACTTTGGGCTGCAAAGTTACGATTTTTTTCTGATAAATAACTATCTAATCGCAAAAAATAATGATAATAAAATATTATTCATACTCCTTTAAGAATAGTATGCCAAAGGCTATTTTAAAATTCTATCTACAGATAATAGGATAAAGTTTATTTTCTCAACATCTCTTTTTGCTACTGTAAGTCGCTTTGCTCTATCTAACAATTTCTTTGCAGATTTGAGTTTGTCATATAGCAAAGGTTCTATATCTTTAGGACTAAAATAAGATAGTTCACGCACAGGTTCCACAGCTTGGACTCTTTTTGCAAGCATAAGAATTGGCACAACACCCTGCAATTGTTCAACCGTCATGGAACGAATATCGATTATATCATCTGTTGGGATTGTCAGAGAACTACTTTGATTACCTTTCTTAGACGCTGCCATAGCTGCCATAACAGGCGATTTCCCGATTATAGTTTCTACGTATCTCCACATTTTTATTACGTCCTTATTCGTAACTTTCTTGCCTGCTTTTACGCTCTCAAATATATAATCCTCCAAATCATCCATAAAATCACGCTGTGTATATGGGTGTTTTGCATGAGAAACACTGATATCCATTTTGCTCAATCTGGACATCACACTTGTAAACAGAAGTCCTGACGTCTGTCCCCATCGGTCTATACCGTTTGAGATGCCATTCATTTGAAAGAACTTGGGATCAGCTTCTAACCACGAAATGTCATCGTAAGCATTGAATAGTTCGCGCACAACTTTTTTCTGAAGGGGTTTGGATACAGGAACATTTATTGGAAGTTGTGTCCCGCTCACATATTCGTTATTGTAGACCCCTCCAACATACTGAGTTAAAATATTGATACTGTTTACAATGTCAAGCACCATGTATTCAGGGAAAAAAATCGTAAACTTGCTGGGAATTGTATCCGCAGCAAACCACGTCTCTGCGTTTTTCGCCGTGTATTTGAAATGACGAAGCAAGGCACGAGACGCTTGAATGGGGTCATTTCCCATATCAAAAGACTGGCTGCGAGGGTCTGGCGCATAAAAAACAGAAGGCTTGCCATACCTATATCTGGCATCACCGGCATGCTGTTTTACCCATGATTTTAAAACGCTGTCTTCATCGGCGCCAAGCGGTGTATAGAGGTATTTGAGAACAAACTCGTCACATATACCCGGCTTGTTGAATGTGAGAACAACGCCTTTTTCCCGATCTCCGGGCATCGCTAAATAATTATAAATCATACCATCCATCACAGATGCAGTTATTCCATGTCGACGAGTGAACTCTGGCGACCGTAACTGCGCGGGGCTATAAGCGGCAGACCCAGCTAAGTTGCGTATTAAACCCAAACTGCGTCCAAACGCCTTGAGCATTCTCGCCTTGAGAATTTCGCATAACAAATCGTCCGGTAAGAAATACGTGCGGTAACGACTATCTACTTCTGCCATCTTAGCTATTCCATTTCGGCGTACATCATCGGCCAAATTACGAGGAACACTAATTCTTGAACTAATAATCTCGCCAGTCCGCGGATCGGTAATGTTGCTTATGAGAAAGTTTTGCTGGGTGTTATTGGCAAGCACAATGATATTTTCCATAGGATTGTTCTCGCTGAAATCAGCTGTCTTCGGGTATCTCTGAACGATTATCGGACGACCCAAACTTTGTGACTCAAATGCGTCATTCCATCTTTCGGAAGCGTCTAAGACAGCGTGATACCAAGTGTCACTTATCAAGGTGTCGGCATAAAAAATAATTTTATCACCTTTACTATACTTGCGTTTTGTAACATGGTATCCTTTCTTGACATTAGTGATGTCCCTATAATCATGGTAACTGACATAGCCGGTGCCAACACTTCCATTGGCTTCTCTCGTCCTCATCATGTCTTCTCCCGTTGGTAATTGTGAAATCATGATTTGCAATGACACCTGTATCTCCGGCTTGTCACTAATGGCATAGCCTAACATACTCAAAACAAGTTCTCCAGAAAGTGATTTGTTAACACATACGCACTTACGAAAAGCCTGTACACTTTCGAAAAAATCGTTTCCGTCTTTTGCTTTAAACGAAGCAATACTCAGACCCGGTTCGTAAGACATGCCCTCCAGATTAAAGATATCCTTGTTTGATGATTTAAAATAATCACTACATTCAAACAACACTTTTGTACTGTCTTTACTCCATGCTTTGATAGGAAAGGTCTTGTAAACAGCATTGCGTCTTGACAAACCGAAAGCTTGTACATGAGATGTATCTTCTTCGTTTACCACATAGTTTTGATGAGGTTTGCTAAACGTTATCAGTGTGTCGGCCTTATCTATAATTAGGCATGACAACCTGTTTGTCCTTCTGCCACTTAGATTGACACTGCTCGAGGCCGATATGGTAGAGCTAACAAGAAATTCCCGACCCATATTTTTGATGGGTAATTCCATGTATAATTTATCGTCATATAGATATAGGCTGAGGTCGTTTGAATGTCCAATAGATAACTTTTCTTGTTTAGGAAATACTTTGTTATATTCCCTGACTTCTTTTTTTGTATCTGATTTACCTTTAATCTCTGTCTTTTTTTTATGTTTTAAAGAAGGGGGAATTGGTCCACCTGCATGAATTTGTAGAGACAACATGAAAGAAAAAAGTATGATTATCTTTTTCATCATTCCGTAAGTTTTTTATTTTATAGTGTTGGCCATTTCTTTGAGCAACAATTCATAATGAGCCTTGGTTGCCCCTTTTGCGTTACCTATACGCATCCTCAACAACTTTTTTACTTTCTGAACATAGACAAACATGTCTGCCTGAGTGATGGAGGGCTGTATGTTAAAGATTTCTCTTGGTATCATTTCAAAACCCGCAACAGGATTGGCTATCGGCCTTGTGTCTTGATTATCCCAAGAGCATAACCTTGCAGAATTATTTAATACTGGCGAAATGGTCAGTGCCTTTTTATTGCGTAACATTTGAAAGCCGCTGTTTTCCATGTAGCTATGGATATATGCTTTCTGTAGGTTTCGCTCCCAGTCTTTCAACTGTTTGCCTGCAATGGTAGATTTCCAAACAAAATGATACAGCATGTCTAAAGCCTCGTCTGGTTGAAGACTGTTTTTATCAAAATTATTATATCTTGACAAAATTATTGGAGCGGAAAACAAAAACCGTTGAAGAAAATTTCGCAAGGTTGATTTTGGAGAGCCGGACAGTGCTATTTTGCTTAACAATTCTTTGTTGTCCATCCATTCCAAATCCGAATACATCGTAAACAGATAGTTGAACGCTTCTCTCTGCTTGTTCTTATTCAAGGAAGCATACCTGATTTGTCCATCACCTTCCTTTACCTCATTGGCATAATATCCACTTATATTACTTGCAATGTGGACAGCATAGAGCGCATATTGTTGTACTATCTCTTGTAACAAACTCGAACGATGCTCCATCGTTACATCTTCTGCCTTGAGCCATTCATTCATGTTGGCAACGATGTATTTCAAATTCTTAATACCATACGTTGTTGCTTTCACAGCGTCGTCACCCAAATCCTCATTCATAGACCTTGGGTCTGTGAATGGCATACCAAATTGTTGCTTCCCATATCGATACAAAGGACTGGCCTTCAGAGAATCAGTTATCCATTGGGTCATATACCTTTCTTCTTCTTTTTCCGACTTGTCATATATTGGAGTATATCCCCACTTGATAGCATAACGGTCATAGACACCAAACTGTGGAGGCGTTAATTTTACTCCACGCTCTTTGTCGCCGGGTTGAGCGACGTAGTTAAACCGTGCATAATCCATTATACTTGGCGTCGTTCCGTATTTCTGTGTATAAACAGGATCTCGGAGTTTTTCGACGGGAACATTGTTTGACGCTCCCATGTTATGCATCAAGCCGAGGCAGTGTCCCACCTCATGTCCAATCACGTACCGAACAGCATCTCCCATTATATGTTCTGGGATTTGCATGGTTCTAACCGATTTGTCTGTTTGTGAAGTTTGCACAAAAAGCCAGTTAGTAATGAGTTTGATAAAATCATGATACACATACACCGATGCCATTAATATTTCGCCGGAACGAGGATCTACCCATGATGGTCCCATGGCGTTTCTAATGCTGATAGGAGCATACCTAATGCAATTATATTTTATATTATCAGGATCAAACTCTGAGTCTTCCAAAGGGTAGTCCTTGGCAACAACCGCTCCTCTTAAACGACATTCTTCCTCAAAGACCTTACTCCACTGGTTAACGGCTTCCTTAATATACGGACGCCATTTTGCAGGAAAGGTATTGTCAACATAAAAGACAATGGGCTTCACTACATCGACTATTTTTCCCTCAATATATGCCAAAGTATCTTTGGGTTGTAAGTCCCAGCGGTTGGTATAATACACAGGGCGTGTTGTTGCAGACTCATTGCCTAATTGCATGCGCTCCGTGAAGAAATATCCAATGCGGTAATCGGCAATCCTTGGACGATAAGGTTTATCTTTTAACAGCATGATTGAGCGTGTCATTTCCGCAGTGAAAGGTTTGTCTTTCAACACCTCAGTGCCTGCAGCATTAGATAGAGAAAAAGTATAAGACAAGCTACTTCGAATCGACACGTTATCCTCAAATGCTTTGACGCCTACCAAGTAAGAACAGTCGCTTTTGTAGCTCTCTGTACGTTTATAACTTGATGTGTATGCTGAGTTTTTGTCAAACGGAGACATTTTTTTGTTATCACTCACAAAAAAAGATGTCATGTCGAATACGACAGCGGTGGAATCTTTGTTATACGCAGAAATTTTTTTATTGACTAAGACCACCCCTATATTACCATTCGCTAAGGCTTGGTCCACACTGCTTTCCGTTGCGATATAATCTTTATTGATTTCGCGAAGCTGAACATGCGTCTTATTCCGAGTGAATCTAACAAGGAGAGGTGCCGTTGGCTTTGAGCCGACAATAGCATTGCCGTTGTCAGAAACACTTGTGACCGTAGACCCGATAAGCATATCTTTTCCTAACAGGGATATAGGCATTTCAAAATAAACTTTGCCATCTAACTGATGCAACGTAATTAGGCCCTTCGCAACAGTATGCTTCTTAGAAAAAAGTTTTTCGTATTCTGTTTTATTAGCCAGAGAGTCTACCTTCTCTGTCTTGTTCTTCTTTTTGCCAAAAGGCCACCAACGCCATTTGGCCTGAGCCTCTGTTACAGATGTTGATAACAAACATAACGTTAAAAACACCAATAATCCTTTTCTCTTCATTAGTTAATATGTAATTTATAATTTTAATATCCTGTTGTGCAGAAATCTATAATTTTATTAAAACCTCCAAAACTTTTTGCATTTCCCGTATCTAAGTTGCCTGTTCCCAGTTGTATCATCGGAAGTATGGTTATCTTGCCCTTATTCTCATTATCTTGGGTGGACACCACGACCGCCTTACCATTCAACGGCAACTCATCGAACAGTAAATCCGGATTATTTTGTTTCCCCACATTATCAGCCTCAACCATATAATGACCTTGTAAATACAATTTGGCCTTAGTAATCTTCTCTCCATTAGCAGGAACAAAATGAGGAGACTTGCTGAGAATGGGGTTCATGCCTGAAAAATTAACCGAGTATATCCCATCGGGAGTAGCGATATACAATATAGACTGCCTGTTGGCAAAGAAAACAGAAACCGCCTTGTCCATCAAATCCTTTCCCTCGCCAGTTATGTCATAGCGCATTTTTGCAGACTGGGGCACTTCCGGAGCTGTTTCCGTATATTTGGTATAGTCATCGTTCCAATATCCCTGACTTGGCTTGTAACATGAAAATGTAAAGATGGAATACGCTCCCGTTGCTTTGTTCTTCAGCACCATTGCGGGGGTCATGGCGTCTGTGGTCATTCCACCTGCAACAGCTGTGTAGCCGTGCATGTTTGTTGGGTCAAAATACTCATTGGCCTTAAAATCTGTGCCATAAGTGATAGTAATTCCACTGTTACTATATACAAAACAGCCTTTCTCAGCATCGTACCAAACTACCGACTGATAAAAGTTGTTATAAAAAGTATTTGCAGCAACAATGCCATTATCTATTTTGTAATTACTGCCATCCGGGTCATGCCAACCGAAAGATCTTGCACTCGTTGTATTGACAGTATAAAGATATTTACTGGTGTTCATATATAGCGACTGGGCTGCCATGAACGTATTGATACATTTCAACCCATCTGGCTTATAGGTAAGAACCTCACCTGTACTGATTTTGCCAAGATTTGAAAAGTCTTGTGTGTCAAATATCACACAATCCCCGTCTTTCGTTGTTGCCCAAAGCTGATTTGTATGACTGCTGAAATATCTTCCATATAGATTGTAGGTGAGTTGGGTCATCAACGCTTCAAAAGGTTTACCATTAGCCTTTTCATATATATTGTAAATAACGTCGTCCTTCTTGGTGTAGTTTAGCGTGAACTGCTTGCCCATAATCAAAGATAGGTCTGATGTCACATTGTCTTTGGTGTCCGACACAACAATACCATCAAGAAAGGCACTTTTTATATATACCTTCCATAATCGGTCGTATTGTAAATTCCCATTCTTCAGATCCGTCACGCTGTACCTCAAGAAATAAGGAGTTGTAGCTATCATATTATTCATGATAGCATTGAGATGAGGCTGTCTCCCTATTTCCACCCATTCAGCTTTGTCATAAGCTGTTTCCGTTATTTCCCACTTATACTCCAATCCTACTGTGTCAGAGGCCAAGCCTCTGTTTGCTGTAGGTGCTATCCTGAGCGTATCCAGATAGCTAACGAATAATTCCTCTTTGTCGTTATCTCCATCTAAAGTGATGATAACATCACTTATTTCCCTTTCTTTGAGCGTGCTGTCGTCTTGATAACAAGATGTTATCATCAGCGCCATTATGACAATCGGGAAAATGAATTTATTGCTTTTATTTTTCATGACACTTTCTTTTTAGTTCATTGTTAATATTGACGAGCCTCTACAGGTTTCCCTTTTAAGGCTCCGGCATTATGCAATAATGGCTTTCCCTGTTCTTTTTCGTACTTTTTCAGCCATCTGTCTAACAACATCGCATAGCTTAAATAAGATTTATCTGCATATATCCAAGTAAAGCGTGGCAGATACTTATAGCTTTTATAAATAGTAGGATTATTATATTTTACACCATGAACTTCTTGATTGTCCCAGTCGTTCCATCCTGTAGCTGCGACTATAGCTCTCAATCCATTTGGACTGTAACACTGCCTGCTCGTCGAGACAAAGCTTCTCATTCCTTTGATGAGCATATTATAAGTCCTCACAAGATGGTTGTGCGGAGGCTCCGGAATTTGATTGCTCCATGAGAATTTGTCCGTCACATATTGTGAGGGGCCCACTCCAAGGTCATTGGAGGGTTTCAATCTTACTATAAGCTCATAGGTAGAGTCTACTAACACTTCATCATTGTATATTTTCAGACGGATATAGCCATAGATAGAGTCGGCTGGAATCACAGCCTTCAACACCTCGTAAGACCCCTTTGGAGCTGTTGTTTCTTCATCTATTTCATACAACACTTCTCTGTCTTTATTTTCGGTTTTCCCGATAAGCACCAAGGGCAAGTCCACTTGGTGTGAATCTTCTAATGGGCTGTCCAGGAACGAGTAGCCGTTATACAGATACCCCCCGTAGTTTTCGTCATAGGAAGACCCTCCTATTGTTAGTTCTTCGGCATAGACTTTAACACTTGCAAACCTTACCGACGCCTTAGCTTGTTCGAATGTGCTGACCTCCTCTTTATTACACGAAACCGTAAAGAGGGCGGTTGCTGCCATGAGTATATAACTTATCTTCTTCATATCTTGACTTGACTTAAAAAATTATTGTATGCGCCCGGAAGAAATTTCCATGTCCGGATATGGCAACACATAGTCTTTGTCCGTCATTTCCGGGAAATTGGGAATTGACTTCTGACCAGTGCGCTTATCAAAATAGAACGCTTCTCCCTCCATGAGATATTCTTTTTGATATTCTTTCCTGATAGCCTTCAATATTTGCTCGCGGGAAAGATTTTCCAGAGGAGAATACAGAGCACGTTTGCCTCTCACCAAATTGAGCATCTTCATAGCCTTTGATAAATCTGGGGCAGAACTCGTTGCATAACACTCTGCCGCAATATAGTAAATTTCGGGCAATCTGATGATTGGCATTTTGTTCTTAAAATATGCTCCAAGCGATGGCTGATAAAACTTGATAGGCGTATATCCGGCCTCCGAACTCAGCGTGTTTGGAGTGAGCAAGGTCGTAAACCGAATGTCGGTTAATGTCTCGTCTTCCTCCGTGTCCGCATCGTTATAGAGTTCAACGGCCTGGGATGATGTCAGATACATGGCGCGAACATCCGTGTCCACATAATCCGGATTGATATAAGACGAAGTCAGCAAATCCATGTTTTGCACTGATAAGGCAAACAAGGCCTCACCGACCATGCTTGACGTAGATTTTGTCAGGCTGTTAGCATCCAGAAAATTCAAAGTAAATGCCGAGCTGCCATCTAATGTCACGCTAACACCTGCACCAACATAATTGATAATATCTTCTGCAAGTTTCAAAGCCTTGCCCTTGCTTTCGTCACTACCTTCCCACATATACACCTGCGCCAGCAAGGCTTTGACCGCATAGTAATTCAGATGGGAATTTCTGGAATTATAAAATCCCTCCTCGTTTACTTCATCATAATACGCTGATGCATGTGCTTGGCAAACGGGGTCGTAATCCTTGAGCAACTCCAACGCAGCCGTTAAATCTTTGATGAGAAAGCCTATAACTTCAGCACCTGTGCTTTGCTCTGTCATGTTTTTACTGACAGAAAAGACATAAGGTATCGTTTTCTTTTCGTCTAACTCGCTTTTCCGCGTTGTCCAATCACCATAACCATAAAGTCTTAGAAGTTGAAAGTGCATAAATGCACGTATGGCAAGCAATTCTCCCTTTATGACATGATAGTTGATAGCGTTCATTTGCTGCTCATGGTTGTCTATTTGTAAAAGCGCCTCGTTTGCATTTACGATAACGTTGTAACTTGCAGCCCAAACGCTCTCAATTACAGGTTTGGTGTGTGGGCTTGCATAGTCGTGCCTCTGAAACTGTGTTTCCACAACATTAGCACCTAAGCCCGGAAAACTCCTCGTCTCGTTGCCAATAATACATGGCAGATACCACGAGAGGTTTTTCCCAAACAAATTTTCTTTTGCCATACTGATATAGCAACCGGTCAGCGTTTGCATAAAGCCGGTCTCTGTCTTGTAATGATCTTTTTCTCGTATCTCATTGCTTGACGTGACATCAAACCAATTATCACACGAAACAAATGCAATTCCCAAGAATAAGATTGTCAATATTTTGCTTTTCATGTCTTGCCTTTTTAGAAAGTTGCTGATAATGATAGTGAAAAGTTTCTTGCAAACGGGTAACTTGTACCTCGTTCCACCTTAATTGATGAGAGTGTCACCACATCATTGAGATAGGCAGCGACCCGAAGACGTTGCATGCGAAGCTTCGAGTAGACAGACTTGGGAAACTCATAATACGCACTGACCGACGACAGCGTTAGCTCATTGCGATTCTGTACAAAACGTGTCGTTGCCCGTGTAACAGTTTCACTGCTGTATTTTTTGTATTGGGTGATTTGTCCCGGCTTCTGCCAGCGTCCATCCAAAACCCTCCGATCTACATTGTATCGTATATCTGCATCTTCCACCCTGTCTACCAAGGTGCGGTTGTAAAGCTGTCCTCCCGCCAGATAAGTGAACGTAGCAGTGAGCCCCACTCCCTTATATTCTGCTGTGAAGCCTGCATTTCCACGATACTTTGGCGTGGCATCACCTGCTGCGACCATATCTGAGGAATCGTAAACGTATGTATAGCTTCCATCCTTCTTGATATACAGCTCTCTACCCGACTGTGGGTCTATCCCAGCAGAGCGTACGGCCCAAATAGTGTTCATCGACAGTCCGTCCTGATACATCAGCACAGGAGCCGACTGCGTGTTTTTCTCAGCAAGCGCAAGCATTCGTTCATTATAAGTTCTCATGCTCTCTGAGAGGTTGATGATTTTATTTTTGGTGTAAACAAACGCTCCGTAGACAGACAAAAAACCATTATTATTTTGGACAGGTGTGACGCTGCCTTTAATCTCCACTCCTGAATTTCGAACTAAGCCCAAGTTGTCTTTGACCACTCCAAAACCTGTTGATGTAGGTATCGTCACGTTCGTAAGCATGTTTTTCGTATCTGAGCTATACCAGTCGAATGACAGGGAAAATATCGAAGCCCTCATATCAAAACCAACGTTGTAATCCTTCTTTTGTTCCCACATCAGTTTGGGGTTGGGCATGTTGCTCAGGTATGCACCCATCTGGCCCTCATAGATGATTCCCGGAAAATATCTGTAAGTGGCAATGGAAGCGTTGGTGTTAAAGTTCTGGTTACCGGTCAGGCCCAACGAGCCTCGTATCTTTAGCATTTTCAGCCATTTGGCTTCTTTCATAAATGACTCATTATGCACGTTCCATCCTAAACCGAACGACCAACTGTTTGCCCACCTTTTATCTGCGCCATATAGCGAAGATGCGCTCTCGCGGACTGAGGCATCCATAAGGTACCTGTTATCAAAATCGTAAGACAGAGCCAACAAAAAACTCATCTCCCTATTTATTGTGGCATATCCTGTAGGAGTGCTGCCCTCAGCATATTGCCGTGCGAAAGTAGCGTCGGCCGCATTTTCATTGGCAAATCCCTCTGCAACGTGCTGGTAAGCCTGATATTTGGTTTCTGAAACAAAATAGCCACCATTTCCAAAAACATGATGCAGGCCGAATGTGTGGTTGTAATTGATATTAATATCACCACTCAGTTGGGTTTGTTTACCATTCTCTAAAATATATTGTCCCCTTCGTTTCCTGTCTTCATTACGATAAGAAGCAAATTTAGAGTGGCGGGCCGGATAATAGCTGTCAGCGTCATTGCGTTTCTGTTCTGCCCCAAGTCTGACAGTTGCTTTCCAATCAGGGTTTATCGTCCATTCTGTATAGAAGTTATCCGTAAATTCAGAATAGGTGGATTTGAGCATAGTACCGATAGTGGCATCGTACATGGGGTTGGCTACAGAAAGCGATGAGTTGCTCGCCGTTTGTACCATTTTCTCCGCCCATCGCAAGACATTTCCTCTTTCGTCCACAGCCTGCCAATAGGGATTCATTCTCACATAGTCAGAAAACAGACCGTAAGGCGAGTCCATGCTGTTGTTGGAGACAACGTAAAGTATGTTCTTGAACAGCAAATTCTTATTGCGGTAGGATACGCTCACATCTCCGGACAGGTTACGACGTTTCGACCCCCTCATCACACCTTTAATATCATTGTAGGTGAAGTTTAGGATGGCACGCAGATTTCGCGCATCTCCCAACTCCACATTAACATTGTGTTTATGGCCAACACCCGTGCGCAAGGGCTTTGACAGCCAATCCGTACTTAAACCCTCAAGTACCCTTTTATACCTTGAATTGTAAAGCTGTCTCAAATTTTGCTCCGTAGAAACCCAATTGTTGTTATAACGCGAGCCAGCGGTGTAAATCCCCTCATATTGCTCCACCTGCAACTTTTCCATTGCGTTGGTCATGTTATAGCTGCTAAGATCCGGAACGCTCATATCCAAACTGCCATTATACGTTATCCTTGTCTCTGTGCCCGCCAGTCTTTTTGTCTCTATGACAATAACGCCATTGGCAGCTTTGCTTCCATACAGAGCTTTTGCCGACGCATCTTTCAGAATAGTCACGCTCTCCACTCTGTTCATGTCCAAATCCATCACATGCTCTGCGGTGGTTTCAAATCCATCAAGTATAAACAGTGGCGCATTGGGTTGATGTTGGTATCTACTCTTTAGAGAGGATGTTTCAACGGGGAAACTTGAAGTTCCGCGCATAGATACCGAAGGAACCGAGTTGGGATCAGAGCCAAGCGATAAGTTGTCTGGTATATAGATTGTGGGGTCAAGATTTTTTAAACTTTGCAGCACATTTTGATTTCCGACTCTTTTCAATTCCTTTGAAGTCACAGTAACGGCAGCACCCGTAAAACTTTCGGCCTTGCGCTCAAAAATACCTGTAACAACGACCTCATCTACATTATGGGTATCGTCCTCCATAGTAACCAACATCATGCCCATACTGTACTTTCTTTCCACTTTTTTCATACCCAAATAAGAAAATGCCACAGTCAACACCTCTCGCCCCACTGGAATGGGTATTTCAAAATTTCCATTAATATCCGTTTGTCCACCAATGGTTTTGTCATTTGTCGTGATAATGACACCCGGCAATGGGGTGCCATGCATATCTCTAACCGTACCTATTAATCGTTGCCGCTGTTTGTCTTTTTTGGATGAAATGGTGATATACTCTTCTTTTATCTTATAGGTCAAAGGATACGAGCCCAACACAGCTCGCACCACTTCTTCTATGGTTTTAGAACGCAAATTTACGCTTACCCTATAAGTCTGAATGTCGTTATAGACAAAGAGTATCTTAAATTTGGAAAGCTTCTCTAATTTTTTCAGCACATTTGGCATTGGCTCATTTGTGCATGAATAGTCGAACCGTCTTCCCAAATCCTGACCATAGACAGACAATGGCTGCCAACACAAAAAGATCATGAATAAGAGAAGCAAACCAATTGTCGATTTTCTCAGATTTGTTCTTTCACATTTCTCCATAACACTTAGAATATTAAAATCTATATAATACTACGAAGAAGTGTGAAGTTTAGTCCCAGTTATCTATTTCTTTTTTCCCTGACTATTAATTTATCTGAGACTAAGCTCACCGTAAACGAATTGAAATTATTAAGGCTTTCCACCACGTTCTCCAATTTTTCGTTACGATTAGAAATAAAATGGAGTTTCATCTGCTTTAGTTGTGGATTGTCTTCAAACTGGACAGACACATGATACCAATGGGCCAACTCATCCAAGACTTCCTGCAAAGGTTTTTCGTCAAAATAAAAATAACCGTCTTTCCACAGTGTAAAAATGGTCGTGTCAACATTCCTGATTGAAATTTTCTTATCAGAATATGACAGGTCTGTCCCTGGCGACACTTGAATTTCCCTTTTCATTTCAGGAATTTCCACTTTTATTAAACCTTTGACAAGTGTGACATGCTCCTCGGTCTTATAAGACTTGATATTTAATTCTGTCCCCAAAACAGAAGTTTTTGTTCTGTCAGTCATTATAATAAATGGATGTCGCTTGTCTTTACTCACTTTGAAATAAGCCTCACCATATAAGTAGACCACTCTTTCACGCCCTCTGAAACATGTAGGATAAACAAAACGACTGTTTGTATTTAAATACACTTCTGTCCCATCACTCAATATTATTTTGTATGTCTGGTCTCCAGGAATGGAAACTATGTTCACATTGGTAGCTTCTCTCATCACATTCGTATAATCTGCCAATTGAGATGAAACTACTGCCCCATTTGTCAATTTTCTTCGCTCCACGCTATCAACCAACTTTGTGCTTTCGCTAACTTTTCCATTCATCCCTATTTCTTCCAGCAAGAACTCCGTATTTTGTGTTGGTTTCATTAACGTGGCTTGCATGATCATTTGCTTTTGTGAGTCTTGGTGTGTATATGCAAGAACACAGATTACGATAAAAACAATGACAGCAGCAGCCACGGCGACATATTTACCCATTGCATTTAGTCCACGCAAACTTTTTTTCTCATCAGTGGGGTGCATGCGTAGTTTTTGCTGTTCCCATGCTGCAATAACATTTGGTTTAGCATACTTTAGACGCAAAAAAGCATCCTCGCACTCATACGCGAGCTGTTCCTCCTCTTTCTGGTCTAGTTTTATTTCAGTTTTATTATTTTTAATCATCTATTTGTTATGCTTTAAATAGTATAATTACGGTATATTTACTACGAACAATATGTTAACTTAGTACCTTCCTTTTTTATAGTTTATTGAAAAGCACTCCCTAATTTTACTTAATCCTTTCATGACATGTTTTCTGACGCCACTCTCTGAAAGCCCAAGTATTAAAGCCACCTCTTTATATTTTTTCATTTCAAAATAACACACTTCCATGACCTTTCGTGTAGTAGGAGGGAGCGCTTTGATAATATCCATTATTTTTTTGATACGTTCCTCTCGCTCTTGGAGTTCCTCTTGGCTTTGCCCCAAAATAAAAGTTAGGTATTTATCGGCATTTCTTTCTTTCACATTTTCTTTTCTCAAATAGTCAATACAAAGATGATGTACATGAGAATACATATAACTTCGTGCTGTTTCAAACACAATGTTATGTCTTCGCTCCCACATATATTGGAAAGAATCGCTAACAATATCTCTGCATATCTCCGTGTCGCGAATGAAACGAAGGGCATAATAATAAAATCGATTGTAATTTTCTTTAAAGAAATTCTCAAATTTTTCCTCTAAAGCAAGCTCTTCGTTCTTTGTTCGTCTTGACTTTCCCATCTGTTTGCAGAATATAGATTATGTAACATCATTGAGATGATTTGGCAAATGTAATGATAAAAAACAAAAAAGCATAGCATTACGTCACTTAATGTGAATTATGATGGAGTTTGTCAATTAGTGTTGTCACTTTGCGAGATTTTACCTTGAACTAACAAGTACCAAATTATCCAAGCAGCTTGACTTGCTATATGGCCAAGTTTACATGCGCCTTCCCGGAATGAGCGTAAAAAATGTTATCGTATCATATCCGATAATTAAGAAAAAAGACAACAAAAGATAATTATAGTATCTTTCTCGTATTGTTCCAAATCATCAAATAGGCTTAGCGCACCAAAAATATTGCCAACAGCATTGGTCATTATGCTTTTTAATTATACCTTTGCACCCCGAATAATAAATGATGACATTAAATGCCTGTACACTATGCACATTGTGTAGAGTGCGGGCCAATAAAAATGAGCTCACGAGTTAAAGGATTTATCGCAGGTGTTCTTGCTGCTGTTTTTTATGGTACCAACCCATTAGGCGCGCTACCGCTCTATGCTGACCATATCACATCGGGCAATGTGTTGTTTTATCGTTACGGCATCACGATGCTACTTTTTGCCGCATGGATGCTGTTGAAAAGAGAAAACTTCAAAATTAGACGGGGGCATGCCATCAAGTTTGCCATCTTGGGGGTACTCTTCGGCTTGTCGTCGGCAACGCTTTTCATGAGCTTCCACTTCATGAACGCAGGTGTAGCGTCTACCATTTTGTTTTCCTATCCCATTATCACGGCCATGCTCATGGTGGTGTTCTATCACGAGCGCGTCACATGGATCACCACTTTTGCGTTGGTGTTGGCCATCACGGGTATAGGATTGTTATATCGTGGCGATGGCGGCGAGCCACTCAACATCACTGGCGTGATATTAGTTTTAGCCTCCTCTTTTTTTTACGCCCTCTACATCGTGTATGTTCACCAGTTCAAAACAGAGATGTCGGTCGTGAAATACACCTTTTGGATCATTGCATTTGGATGGCTGACCATCATCGGATATATGATTTTCGCAGGCGATCCACTACAAACACTCAATACGCCTAAAGAATGGCTCTGCGTGATACAATTGGCCGTGCTGCCCACATTGCTGTCACTATATTTTATCAATGTATCCATCCAACTCATTGGCAGCACCCCCACGTCCATCCTTGGCGCGCTCGAACCCGTCACGGCCGTTGTAATCAGCACGTTCGTCTTTGGCGAAGTTTTCACATGGCGATTGGCCTCGGGCATCGTGCTAATACTCACGGCGGTCATCCTCATTATATTGAGAAAACAGCCAGCGTAAGCCATGGCGCCCGCGACAAACTAATTTTTACGAGCCATTGCGCCATCGCGGCCCTTGCTATCCATGAGCGGCAACTCCACGCGAAAAGTAGTGCCACGCCCCACCTCGGAGTTTTTCACCCATATACGGCCATCGTGATACTCCTCCACGATACGTTTAGCCAACGACAATCCCAACCCCCATCCTCTGCGTTTGGTGGTAAATCCAGGTTTGAACACATTGCGCAAGTCTTTTTTCTTGATGCCGCGACCGGTGTCGCTCACCTCTATGACAGCCTTGTCGCCACGCTCAAAAACGCGGAGCGTGATGGTGCCGTTCTCACCCCCCATGGCATCCACGGCGTTTTTGCACAGATTTTCGATAACCCACTCAAAGAGAGAGCTGTTCAATTTGACCATGACCCGATGCTGGGGAAAAACTGTTGATATAGTGACCCGATGCGAGGTGCGTCTGTTCATATAGTCCACCACGCGCTCCACCACCTCTTGCAGGCTGGTGGGCACCGGTTCAGGTTTGGCGCCTATCTTCGAGAAGCGGTCAGCAATAAGCTCCAAGCGCTTCACGTCCTTACTCATCTCAGGTATAAGCGGGTCCTCTGGATAGGTCTCGCGCAGCACGTCCGTCCATGCCATCAAGCTCGATATCGGCGTCCCCAACTGGTGGGCCGTCTCTTTGGAAAGACCCACCCATACCTTGTTTTGTTCAGCGCGCTTAGACGACAAGAGCGCGAAGAGAGTCACCGCGACAAAGATAAGCACCACGCCCATTTGAGCGAAAGGATAGATAGAGAGCCGTTTCAAAATGAGCGACTCGTCGTAACACACATCGATAAAATCGTTCGCTCGTACCTCGTCGTGACGGCTGGAGGCGCCTGACAGTTTGATGCGAATGTTCTGATGGCGCATGAGCAGCTGCCTGCCTATTTTTTCAGCCTGCCTAAGGCTGTCCTGATAGTTATCGGCCGTCAGCTCGATGTTGCGAAACTCGGTGGCGCGCCCATTGGCGTCGAGCACCACCACCGGTATGTAATTGTTGTCGTTGAGCACCTTGAGCACCAAGTTTAAGTCGGTATTCTCGTCGGCGTTGCTCAACGTGCGCATGGCCTCGGCCCACACCTCCATCTTGCGCTGCTCTTGTTCTCGCAGGTCGCGCGTCAGATAATGAGACACCAACAATGACCCCACGGCAATCGTGATTGCCGCCATAACGAGCAGAATATTGACACGCCTGATTTTATCGGTCCATTGCATAACTGTCTATACAACGCAACATCTACCCGTTTATTGTGAAGCAACGACGCCAACGCCCCACCTTGCCTATGGAGATCATGGTCGGTGGTTATCGTCACGCATACGGCGGCAATGATGGCGAATAGTGATCTTCTCTTATATGTTAGATTGGTTAATGGTCCATTTGTTGACTACCAAACGTAGGCCACTCCTACTTGTAACAGCGTCCGGTCGTAGTTTTTAACGTATCGGTATTTTGCCTCGGCAAAACCCTTCAGCGTTGGAGTGAAATAATATTCGTATCCCACGCCGAGATCAAAATTGAGATTGCCTTCAGAGTCGTCCGAATAGTCATCAGGTAGAATGTCGACACCAGCGGGCTTCTCTATCACATTGTTCAACTTCATGATGGAATACCCCAAAACCAAAATGGGATAAGCTCCCATCTTAGGTGTCAATGCGAACACATAGTTGAAGTCTGTGCCAAACTCAATAAAGCTGGCGTTGTTTTGTTTGAAGAAATAGTCGGCAAAGATGCTACCCCGAAATTCATCACCAAAAAACTTTTGCAATTTCAAACCGGCGCCGCCATGGTTGTAAGTGCCACTTGTTCCATAATGGGCCGTGGCTCAGAACGCAAAGGTTCCGAAATCTGTCTTGATCTTAGCGTTTGTTGACATGCGACATGCAACTATGCAAATGAATGCCACAAACAGTCTTTTCACGCGATATGTTTTTTAAAATAAAAAATCAAAATTTATGATAGACGCTTCACGTTTTTACATATAAAGAAAAAAGTCAGTGTAAAATTAAGGAATAATATTGGATATTTCTGTTTTTTCGCATCTTCTAACCCTGCTTTGTTTTGCACTGCTAATTGGGATTAGCGGTAAAGCATCAAGTCCGGAATTACAATTGATATTTAGCAAGCCGACAGATAGAAGATACTAAAAAAAATTAACAAAAGACCTTTCATGCTTCGCGTATTTCCGTGCAATTTACTTCTTGATGGCAAATACGCCAAGCATTTGAGTTTTCCACATATAACAGGAAAAAAACACTTTACAGTGATAAAAAAAACATTTTTTCAAATCAGTTTTCAAACTCGCCTTGCCTTTAGGCCTTAAAGGGGATGCCTTTAGGTTCTATTGGCACCACGATTAAGTCTCAATCATGGCATAAAAAAGGCCTAAACGCCACAGCTTTAGGTATCAATGGCAAAACGACAAGGAAAAACAAGCCCTGTCTTACGAAAAAGATCGGCACTTGAAAGCCTTTTTAACTTCTAAAACAACAACCCGAGCCACATCGTTTTTGTGATAAAATATTTTACACGCCTTGTACCAAACCATAAAAAACGAACGTGGCAAGCAGATATTTTATAAGTCTACGGTCGCGGTTTGCGAGTTAAAAATCGTACCTTTGTCGCATGCTATCATGGACCTGTCACAAAAGACAAGAAAACCGTCGTCATCCATAGGCATATATGGCCACCGTTTCTTGGTGCGCCTGTGGCAGCCCGCTGGAGGAACGGGGCAGGCGCGCGCCAAGATCTCGCCTCCACTCATGGAACAACGCAAGGCACTGACAAGCAGAGAAACCATATAAAATTATTACCATAGCAACGATGGCAAAAAATTTTGGAAAAACATGGTGGGGAAGCGAATGGCTACAATCGCTACAGCATATAGACTATGAAAACCGCATACCACGTGGCGCGAGATACGCCCGCAACGGCTACGTACGGAGCGTGAGCATTGATCATGGGGCGATAAGCGCCAAGGTGGACGGCAGCCGCCCCACCCCATACAGAGTGGCGGTCAAGGTAAAAGCCTTCACGGACAAAGAAAAAGAGGCTCTTATAGACGGCATATTAGAACACCCGGCCATCGTGTCTGAGCTGCTATGCCACAGGTTGTCGCCAGCCGTGTCAGACATAGCCAAATCCAAAAACATAAAAGTCTTTCCGACGTCATGGCGCGACCTTGGCATGGATTGCAACTGCCCTGACTGGGCGGTACCATGCAAGCACATCGCCGCGGTGATCTACATGGTGGGCAAGGAGATAGACAACAACCCGTTCCTTATCTTCGAGTTGCATGGGGTGGACATCCTCGCCGAATTGGAACGACGCGGCATCAAGGCCCTGCAAGACAGCAAGGTGGAGGTGCCAGGATGGGGCGAGGCCATGGAGATAGACAAGCCATCCAGCGTCAAGGGCAAGGACGCCCCTGCCACGCTGCCCCAATTTGATTTCTCCACTATCGTGCCCTTGGGAGACACTATGCGAAAACTGCTGCCCATCGAGCCGCCTTTTTGGAGCGAGGGCGACTTTATGGCGCTCTACTCAGAAAACGCCTGCCGGGCGGCCAAGGTTGCCAAGGCCATGCTTCAGGATAAACGAAGCGTGGCCGACTGTTTTGAGCTGACAACCAACAAACCGGAATCCATAAACGCTGCCGACCCAAGCCTTGTCGTGAACAAACGACACGAGCCAAGCATAAAATTCGGAAAACAGACTACATCACGCTCCGTGCCCGACCTGATGCGACAGCTTGAGGCACTGCCAACGGCAGAAGTTCGCAACAGTTCCAACGCCACATACGCTTTTCACACCTGTTTCACGCTGGCACTCCACCTCGCCGCCAAAGGCAACGTGGTACCCATAATTTGCGCAGACCCCCAAAAAGGCTATGATATAACGTGGGCACCATTTATGGGCGACGCCCAAACGGCGGAAATATTGCGACAGGCCGACACGCTGTTTGCCAAGGGCGATATACGCGTGGGTGGCGTCACGGCTCCCGGCACGCCACGACACCCGGCATGGTTTGCCACCGCGATCTTCTTGACGACCATCGCGCGAGCGACGGCCAAACCATTCACGAAGATAAGCAAGGTGCACGACATGTTCTACAAGGGTGGGTTATACCATTACGATGGCATGGGCGAGCAAGCCGTCCCCATTTCTATCAAGAGCTGGGCCGACCATCTGCGCGCGCCACAATCGCGCCACACGCCCCTGCTGACACTGCGCGAGGACGGCGTGGACAGCGACCGGTTCTTGCTTGATGTGTATGTCGTGGACAAGCAGAAATACGGCGATCCCATATCCCTTCGGTCTGTGTTCTCGGACGAGGCGTATAAAACGACGCGGTACGCCATCCTGAAAGAGCTGTCATCCCTGGCGGGCATGTTGCCGGTTCTTGACGATTATCTCGCGCGCGAGGCGAGCAAGCCTATAGCGATGAGCGGCGATGGCATGATCAGATTTTTGATGGACACGGCGCCAGCACTGCGACTGCTCAACATACAAGTGGCGCTGCCAAAATCACTCCAGAATTTGATTCGCCCACTGCCATCAATCGCATTGTCTACCAAGCCAAACGATGGCAAAACGTTTCTGCGCTTGGACCAGTTGCTACAATTTGACTGGAAAGTGGCCATAGGAGACGAGCTCGTGTCGCCCAACGAGTTTGAGCGAATGGTTGGAAAGGCAGGGCAACTCATACGTTTCAAGCAACAATATGTCTATGTATCCGCCGACGACCTCAAACGAATAGAGAAAGCCATGGCGGCGCGCAACGAGATGACACCAGCGCGCATGCTCCAAGCGGCGCTTTCGGGTGAATACAAGACGGCACACGTAAACCTGTCGCCAGAGGTGCGCGAACTGCTCAAGCGGTGGACAACACTACAAGAGATTGGCGTGCCCAAGGAGATACGGGCCACGCCGCGCCCTTACCAGATACGAGGATACGAGTGGATGTACCAAAACATGCGTTTGGGCTTTGGCAGCGTACTGGCCGACGACATGGGACTTGGCAAGACGCTGCAAGTGATTATGCTGTTGCAAAAACTGGCCAACGAGGGGTTGCTGGCGCAAAAACGAGCGTTGGTGGTGGCGCCTACTGGCCTGCTGGCCAACTGGGAGGCCGAATTGGAAAAGTTTGCGCCCATGATGACAGTGTTCTTGTACCATGGGGCAGGAAGAAAAACAACCCACTTTGACCATCACGTCATGCTCACCTCTTACGGCACGCTGCGCTCGGACGTGGAGAAAATCAAGAAAATGAAATGGGCCGCTATCGTTATCGACGAGGCTCAAAACATCAAAAACAGCGCGACCTCGCAAAGCAAAGCCGTGAAAGCCATCAAGGCGGACATACGCATAGCCATGAGCGGAACGCCCGTGGAAAACCGGCTCTCCGAATATTGGAGCGTCATGGACTTTGCCAACAAGGGCTACTTGGGGTCGCTCAAGGCTTTCAACGAGGAGTTCGCCAAACCGATACAACAATCAGGCGACAAGGCTTGCGCGGAGCGTTTCAGGAAAATAACGGCACCGATGATGATGAGAAGACTCAAAACGGACAAGCGCATCATTAACGACCTGCCCGAGAAAATACAACAAGACGAATACGCCATGCTTACACCGAGGCAAGCCGCACTCTACACACAAGTGCTGGAGGAAAGCATGAAGGTAATAGAGGGAGTGGACGAAAACGACAAGGGGGCGCTGTTCAAGCGACAAGGATTGGTGCTGCAAATGGTGCTGGCGTTGAAACAGATATGCAACCACCCTACGCAATACCTCAAAAACGGAGTGATGGACCCATCGCTGTCCGGCAAAACAGAGATGCTGTTAGACATCGTCTCGTCTATTTATGACAGCGGCGAGAAAGCTCTCATCTTCACGCAATACACTGAAATGGGCGACATGTTGCGGCATTTTATAGCCGAAACAACAGGCGCCATGCCAATGTTTCTGCACGGCGGATGCTCCATCAAGCAACGCAAGGGAATGGTGGACAGGTTTCAGGGCGACCGATCGAACCGCATATTAATTCTGTCGCTCAAGGCGGCGGGCACCGGCCTGAACCTCACGGCGGCCACGCATGTCATACATTATGACTTGTGGTGGAATCCGGCAGTGGAGGCACAAGCCACTGACAGGGCGTACCGCATAGGGCAAAAGCAGAACGTGATGGTGCATCGGCTCATCACGCGCGACACGTTCGAAGAGCGCATTAACGACATGATAAACGAGAAACGAGCCCTTGCCGACATGACAGTGGCGGTGGGAGAAAGCTGGATTGGCAAGTTTAGCAACAAAGAACTGCGGGAGCTGTTCGCGTAGGACAGGCCACGCAGCAAAGCTACGGCCAAACGCACGAGACAAAAACAAATACCATTGACAATAGATGAAATCAGAAAACAACAAAAACCGACTGCTCTTAGGGACTTTTTTTAGCCTGTACATAGCGCAAGCCGTGCCAATGAGTTTCTTCTCAACGGCACTGCAAGTACTGATGCGCGAGCAGGCGTTTTCACTCACCACCATCAGTTTGCTGCAATTAATCAAGGTGCCTTGGATTCTGAAATTCCTGTGGTCGCCCCTCGTCGACCGCAAGTGCATGACAGTGAAAGACTACAAACGCTGGATAATATCGTCTGAAGTGGTCTACGCCGCGCTCATCCTCGGGGCGGGACTGCTGAATTTGGAGACCAATATCCAATTAATCATTATCTTGGTCTTTCTATCGCTCGTCGCCTCGGCCACGCAAGATATAGCGACAGACGCGTTGGCCATACTATCCACACGCAAAGAACAGAAAAGCTTCGTGAACGGCATGCAGTCGATGGGCAGCTTCGGCGGGAGCTTGTTGGGAAGTGGCATACTGCTAATAGTGATGCACCACTACGGCTGGAACGTTGTGACACAATGCTTGAGCGTGTTTGTGCTCTTGGCGCTCATACCACTATTGACGAACAAGAAGATGAGGCTTGTGCAAGAAAAAGAGCCGTCGCACAAAGCCAAATGGAATGATTTTATATGGTTTTTCGGCCGCAAGGAGGTATATCCACAGATAGGTTTCTTGCTGCTTTATTATGCCAGCATCATGGGCCTGCTATCCGTGACAAGGCCCTACATGGTAGACCTTGGTTACGATATGAAAGAAATCGGCGTGCTCAATGGCATCATTGGCATATCGGCGGCCATGCTCGTGAGCTACCCAGCCAGCATGCTGATAAGGCGATGGGGAACGGAAAAGGCGAAAATAGCTTTTGCGGCGTGCATACTGTTAGCAACCTTTTATTTCGCGTTCATGTCGATGGGTATCCCCTCCAAGACGGAGTTGGTGGTTGGCATCGTGTTTCTCTGGATTTGTTATGGCATGGGTACGGTGGTGGTGTACACCTCTTCGATGTACATCGTGCGCAAGGGCGCGGAAGGGACCGACTTCACCATACAGATTGTCATCACACATACCAGTGGGTTGCTCATGGCTATCAGTAGCGGAAAGATAGCTGACCTTGCTGGTTATAGCGGCCTGTTCTGCATGGAGGCGGGCATTGCCACCATCTCCTTGTTATATGTCATCTACTTCTTTATAAATTCGAAAAAAAATATATAAAATGTAATCCTTTGACGAAATGAACAGAAAGTTATTAATCACAGCTCCCATGCATTACAGCCAGAGGCTTCTAAAGGCCTTTGAGAGGTACAAGGACAGGGTGGACGTATTGCATATACCGATGGTGGAGTCTACATTTGACAACACCAGTGAGCAAATGCGTGAATTGTGCGACAACCTTGACAAATATGATTTTGTCATTCCGCTCAGCAGGAAAGCCATCGAAAGTATGCACTTTCATTGGCACAATCGCAAGGAACTGGGAAGCGCGCGTTTCCTTGCCATTGGCAAAGACAATGACTACATGCGCGAGTTGATGGGAGTTGAGCCACCTTTTGTGTCGACGGAGCCCAGCCCTATGGGCATAGCCAAAGAGTTGGAGCGGCGAGATATGGCGCGAGGCAAGCGCATGGCAGTGGTGGGGCCGGCGTTCAAGGGAATGGAGGAACCTCGGACAGTACCGGATTTCTTGGACGAACTTGAGCGTCTTGGCACAAAAATCAAACGATTTGGCGCATACCTTAACATGCCGACGGAACTGCGCCTGCGCAAAAAAGCATATGAATTGATTAAGAATAAAGATTTGACCGGCATAGCCTTTACAAGTGGCAGCGAAGTTGTCGCGTTCAGCGATGGCCTGAAAGAGGTTTATGGAAAAGATGCTCACTACCTCCTGGGCGAGCTTACATTATGCTATTTAGGCCCCTATACAGCCAAACAAGCGAATTTAATCGGTCTAAAAACAGACATCGTCTCAACAAGCTTTAACTCTTTTGACGATTTCACAGCGTATCTGGCAGAAAATGAAAAAAGAAGTTAACTGTCCACCAAAACATGTCGAACATAATGAAAAAAGCCCTCAGGACATAACATCCTGAGGGCTTCGTTGAAAAAGGCGGCTACCTACTCTCCCGCATTGCATTGCAGTACCATCGGCGCAAGCGGGCTTAACTTCTCTGTTCGGAATGGG
>QWCJ01000130.1_pt1 | contig 30887 bp, 26 predicted proteins | sample 1972501 | NCBI WGS metagenome assembly QWCJ01 (sample SAMN09866711, study PRJNA288562) | Human vaginal metagenome isolate term2_vaginal, whole genome shotgun... | isolation source: vagina | host: Homo sapiens | place: USA: California
CTGCCGAATAACCCCGGCTAATCCACCCGCGAGGTTGACAAACTATATAGGAACACCCCCTGGATACGCGAAAGCTCGTGTGAACAACACGAGCTTCGGAAGTGGAGCACCTTAGTGCGTCCGTTGCCTACGGTACCGTGTGCCGAAGGTTGTGGTCAATCGGTTCAGTTAGTTACTTCTATTGATATCTAGCGCTGCGAGCGCGGCGGCTCCGAGGCGTTAAAACGCTCGGTGCGCAGCTGGTCAATGGCGGGGATGTTCAAGGGCTCAAGTTCGCTGAGCGCGACTCCCATGGCCTTGGCCAGCAGCAGATCCGCCAGCTGCGGGTTGCGCGCCAAGACGGGGCCGTGCATGTAGGTGGCGATAACGCTGCCCTGTACCGCGCCCTCGGCACCGCGCTGGACGGCCCTGTCGGAGAGGTCCAGAATGGCGGCGGTATCCGCATTGCCGGTTCCGCGCGTGAGCGTTCCCAGCGGTTGGGCGGCAGGCCCCAGGATGGTTGCACCCATGTGGTTCTCAAAACCGGTGAGCGGCTCGGTGAGCTCAGCGGTGATTCCGGCCTTGGTCGGTTCCGTGGATACCTCACCGATAGCGCGCTCGGTCATGGAGGCGGTGGTGGCGTCGATGAGCCCCACACCATCCACCACGCGGCCGGACGCACGGAAGGACTCGCCGAGTACCTGTAGGCCTGCGCAAATCGCCAGAATCGGGCGCTTCGCGGCCGCCGCGCGGGTCAGGCCGCCATCGGCGATGAGGTGCTCTGCGGCTAGAATCTGCGCGGTGTCCTCGCCGCCGCCAAGGGTGTAGACGTCGAGAGAATCCGGCACCGGCTCACCTAGCTTGATGGGCACGATCTCAGCCTCGTGGCCGCGCATGCGGGCGCGCTGGCGCAGGACCAGGGCGTTGCCGTCATCGCCGTAGGTACCCAGGATGTCAGGGAGGATGAGGCCAATCTGCAGGCTAGTCATTCGAGTGCTCCTTTGCTGCTGCGGCGGTGAGGGCCTTCTTCAGATCACGGAAGGCGGTGTAGTTGGCCAAGACCTCGATGCGGCCCTCCGGGCAGGATTGAATAGCGGCGAGTGGGTTTGCGATGAGCTCGTGCGAGATATCCGCATAGACCAAACGCACTGCGAGGTCGGTGCCGCGCTCACCCGCTGCCTTGACGGGAATACCTTCGAAGTCTTCGAAGCGCACGTCCCACAGCCAGGACATATCAATACCGTCGGCGACGTGGCCATTGGCGGCGATGACCAAGCCATCTGCCTCTCGGTCCACCATGGACAGCGCTTCCTGCCAGCCGGCCGGGTTCTTGGCCAGGAGGAGGCGAATCGTGCGCTTGCCCAGCGTGATGGTGGAGTAGCGTCCGGCCACATCATCGACGTCTTCCGCAGCGGCAATGGCCTTGTGGCGGTCCACGCCGAAAGCTTCAACCGCGGCGGCGACGGCTTGGGCAGCATTGCCGCGGTTCGCGCGGCCTGGGAGGGAAAGGCGCAGCTTATCGACGCCCTCCGGGCTCACCAGCCCGTCCTCCGTCACTGCCCAGGTGGGGGTGGGGCGTCGGAATTCGCGGCCGTCGGCAAGCGGCTTGACCGCGTGCCAGTCCTCGCCCTCGCGCACGATGTGGCCCCCAGTGCGCGGGCAAGTGACGGATTCACCCATCCAGCCGGCACCCGCGGAAACCCAAATGACATTCTTCGCGTCATAGGCCACGGAGGTCATGAGGACGTCATCGCAGTTGGCGATGACGAGCATGTCCGGGTGGGCCTCGACGGCGCCGCGCAAGGCGCGCTCAATCTTGTTGATCTCCCCCACGCGGTCCAGCTGGTCGCGGGAAAGGTTCAGCAGCACCAGCGCGGTGGGGTTGAGATTATCCGCGACGTGGGGAACGTGAAGCTCGTCTACCTCAAGGACTAGATGGCTTGCATCTTTGCCGGCCAAGAGTGCGGAGATGATTCCCGCATCCATGTTGTCGCCACCATCGTTGGTGGCCACGGTGTGTTCGGCGCGCACTGCGGCGGCCAGCATGCGCGTGGTCGTGGACTTGCCGTTGGTTCCGGTGACCAGGATAGCCGGGCGCTGCTTGGCCAAGTTCTGCATGATGGTGGGGTCGATGGCATTGGCGATGAGTCCGCCAATCATGCCGCCCGCGCCGCGGCCCGTGGCGCGCGAGGCGGTGGTGGCCAGCGCCGCAGCGGTGGTAGCAACCGCAGTGCGCGCGGAAGAAAACGCGCTTCGGAAGTTAAAATTCATGTTCCCCAGAGTAGTCGGGGGACCTTAGCTATCGGTGTTGTGTGAGCGGTTGTGTCCCGAGTTTTGCTGCTTCTGGTGGTTGCCACTACCGCGGCGGCCACGTCCACCGCGCCGGCGACGGCGGCGACCTTTATTGCCGCCCCTGTTCCGGTTGTTCGAGTCGGAGTCCGACTGGGCGCGCTTGTCACTCGCAGATCCGTCGGACGAAGAGCCCTGGTGCTTCTTCTGCGCGTGTTCCTGCTTGGCAGAGTGCTGAGTACCGGAGGACTTGCGGCGCGAGCGGCGGCGGTTCTTGTTCGTGGAACGATTGCGGTTGGATTGTCCGCTGCTGTGGCGTCCGCCCGAGCTACCCGTTGACTTAGACCCGGATTCTTCCTCTGACTCCGTGGGTTCCTCGATGCGCTCGAGAGCGGCAAGGAAGGCAACGTCGGACATCAGGGGGATGTCCTTGCGGTGAGCGTGCATGGGCTTGCCCACGAGGTTGGTGGTGATGTTGCAGACCACCAGGGACGTTTCTCGGGTGAGCTTTTCAGAGTAGTTGAGCTCCTCGCGGGCTAGGGCGGCGATGATGGTATCGGGGTCCTCGGTGATTTCCGGGGCTACAACGATCTCCATGCCGCGGATGAGCTCCTTGCCGGGCACATACGCGCCAGGGTTGTGGTGCTGGCGGGGCGCTTCAGCAGCGTCGACGCGGACGTGGGAACGCTGCAGCCCAAAACGGTCCGCTCGCAGATCATCCGGTGCTGCACTGCTCAGTGGGCCTGAAGCTTGCGCGCGATAAAGATCCACAAGCAGGCGGGTTGCTTCGCGGGAGGTCTCCTTCTCCGGCTTCTGCGCACGTTCGACGCTGGCCGTGGGGTCAGGCGCCGGAAGGCCGGTATCGCGAGCAACTGCTGCCAGACGAATATCGGTGCCCCACACGCTTTGGCGACGAGCCGTGGCGAGGGTATCCACGATCGCCACTGGGGTGGGAACGTGTCCCACCTTGAATCGGCGGCGCCGGCCCTTGCCGCGGTTGCGATTGCGCGCGCGGTTTTGGCGGGCGGCGGCGGTCATTGCGCGGCGTGCCTCTGAGACGATGAAACCCCAGGTGTAGGGGGCGTCGTGGACGATGAGAGTGCGGCCATCGATGAGTCGGTCCAGTGGTTTGAGGAGCATGGAAAAGGACTGTCCTGCCTGGACTTCCTCAGCACTGAGACCGTGCAGGTGTTTAGGGCCTGGGTCCTCGCCCGGATTGATGACGGCGTGGAACTCTTGGCCGATTTCGCCTTCGGCGTTGAGGGTTAGCGCATCCACAGTGAGCAGTCTGCCGGTGGAAGGGTGGATGCCGGTGGTTTGGATGGTCAGCGCCACGAAGGGGAAAGCTGCGAGGGCTTCCTCGCGGGCGGTGGCCTTGTCCTTGTTGTCGTCCTTGTGCGGCTGGGCCGTTTGTTGCTCATTCCCGGTCTGCTTTTGGGCAGCCTGGTGCGGGCGTGGTCCCGGCTTCGGGGCGTTGGTGTTCGGTGACGCCGCGGCCGGCGTCCCTGCTGCGTCAGGCTGCGCTGCAGGCTTGGTGGGGCCGGGTGTCGTAGTCATTGTTCACAGTTTAGTACCCAACTGCGAGGAAGCTGGAAAGGGCACACGTGAAGCGGTGCGAACCACCTAAATGGAAGTAAGGGTGGCGCTACGCGCTGAGGTGACTAACCGAATTCGATGATGATGACCCAGCCGTCGCGGTCAGGCGTTGGCTCTGGAGTTGGGTCCGGTGTGCGGCTTGGTTCAGGAGTGCGCTCTGTGCTCGGCTTTGGCTTGGGCGTTTCGCTGGGCTCGGGCGTGGGCTCAGTGGTCAGTTCCGACGTTGGTGTCTCGCTCGGTTCGGGAGAGATCTTTGGCGTGCTGCTCGGTTCGGAGGTGTGCTCAGGCTTCGGCGAGGACTCAGTGGTCGGCTCTGAGGTGGGCGTTTCGCTCGGCTCGGGAGAGGACTCGGTGGTTGGCTCTGACGTGAGGGAATCGCTGGGCTCGGAAGTTATCGGCGCAGCCGTGGTCGACGGAGCTGGTTCAGACGTACGTGGGGTAGCCGTCGGAGTGGTGTTCGGAGCCGCCGAAGTTGGGGTCGCCTTCTGAGTCGGCGTAGAGCTAGGTTCGCTCGTGCGCGTGGAAGGGGTGTTCTTCTCCGGCTCTTCGGGCTGAGTCTCTGCTTCCGGCGTTGCGGGCACTTCGTGGCTGCTGCGAGGGGAAGGAGTCACTTCCTCAGGCGCAGCCAGCTCTGCATGTTGAGTGGGCTCTGCTGGTTCAGTTGGCTCAGGCTGCCCGGTCAGCTCAGTTGGCTCTGCCGAGGCGGAGAAAGCAGTGTTCTCGATGGCGCGGGATGTGGTCGCAAGACTGTGATGCTCAGGGCGGTGAATCCCTGCGGCGGTGCCTTCGGTCTCCTCTTCTGCCCAGGCGGAAGGTTCGCTGTCAGCTTCTGCATCATTGGCCGGGCTCGGAGCCGGCAGCGACGTGGTATAGCCCTCCAGAACCGAGTCGGTGACATGGTCATGGGCGGGATGCATTGCGCGCACTGAGGAGACAAAGCTAGCGGTGCCGCCGACGAGTACAGCGACACTTGCTGCGCAGGCTAGCTTGAGCCCGGTGCCAGCGACAGCGATCTGGGTTCCAGTCGTCGCGGCAGCCCCAACTGAATTCAGGGAGAGGGCTTGTGCACCCTTTGTAACAGCGGAACCAGTGGTCTGTGCCGCACCCGCTGCCTTGGAGCTGCCGATAGGTGCGATTGTTGCGTGTGCCTTGGCGGTACTTGCCGCCGTCGCGGCAGCCGCCCCCGCGGCAGCGGCGATGACGCTTGCGGTTTTCACCGCAAAACTGGTGTTTGGTGTTCCATCTTCGGTGTAGAGAGTTAACGTTGGGGCTTCGGCATCTGGGGTGAAGTAGGCGCGAGCAATTGCGATGAGACCCTCGTGTTTGAATCCCGTGATGGTATCGCTCAACTGCGAGGCTTGATCGCGCGGAATGGTGGCGACGAGTTCGTCATCTAGGTGAACCTCGATGGCACGGCGGAAAAAGTGCCGGCGGTTGGACAAGCGCACGAGGAGATGGGCGGGGTGCTTCGGCAAAGAGTGCGTGGTCGCCGAAAAATCAGTGATATGCAGTGCGCGGTCACCGTTGAGCATGCCCCAGCGCTGGGCTGGGGGGATATTGAAGGGAACGCACAGGCCTGGTTCGGGGAGGAGAACCTCAAACACCGGGATGGATTCCTCTGCCGCATCTTCGCGGAGCGCGATCTCTGCGGTGGCCTGAGGAGTTAATCCCGCACCGATGATCGAGTCCAGCTCTGCATAAGCGGCAGACTGGGAGGCGGGAATGACGCCGACGATTTCCCCTCCATGCCGGACACGGAAGCCGGAGCTGGAGTGCCCACACAAGGTAACGGGGAGATGGCTATTTTCTGCTGAAGAGAACAGCTGTAAGAACATCTCTGGGTTGACGGCGTCAACCGTAAGGCGGCGGGGTTCACCAAAACCACGGTGGGGGACCACGTAGTTGGTGACCGTCATACTATTCGCCTTCGTTACTCGTACCGTGCCGAATTCGCTAGGTGTGAAACCGTGCGCAGTAGGGAATGTCGTAGCGTGGACTTAAATCCATTTAACCGCACAAGATGCTCAAATTGTTCTTGTGAAAAATTATCTTTGTTGATTATATAACTCGCCGTGGTGGGCTACAACAGTGCATATCCAGCACAGCGTTGCAAGGGGAAACATTAGCAAAAGAGATTGTGCTGGGGATTATACGCAAAGGAGGAGGTCGGGTGATGAGGCCGAGCTCCTCCTTCTTCTTCTGCTGCTGCTGCTTCTTCCGGCTGGTCGGCGGATGTGGTCAGCGTTAGTCCGCGCGGTTGACGGCAGAGGTAATCGCGTTGATGGACGCGCGCGTCGTGGAGCCGGCGATGCCGGCACCCCATACCTGGGCGCCGTTGACTTCGGCGGCAATGTAGCAGGCTGCCTCCGCATCGTCACCGGAGGTGCGGGACTGCTGGGAGTAGTCGATGACCTCAAAATCAATTCCGACATCCTCCAAGGCATTAGCGTATGCGGCGATAGGGCCGTTGCCGGTGCCTGAGACGATGCGCTTTTCACCGTTGAAGACGATGGTTGCGGTTACCTTGGCATCCTCATCCTCCGTGGTGGAGTTGTCCACCTGGAAGGAGACCAGCTCCAGCGGGGAAGTGCGCTCCAGGAATTCGTTGGCAAAGATGTCCCACATGTTCTTGGAGTTGACCTCGCCGCCCTCGGCATCGGTCACCGCTTGGACCACGGAGGAGAACTCCGCCTGCATGGCGCGTGGCATGTTGATGCCGTGATCGGTCTTCATGATGTAAGCAACGCCGCCCTTGCCGGACTGCGAGTTGACGCGAATGACCGCCTGGTAATCGCGGCCGACATCCTTCGGATCGATGGGCAGGTAGGGGACTTCCCAGGTGGTTTCCTGCAGCTCTTCCCAAGAAACCTCGGTGTTGTTCGCGCCTGGGCGCACCTCCTGTGCCAGGGCGTCCAGGCCCTTGTTGATGGCGTCCTGGTGCGAGCCGGAGAAGGCCGTAAATACCAGTTCGCCGCCGTAGGGGTGGCGCTCCGGTACGCGCAGCTGGTTGCAGTATTCCACGGTCTCGCGGATCTTCGGCAGATCGGAGAAGTCGATCTGCGGATCCACTCCCTGGGTCAGCATGTTCAGTCCCAGGGTAACGATGTCCACGTTGCCGGTGCGCTCACCATTGCCGAACAGACAGCCCTCGATGCGGTCTGCACCGGCCATGTAGCCCAGCTCAGCGGCGGCGATGCCTTCGCCGCGGTCGTTGTGGGGGTGCAGGGACATGATGATGGAATCACGTCGAGCAAAGTTGCGGTGCATCCACTCGATCTGGTCGGCGTAAACGTTCGGGCTGATCATCTCAACGGTGGAAGGCAGGTTGATGATCATGGGGTTTTCTGGAGTTGCCTCCATGATGTCGACAACGGCATCGCAGACCTCAACAGCAAAGTCCAGTTCGGTTCCTGTGAAGGATTCCGGCGAGTATTCCCAGCGCCAGTTGGTGTCCGGGTAATCCTTGGCAATGCTCTTGATGAGCTCCGCAGCGTCCGTTGCCAGCTTCTTAATGGCCGGGCGGTCCTTGCGGAAGACCACGCGGCGTTGCAGCTTCGAGGTGGAGTTGTAGAAGTGCACGATGACGTTCTTTGCGCCTTGGCATGCCTCGAAAGTGCGGCGGATCAGGTGCTCGCGGGCCTGTACCAGGACCTGAATGGTGACGTCTTCCGGAATCTTGTTGCCCTCGATAATCTCGCGAACGAAGTCGAAATCCGTCTGAGAGGCGGAAGGAAAGCCCACCTCGATTTCCTTGTAACCCATCGTGACCAGCAGGTCGAACATGCGGTGCTTGCGCTCGGGGCTCATCGGGTCAATGAGGGCCTGGTTGCCGTCGCGCAGGTCCACCGCGCACCACTGCGGAGCCACGGTGATTTTCTTATCCGGCCACGTGCGGTCAGGCAGGCTAACCGGCTCGACCTCTTCGGCGAAGCTCTGGTAGCGGTGAACTGGCATCGAGGAACCGCGCTGTTTGTTCCAGGCAGGTTGGTTGTCATTGCGCGGGCCGGCTGGGGTGGTGATTTCGCGGGGAGCGGAGATGAAAGAATCGTTGGGGGACATAGTGTTGGTCTCTTCCTTATGTGAGGCGTGTGTTTCGCTGTGTCGCTGTGATGAGCAACTGTGGAGCGAATCGTGGGGAACGGCCAGCTGCGGTGTGTGTTGGCATCACCACGCTCCGCGACGGGGCGCTGGCCGTAAAGCTACAAACCTAAATCCCGCCGCGGCTACTAAGGAGAAGAGTGTGCCGCAAAGTCATGTGAGCCACAATACAACGCTTCTCATTGTGTGGCAACTGATTTCACATATTGGGATGTGGTGCGGTGTGGATAGGATGTGTGGCGTGCACGAAGAAAACTCCACAAAGACGAGACCGGAACCTCGGGCGGATACCGCAGTAGAAGGCGCCTTATCAGCTGCTTCCTCCCCGGCAGGTGCGCAGGGGAGGCTAGCGCTTCTGTCGGTTGCTGTGCTGGTCGCGGTTGTCGGCACCGCAGTGCGTATCACTGTTCTCGGCGTCATTGCCGCCGTTAATGAACAGGAAATGTGGGATCGGCTCACAGCCTGGGATTCCAAGTACTACCTGGAAATCGCACGCGCGGGGTATTTCGACGCCGACATCAACACGGATGGCCCGGTCCATGAAATCACTATGGCTTTCTTTCCGGGCTTTCCCATGCTGTTGCGGGTGCTGGGCTGGACTGGAATCAGTCTGGAGATAGCCGCGCTCATTGTTAACACCGTGCTTACTGCAGTCATGGCCGCCGGAGTCATGGTTTTGGCGCGGCGCGTGGGTGCGCAGCGTCGTGGGCAATGTGCAGCGGCCCTCGTGGTGAGCAGCGCACCGATGTCTATCGTATTTTCGATGCCCTATACCGAGGCCCTTTTCGGTGCCCTCGTGGTGTGGGGGCTTATAGCCTTAGATGATCACGCCTGGTGGCGTGCAGCGGCATTCGGCTTCGCCTTATCCTTCGTTCGGTTGACCTCCGTCGACTTCCTCGCCGTCTTTGCTCTGTGGGTGCTCATTTATGGGCGGCGCTCCTGGCAGGCGTGGCTTGGTGTCGTCGTCGCAGCGCTCCCGCTACCGGCATATCTACTGTGGACGCAGCGCTATTTGGCAGATGCTGGTGGCTACTTCGGGATTCAAACTGAGCATTGGAATTCCACCTTTGATGGCGGTGTGGCAACCGTGCAGTTCGTGTGGGAAACCCTGACTGAGAACAACGACGTGGGCTACCTGCTCACCACCCTGGTGATCGTGGGTGTTCCTGTGCTGCTGGTGGCAGCATGGGGGAGGGTTGCCCCGGTGGCCTGGTGGTTTAGCGCTGCGCTTTGCGCGAATGTGCTGCTTTCCGACGGCATCATGCACTCGCGCCCGCGTCTCCTCCTGCCCGCCATTATCTTGATCCTGCCGTGGGTTGTGCGCGCGGCTAGTGTCCTGCGGCCGCGCGTGCTGTGGGCTGCCTGTGGTGCATGGGTCCTGTGGTCAGCGTGGTTCTCCGCGTATATGCTGGTGGTCTTTGAGTGGGCGATCTAGCGCGGGCTTTGCTCCGCGCGCTGAGTGCTTCCCGGGTTGACCGGAACACGCGATAAGACGATCGTCGCCGCGATCATGATGATGAGTGAAGCGCCCATCACGCACCACCCCGCAACGCTCTCGACCTGAAATTTTTCACCCAGGACCCAGTAGCCTAAGCCGAAAGCCACGATGGGCTCCATGATGGTCATGGCGGGAAGGGAGTGCGCCAAGGCACCGGCGTGGAAGGAATACTGCTGGATGACCGTGCCGGAAGCCGCCAGTCCGATGAGTGCGTATAGCTCCCAACTGGCTAGCAATGCTGCGATGCCTTGGTGGGAGAGGACGTCAACCACCGCTTTTGCTACGAGCGCCACGTAGCCGTAGAGGATGCCGCAGGCGGCGCCGAGTGCCAGCGCGGATTCCTCCGGCCGGTTATAGGCCGCCACAAAGAGCGCGGTGAGTGTCAGCGCGCCGAGGGCGAAGGCGGGCCACCATTGGGACCAGGTGGGCGTCGTCAAGCCTGCGGTGGGGCGCCCGTAGACCACCATGATGCTCACTGCGATGGTCAGCGTCAGGCACCAGAAGACCTCCCGCGGCGGCATCGGCCGGCGGGAATACCACGCAGCAAGCGGCAGCGTGAACATGAGGGATAGGACAAGGATGGGCTGCACGATGAGCAGTGTGCCGAAATGGAGCGCGATGAGCTGCAAGGCATAGGCGACAATGGCGGCACCGGTGCCAACCCACCACAGGGGCGTGCGAATTGCAGTGCGCATGACGCTGCGGGAGCTGGCGTCCAACACGATGCGGTGGCGTATGACAGTTCCCCAGGCCACGACTAGTGCCGAGGCCAGTGCGAACGCAATGGCGACCAGGTTTGAAAACACTGTTTCTACCCTACCTGGAATTAATACCCAGTACGTGTTTCGATGGTAGCCAAAGGGCGGTAGGCTAAAGGAGTTGACTGCCGGTCTATAGGTATTGGGCGGTGAACAGATATTGGCCCTCACAAACAGGAAAGGTGGGACCATCAGTGGCCCTAGTCGTACAGAAATACGGGGGATCCTCCCTCGAAAGCGCAGAGCGCATTCGCGCGGTGGCGGAGCGCATTGTGGCGACGAAGAAACAGGGCAACGACGTGGTTGTCGTGTGCTCCGCCATGGGGGATACCACCGATGAACTCCTAGACCTTGCGGCCCAGGTCAATCCCGTCCCGCCGCAGCGCGAGATGGACATGTTGCTGACCGCTGGCGAGCGCATCTCCAATGCACTCGTTGCCATGGCGGTGGAGTCCCTCGGAGCGCAGGCTCAATCCTTCACCGGCTCCCAGGCCGGCGTGCTCACCACCGAGCGCCACGGAAACGCCCGCATTGTCGACGTCACCCCGGGCCGCCTTACCGAAGCGCTGGAAGAAGGCAAGATCTGCATCGTTGCGGGTTTCCAGGGCGTCAATAAGGAATCACGTGATGTCACCACCCTCGGCCGCGGCGGTTCAGATACCACCGCGGTGGCGCTGGCGGCAGCACTTAAGGCCGATGTGTGTGAGATTTACTCCGATGTCGACGGCGTCTACACCGCCGACCCTCGCATCGTCCATAACGCCAAGAAACTCGACCAGCTTTCCTTTGAAGAGATGTTGGAACTGGCGGCCGTCGGCTCCAAGATTCTGGTCCTGCGCAGCGTCGAGTACGCTCGCGCGTTCAACGTTCCCCTTCGAGTTCGCTCGTCTTATTCAACCGACCCCGGCACGCTGATTGCCGGATCAATGGAGGATATCCCCGTGGAAGAAGCAGTACTAACCGGCATCGCAACCGACCGCTCCGAGGCCAAGGTCACCGTCCTGGGAATCCCGGACCGCCCGGGTGAGGCCGCCAAGGTCTTCCGCACCATCGCGGACGCTGAGATCAACATCGACATGGTGCTGCAAAACGTCTCCTCCCTGGAGTCCGGCACCACCGACATCACCTTCACTTGCCCGCGCTCCGATGGCCCGAAGGCAATGGAGATCCTGGCCAAGCTCAAGGAGGAGGGCCACTGGGCCAACGTGCTGTACGACGACCAGGTGGGCAAGGTCTCCCTCGTCGGCGCAGGCATGAAGTCCCACCCGGGTGTCACCGCCGACTTCACGGAAGCGTTGCGTGATGCTGGGGTCAACATGGAGCTCATCTCCACCTCCGAGATCCGCATTTCCGTGCTGACCCGCGAGGCCGATCTCGATAAGGCAGCCATTGCTTTGCATGAGAAGTTCCAGCTGGGTGGCGAGGAAGAGGCCACCGTTTATGCTGGTACCGGACGCTAAAGTTTAAGGAGTTAAGGTCATGACCACTGTTGCAGTTGTAGGCGCCACCGGCCAGGTCGGCCGCGTGATGCGCACCCTCTTGGAGGAGCGCAACTTCCCGGCCGATACGGTTCGCTTCTTTGCCTCCGCGCGTTCGGCGGGCCAGGAGCTCACCTTCCGCGAGGAGAAGATTGTCGTGGAAGATTTGGCGGAGCAGACCGTTGAAAGCCTTGCTGGGATTGACGTCGCTGTGTTTTCCGCCGGCGGCGCTACCTCGAAGGAGTATGCCCCTCTCTTCGCCGAGGCCGGTGCCATCGTGGTGGATAACTCCTCTGCGTGGCGCAAGGACCCGGATGTTCCGCTCATCGTCTCGGAAGTGAACCCGCAGGAAAAGGGCAACACCCCGAAGGGCATTATCGCGAACCCGAACTGCACGACCATGGCGATCATGCCGGTCACGAAGGCGCTTCACGACGCCGCCGGTCTCACCACCATGCGCGTCGCCTCCTACCAGGCCGTTTCCGGTTCCGGCCTGGTAGGCGTGGAAACCCTGGTTAAGCAGGTAGCGTCCATCGGTGACCGCAGCGTGGAGCTCGTCCACGATGGCTCGGCGCTCGAGGTCTCCGAGGAGGATCTGGGCCCCTACGTCGCCCCGATTGCGTATAACGCGCTGCCGCTGGCTGGCAACCTCGTCGATGATGGCACGGAAGAAACGGACGAGGAGCAGAAGCTGCGCAACGAGTCCCGCAAGATCCTGGGCATCCCGGAGCTGAAGGTCTCTGGCACCTGCGTGCGCATCCCGGTATTCACCGGTCACACCATGGTGGTGCACGCGGAGTTCGAGAAGCCGATTACCCCGGAGCAGGCCCGCGAGGTGCTGTCCTCTGCGCCGGGCGTCAAGGTCGTCGATGTGCCGACCCCGCTGGCGGCAGCAGGCATCGACCTTTCCCTGGTTGGGCGCATCCGCCAAGACCAGACGGTGGAAGATAACAAGGGTCTCATCTTCGTTGTTTCCGGCGATAACCTGCGCAAGGGCGCCGCGCTCAACACCATTCAGATTGCGGAGCTGCTAGTTTAAAGGCAAAGCTGCAGCGAGTTTTAGAACCCGCATAAATAAGAAAAGTCCGCCCCAGATATCACTCTGGGAGCGGACTTTTCTTCTGTCAGCGGGGAAACGCTAGTCCTTCGGGACCTCGGGCTTGGTGTGCTCCACAAAGGTCACGGATGGATCCGGGTCCTCGCGGTCGTATTCAATCTCATCGTCAGCTTCGAGTTCTTCATGGATCTCATCGGCGACGGTGGAGACAAACTCTTCAGTTTCCATGTTGGAGGCCGCTGCCAGCTTGCGTAGCTCGCGCTCGTTCTTCTTGGTGAAGTGCTCGCGCGGGTCCAGGCGGCGCTTGACCAGGGTGCGGGCGCGCACGCGGCGGTCAGACTCAGAGGTGATCTTGTCACGCTGGGTAATCCACGTGATGACCATGACGGCAATCATGAGCAGGCCGATCCAGCCCAGAATCGGGTAGACACTGGAGACCAGTTGCTTGAAGCCGATGAAAGAGAGGATGAAGCCGACGACACAGGCGCCTGCGTAGACGGGGTAGAAGAGCTTTGGCTTCTTGCGGGTCAGGCGCTTGCCCATGGCGTAGAACATGCCGATGGCGGTGTTGAAGACCATGCCATAGATGATGAACGTCATGAAGTAACCCAGGATTGGGTTCACGTTATTGATCAGCGAGAGTACCGGCAGGTCCTGCTCGTGAACGTCCGGGGCCACCATGTAGAGAGAGACCACGAGGAGAGCGAGCAGGAGCAGGTAGAAGAAGCCACCGATGAGGCCGCCGATGCCTACAGCGCGGTTATCCAGGATGTTGCCGCCGATGACGATGGACATCGACACCGCACACATAACGTTGAGGCCGGTGTAGTTCAGCGCTGCCAGCCACCAGTTGTTGAGGGGACTCTCCACGTTGTTGATGGCATAGTCATTGGCCCAGGACCAATCCACGTCGGTCACGATGATGGTGTAGCCGGTGGCCAGGACCACGAAGAAAATGATGAAAGGCGTAATCGCGCCGATAACAGAACTGACTTTATCCACGTCAAGGAGACCCACCAGCAGGACGAGCACGAGCATGACGGCGCCGCCCACCCAGATGGGCACGCCCTCGAATTGCTGGCTGATAGTGGAGCCACCACCGGCGAACATGACGAAGCCAATGGAGAACAGCGTGGCCAAGGTTCCCCAGTCCAAAATTCGGGAGACGATGGGACCAGTGATCCTGTCGTAGACAGCCGTGTGTTCGTCAGCCTGGAAGTAGGATCCGAGCTGCAGAATCGACACGCCGGTAATGATCATGAGGGCGGCAGCAAGCACAACGCCCCACAGGCCCTTGTTTCCGAAGGCCACGAAGTACTGGACTGCTTCCTGGCCCGATGCAAAGCCGGCGCCGACGACGACGCCGATGAAGGCCATAGAGATGGCCACTGCGCGTTTCCACATAAAGTAAAGGTGTCTCTCAATCTCACACGCGCCGGGGGATGCCATCACTACCCAAGGTGTGGTGCGGGCAATTGGGAAAGCCTCGCGGGCCCGGTTCGACTATCGATTTATCACGTGTGCCTCGAAAAAGATTAGGTGTGTTCGATAGGTATTTTCCAGCTGGGGCTGCGGTTTCCTTAAGGATAGGCAGTGGCGGGGGTGTCAGAACTTGCCGTTTGGCGCATGTAGATGCAGGTTCTGTGACCAGCCGCACCCATTTGTAACGGCTCGATAACGATTAGCCGCGTTGGTCGATTAAGTCCTTGCGGGCGCGGGCCACGCGGGAGCGGATAGTGCCCACGCGGACCCCGGCGATCTTCGCGGCCTCCTCGTAGGTATAGCCCAGAACTTGGGTCAGGATGAGGGCTTCGCGGCGGTCTTCTGGGAGGGCGTCGATAAGCGCGCGGGCGTCGATCCACTCGCTCCACGTTCCGGCGTTTTCGGGAGTCGCAGCAAGGGCGGCGGCATCCTCGTACTCGGTGCTGGACTTGCGTGGGCGGGCCATGTCGTGGCGGATGTTGTCTACCCATACGCGGCGAGCAAGCGAAAGCAGCCATGTGCGCGCTGAGGAACGGGCGGCGAAGCGGGGGAGTGCGCCGATGACGCGCAGATATGTCTCTTGGGTGAGATCGTCTGCGATGTCGGGGCCGCCGAGGTGGGCGAGTAAGCGCCAGACATCATCCTGGGTGGACTTGATGAACTCCGTGAGGGCTGCGCGATCGCCGCGGCCTGCCTTGAGGGCGAGGTCGGTGACGCGCGCATCGTCGCGCTCGGAGTGTCGTTTCACCTCCCATAACTTACCAGTCGGGGAGGTGGGATTTGGACACCTCGGTGTTAAGGCTGTGACCTCTGGCAACCTTAAAAACTGTTGCGCAGGTCATTTTTTATGGGTAGTCTATGAAAGGTCCGTGATTGATAATGTAAAGCAAATTATCAACCGATCTAGGAGGCATTAACCCCATGACTAACGCTTCGAATGAGTCCGCGGCAGACAAGGTTCTAGACAAGGGGCAGCGCGCCCCGGGCGGCCCGAACACTACCCGCCCGTCCGGTCAGCCGGTTGCTACTGAGAACACCAGCATCACCGTTGGCCAGAACGGCCCGGTAGTGCTCAATGACATCCACCTGATTGAGAAGCTGGCGCACTTCAACCGCGAGCGCGTGCCGGAGCGCACCCCGCACGCTAAGGGCCACGGCGCTTTTGGTGAGCTGCACGTTACCGAGGATGTCTCCGCCTACACCAAGGCAAAGCTCTTCCAGAAGGGCACCGTGACCCCGATGATGGGCCGTTTCTCTACCGTTGCCGGCGAGCAGGGCTCCCCGGATACCTGGCGTGACGTCCACGGCTTCGCGCTGCGCTTCTACACTGAGGACGGCAACTACGACATCGTGGGCAACAACACCCCGGTCTTCTTCATTCGTGATGGCATCAAGTTCCCCGACTTCATCCACTCCCAGAAGCGTCTGGGCGCCAACGGCCTGCGCGATGCTGACATGCAGTGGGATTTCTGGACCCGCAACCCGGAGACCACCCACCAGGTGACCTACCTCATGGGTGACCGCGGTACCCCGAAGACCACCCGCCACCAGAACGGCTACGGCTCCCACACCTTCCAGTGGGTCAACGAGTCCGGCGATGCCTTCTGGGTGAAGTACCACTTCAAGACTCGCCAGGGTGTGGAGAACTTCACCGACGCCGAAGCCACGGAGATCGCTGGTAAGAACGCGGACTACCACCGCGAGGACCTCTACAACGCCATCGAGGAAGGCAACTTCCCGGTCTGGGACGTCAAGGTTCAGATCATGCCGGTGGCGGAGGCTGAGGAGTACCGCTTCAACCCCTTCGACCTCACCAAGACCTGGTCCAAGAAGGATTACCCGCTGGTAGATGTCGGATACTTCGTGCTCAACCGCAACCCGCGCAACTTCTTCGCGCAGATTGAGCAGGTTGCCCTGGATCCGTCTAACATCGTCCCGGGCATTGGCCTGTCCCCGGATAAGATGCTGCAGGCACGCGTCTTTGCATACTCCGACCAGCAGCGCTACCGCATTGGACCGAACTACAAGCAGCTGCCGGTGAACCAGCCGCTCAACCAGGTCAACACCTATGAGCATGAGGGGCCGATGCAGTACCTGTTCAACGCTCCGGAGGATCCGGTCTACTCCCCGAACCGTCACGCCAAGGGCGGCGGCTACCTCGACGGTGATGAGAACCTGCGCTTCAAGGAGCAGGAGACCACCACCGCCCCGGACCTCTACGTAAACCCGGACCCGGCGGGTATCGACCTGGTCCGCGCGCCCTACGTCCATCACGCTGAAGACAATGACACCGTACAGGCCACCGACCTGTACGAGAACGTCTACGACGATGGTGCCAAGGAGCGTCTGGCAGACAACATCACCAATGCCATGGCAGGCGTGTCCCCGGAGACCGAGGAGCGCGTTTACGCTTACTGGGATGCTGTCTCCCCGCAGCTGGGCAAGCGCGTGCGCGAGCTTTTCGCTGAAAAGAAGTAATACCACCTCAGTGAGTTAATCTCGTGGCTTCAAAAGCCCCGCCGGTCTAGTTCATTAAAGCTAGTTCCTGGCGGGGCTTTTCCGCGCGCCTGACCGCTTTTGCGCAGCGTGAACGATAGTTTCTTTTACATGACCTCACGCCTCGCCAGCCCTGCAGATGCCAACCGGAAAATTGGCGCCCGCGCTCTTATCCTCACCCTCGTGCTCATCCTGCCGCTCATCATCGGCGCGGCCGTCGCCGCCGTATCCGAATGGCAACCAGCCGAGACCTGGTCCCAGGAACAGGCGGGTGCGCCCAGCGATGGCACCATCGATCCGGCTGAGCTTTACGACGTCGCCCGAGCCCTCTCCGAAGCCAATGCCCAGGCCGGCTTCCTGGCTAATGGCGCGCAGCAGCTTGCCGATGGCACCGGCGAGCTGCAGGATGGTGCCGGTGAGCTTGGCGGCGGAGTAGACAAGCTGGCTGGTGGCTCGCAAGAGCTTTATGACGGGCTTGTGCAGCTGCAGTCCGGCACCGCGCAGCTGGGCAACGGCGCTACTGAGCTGGCTAACGGCGTCGGCGGAGCCGTCGACCAAGTCATCGGTCTCGGGGTGGTTCGCGGACAGATCCTGCAGGCAATCGACGGCACCCTCAAAGACCTGGAAGGGAATAACTCGGCGGAGGCAAAGAACATCCGCGCGCAGCTCGGTGATCTGCGCAGCCAAGTGGAGAACTTCCAATTTGATCAGTCCATTCAGGACCAACTGACGCAGTTGAAGGATGGCTCGCGCGAGCTTTCCAACCAGTTGTCCGTGAGCGGCTATGCCTATCACGATGGTGTCTACCAAGCCACGGAGGGCGCACAACAGCTCAATGCTGGCATTGGTGAGCTCAATGCCAAGGTCGATGAGGCTCTTAAGGGCGTGGACAAGCTTGTGGAAGGAGCGGAAAAGGTCGACGGCATGGCCAAGCAGAATCAGACCAAGGTGCAGGGAGCGCAGCGTGCGATGCCGACCGTCGCCGGGCCCGCTGAGGCCGGTGCCGAGCCCGCTCAGCTGCTGAGCCCCATCGTCGCTATGCTCCTTGCGGCTATTGCGGTTCTGGGCGGGGGCGTTATCGGTGCTCTGCTCACGCGCGTCAACCGCCGTATCCTCGTGCTGCTCGGCGGAGCGGTGCTCATCGGTGTTGTAGTGGGCCTGCTCGTGGCTCTTTTGGCTACCGGCGTGACCGCGGCCGCGGTGGCCTGGGCGGGGCTTGCGGCGGCGGGGGCTGGGGTGGCGTCGGCAAGCATGGTGTTCGCGCTGGTGCGCTGGCTTGGTGCGGGCGGCTGGTTCCTGGGAAGTGTGCTTGCTGTCGCACAGGTCGGCGTCGTGGGATGGGCGTGGAAGGCGGCGTCGACCGGCACCGATCTCAACGCCGCGATGAGCGCGCTCGTGCACCTCTTCCCCATGCAATGGGCAACCTCCGCCATTACCGTGGCGGGCAATGGTGGGCAGTCCCCGCAGCTGTGGACAGCCCTGGCTATTTTGGGGGTGATCGCGGTCGCGGCCTTCGTGCTCGTAGGCGCACCCGCCGGGCGGGAAGGCAAAGAAAAGGCCTAGCTCACAGGTCTGCGGACGGCACATCGCATAAGTGTCAAGATACGTTACGTGCATTTCCAGATTTTGCTACCGCTGTGAATGAAAAGAGTGCTAGAGTGAGAGGCGCTCACAAAGCCTACTTAGGGGGTAGGCAAACGGTTTCTCCAATCCGTTGTGAGTGATAGGGAATAGGGGCGACGCGGCTGCTGTAGGGGCACCGCGTCGTTTCCAATTGTGGGGGTAAAGTTGGCGGAAACGACCGCTCCGGAATTGGAGGCTCACCGTGACCGACTCCCGCGATATCAAACCTTTTGCTGCCAGCCGCGGCCCCAAAATAACCTCCGTTGGCGCGATTATTGGTACGGCCCTGGTGGGCGGGTTGCTGCTCGGGGGAATCGGTGTGGGTACGAGCTTGGCGGTCTTCGATGAGCCGGAGCGCTCCGATTTTCTCATGCAGCCCGCGCAGCGTGAGGTGCAGGCCGACATCATGGACCCAGACGATGTGCTTTCCCCGGAGGAAGAAGAGCGCATGCTCGGCGATGTCTCCCGGATCGCCGCCCCCGACGTGGTCCAGGGGCTGCACTACATGGTCTTTGCCAAGAACAAAGAAAACGTTAACGACTCCGTGGAGGCGTACCTGCGCGATCATCACCCGGAGCTCATTGGCAAGGACAAGTTTGCCGATGGTCAGGTCTTCGTCGGCGTAGGCCTTGACCCGCGACAGGCCTTCATCTTCGCGGGTGAGGACGTGGCCGATCGGATGAAGCTGCGCAAGGGTGACAGCCATTTGGAGCAGTCCATCGAAGCCATTAAGCCGGGCGTGCGGGATGACAACATCCCTGCTGGTCTCTTTGCGGGTGCGGCGGCAGCGATCGATGTGGACCGTGCTGCGGATACCCAGTATGAGAGCGCGAAAAATGGGCGCATTGGGGCGGCCATTGGCCTGGGGGCGGCGGGACTGAGCGTTGGTGGCGCGGGCGCGGGCATCGCCGGCGGTGCTCGTCGCAGCCGGCAGAAGAAGGCGCAGCAGGCGCGCGAGGATTGGGACTACGTGTCGCAGACCTATACCGATGTGGCGCAGCGCCTGAGGGAGATCGATATCCGGGCGCACTCGCTGCAATCGGGGCTGGTAGATGAGCGCCTACGTGAGGACTGGGAGGGTCTGCGCGATGACTTCCTCGCTATCGACTCCCAAGTAGGCTCGCTGATGTCGATACCGGCTGACGCGCCGGATGACCAGTTCCGCGCGCATGCCGAACCCATCGCTCACGCGCGCGAACTGTGTGAGCGCGTGGAAACCGCCGAAGTCAACATTGAAAAGCTGCGCCGAATCGAAGGCGCTGATGTCGATGCCCGCCGCTTCGAGCTCTACGAGTTGGGCAAAGACCTGGCCCAGGCAGGATACTTGGCTGCGGATATCGACTCGGCGCTTGAGCGTCACACCAAGGAGCTGGAGGACGCCGCCGTGGCCTTGTCCAAGGAGCCAAACCACCCGCAGTTCATGGAGCGCTACTTGGAGCTCTTGGACCGCACGGCGTTGCTCTCGGAGCACCTGCAGGCGCAGCTGCAGAAGCGCAACGAGGCCGATGAGCGGCCGGAGCGCACGCGTATCTATGACTCCAATTTCTTCGCCGGTTCCGGCTACCACGGCTACGTGCCCTTCTACGTTGTGAGCACCTGGGACAGCGATGCCACCACCGCCCGCGAAAGCTCCTCCAGCAGCGGTGGCGTCAATAGTGGCTTTAGCTCGGGCTTTTCCGGTTCCGGTGGTTCTTCGAGTTTCTAGGCGGGGCAGGCGGCTCTGCCCGTCGGCGCCTGCTGCTCGGTGAAAACACAAAAGAACCCGCAGTTTCCTGCGGGTTTGTGGTCGGGATAACAGGATTTGAACCTGCGACCTCTTCGTCCCGAACGAAGCGCGCTACCAAGCTGCGCCATATCCCGGTGTCTCGCTCTAAGCGGTACCGGATTACTGTAACGCACCCCAGCCTGAAAGGACAAAACGGCAGCGTGGAGGGGGTATCCCTAGGCGGCCTTCTCGGTGATGTGCAGGAGAGTGGCCGACGGGCGGCAGAACACGCGGAAGGGAACGAACTTCGAGGTGCCCAGTCCGTTGGAGACGTGCATGTACATCTCTCCGAAACGGTGCAGGCCCTCCGCGCGAACGCGGTCGATGCCACAATTGGTCACGATGGAGCGCGAGCCCGCTACCTTGAAAGGCAGGCAGAGCTGGCCGCCGTGCGTGTGCCCGGACAGGGACAGCTGGTAGCCGTCGGCGGCGAATTTCTCTAGGACGCGGGGTTCCGGGGAATGCAGTAGTGCCAGGGAAAGGTCGGCGTCCTCGTTCGGCGCACCGGCAATCTCTGAGTAGTCATCCAAGTCGTGATGTGGGTCATCCACGCCGGCGGCAGCGAGGCGGACGTCGCCGACCTTGAACTCTACGCGGGCCTGGTTGGCGTCGTGCCAGCCGTGCTCGAGGAAGGCCGCGCGCATGCCCTTCCAGGGCAGGTTCACGTAGGAAGGTTCGTTCTTCTTCCCAACCAGGTAGTTGAAGGGATTCGGGATGCGCGGCGCCCAGTAGTCGTTGGTGCCAAAACAGAACATGCCCGGACGGCTCAGCAACGGGCCCAGGGCGCGGAGTACCTCGGGGACGGCGCGCTCGTCGGAGAGATTGTCACCGGTGTTGATCACCAAGTGCGGGTCAAGGGCATCAAGCCCCGAGACCCACTCGATTTTGGTGCGTTGGCCCGGAATCATGTGGAGGTCGGACACGTGCAGGATACGAAACTCGGACTCCTCGCGCAGCGTACCGGGCTCCAGTAGCGGCAGGGTGTACTCCTTGAGCTCGAACTTGGTGAGCTCTGAATGCGCCCATGCGGCAGTGCCCAGACCAGCGGCGGCGAGTCCGCCAAGGACAGGGTAAATCTTCACCCTCACCACACTACCTGGGCCGGCAGGCGTAGATTGAAGGGCATGAGTGAGTTGAAAGAAACTATCCGTGCTGACCTCAAGACCTCGATGAAGGCCAAGGATAAGGCCCGTACGAGCGCCATCCGTTCTCTGCTGTCTGCCATCCAGGCGGAGGAAACGACTGGTTCTCGCCATGAGATTACCGATGAGGACATCCTCAAGGTCATCGCTCGTGAGATTAAGAAGCGCCGCGAATCCGCAGAGGTCTATGCAGAAAATGGCCGCCCGGAGCTGGCGGAGGAAGAGCTTGCTGACGTCCCCTTCTTCGAGGCCTACCAACCAGAGCAGCTTGACGACGACTCCCTGAACACCCTCGTCGCTGAATCTATCGCCGAGGTTGAGAAGGATTCCGGCGAGCCGGTGACCATCAAGCAGATGGGCAACGTCATGAAGGTGGCCACCGCTAAGGCCGCTGGCCGCGCCGACGGCAAGCGGCTGTCTACCGCGGTGAAGGCCGCCCTTAACTAGAACCCGCCTTCTCGCGCGCTAGTGTTCCCGCCCTAGCGCGCTCGCTCTAGTCCGTTCTACGCTTTAGCTCGATTTTCCACGCTCTAGCGCTCGGCGCTAGAGCCCGAAGAAGCTCCGCACGTCATTCGTGAAGCGGTCGACATCTTCTTGGCTGAATAGCGGCTCAGACTGCGAGGGCTGGCCGCCACCAGTGCCGGCGCCGTCACCGCTTGGGGCAGGGGGTGCGCCGTAGGTGGAGTCCCAAGCTGCTTGGTCCGAGTTCGCGGAAGAGGAGTCGCTTGCGGAGCCGTCGGAAAGCTGGAGCGTGACCTCCGAACCCTTCTTTGCGCCGGATGGGCCGGTGATGACGCGAACCACTTTGCCGTAGCCCACACCGGGGGCGGGAACCTCGGTGGTTTTCACTACGAAGCCGGCCTTCTCCAGAGCGGACCGGGCTTGGCTTTCGGACTTGCCCTTCAGGCCGTCGATAAGCGGCGATACCGTACCGGAGTCATAGGCGCGGTCATAGTCCGGCACCGTGCCCTTCTGGGCCGCGGGAACGCGCGCAGCCATGGTGTAGAAGGTTGCCGCCGGCTCCTTGCCGCCGAAGAGGTTGCCACTGGCGCACTGCCGCACTGGGCCAGTGCACAGCGGGCTCGTGGTGGTCCCGTCATTGTAGATATACGGTGCGGCAGCGATGGCCGAGTTGAATCCCAAGAAAGCCGAGGACTGGTTGGACTCCGTGGTTCCGGTCTTGGCGGCGGCCTGGCCGCTGAAACCAGCAGCGCGTGCCGAGTCGGCGGCGGTGCCCTTTTCGGTATCGGCCGTCATGTTGTTTTCCAGCGCCTTGGCCACTTCCTTGCCCACTGCGCGCTCGCACGGCGTGTGCTTGAGGTAGACCTCGTTGCCGTGGGAGTCCGTGACCTCCTCGATGGGGTTCGGTTCGCACCACATGCCTTGCGAGGCCACCGTCGCGCCCACGTTGGACAGCTCCAGCGCGTTCACTGCCGTGGGGCCGAGCGTGAAGGAGCCCAGGTTGGATTCCTTGATGTGGTCGGCGATGGAAGTTTCGCCGTCGTAGCTGCCGGGTTCTTCATAAGAACGCAGCCCGAGCTTAACGGCGATGTCGACTTGACGCTCGACGCCCAGTTGCTCGGTGAGCTGGATGAAAGGGGTATTGGGGGAGTAGGCCAGCGTGTCCTGCATAGTCATCGTGGGGGCATAGCTGCCGGCGTTTTCCACGCAGTACTTGTTGGGCGGGCAGTTAGCAGCGCCGCCGTATCCTAGCCCTTCCGCCTCGTAGCGCTTCGGCACAGCTAGCTTGTCCTTGATGCCGTAGCCTGCCTCCAAAGCCGCTGCGGCGGTAAAGAGCTTGAACACCGAACCGGCGCCGTTGCCCACCAGCGAGTTCGGCTGGGGGAGGAGGGTTTCGTTGTTATCGAGGTCGAGCCCGTAGGTGCGCGATGAGACCATGGCCAGCACCTTGCGGGTGCTCGTGCCCGGCTGGACGACGTTCATGACCTCCGCCACGCCTTCCGCATCCGGGGCGGTATGGCTGCGCACCGCGTTGAGCGCCTGGTCCTGGACATCGGGGTCAAGCGTGGTCTTGATGGTCAGGCCACCGCGTGTCAGGTGCTCGCGGTCGATGCCTTTTTCGTCGAGGTATTCCAGCACGTAGTCGCAGAAGAAACCGCGATCGCCCGCGCCGATGCAGCCATTGGCCAGGGTATCGGGGCTATCCAATACACCCAGGGGTTCCTGGGCAAAGGAATCGGCGTCCTCCTGGGAGAGGGAGCCGGTGTCGGCCATGGCCTGGAGCACCATGTTGCGGCGTTCGATGACGCCTTCCTCATTGGTGTAAGGGTTGAGATACTCCGAGGACTGCACCATGCCGGCGAGCATCGCTGCCTGCGGCACCGTGAGGTTCTCGGCACTGGTACCAAAGTAGGTGCGGGCCGCAGCCTCAACGCCATAGGCGTGGTTACCAAAGGGCACGAGGTTGAGGTAATTAGCCAGAATCTCATCCTTGGACAGCTTGGCGTCGATATCCGTGGCCATGCGCATCTCGCGCAGCTTGCGGGCTACGGACTGTTCCGTCGCGGCCTGGCGTTCCTCGTCGGTCGTTGCATTGACCAAGAGGAGATAGTTCTTTACATACTGCTGGTCCAGCGTCGATGCACCCTGGGAGACGCCGCCTGCGGACAAATTGGTCCACAAAGCGCGCAGATTGCCCTGCAGATCGACACCTTCGTGCTCGTAGAAACGGCGGTCCTCGATGGCCACGACCGCTTGCTTCATGGCATCCGAGATTTCATCCGGCTGCACCGGATGGCGGCGTTGCTCGTAGATATAGGCAAGGGTGTTGCCCTTGGCATCCAAGATGGTGCTCACACCAGGGGCCTCGCCGTTGGTGAGATCCTGGATGTCCGATTGCATCGTGTCGTTCGTCCTGGCCACGGCAACGCCACTGACGCCGGCGACGGGGGCGATGGCCAGCGCGATGAGGATGCCGACCAGTGCTGTGGACAGGACGAGCTTTCCCAGGGATTTGATCACAGTCACCCTCCACACACTAGTGGTTCAGGTGCAGATCCGGGAGACCCCCCTAAAGTGTGACCTGTTAGACAGGGATACCGGTCTGTGAATAGACTTACCAATGGTACATAATATTCCGTCGAGTAGAGGGTTATTCACGATCTTCAGCTTCGACGGGGGTGAGCTTGGAAGGAGTTACCTAGCCGTGACAGTCAGTGTCAAAGGTGCAGGACGGTCCACAATGCTAAAGAATGCCTCGCTAACTTCTGAGCGTGGTGAGTGGGTTACCCAAGCTAAGTGCCGCAACGGTGACCCCGATGCACTGTTCGTGCGAGGTGCTGAGCAGCGAAAAGCTGCGGTGATTTGCCGCCACTGCCCGGTGCTCAATGAGTGCCGCGCGGATGCTCTGGATAACCGCGTGGAGTTTGGCGTGTGGGGCGGCCTTACGGAGCGCCAGCGCCGCGCGCTTCTGCGCAAGAACCCGCACATCACTAGCTGGGCTCACTACCTTGCTGAGGGTGGCGAACTCATCGGTATTTAGTAGCATTGATTCCATGACTAAATGGGAATATGCCACCGCGCCGGTTCTTACGCACGCGACGAAACAAATCCTCGATTCCTGGGGTGAGGACGGCTGGGAGCTTGTCACCATCACCCCGGGCATGAACCCGGAGAACGTTGTCGCCTATTTCAAGCGCCCTTTGGAGGAATCCTAATGGGTGCGCTTGCCCGCCTTGAAGAGCTCGGCGTCGAGCTGCCTTCCGTCGCTGTTCCTCTCGCGTCCTACATCCCGGCTACCCAGGTGGGCAACCAGGTCTGGACATCTGGCCAGCTGCCCGTTGTGGGCGGAGAATTGCCTGCCGCCGGCAAGGTCGGCGCAGAGGTAAGCCTCGACAAGGCACAGGAATTGGCGCGCACGGCGGCGCTGAACGCATTGGCTGCAATCGATGGCCTCGTGGGGCTTGACCGCATTACCCGCGTGATAAAGGTAGTCGGTTTCGTAGCTTCGGATCCCTCTTTCACGGATCAGGCCGCAGTTATCAACGGTGCCTCGGATTTCCTCGGTGAGGTCTTCGGGGACGCTGGAATCCACGCGCGTTCTGCGGTGGGGGTAGCGGTCTTGCCGAAGGATTCCCCCGTTGAGATTGAAATCATCGTAGAAATCGCTGAGTAATCGGATAGGGTTAGAACCATGGAGCATCCTGCATATAGCCAACTGCGTCCCGTGAGCCAGTCCGTCGGTGTCGTGCTGTGTGATAACCCCAGCTACACCGCCTTGGAGGGCACTAATACGTGGATCATCCGCGCCGGAGAAGATTCCCGCGCCATTGTGGTCGATCCGGGCCCGGAGGATGAAGGTCACCTCAACGTTGTGACCGCGAAAGCGGGCGAGGTGGCGTTGATTCTTCTTACCCACCGCCACGATGATCACGCATCGGGCGCCCAGCGTCTGCGCCAGCTCACCGGCGCCCCCATCCGCTCTTTCGATCCGAATTACTGCAACGGAGGGGACGCGCTTGTCGACGGTGAAGTGATCACCGTCGACGGCATCACCCCTCAGCTTGAGGTGGTCCATACCCCGGGCCATACCGCAGATTCGACCTGCTTCTTCGTGTGGTCGGCGGAAGCGAAGAACTCCATGCTGGAGGGCATTCTGACCGGCGATACCATCGCAGGCCGCCACACCGTGCTGCTGTCTGAGACCGATGGTGATTTGGGCGCCTACCTGAAGACATTGGATCTTCTCGAAGAGCGTGGCAAGGATGTAGCGCTTTTCCCAGGGCACGGCCCGGACTTGGAGGACACCTCCGCGGTTGCCCGTAAGTACATTGACCGCCGTCACCACCGCCTGGACCAGATTAAGGAGGTCCGCGGGCGCCTTGGTGAGGATGTCGACGTCAAGACGCTCGTCGATGAGATGTATGACGACGTCGACCCGGTCCTTCGCCACGCCGCCGAGCAATCCACGCGCACTGCGCTGAAGTACCTCGCGGCTCAGAAGTAAAACACCGCATAGGAAAATCCCCCGAGAAATTCTCGGGGGATTTTGCATTGGGCCAAAGCCGCCCGGAGGCAGCATATGCAGGTTCGGCCTTGAAGACCTAGCGCGCGCGGCGGGCCAAGTGCTCGGTGTCAACGATGAGCACCGACTTGCCCTCCAAGCGGATCCACCCGCGGTGAGCGAAGGTGGCCAGCGCCTTGTTCACGGTCTCGCGGGAAGCTCCGACGAGCTGGGCGATCTCTTCCTGGGTGAGGTCGTGGTTCACGCGGAGCGCGCCACCCTCCTGTACACCGAAGCGGTTCGCCAGCTGCAGCAGGGTCTTAGCCACGCGGCCTGGAACGTCGGTGAAGATGAGGTCCGCCAGGTTGGCGTTGGTGCGGCGCAGGCGGCGGGCCAGCACGCGCAGCAGCTGCTGGGCAATCGCCGGGTGATCGGCTACCCACTGCTTGAGCATCTCAGAGTTCATCGTGGCGGCGGTAACCTCGGTGACGCACACGGCAGAAGAGGTGCGCGGGCCCGGATCGAAGATGGAGAGCTCGCCGAACATGTCGGACGGGCCCATCACGGTCAGCAGGTTCTCGCGGCCGTCCGGGGCGTGGCGGGCGAGCTTAATCTTGCCCGAGGTAATGATGTAGAGGCGGTCTCCCGGCTCACCTTCCTCAAAAATGGTGGTGCCGCGCGGGAAACGGACGGTTTCCATCTGCTCAATAAGGTTCTGTACTGCTACCGGATCGACGCCCTGGAAAATACCAGCGCGGGAGAGGATATCCTGTACGCCTTCCACTGTTACTCCTTAAAGCCTGCGCAGCCCGGAATACACTGGGACACAAGCTGGTTTGGTTTATGTTGACGCACCTAGACTCCAGTGCGCCACGAGGCACTGCACAACTATCATACAGTGTAATTAGTCACTATTTCCACCAACGTGAAAAATAATCACACGCCTTGGTTAATCCTCGAAGGCCGTCGCTTCTAGCTTCTCCATGAGAATGGCAAAGAGCGCGAGGCACAGCGGCACGAAGAGGACGAGTGAAATCATGCTTCCCATTCTAACCACCGTCACTAGAGTTACTTCTATGTCCCCTGACCTTTCCGCACCGCATGACGACGCTACCGAGGCAGCGCGTATTGTCCATATCCGTACCGCCCTCGCGGAGGAATATCCCGACGCCGACTGCGAGCTGGATTTCACCTCTCCGCTGGAGCTGCTCGTAGCGACAGTTCTCTCCGCACAGTGCACGGATGCCCGTGTCAACCAGGTCACCCCGGAGCTTTTTGCTGCCTACCCTTCCGCACCGGATTATGCAGCTGCGGACCGCGCCGATCTCGAGCGCATCCTCCGCCCCCTCGGATTCCAGCGCGCAAAGGCTGGCCACTTGTTAGGCATCGGGGAAAAGCTCGTCGCAGATTTCGACGGGCAGGTGCCCCAAGGGATCGACGAGCTGACCTCCCTGCCGGGCGTCGGCCGCAAAACCGCACTGGTGGTGCGCGGAAATGCCTTCGGGCTACCGGGAATCACGGTGGACACCCACGTCACGCGCTTAAGCCAGCGGCTCGGTCTGACTGGGGCGAAGACGCCGCGGGCGATTGAGAGGGACGTCGCCAAGCGCGTGCCCGAAGAAGAACAGACAGTGTTTTCGCACCGCCTCATCCTCCACGGGCGGCGCGTGTGCACCGCCCGGAAGCCGAAGTGCGCGGCCTGCGTCCTTGCGCCATGGTGCCCGTCGCGGGGTTAAGGTGGAGCAATGAGCCAATATTCTCGGTGGCCTGGATACGTGAAGGCGAGCATCGTTGCCATTGTCGCGCTGGCAGCACTCGCATTCGTCGGCGTGGTGAATCTCCTTGAAGATGATGAGCCGGAGGTCCCCGTCCCCGAGGCGCAGGAGCAAGAGGTAGCTAAGCGTCCCAAGTGCCCCGAAGGTCCCATCGCTGGCGTGGACCTTCCCTGCCTGGGCGCGGCCGGTACCGCGGCGGCCAAGAACGTTCAGATCGTCACGGTGTGGGCATGGTGGTGTGAACCGTGCCGCACGGAGCTGCCCTTCTTCGAAGACCTTGCGCGCTCGCACTCCACGTGGAATGTCGTCGGCGTGCATGCGGATGCCAACGCAGCTAACGGGGCGGCGCTTTTGAACGATCTGCAGGTCAATATCCCCAGCTACCAGGACGATGATGGAGCCTTCGCTGGCGAGCTCGGGCTGCCGGGCGTCATCCCAATCACCCTCGTGGTGCGCGACGGCATAGTGGAGGAGAAGTTTATTAAACCTTTTACCTCCGCAGAAGAATTGGAGGAGGCCGTCGAGGAGGTTCTCCAGTGAGCCGCCTGTTTCCCGCGCACGCCCCTGAGTGGCTGCGCCCCGCGCTCGGGGTTGATGCCGGCAAGGTACAAGAGCACCTCATCCGTCACCTCCCGGCCGCTCGGCGCCGCCGCGAATCGGCAGTGTTGGTGCTGCTGAAGGGTACGAGTTTTGAGGATGGCGAGGTGCTGCTCACGCACCGTTCGCCCTCGATGCGCTCGCACTCCGGCCAGATTGCATTTCCTGGTGGGCGCAAGGATGAAGAGGACACTTCGCTTGTCGACGCCGCCCTGCGCGAAGCCGAAGAAGAAACCGGCCTCGACCGCTCCACCGTTACCCCTCTTGAACAGTGGGGCAAGCTAGATATCCCGGCGACCGGCAACACCGTGAGCCCCGTCTTGGCGTACTGGCATAAACCGGGCACCGTGTGGCCGGCGAGTCCGGAAGAAACCGACGACGTCTTTACCGTCCCGCTGCGGGAGCTGGTGGATCCTGCCAACCGCCTGATGGTGGGCTTTAGCCGGTGGAAGGGGCCGGCGTTTCGGACACGCGGATACCTGGTGTGGGGATTTACTGCGGGAGTGCTATCCGGGCTCATGGACCACGCGGGCTGGAGCGTGGAATGGGATAAGAATCTGGTTCATGATCTGCGTGACTCACTCGATCGCTCTTCGAATAATGAGAAGATAGGCTAGTTCTGCTCCTTTCAGCCCTTAAGAAAGTATCCCCTCTGTGTCCTTAGTCGTTGACGTTCTGATCGTGATTGCCGTGCTCCTCGCCGTGCGCGTGGGCTGGCGGCAGGGGGCTTTGGCAGCGGTCCTCGCGGCGGTGGGAATCATCGCGGGACTGGTGCTGGGAACCGTTCTGGCCCCGCTGGCGATGGGCCTGACTGACCAGGCGGCCGTGCGCTTCTTGCTGGCCGTCGGCGTGCTCATTTTGCTGGTGGGGCTGGGGCAGCTGGTGGGGACGTCGCTTGGCATGGCGCTGCGGGACCGCATGCGTACGCGGTCGGGGCAGCGCGTGGATTCGTCGATTGGCGCGGTGTTCCAAGCTGCGGCGGCCATCGTGGTGATTTGGTTGGTGTCCTTGCCCCTGGCCTCCAATTTGGGAGGCCAGCCGGGGCAGGCGCTGCGTGAATCGCGCGTGCTGAGCTCGCTGAATGCGGTGGCGCCTTCGCGCCTGGCGGCGTTGCCGAATGGCTTGGCTGCGCTCCTCAACGAGTCCGGGCTGCCGCCGTTGGTCTCGCCCTGGGAGCGTTCCGGCTCGGGCGTTGAGGTGGATGCGCCCGCGGTACATATTGGGGATCCTGAGCTCGCGGAACGCGTGCGGCCATCCGTTATCCACGTGCTGGGTGATGCCGAGGCGTGCTCGCGCCGCCTGATGGGCTCGGGCTTCGTTACGGAACCGGACTACGTCATCACGAACGCCCATGTTGTGGCGGGTACGGATAAGGTGCGTCTTGATACCGTGCTCGGGCTCAAGGAAGCGGACGTGGTCTACTACAACTCGGATGTGGACATTGCGGTGTTGCATAGCCCGGGCTTGGACCTAGAGCCGTTGCCGTGGGCGGAGCACGCGGCTGTGACGGGGGACGATGCCATCGTCTTGGGCTTCCCGCAGTCGGGTCCCTTTACTGCAGAACCGGCGCGCGTGCGCGACCGCCTTACCATCGCTGGGCCGGATATCTACTCCACGGGCCGCGTGGAGCGCGATGCCTACACGGTGCGCGGCAGCATCCGGCAGGGCAATTCCGGCGGCCCGATGATCAACCCGGAGGGCCAGGTGCTCGGCGTGGTGTTTGGTGCCTCTGTGGAGGATTCCGATACGGGCTATGCGCTCACCGCGGACGAGGTGCGCGGCCACGTGGGTGACGTCACGCAGCTTGTCGACGCCATCCCAACCGGCTCCTGCGTCGGCTAGTTCTCGCGTGCGCTTTTCTTCCCCTTGGTCGGCATTAACCCCACCTGTGAGACACTTTCTTCCCGCCCCCTTCTAAGCAGGAGTTTTCTTCCTCCGGTTGCGGGGTTGCTGGTGCTGTTTTAGTCTCTGTGCTCATGGGGGATATCGAAACCTACCTCCACCTACGCAACTCGGGGATTGCACTGGTGGAACATGTACCTGGCACACCCGATGAGCTCCGCGCGCTCGGCGCGGATGCCTCTGACGCCACCGAGCTTGCCGGCCTACACCAGGTCTACTTCGGCCCCACCCGCTTTAGCGGCAAACAACGCAAAGCCCGCCACGCAGCACTCGCCCAGAAACACAGCCTCGGCACCCTCACACTGATTGAAACCTACACCGCACGCGTGAAAAAGACCCTGGATGCCTGGAACTTAAGAATCAAACTCGCTGCCACACCCGCACACCGC
>QWCJ01000369.1_pt1 | contig 30865 bp, 28 predicted proteins | sample 1972501 | NCBI WGS metagenome assembly QWCJ01 (sample SAMN09866711, study PRJNA288562) | Human vaginal metagenome isolate term2_vaginal, whole genome shotgun... | isolation source: vagina | host: Homo sapiens | place: USA: California
CGAAGGCAAACTTATTTTTAAATAAGCGAATTTGAGAGGGTTGTTTGTTCAAATAATTGACTATTTCTAATTTTTCAAAAACCGCGTTCGGGACAAACAGGTTTTTAAAGAGAAAAACCAAAAATGCGTAAACATTCTGTCGCCATCTCGAAGCGTACACACGCCCCATTCGCCCCCCCCACCTATGTTGTACATGGTGAGCGTCTCCTCAAAAAACAATACAAGCATTTATTGTACCAATGGGTTAATCTCAATAGCAAAATGAAACGCCATACTTTTTCTACTGAGCCAACATATCTGGAATTTGCGTACTGGCATACCCTGCCTGAGTGCTGGATGAGGCAAACATCATCCTTTCGAGTACCTTCTATCCTGCAAAAGCCATCTTAAAATTGTCGTCTATGATACCGAAATAATTTTCGAGATATTCCGCCCACTCATCTTTCCTTGAGTGTAGAGGCGGATTACAGCATCATGTTACAGTTTTCTTTTCTTGCAATTGTTCCTCCACAATATTGTTGACTTTACGTTTCAAGTTTTTTAGGAGAAAGACATTAGAAAAATGTGAGACGATTAGAATAGAAAAATCCCAAAGAAACTGATAAAATATTCTTTGGGATTTTATAGGTAATATATAGAACGGTAACCCTTACTTAACGAGTTTGAGATCGTAATTCATGCCTTGGGCAGAAACGGGCTCTTCAAACTGGTCGTTAACCATGCGTAATGTAGAATCATTAAGTACCAAGAAGTTGATGGTGTCGTTGGGTTCTGTGGGTAAACGATAGTATTTGTTCTCTGCTCCGTTTACAGTTTTAGTCAAAGAAATAACCTGACCAGAATAGTTGAAAGACTTCTCAACTTCGGTTTCTGATTTCATATAACTCTGCGCAAGGTTAAAACTCATGGTAGAGTCAGAAGTAAGAGCAAGCCTATAACGAATGCCGTATGTGTCAGCAGCAGGGGTCAAGCCCTCATATACGGTAGAATCTGTTGCCACTACCTCGGTGTTTGCCGCAGGCTCTGCTTTTTTTCCATTGTTGCAAGAAGCTATAAAAGCTGCGCATGCAACGAGCAATAATGTTACTTTTTTCATTGTCTTAATTTTTATTATATATGAATTACTCTATGTATAATAACGTTTTATAGTACGTTTTGTTATATATTTATAAAAATATTTTTTAGGTTAAAATACTGCAGCAATTCACAGATAGAACTATCTTATTTGTATCATACACCATCAATATCTTCTTCTTCTAAATTTTTAGCTTTAGTGTCGAGCAGATTATCCTTGGTCACAGTGACGTTTCCTAAATTATCAATTTTTAAGATAAGTGGTACATATTCATCGCTCGATTTGTCAGGATTTCCGACACTGGCGGCAAAAATCAAATGGTTCCCCTTTGCTTGAACAAAAACAACACCTAACAAAGCTCCATCATTAAAATACATATTGTCTACATATTCTTTAAAAAAACTTTTAGTGAATGTTTTCTCAAAAAAAATAGAGCTATCTGCTCGAACAATCTTTAGCACAATTCTATTATCATAATAACATATCTCTCCGTCATGTGCCAAAGGCAAAGAGGGGTCTGCCATAAGTTGTGTTTCAATGATATATTTATTACCAACCCATTCTACAGTACGGGTTTGGGTATAATCACCCATTTTTCGAGTTTTAGGAACCGCTGATATTTGTTTGTTTTTTTTAGTTATAATGATTGTGTTTGTTTTTTTTTGAGTACACGAAATCACCATTATAGTGGCCATCAAGGTCAAGCTTATTGATAATAATCTCTTCATCTTCATACGTACTTGCAACTGTGCAAATTTAGATAAAATTTTCGAATTATAAGCCTGTTAAAATAAAAAACGTAAATAAATATTTCCGTATGGTGCTATTACTCAGCAATAGGTCAAGGCTTCGTAACCTTCCTGCTATGATATAACTAAGGTTTTGGATTTGCATATTAAGCAGTCATAGTATAGTCTCTAAGATCGACCAACCTTTTGTCGTTCACAATAATCTGCCTGATCAAATCTCCAAATTCTGCACCAGTGACTTCTACCACAACCATCACGACTCCTATGATGACGGCCCATATTTTCTCAACCACCGTTAATTCATGCACACCCATATACATATACATATACCTATTGTGTCGTAACCGAGCATTTTCTTGATGGTGGAAGCAGAATTAGAACAGGGAGACAAGTGCGATATGATCGAAAAAATCACGTGAGTGCCAAGATGCAAGTCCCAGCTGCCGTTTGCTGTTAGAGAAGAGAACTGATATACTCCAACGAATTACATAGATTTCATAAGCATAATGAAGTTGAGTCTTACGTCAATTGTGAGACAAACCTCTCAAGCCTCTCTTTCTCACGCTTGCATAAAAACAGCTTTACGGAACGTTTCCCAAGCATAACGTTGATTTTCGCATAATGGCAATGAATGTGTCTGTTGTACATGGGAGATAACCTTTATGGAAATCCGAGTAAATGCTTAGCTCCCCATGAGTTGAAGTCTCTTATGCTATAGATGTATCTGTTATTACGATGACATAGCGTTGTGAAAACTGCCAAAATTGTCAATCCGCCACTGCCAAAACTGTCATTTTTTAGGTTCATGCGCTATTGGCACACTTTTCGCTTTTGGCATAAGTGATTTTCCGATGGAATATCAATATGTAAAAAATGTTTAATAATAATAAAATCAATTATGAAAGTAAGACCATTAGCAGACAGAGTATTAGTACTACCTGCACAGGCAGAAGAGAAAGTAGGTGGAATTATCATTCCAGACACGGCAAAAGAAAAGCCACAGCGTGGCAAGATCGTGGCTGTTGGCGAAGGCACCAAAGATGAGAAAATGATATTGAAAGAGAATGACGAGGTGCTCTATGGCAAATATGCCGGCACCGAGATGGAGTGTGATGGAACTAAATATCTCATGATGCGCCAAAGCGACGTTTTGGCAATTGTAGAAGATTAAAATATCGCAATATGAAGTCTATAAAAACCCGCTATAGCGTAAGCGTTTTTATAGGCGTTCAGCTTATCGTTATAACAATCTATAAATTCATAAACAAAAACATACCATTGGTAGTTGTGTTTGATAGAATGATGGCATCCATCAGGATAGCAGGATACAATGAACATGGAATAATAATTTAAAATAAGCTATGTCTAAGATTATTAAATTTGATACAGATGCCCGCGAATTGCTGAAACAGGGCGTTGACCAGTTGGCAAATGCAGTGAAAGTGACCCTTGGACCTAAAGGTCGCAATGTGGTTTTGGAGAAGAAATACGGCTCTCCTCAGATTACCAAAGACGGTGTTACCGTAGCCAAGGAGGTGGAGTTGGAGGATAAGTTTGAGAATACAGGCGCCCAGTTGGTCAAGAGTGTGGCCAGCAAGACAGGCGATGACGCTGGTGATGGCACCACGACAGCCACCGTATTGGCTCAGGCTATCATCAACGAGGGCTTGAAAAACGTAGCCGCAGGTGCTAACCCCATGGACTTGAAACGTGGTATTGATAAGGCCGTGGACAAGGTCGTTGCTTATATCAAGCAGAATGCGGAGGTTGTAGGCGACAATTATGACAAGATAGAGCAAGTTGCCACTGTGTCGGCAAACAACGATCCCGAGATTGGCAAGCTGCTTGCCGATGCTATGCGCAAGGTTTCAAAAGACGGTGTAATCACTATTGAGGAGAGCAAAACGCGTGACACCAGCATAGGCATGGTAGAGGGTATGCAGTTTGACCGTGGCTATTTGTCGGGCTATTTTGTAACTGACACTGACAAGATGGAATGTGTGATGGAAAATCCATATATCCTCATTTACGACAAGAAAATCAGCAACCTTAAGGAATTCTTGCCTGTATTACAGCCTGCTGCCGAGAGCGGTCGCCCATTGTTGGTTATTGCGGAAGATGTAGATTCTGAGGCTCTCACAACACTTGTGGTGAACCGTCTACGTGGTGGCTTGAAGATTTGCGCCGTTAAGGCTCCGGGCTTCGGCGACCGTCGCAAAGCCATGCTTGAAGATATCGCCGTGCTTACCGGTGGCGTTGTGGTAAGTGAGGAAAAGGGCCTCAAACTCGAGCAGACCACATTGGAGATGCTTGGTACCGCTAAAAAAGTGACTGTATCTAAGGACAACACCACCGTGGTGGATGGTGCTGGCTCCAAGGAGAACATTGAGGCGCGTGTAGCACAAATTAAAAATGAGATAGCTAACAGCACCAGTTCTTATGACAAGGAGAAACTGCAAGAGCGTTTAGCCAAATTGGCAGGTGGCGTAGCAGTGCTCTACGTAGGCGCCAACTCCGAGGTTGAAATGAAAGAAAAGAAAGATCGAGTAGACGATGCACTCTGCGCTACCCGCGCTGCTATCGAGGAGGGTGTTGTGCTTGGTGGTGGAACAACTTACATACGCGCTCAACAGGAGCTTGTCGACCTCAAAAGCGACAACGCTGACGAGCAGACGGGTATCAACATAGTGTGCCGCGCCATCGAAGAACCGCTGCGTCAGATAGTGTTTAATGCTGGCCTTGAAGGTGCCGTAATTGTGAACAAAGTGCGCGAAAGCAAAGGTGACAACGGCTATAACGCTCGTAAAGATGTATACGAAGATTTGCGTGCGGCAGGTGTTATCGACCCAGCCAAAGTGGCTCGCGTGGCTTTGGAAAATGCTGCTTCTATCGCCGGCATGTTCCTCACCACCGAATGTGTCATAGCTGACAAACCCGAGGAGGCTGCTCCTGCTATGCCAGCCGCTCAGCCCGGAATGATGTAATTTTCAATCATGATATCAATGACGTGGGGGATATGCCAAACAATGGTGTATCCCCTCGTTTTTTATTTTGACATTATAGATGAACGTAGTAAATGTAGATCATTGCATGCTATGATTTATAATTCCATTTTTTAGTCAATATTGTCGTCTTGCTGAATGATTGTAGTTCGTTTTGCCACCAATAATAGACGGCAAAACAGGGAAAAATAAGACAGAAAAAAGCCCCTTGGTTTATTCGTACATCAACATGCTTAAACCTGTATAATACATGACTAAGCAAGAAAAATGTTAAAAGTGACATGTTAAAATGAAAAATATCATTTATTTATGAGTTCCCATCATTTTTTTTTCGAAAAATATTTGGATGTAATATGGAAACTTTGTAACTTTGCAATGAATAGATGAAAATAAAAGTCCCGCAAGGGATTCAAAGATATTTTTTGATTTGTTTTAGTAGATTAGTTTTTAAGTAGTTTGTTTTTAGAAATCGGTTGTCGTGATGACATCCGATTTTTTTTTGTATCTTTCGAAAAATACATTACCTTTGTACCATGAAACCCAAAATTCATATTGATTGGAAAAAGGGGCTGATATTTCTGTTAATATCTGCTGGACTCATCTATATCACTAAGTCTATTTTAATATCACTTGGCATTGTGTTGTTGCTGTTTGTGATAGACGGTTTGTTGGCAAACTGGGAGTATCGCAAAAAAACGAAGAAAATATTTGATGAGCTAAGAAAGCAAAAAAACGAAAAGGGGGATGATGACAAAACTGCCGAGAGATAGTTCGAGTATCAGCACTTCGTTGTAATCGTTAAAAAAAAACTGGGCTTGGTATGCGTGATGACGTTCTAACATATACGTCTCGCGCCATGTTTTTGGTAAATTATTACCAGTGTCCTCAACGTTTACATATTTAATCCATCTGCATTTTTGATGTCTCAAATACGCTGTTAATTATGGAACAACTTATTCAGCTATATACAAGCTGGGCCGGAGAGAAGCCTCGGCAGGTTGAAAAACTAATAGGTGCTGGTAGTAACCGGCAGTATTATCGCATGTCAGATGTCGCTGGCAATGCTGTTATCGGGGTTATTGGCACAAGCCGTGACGAGAATCATGCTTTCGTGTATCTCTCTCGGCAGTTTGTTCGTAGAAAGTTGCTCGTGCCAGAGGTGTTGGCCGTGAGCGAGGACGAGATGTGCTATTTGCAAACAGACCTTGGAAACATCTCGCTTTTCGATGCTATCAGAGGTGGCAGGGAGGCTGGTGGACGATACAATGTGGCAGAGAGAGAACTGCTTTTTCGCACTATTCGAGAATTGCCCAATATACAAATCAGGGGCGCGTTAGACTTGGATTGGTCCAATTGCTATCCTGAACCTGAATTTAATGAGGACAGTGCGTTGTTCGATTTAAATTATTTCAAGTATTGTTTTCTTAAACCATCGAACCTTGATTTCCATGAGTTGAAGTTAGAAGCCAACTTCCGGCGTTTAGCCAAAGACCTCGCCTCGGAGTCAGGCGAATGTTTCTTATATCGAGATTTCCAAGCCCGAAACGTCATGCTCGACGCTAACGGAAATCCCCATTTCATTGATTTTCAAGGTGGACGGAAAGGACCTTACTATTATGATTTGGCATCATTCTTATGGCAGGCGTCCGCCAAATATCCTTATAAGTTGCGCAGGGAGCTTATAGCTGCCTATTACGATTCTCTCAAACAATACGTAGAGGTGCCCAATATCCGCCATTTTGCAGCGCGCCTTACACTTTTTGTGTTGTTTAGAACGCTTCAAGTGCTGGGCGCGTATGGTTTTCGAGGTTACTTCGAGCGCAAACAACACTTCATTGACAGTATCCCTCCGGCCATTGATAACCTGCGCGATTTGTTGAAACTGCGCAAGGAACTGCTGCCTTATCCTTACCTGCGAGAAACATTGGTGAGGCTCACGCAGTTGCCTCAATTCGCCGTGGATGAAGTGCCGAAGAAGATTCGCCACGACGGATATAAAACCACCGCGTGCAATATTTACGATGCGCATCCGCAAGATGGTCCGGCCACTTTCTCCAAGTATGACGGTAAGGGACCGTTGAAAGTGACTGTTTACAGCTTTTCTTACCACAAGGGAATTCCGGCGGATGAGTCTGGAAATGGTGGCGGGTATGTGTTCGATTGTCGCAGTACGCATAACCCAGGACGATACGAGCCATACAAAAAACTGACTGGACTTGACGAGCCTGTCATTCGATTTCTGGAGGATGATGGTGAGATATTGGAGTTCTTAAATCATGTCTATGCCTTGGCCGACAAGCATGTGGCACGATATGTACAGCGCGGTTTTACACATCTGATGTTTTGTTTTGGCTGTACGGGTGGTCAGCATCGAAGTGTTTACAGTGCACAGCACCTCGCGCAGCATATCCACGAGCGGTTTGGTATAGAAGTGAGAGTATTTCATCGAGAGCAACATATCAGCCAAACATTCGCTGCTGTTTCTCCCAAGGGATAGATTTTCTTCCGTGAGGCTGACATCAAGGGCATGCTCACGATGATTGTCTATGTTGTATCCCTCGCGACGACTACAGTTGTTGTATGGATAATTCATAGTGCGCAACATATAATAAAGGTATATACTATCAGTGAGCCTGTATGATATAGGGTAGGACTGCGGTGTACGGCATCTTATTTTTATTGCGCTATTCATTTTGATTTCTGCCATTTAATTGCTAATTTTGCATCATGAAGCAAGCCATGATTTTTGCCGCGGGTTTAGGAACTCGCCTGAAACCGCTTACCGATACCATTCCCAAGGCATTGGTAAGGGTGGGGGACGAGCCTTTGCTTAAACGGGTAGCGCTTAGGCTTCGTGCCGCGGGGTTCACCCGCGTGGTCGTCAATGTGCATCATTTTGCCCCTCTTATTATCGAGTATCTTAAGGCAAACAACAACTTCGGGCTTGATATTCGGATAAGTGACGAAACCAATCATCTCCTTGACACGGGTGGCGGATTGCGCAAGGCGGCTTCCTTGTTCGATTCAAATTATCCCATACTCATTCACAACGTCGACATTTTGAGCAATGTCAACCTTGCCAAATTCTACGCATTGGACACCCAAGTGGATAATTCGAAAAGTGACGAGCAGGGTAATTTGCCCGGTGCCCGGCTGTTGGTGAGTTGGCGTCAAACCCAAAGATACTTGCTTTTCAACGACCAAATGCACTTGGTAGGATGGGTAAACATCAAGACCGGCGAGGTAAAATCACCTTTCCCCAAGGTGAGTTTGGCCTTAAGCAAGCTCTCTTTCCCTCTCAATGTAGAAGCGGGGCCACAGGTGTTGGCAGGTCTTTACCATGCCTATGCCTTTAGTGGCATACATAGTTTCTCGCCCCGCATGTTCCCACGGATGGAAGAATGTCCTGACAAGTTTCCCATTATGGACTTCTATTTGCGACAATGTGGACAAGTGCCAATTAAAGGTTATGTTAAGCATGACTTGCAGTTAATGGATGTTGGGAAGCTCAATACGCTTGATGACGCGGAGACTTTCGCGCGACAATTAGAATTAAACAATAACAATAATAACCATTTTTAATTAGGTAGCTCAGACGTTTTCTTCTTCATGGAAGTGACGAGAGTTTTTTATTATGCAACAGAAGATTATCATTCTCGACTTTGGCTCGCAGACCACGCAGCTTATAGGCCGTCGAGTACGCGAGTTAGACACCTTCTGCGAGATTCTGCCCTACAACAAGTTTCCCGAAGACGACCCCTCTGTCATCGGTGTTATCCTTAGTGGAAGTCCCTATTCGGTGCACGACAAGAAGGCTTTCAAGGTAGATCTCAGCAAGATTGTCGGTAAATATCCTGTGTTAGGTATATGCTATGGCGCCCAGTTTATCAGCCTTGAGGGCGGCGGTACGGTAGAGCAAGCTGACACGAGAGAGTATGGGCGAGCCAACCTGCAAAGTTTTGATGCTGGAAACATCTTGTTTCGTGGCTTCGATTTGGGGTCTCAAGTATGGATGAGTCATGGTGACACCATTACTTCCATTCCTAAAGATTTTCATGTCATTGGCTCTACCGCCGACGTGAAATTTGCCGCATTTGCCAGCACCACCAAGCCCGTTTGGTGTGTCCAATTCCACCCCGAGGTATATCATTCTACACAAGGTACGCAACTCATCAAAAATTTTGTGGTGGATATTTGTGGCAGCAAACAATCGTGGAGTCCGGCCTCGTTTGTGGAAACAACGGTCTCGGAGTTGAAACAACAATTGGGCGATGACCGAGTGATATTAGCTCTTTCGGGTGGCGTAGACTCATCGGTTTGTGCCGTGTTGCTTAACCGCGCCATTGGCAAAAACCTCACTTGCATCTTCGTAGACCACGGTATGTTACGCAAGAACGAGTTTAAAAACGTGATGCAGGCTTACGAAGGCTTGGGGCTTAATGTGATAGGCGTAGATGCCTCTGATAAGTTTTTTGCTGATCTGGCAGACGTAAAGGACCCAGAGAAGAAACGCAAAATCATCGGTCGCGACTTTATCGAAGTGTTCAATAGCGAGGCTTCCAAAATAACCGACGCAAAATGGCTGGCGCAAGGCACGATTTATCCTGACCGGATAGAGAGTTTGAGCATCACGGGCATGGTTATCAAGAGCCATCATAACGTGGGTGGTTTGCCCAAGGATATGCGACTTAAGCTCTGTGAACCATTGCGATGGCTTTTCAAAGACGAAGTTCGCCGCGTGGGATATGAATTGGGCATGCCCGAGCGTCTCATCAAAAGGCATCCATTCCCGGGTCCTGGATTGGCCGTGCGCATTCTTGGAGACATCACGCGCGAGAAAGTTCGCATACTCCAAGATGCGGATGATATTTATATCAGCAAGATGCAAAATTATAAGATGCCCGATGGAACGAGTCTCTACGACCACGTTTGGCAGGCAGGAACAGTGCTGTTGTCAGAAATTCGTTCGGTGGGGGTGATGGGCGACGAGCGCACTTATGAGAATCCTGTTGCGCTACGCGCCGTAACCTCCATGGATGCCATGACGGCCGATTGGGCACATCTTCCTTATGATTTTTTGGGCGAAGTGTCCAACGAAATTATACGCAAGGTGAAGGGGGTCAATCGAGTTTGCTATGACATTTCGTCCAAACCACCTTCGACAATAGAGTGGGAATAGGTATCCCTACATAGCTTTAGAAAAAGCCAAGAAGAAAGAACAAAGGCAGCTTCATGTATTTGAGCTGCCTTTTTTCAATATGATGAGGAAATCGTAATTTTTGCTTTTCTCCACCATCAAATAACTATATCTGTCCAGCCGCTACCTTGTCGGCATAAACCTCTACGGTGGTGAGTGCATGATGCCCAATGTATGCAGCTGGCCCCGCATCGTTTTGATCGATAATATCTGCCAAAACAGTTGCTTTTGCCTTGCCTGTCAATAAGAAAATGACATTTTTGGCATGTATGATTGGTTTGCCTGTGAGAGCCACACGTCGCTGCCCACTTTGGGGCTGCGTGCTCACGGCATAAACCTCTTGTGCGTTAAGCAGGTACTCTTGGCCGGGAAATATGGACGATGTGTGCCCGTCATTACCTGCCCCAAGAAGAATAATATCAAAAATAGGTATGCCATTCTCCTCTGGCAGCATTGTTCGAATCTGCGCTTCGTAGCGACGAGCCTCTTCTTCTGGATGGTTTTCACCCTTGACACGCACCACATTTTCTTTAGGTAAATCGATTTTACACAGTAGGTTGTCATATGTCATACCATAGTTGCTCTCGCTGTCTGTGGGAGGCACACAACGTTCGTCCACCCAAAAAAAGCGTATTTGATGCCATGGCGTTTGATTGTTATATTCCTCTGCCCACAACCTGAACATCAGGGCAGGGGTGCTTCCCCCGCTTAGTGCTATATTCACTTTGTGGTCCGAGGAATGTTCATTGACCAATTGAATAATACGTTCAATGAGGGCACGAGCTGTTTCTGCCTCGTTGTCATGAATGTGAGTGATCATAATTCACAATATAAATCGGTGTGTGTTAAGTTTTTGCATGGGTTGGTCCAGTCGGCGTGATGGTCGTGCATGAGCATATCGCTCTCCTTGGGTCCCCATGTTCCAGCTGGATAACCATAAAGCGGAACGTTAGAATTTTCCCAATATTTCAAGACAGGGTCAAATAGTCTCCATGAAGCCTCAGTGGCATCATTGCGTGTGAAAAGAGTAGGGTCACCCTGTATGCAGTCGTCGATAAGGCGGGCGTATGCATTGTTAACTGGTAAATTTCCCAGTTCATCATAGGTGAAATCCATAGCCACACGTTTAACGTCAAAAGAGCTGCCGGGTGCTTTTAAGCCCACTTTTAAGCTAATACCCTCATTGGGCTGGATGCGCAATGTGAGTTGGTTGGCTTGCGGTCGTTTTCCCTCAGAGACATTGTTAAACATTTGATGTGGTGTCTCTTTAAAGTGAATAACTATCTCGGTCACCTTGGTTGGCATTTGTTTACCGGTGCGAATATAGAACGGTACGCCACTCCAACGCCAATTATCAATGTTGAGCCGCATGGCTACATAAGTTTCTGTACGCGAATTGGGTTTTATCTGTTTTTCCTCACGATACCCTTTTTTATCACCAGAAGCTGTGTATTGTCCTCGTATGATGTGCTCTTTCAAGTCTGTTTCGCTCAGTGGCCTAATCGATTCGTAAACTTTTACCACCTCGTTTCTGAAACTGTCAGCATTAAATACGGCCGGTGGCTCCATGGCCGCGAGTGCAAGAAGCTGTATAAGATGGTTTTGTACCATGTCGCGTAGTGCCCCTGAGTGGTCGTAATAGCCCCCGCGATTCTCAATGCCCAAATTTTCAACGGCCGTCACTTCTATATAGTCTATATAGTTCCGATTCCATACAGGTTCAAAAATACCATTGGCAAATCTTAATGCAAGAATGTTTTGAGCAGTCTCTTTGCCAAGGTAATGATCTATGCGAAAGATTTGATGTTCCTCGAAAATAGATTTGTACACTTTGCCAAGCTCTATTGCTGATTGAAGGTCATGCCCAAAAGGTTTCTCCACAATGATGCGCGAATGTGGCGTGTTCAACCTTGCTTCTTTGAGATGAACGGGCACCTCCCCATAATAAGCAGGAGGAATGGCAAGGTAATAAAGTAGATTGTCTGGTTTTTCCTCGCCCAGCACATCAATAATTTTTTTCCTCAGACTGTCATAATGTTCAGCTACGGTCAAATCAAGAACGTGGTAGTAGAAATGCGAGAGGAAAGCATTGAACTTTTTTTCATCGCGCTCTTCGGCACTGATAAATACATCCATCTGTTCCGATACGTATTTCCGGAAACCTTCGTCGTCAATTTCTGTCCGAGCGGTACAGATAATGGCGAAGTCGTTGTCCAATCGCTCTTTAGTGTAGAGCGTGTATAGCGCAGGTATCAATTTGCGCTTGGTGAGATCTCCAGACGCTCCGAAGATGATCATTGCAAACTTGTTCATGGTCGTGTATTTTTTTTGTTAGGGGATAGTGTGTGGTATTGTTCTCACATGTCATAGAGGCAATTTAGACATTATAGGTGCCCGATTGAGTAGCACCACCATATCCGGTCCAATCCTCATGGAAGAATTTGCCGCGCTCTTGGTCTTTGCGTTCAAAGGTATGAGCACCAAAAAAGTCACGCTGTGCCTGAATCATATTAGCCGGAAGATTTTCTGACGTGAGCGAGTAGAAATAGTTGAGAGCCGACGAAAATGCTGGAACAGGTACGCATTCTATGGCCGCATTTGCCACCAATGAGTTCCAGCCGTTGAGCAGTTGGCCTATTTCTTTTGCAAAATAAGGAGCTAACAGCAGTTGGCGTGGTTTCTCATCAGCTTCGTATGCGCTGGCAATGTCATTGAGAAAAACGCTTCTAATGATACAGCCCCCGCGCCACATTCGAGCAATCGCCCCCATATCTAAATTCCAATTAAACTCATCAGACGCTTTCTGCAAAACAGAAAATCCCTGTGCATAGCTCACAAGTTTGGAGGCATAGAGCGACGCATAAGTATGGTCTAATAATGTCTTGCGTGGCAAATCAGATTTTCTAACTGTACGAGGAAACAGTTTGGCTGCTGCCACACGTGTTTGTTTGTCTGACGACAAGCTGCGTTCAAAGACGGCCGAGCCGATGAGCCCAAGAGGCATGCCAAGGTTCATGGCGTTGATGACCGACCATTTGCCAGTTCCCTTTTGGCCCGCAGCATCGAGGATATGATCTATGAGCACCTGCCCATCTTTATCCTTATGGCGCAAAATTTTGGCCGTAATTTCAATGAGATAACTCTGAAGTTTGCCGTGGTTCCACTCGTCAAACACATCGGCCATCTCCTCATTGGTCATGCCTCCCATATTTTTCATCACCCAATAAGCCTCAGATATGAGTTGCATGTCACCATATTCAATACCGTTGTGAATCATCTTCACGAAGTGGCCAGAGCCTTGTGGGCCCACCCATTGGCAGCAGGGCGTGCCATCTTCGGCTTTGGCGGCAATGCTTTGCAGTATGGGTTTGACGTGTTGCCACGCACCCTCCGAACCACCTGGCATGATAGACGGTCCATGCAGGGCACCTTCTTCGCCTCCAGAGACTCCACTGCCGACAAAAAGTAGTCCCTGTTCTTCTGCCTTGACTACACGCCGGTTGGTGTCCTCATAGTTGGAGTTGCCACCATCAATGATAATATCACCTGGCGACAGTAACGGGAACAACTCGTTTATCACGCTATCCACAGGTTTACCAGCGCGTATCATCATCATTATTTTTCTCGGTCTCTCTATAGACAGCACAAAGTCTTTCAGGTCTGTGTATCCACAGATGTTTTTATTCTTGGCAGGCCCTTCCATGAACCGCTGAACCACCCCTTCCTCAATACCAGGCACTGTTCTATTATATACTGACACCTGCCAACCGTGGTTGGCAATGTTAAGGGCAAGGTTTTCTCCCATTACTGCTAAGCCAATGAGACCGTAGTCGCTTTTTCTTTGATTTTCCATTTTGATAGCGTTTAGTTATGACCTTTTTTTATACTTATATTATGGTATACATTTCTACTTCTTAAAAGATATATGAAATGTCTTTCTTCAAGAATGACACACTCATTTTTTTTATCGTCCGAAATACCTATTATAACATTGTTTCTATAGTATTTGGCATTGTCATTGACTATTTGAGCACATAACATGCCTTTTGAAGATTATAAATAAGGTGCTCATTATTTAACGTATAATTCTTATTCCCCATTTCATCTATTTCCCATCGTCATCCTTTTCGTGCTATTTTTAACATTCTGCAGCCTTTTATTAGTCGTAAAACCTGCTACGCTTTTTCTTCGAAAAGACTGCCTGATTGAAAAAACAACCATTAATAGGGTGACAATTTATGATGCGCACCAAACTATTACAAATATAACGATTTATTTTGGACTGACCAAAACAGACGCCACATAAATTTAATATATGAAATCAAAATGTGAAACGAAAGTTTTGATTTGTTTCGTATGATGGCTGAGTAGCTCATTAAGAACTTCCATATATACCTGACATGACCATGTCATAAGGCAATGCCAACAGATTTTATTTGCTATGAATTAATTTAACAACACATATCTCATAATTCGTTTGTAGAAAAAATCAATGCTTTAGCTCAAAATACGCCAAAAATCAGCCACTTTTGCAACTTGTTTATAAATAGGGTTTTATAAACTTTAATGTTATAAATGTTTTTTTTATAATGCCAGTGCGGCATGCCTTTAAGTACCAATGGAGATGCCATTAGAACTTAATCACGTCGCGTTTAGGGCTTGTAGGCATGATGATTAAACCCTTTACGCAGTTCGAGAGGTATCTATTCGAGTCGAAGGTAGCCTGCAAAAGCGTGCGAATATCGTCCGCATCCATATTTAGAAGGGTTTTAAAACGCTAAAACGAACATTTTAGAAATAGCTTAAATGGTGATATATTTTTGACAAAATGCGGGAGGATGTGTGACCTATTTGCTGCTGGGTGCCTTGTCATAGAAATGCTGGCCAAGAACTTCCGACGCAACATGGCACGCCACCGAAGACATCTATAGATGGGCGAGGGAAACCACAGCTATCAACATAAAAATCCTTGTAAGATTGGATAATACATAATGACATTCCCTATTCACATAGAGAATGCCCATACCTAAATACCTTTAAACCTTATCAACCTATTGAATTTCACACGATAGAATAAAATCTTAATTCCTGAAATTTTCGAGATTTTTTTGATTATGCCTTATTTTTGGATAAAGCACTTTTACAATCTGTCAGAGTTTAATATCACTTTATTTTCTTTCTGTTTGAATTTAAGACGTAACATATAAAAAAAGGTTTAAATAAAAAGTCAAAAAAAAACTTAATAATAGAGTTTTATATAAATTTGTGATTATCTTTGTAATATACTTTTGATAAATGCATATGCACTCTAAGCTTTTTATACTCTTTTGCCTCGTGGCATTTTTTTTAGTGAGTGGTTGTGATAAGAACAAGAAAAGTGTTGATACATCTCCTGTTGACACCATACCTATGATGGTAATGCAGATACAAAAATGCTCAAGACTATATACATCTGAATATCAATTGCGTAAGATTGTGACATATGGTGATGACATTTCTTTTAACGGATTGATTTTTAATGAGGAAATCAAGATAAATCTGCCTATGGGTAAACGCAAAATAGCTATACCGATGACAGCCACAGTTAAAGCTTATGTCGAGTTTGACAAATTTTCTGAACGTAACGTGAAGCGTCATGGTGACCGGTTGGAAATCATCCTGCCAGATCCAGAAGTAACGATGACGAGTACTCAAATAGATCATAAATCTATAAAAAAGAAAGTGTCACTGCTGCGTCATAATTTTACAGACGAGGAGATAACAGACATCCAGCAACATGGACGTAACGAAATGATAAAAGCTCTACCCAAACTTGGAATAATTGAAAATGCACGCCAAAGTGCCGCTCGTCAAATTATCCCCATTATAGAACAAATGGGATATCCTAAAGAAAAAGTAACTATAACTTTCAGGAAAAAATTTTCTCCAAGCGATTTTCCATCTATCATTAGGAATATAGAATAAATTTTATGCTGTACGATAAAAAAAACAATACTCATCCGTTACGTCGTTTAACGGGATTTTTTGATAATAAAATCTTGCTTATTATCATACTGATTATTATCATAACTGGTTTTATGATTTATCTTGTCAGAGGATGCAATTTTACTATCAAAACAAATAATAAGTTTGGTATTACACCTATTCAAATATCAAAAATAAAAAGCATAGGTCAGTGGGAATTTCTCGCTATAAGTGATGAAGAACTCGTTGACACTGTTAGGCACGGTTTCTTTGGGGATGATGAATTGTCTCGAATATACTATGGTACACTAAGATTAGGAATAGACTTAAGCCAAACAAAAGAAGGATGGATAAAGATGGATGAAGATACTGTAAATGTTATTTTGCCTCCTATCAAACTGCTTGACGAAAATTTCTTGGATGAAGCTCGCACCAAATATTTTTTTGAGGATGGAAAATGGAGCGATTTGGATAAGAAAGTGCAGAGCAAAACGCATCTGTTCAATTTGACAATATGCTACATGCTATGGGATTTAACTTCACAAAGATAAGGTTTGACAAAAAGAAAGCTAAGAAATAAACAAAAAACACCGATATAGTCACCTCTCATAAAAGACATTGTACTTTCTTCATACAAACTAATTGGATGAATTGGTGTTGAGAATTTAACTCCTGTCTTCCTCAGCACCATATAATCACTTTTTCAATAAGACACATAAAGAAAGCTCACGGCTCTTTTAAAGTTGAATGTGGCGAGTGAAATCCGCTCCACCTCAACGAAAAGTGGGTAAATGTTATATCCTCCATTAGTCATTTGTTCACAAAGTCGTCAAATTGCTTATTCACTTGAAGCATCCACTCGGGAAGTTTCGCTTTTGCGTTATCAATCAACTCTTCTGGTATTGTCTTGAAAAAAGCGTAAGCCATTGGTCCTGAAATGGCAGCCAGGGTGTCAGCGTCACCTCCTAAGGATATGGCCAACTTTAAACAATCCACATAATCTTCGCTTTCAAGAAAACATATAAGGGCTGCAGGGACAGTCTGTTGGCAGGTCTCATTAAAGTCATAGTCTGCTTTTATATCCTCATAGGTCAGGCCAGACCATTTGGGGTAGTATTTGTCAAGAACATGCTCACGAATAAATGCTTTGTCTCGCCCTTTTGTAGCGTGGAAAATTGCCAAAGCAGTTGCCACTGCTCCTTTGATACCCTCAGGATGATCATGGGTGGGCAAGGCTGTCTGTGTGGCCAGTTCTATACATTCTTTGACATTCTTAGCCATAAATCCTGCTGACGAAACCCTCATGGCACTACCATTACCACAAGAGTAATAAGATGGCTGAATATCTTTTGCAATAAGCCATCTTGCAAAACGTCCGCCAAATCCACGATAGAAATCTGCACGACATCTTTTCCAAAGGTTTCCAGCCATATTCAAATTCTTTATAAGTGCTTCCGCACACGCAAACGTACAGACAGTATCATCAGTATAAGTATTCGATGAAAGCAGTAAATCGACAGCGTCATAATTTTTTGTACGCCCTTCAAACTCGTACGGCATCCCTGCAATGTCACCAATTGCAGCACTTAATAATAGATTTTTCATTGTCAACTCTTTTTTATTTTACATTTCCGTTTACATTCTATTCGAATAGCCGATAGGGCAAAATACGAATAAAATAAGACAAGATTAACTTACTCGTTTCTATAATGATTTTCAAATTAGTAATATTTTGCCAGCGACGTATCATATCTAAAAGCGTTGGAAAAAAATGTCACATAAAATATGGACAGTCAAGTACAGCAGAAAACCTAAGTCCAGAAAAAACAAGGATTCATGATTTCGACCGTCCAACTTTAGCTCTACTTCTATAAAGTTCAAAGGAATTATACAATGCAATAAGCCACACCGAAAGCACGAAAGGCGCTGTAAGTGTGACAATGCCCATATTCAAGCCAACAAATTGAATAATCACCGAAAGCCCTAAACCAACCAAAGCCTTGATATATACGCAAGATTTGGTATTTAGGATATTCGCTATAGCCAGAAGAGTCAGAATGGCATTATAACCATACATTCCACTGTTTACCGAATGAATTTCTACAAACGGAGTGAACAGAACCGTCAAAGACAACAAGCTTGCTACAAAAGATTCCAGCGCCATCTTTCGCGAATTAATCAAGAGAGCCAAGAAAAAGAATATACCAGTAAAAATACTTTTACCCTGCAACATTATCTGTCCAAAATTAAAAGACACAGCTTGAAACAGTGAAAAAGGTTCCTCTGTTTCAACCACAGCTACACCAGACTGTTGCAACACAGGCAAAACACGGCTCATGAGCAACATTATCCAAGTTATTATAACAAATGGGGCGGTGAGAGAGGGTAGATATTTTTGCCTCTCAAATGCGTGTGCCACACGCGTTGTGGTTAAAGAAGCTATGACCATGATTAAAACTGACCAAATATTAATTGGCATAAAACATGGGACGGCTATAGCCACAAGCGTCCCATTAAAGCCATAAAGGCCGTTTTCAATGTTTTCACGATCATATTTAAGAGCTATTGCTGTCAATGTGCTGATAATGGTACCCAGCAATGCAAATAAACACATGATCATAGAATTACAGCCTATACCTATTAACATCAACACTCCTGACAGTGCATTGTTCTGAAACATCACCTGTCCCACACCACGAAATGTGGCTATCATGATCTTATTCGGATTCATTAGTATTGCCTTAATATTTGATAACCGCCCTTTAATCCATACTCCGAAAATAGTCTTCGTATCGTATGATTTTGATTTTTAAGTCATCAGTCAACATTATAATAGTGTTTGAGCATTTTTGTTTCTTGACGACACAATTAATCCATGCGTCAAAGTTATGAAAAAACAATGAACAACCCAAAATATAGACTTTAAAGTTTTTGCTTGTAAGTTTAATTCAACAGTTTGTTAAAATTTTGGGATAAAGTCAAAGTTACTTTCCGCTGACAGCCAAGGAAATTTTTGGATAATAGAGCTAATTAACTTTCAATTCGAAACATTTCGACACTTGGCGATAATTAATTTTGCGATGTATGTGATCGCTACGAGCTACTTGAAAGAAGCTATGAAATACGTAAGCCCCATTTTCCTTCTTCATCATCTTCGCGACATTCTGTGATGCGGGTGATGGCGTTGTAGGAGAAGATACACTAAGCTCTGTTGTGGTCGTAATTCGGTTTGTAGGGACTGCTCACAATGGGTGCCTTAACACTCCATCTGTGCGAATTAAAATTATTAGAATTATGAAGTTGCTTATAATCAGCCAATTAAAAATACAAATCATATAGTTAATTATTTCTCTCATTTTTAAACGATTACATTAGAATTAACAGAGTATTGGTTGAAATTAAGTCATTTTTTATAGTGTTTTTTGTTTATTTCATAGAAAAACCCTATTTTTGCACAGAACGTAGTGTGTGCAAAGGCTATTACGCAAACGAAAATCATATGGAGGTATTGATATGTCAATAAAAAAAACGAGACAAAAGCTGGTGGATGTTGCGCGACAGTTGTTTGCCAAGAATGGTGTGGCTTCTACTACGATGAATGATATAGCCTTGGCATCGGGGAAAGGACGCCGTACTCTATATACTTATTTTAGTAGAAAAGAAGATATCTACTATGCTGTTATAGAGTCAGAGTTAGAGCGTCTAAGTGACAAAATGGAAGAGGTAGCGGCAAAAAACATACATCCTCAAGATAAAGTAATAGAGCTGATCTATACGCATTTGAGTTCTATACGTGAAACAGTGGTCAGGAATGGAAATCTGCGTGCTGAGTTTTTTCGTAATATTTGGTCGGTGGAAAAAGTGCGTAAAAATTTTGATGAGGACGAAATAGGACTTTTTCGAAAAGTATACACAGAAGGCAAAGCTCAAGGTGAGTTTGATATAGATGATGTGGAGCTTGTCGCGGACATTACTCACTATTGTATAAAAGGCTTGGAGGTACCCTATATTTATGGTCGTTTGGGTCGTGGCTTGACAGACGAATCGAGTAAGCCACTCGTGGCAAAAGTGGTGTATGGTGCGTTGGGAAAGCGTATATCATCAAAGAATGACACTAAATAAAAAGACAGAATGTAAAAAAAATAATTGTATAATACTTAAAACATAATGTTAAATATGGGACTATTAAATGGAAAAACAGCGCTTATAACTGGTGCTGCGCGTGGTATAGGTAAAGCTATTGCTTTAAAATTTGCACAAGAAGGGGCAAATATTGCTTTTACTGATCTTCTTATTGACGAAGAGCATGGCGGCATGTGCACCGAAAGAGAAATAGCAGCCATCGGCGTTAAAGCAAAAGGTTATGCTGGAAATGCGGCAAATTTTGAAGAGACAGCCGAAGTTGTGAATAAAATTAAAGAAGATTTTGGCACAATTGATATATTGGTGAACAATGCTGGGATTACGAAAGACGGTCTTATGCTGCGTATGACAGAGCAACAGTGGGATTCGGTTATTGCTGTAAACCTTAAGAGTGCATTCAACTTTATACATGCGTGCGTACCTATTATGATGCGTCAACGTGGCGGAAGTATTATTAATATGGCCAGTGTGGTGGGTGTGCATGGTAATGCAGGGCAAGCTAATTACGCTGCCTCAAAAGCTGGACTGATAGCGCTTGCCAAGAGTGTTGCTCAGGAGATGGGCTCTAAGGGTATTCGTGCTAATGCCATTGCCCCGGGATTTATTGACACCGCAATGACAGAAGCGCTGCCCGAAGACATACGTAAGGAATGGATTGCGAGAATACCTTTGCGCCGCGGTGGAACGGTAGAGGATATTGCCAATACAGCTATTTATTTGGCATCAGACCTATCTAATTATGTTTCTGGCCAAGTGATACAAGTAGACGGTGGCATGAACATGTAAGAAAAGAAAAGAAATAAAATAAACTTAAGGATAGAGATGAAAGTTGTCTATGAGGACAATCATCTAATAATTGTTTACAAAGAGAGTGGTGAAATCGTTCAAGGCGACAAGACTGGTGACACCCCTCTCTCTGAAACGGTTAAGGCGTACATCAAAGATAAGTACCACAAGCCAGGGGCTGTGTTCCTTGGAGTGGTTCATCGTCTTGATCGTCCTGTATCAGGATTAGTAATCTTTGCTCGAACGAGCAAGGCTTTAGCTCGTCTTAATGATATGTTTCGACGAGGTGATATACATAAGACATATTGGGCTATTACCCAAAATGCACCTCCTGTAGAGCAAGATACCTTGACAAGTTGGCTACAGCGCAATGAACGACAAAACAAAAGTTATGTGTATAACAAGGAGGTTCCCAATTCAAAAAAAGCAGTCCTCAATTATCAATTAAGAAGTCGTTCAGACAGATATTGCCTAATAGAGGTAGAGCTATTAACAGGTCGCCATCATCAAATTAGGGCTCAATTGTCACATATAGGTTGTCCCATCAAAGGCGACTTGAAATACGGTGCCAAACGTAGTAATCCTGATGCTAGTATCTCTTTATTGTCTTGCAAAGTGGAGTTTGTTCATCCAGTATCAAAAAAATATATTATTATAAACTCGCCAATACCTGATGACGAACTATGGAGAGAGCTGACAAAAGATGTATAAACAACATTTTTGTCAGTTTTCTTCCTAAAGAGATGGGGCTAAAAATCAATGTCGGTCAGGTGAAGTTGGCATTTCCGCTTGATTTGTCATTGGAGAACGTACAAGTATTGGAATCTAACGACTCGTTGAGTAATGTCATGGATACAGTTGCTGATATTAGGAAAGTCGTTGTAGACATACAATTCAGGCCATTATTTGATAAAATGATAATGGTTGATGAGTTGAGTGTCAATAGTATGAAAGTAAATACTTCACACTTCATTCCAACTGCTCGATTTGTTGGCAGTATAGGGCACCTTGATTTAAAAGCTCATGGCATAGATCTTAGAAATTCGGCTGTTAACATCAACCATGTCGTATTAAAGGATGCTATATTAGATATCCAACTCAAAGACACGGTTACTTCTGACACCACGAAATCCAATAATGTTTGGAAGGTTAATTTGGCCGATTTAAAAGTAGAAAATACAGATTTCACGTTGCATCTGCATCGTGATTCGTTATCTGCTAATGCTTATTTTAAGCATGCGACAGCAAAAAATACTCATTTTGATTTTAACAAAGGCCTTTATGCAGTGAGCCAATTCAAGTGTGACAATAGCAGAATAAGATATAGCAAGAATTATGAGCCTAAAATCAATGGTCTTGATTATAATCATATCGAGTTGAATAACTTGAAGTTGAGAGCTAACGATTTTAGTTATGTTGACTCTAAAATCAAAGTGCAAATACATGAAGGAGCCTTTCGAGAAAAAAGTGGTTTACGGGTAGACTTATTAAAGGGCTCCTTTGCGATGGATAGTACCAAGTTGTCGTTGCCTAACCTAAATCTAAAAACTGCAGATGGAACCGCTATAGCATTAGATTATAACATGGCGATGAATGCATTTGACGATGCCAATCCTGGAACTTTTAACGTAAACATAAAAGGGCAAATCTCCAAACCAGATTTGATGACCATCCTTGAAAAAAAACTTCCCAACGGTATGGCACGAAAATGGCCCAATAAACCTCTTGTGGCCATTGGAGAGATTAGAGGGAACCTCCAAAAAACATTAATAAAAGGTCTAAACGTGAGTATGCCAGGAGCATTCAAGTTAAAAGCAGATGGCAGGGTAGAGAATGTGACAGATACAAGGCATCTCAAAGCTAATATAGATCTGAATGTTAAAACACATGATGTAAGTTTCATAACACATTTGCTCGATAAAGAGACAAGAAAAAACGTGCGCATTCCTAACGATATTGGGGTTAAAGGAAAAATTCGTGTTAATGGTGATAAATATTCAAGTAATTTTATAGCGACGCATGGAACAGGTAAACTACATGGACAAGTGGATTTTAGTGCCACACAAATGAATTATTCAGCCAAGCTCAATGCTAATGCCTTTCCAATCCAACGATTTGTTCCAAATATGCATTTGAGTGCGTTTACGGGAACGATCCAAGCCAAAGGACATGGTGCTAACTTCATGTCTTCGGGTACAAATTTGGTAGCAAATACTAAAATCAAAAAATTCAGTTATGGCGAATATAATTTGGATCACATTGATGCTAAAGTTAATATGAGGAATGGTCGCGTTTCGGCCTTTGTGAACAGCCGAAACAGGGCCATGAAGGGTGTGTTTAAAGTTGATGCCACGACCAAGGGCAAGCAGATACAAGGCGTTATTGATGGAGATTTTGAACGTCTCGACCTGCATGCACTCCACGTTACAAACGAGCCTTTCTTGCTATCTATGAGTACTAAACTCAATTTAAGTTCTGATTTGAAACACAATCATCATATCAATGGGTCAATGTATAATATCATATTTAGCAATGATTCTGTGGTCTTTCATCCAGAAGACGTTACACTTGATGTGCTTACTCGTAGAGACACCACACAAGCCAATATTGATAGCGGTGACTTAAGTATGAGATTGTCTGCATCTGGCGGATATGAGAAACTGCTCAAGAATACAGGTAAATTTGCATCAGAACTGCAACGTCAAATCAAAAATAAATACATTGACCAGAAACGGTTATACGCTTGTATTCCTAATTCCCGGATATCTGTTGTATCTGGGCCAGACAATTTGATTAGTCGTATTTTAAAACATTATGGATTTACGACGAATAATGTGTTTATGGATTTTTCCACCTCGTCGGTATATGGTTTAAATGGAAATTTATATGTCGATTCACTTGTTGTTGACAGTTTCCAGATAGACACAGTACGCTTTCGTATAGATTCTGATCGTTCCAATATAACTTATTTTGCGCAATTACATAATGGCAAGGATAACCCTCACTATGTGTTCAATGCGTTTCTTGACGGTGCTATCAACGAGAAAGGCACTTATGCCAAAGCTCGAGTGTATGACGCCAATGACTCACTTGGAATTCGTCTGGGCCTTCAAGGTGTGATGGAGCCTCATGGCGTCAGCTTTCATCTATTCGGAGAAAATCCCATCATTGGTTACAAAGAGTTTTCTGTGAACGACAGTAACTATGTATACCTTGGAGACGACAAGCGTGTTAGCGCTGATTTGGTTTTGCAAGCCAAGGATGGCATGGGCGTCCAGATATATAGCAATGACGATCATGAAGGTGTATTGCAGGATGTAACGATAAATACCCACCATTTTAATTTGGGCGAAGTATTATCTATGATACCCTACATGCCAAATGTATCTGGAGTTATGAACGGCGATTTCCATATTATACAGACACCTAACGAGATTTCTGTCTCGTCGTCTGTCAATGTGGCAGACATGGTTTACGAGGGGAATAAAATGGGCAATATCGGTTCTGAATTTACCTACATGCCACGCGCTGATGGTGGTCATTATGTCGATGGCATACTCACTTACAATGGTGACGAAATAGCAGTGCTTAATGGTACCTATCATTCCGCTGGCAAAGGTGCATTGGATGCCACGCTCGCATTGGAGAACATGCCTTTAGATTTGGTAAATGGCTTTATACCAAACAAAATCGTAGGACTAAGAGGTGATGTTGATGGAACCTTGGATATAAAGGGTACGTTATCTACCCCAGATGTTAATGGCGAACTGTACCTTGACTCTACGTATATTTATAGTGATCCCTACGGAGTAGAAATGAAGTGTGCCAATGATCCAGTCACTATCAAAAATAGTCGCTTGCTTTTTGAGAATTTTGAAATGTTCGCCCATAATGAAAGCCCATTGACAATCCGAGGATTTTTTGATTTTTCTGATTTGGATCGCATGTATACGAATATTCGCATGCGTGCGGAAAACTATTTGCTTGTCGATTCCAAGGAAAAAGAGCGCTCTGATGCTTACGGTCAGGTGTATGTCAATTTTGCTGGCGACATGCGTGGAGTAGTGGATAATATGAAACTACGTGGACGATTACAAGTCCTTGGAACATCCGATTTGAAATATATACTCAAAGATTCTCCACTCTCCACAGACAATCAGTTGGAAGGTTTGGTAGATTTTGTAGATTTTAGAGACACCACAAAGCAGGTGGTTTCTCGCCCACCAATCACAGGGATTGATGTAGACATGTCAATTAATATAGACGAAGGGGCACATGTCAATTGTTATCTCAATGCTGACAAATCTAATTATATTGATATAGTTGGTGGCGGCGAGATGAGATTTCGATATAATATGGTGGATGACGTGAGGCTTACAGGACGTTATACCATCGGAAACGGCGAGATGAAATATTCGTTGCCAGTTATCCCGTTGAAAACTTTTAGTATTCAAGATGGCAGCTACATAGAGTTTCGTGGCGATGCTATGAATCCTAAACTCAACCTAACGGCCACCGAGGAAACTGTTGCGACTGTGGGTGAGGCATCTGGCGATGGCCGTATTGTAAAGTTTGTAAGCGGCGTCGTTGTTACCAAGACATTAAAAGACATGGGGTTGGAGTTTATTATCGATGCGCCTGAAGATATGAATATTCATAATCAGCTACAGGTCATGTCTAAGGAAGAACGAGGCAAGATTGCTATCACCATGCTGACCACGGGCATGTATCTTGACGATGGCAATCCCTCTGGTTTCGCTGTAAACTCCGCTCTAAGCGCTTTCCTCAATAGTCAGATCAATCATATTTCTAACAAAGCGTTACAAACATTAGATGTAAGTTTTGGTGTTGACAATTCCATTAATGACAAAGGAGCCTTCCATACGGACTATTCATTCAAGTTTGCCAAGAGATTTTGGAATAACCGATTGCGTGTGGTAGTAGGTGGCAAATTGTCTTCCGGAACTGATGCTGCTATGCAAAATGAAACCTTTTTTGACAATGTAACACTTGAATACAGATTAAGTCCCACGTCCAACAAGTATCTCAACCTATTCTATGAGCGTGATAATTACGATTGGTTAGATGGAGTTGTCAGCAAGTTTGGTGGAGGTTTTATGTGGAAACGCAAATTGCGTCACTTCAAGGACATTTTTAGTTCTGATAAAAAAGAAAAACTCTTAATGGAGATGAATGACTCCTTATCAAAAGACACTGTAGTGAAATGAAAATATATCGAATATCACTTTGCATTATTATTTCAGCCTTAATAGTTGGATGCTCCACCACAAAGAGCATTCCAGAAGGAGATCGCCTCTACACTGGGATGAAAAAAATAGAATATATTTCTCCTCAAAAAGGAAAACATTTTTATGCTACACAAGAAGAATTGAATGCTGCCTTGGCTGCTGCGCCAAACGGCTCTCTTTTTGGTAGTAGCATTATTAAGTCTCCTTTTCCTATTGGTTTGTGGATATGGAATGAGTTTGTGGGCAGTGATAACCCCTTGGACAAATGGCTGCTTAAGTCGTTTGGGGCAAAGCCGGTACTCATAAGCTCGGTCAATCCTGAGCTACGAGCGTCTGTGGGCAAAGAAGTTTTGCGTGCGCATGGGTATTTTCGTGGAAATGTGAAGCCAGAAGTTATATCACAAAAAAATCCAAAGAAAGCCAAAGTTGGCTATAAGGTCAACACCGGACACCTATTCACTGTTGACACGCTGTCTTATGAAAACTTTTCATATGATGAGCAATTATTGCTGGATAGCACTAAGGACGATAGACTTGTCAAACCAGGCGCCCCCTTTGATGTGTCTACGCTCGAAAGTGAGCGCTCGCGCATTACAAAATTGTTTCGCACCAATGGTTTTTATTTTTATCAGCCGTCTTACGCTTCTTATTTGGCAGATACGCTGATTGTACCTGGGAAAGTGCGTCTCAAATTTCAACAAAGAAATGGTATACCAGAATTGGCCAAGCGCAAATGGCATCTTGGAAGAATCGACATCGAGTTGAGAAAACAGTTTATGGAGCAACTCAATGATACCATTGCTCGCCGTCGTCACACGGTTAGCTTCAACGGACGTCGTACACCTGTTCGAACCTCTGTTATTTTCAACGCTCTAAAATTGCGCTCGGGCCAACTATATAACTATATCGACCACGAAGAGAGCTTTATGAGATTAAATAGCACGGGTATATTTAGTATGGTAGATTTCAATTTCACACCTCGCGATACTACTGGCGTCAATGATACGCTTGATTTACGCCTCAACTGCGTATTGGATAAACCTTACGATTTTTATATCAAGGCTAACATGACGGGCAAGACCAATAATCGATTTGGTCCCGGTGTTGTTGTTGGTCTGACCAAGCGCAATGCTTTTCGTGGCGGCGAACTGCTCGATATAAATTTGCGTGGCAATTACGAATGGCAAACAAATCGTCAAGGAGGTTCCTCTACTGGTTTCAATAGCTATGCGTATGGATTTGACGTTTCCCTTCAATTCCCTCGGTTGGTCATTCCCTTAGTAGATATATTCCGCCAACGGTTCTATCGTCGTTTTCGTCGAAATCGTTATGTCTCGTCACCGACCACAATGGTTAAATTATCATTAGATGCTATTAATCGGTCCAACTATTTCAATCGACATGTTGTCTCTGGAGAGTGGACCTATAACATCCAACAGTCTGCCACAAGCCGTCATCAAATCAGCCCATTTATCTTTTCATACGAATTTATGCGAAGTTCCACGGCTGTATTCGATTCTATCATGGAGGCCAACCCATATTTGTACTATACCATGCGCGATCAATTCGTGCCTAAAATGCAATATATCTACACATACACGAGCCCTGCCTCGTATCGCAGCCCTATATGGTTTCAAGCCACTGTCAGTGAGGCTGGAAATATTTTATCCTTGGCCAATATGATAGGCGGAAATAAATGGAACGAGAAGAACAAACAGCTATTTCACAATCCTTATGCACAATTTGTCAAGTTTGAAACAGAGTTTGTCAAGACTTGGCGTTTAGACGAACATAGCAGCTTGGTAGCCCATTTAAATGCGGGTGCGATTTGGTCTTACGGAAATTCTTCCGGTGCACCTTATAGTGAGCAGTTCTATGTAGGTGGTGCCAACAGTATCAGGGCATATACAGTTCGTTTCGTCGGCCCGGGTAGCTACCATAATGAGGAGAGCAAAAACATTTCTTATTTGGACCAAACAGGCGACATTCGCTTATTGGCTAATTTGGAATATCGTCCGCGTTTATTTGGCAATCTATATGGCGCGCTATTCCTTGATGCTGGAAATGTGTGGGAAATGCGAGATACCGGACGTAAAGGAGCCAAGTTTAAATTGAAGGATATTCCTAAAGATTTAGCTTTCGGAACTGGTGTCGGTTTGCGTTACGACCTTGACTTCTTGGTCATTCGCTTGGATTGGGGCTTGGGGTTGCACGTGCCTTATAAGCCTGGTTTCTACAACGTAGGAGCATTTAAAGACAGTCAGAGTGTTCATTTGGCAGTAGGATATCCGTTCTAACCGTATTGGAGCATGATTGCAAACCCAACTTTTTCACTTTCATCAAATACTAAAAAGGTGAATATCTCTCTCTGTAAGAACTTGTCTTACAACTAATGGTGATGTTAAAAATGATGACATTTCGTCCCGCTAATCCGTACTAAAATCATGATTCTATCATTTGTACTAACCTGACTCTTTTTCACAGGACAACTAAAAAAGTTGATAACAAAGTGGTTAGCCCAATTGACAGGAAGTGTTAAACAGTGTAAAAAACAAGAAGAAAGTAGTTGTCTCATAGGAGTAAACAACAAAAAAACAGTAACTTTGCAAACCAATTACGGGTATGGGTCAAAAGTATCCATATTCCAATATCATAAAGTCTAACTTTATTAATATTTAATTAATCATTTATGTCTAATTTAAAAAACATTCAGCCTTTAGAAAATTTCGACTGGGATGAATTTGAAAACGGTGCCGCGCAAGGCTCAAAAGACACCCTTGCCAAGGCATACGATGAAACCCTGAACAAGATTCAGGAACACGAAGTAGTTGAGGGTACGGTCATTTCTTTGGATAAGAAAGAAGTTGTCGTTAACATTGGCTACAAAAGCGATGGTATCATTCCTGCTTCAGAATTTCGTTACAATCCAGAATTAAAGGTTGGCGACAAGGTTGAAGTTTATGTAGAAGATCAAGAAGACAAGAAAGGCCAGTTGGTTCTTTCTCACAAAAAAGCCCGTCTCACCAAGAGTTGGGATCTCATTAACAAAGCCTTTGATAATGATGAGATTGTACAGGGCTATATCAAGTGCCGCACCAAGGGTGGCATGATCGTGGACGTTTTTGGTATAGAGGCATTCCTTCCCGGAAGCCAAATTGACGTGCATCCAATTCGCGACTACGACGTATTCGTAGGAAAGACAATGGAATTCAAAGTTGTTAAGATTAACCAAGAGTTCCGCAATGTTGTGGTTTCACATAAAGCCCTTATCGAGGCTGAGTTGGAGGCACAGAAAAAAGAAATTATCTCTCACTTGGAGAAAGGACAAGTGCTTGAGGGTACGGTCAAGAACATCACGTCATACGGTGTTTTTGTCGATCTCGGTGGCGTCGATGGATTGGTTCATATCACCGATCTTTCTTGGGGTCGCGTGAGTGATCCTCACGAAGTGGTCTCACTTGATGACAAAATTAAGGTTGTTATCCTCGATTTCGACGAGGAGCGCAAGCGTATAGCGCTTGGCTTGAAACAGCTCACCCCGCACCCATGGGACGCTCTTGACGAGAATCTCAAAGTGGGCGACCATATCAAGGGCAAGGTGGTTGTTATCGCCGACTATGGTGCTTTTGTAGAGGTACAACCCGGCGTAGAGGGCCTTATCCACGTCAGCGAGATGTCTTGGAGTCAGCATTTGCGTTCTGCACAAGAGTTCTTGCATGTAGGCGATGAGGTTGAGGCAGTGATACTGACACTCGATCGCCAAGAGCGCAAGATGTCTCTTGGAATTAAGCAACTTAAAGACGATCCATGGGAAACCATTGAGACCAAGTATCCTGTTGGCAGCAAGCACACTGCCAAAGTGCGCAACTTCACTAACTTTGGTATCTTCGTAGAGCTTGAAGAAGGCGTTGATGGTTTGATCCATATTTCTGACCTCTCTTGGACTAAGAAGGTTAAACATCCATCAGATTTCACATCCGTAGGTGCTGAAATAGAAGTGGTTGTTTTGGAGATAGACAAGGAGAACCGCCGTTTGAGCCTTGGCCACAAGCAATTAGAAGATAATCCTTGGGATACATACGAAACTATCTATACGCCAGGCAGTATCCATCAGGGCAAAATTACCGAATTGATGGACAAGGGCGCTGTGATCACATTGAACGAGGGTGGAGAAGGCTTTGCCACACCCAAGCATCTCACTAAGGAAGATGGCAGTCAGGCTAAGCAAGGTGAGGAACTTCCGTTCAAGGTGATTGAGTTTAACAAGGAGACACGCCGAATCATTCTCTCTCACTCTCGCACGTTTGAAGAGGGTAAGGAAGAGCCTAAAGCTCGTCGTGCCACAAGTGGAACTCGCAAGCAGAATGATGCTCCTGCTATCAACAATGTTGCTGCGGGTACATCACTCGGCGACCTCGATGTTTTAGCTAAGTTAAAGGCAGACTTGGAGAACAAGTAAATCCTTTACGTAACATACTTTTTCCCCTTGGAGTTAGAGCTTGCTCGACTTCAAGGGGTTTTTAGTAGATATTATCCTGATTGTGAGGATAAACATGAAAACGGCTCAGTAGAAAAAGTATGGTGTTTCATATTGCTATTGAGATTAACCCATTGGTACAATAAATGGCCGTGTGTGTTTTGAGGAGACGCTCGCCATGTTACAAACATAGGTGGGGGCGAATGGGGCGTGTGTACGCTTC
>QWCJ01000137.1_pt1 | contig 30756 bp, 32 predicted proteins | sample 1972501 | NCBI WGS metagenome assembly QWCJ01 (sample SAMN09866711, study PRJNA288562) | Human vaginal metagenome isolate term2_vaginal, whole genome shotgun... | isolation source: vagina | host: Homo sapiens | place: USA: California
CCACCACCACGGTGATTCGCGAACTCGGCGGCAATCCGGGCACGGCCACAAAGGTGATCGCGACCGTCATCGTTGCTGGTCTGATCGTGGCCGCATCGGTGCTGGGTTACCACACGATTATGAAGCTGCAGTCGGTGCTGACCTGGCTCACTGGTGCGGTGACGGTGCTGTACATGGCGTTGACCATCCCGCGCATCGATTGGTCCGCAGTCCAGGCGATCCCCGCCGGTTCCGCGGGCAGCGTGGTCGGCGCGCTGGTGATGGTGATGACGGGCTTTGGTCTGGGCTGGATCAACATCGCGGCGGACTGGTCGCGCTACCAGCGCCGTGACACCCCGGATCGTTCCATCATCTTCTGGAACACGTTCGGCGGCGCCATCGCGCCCGCCATCTTGGTGATCTTCGGGCTGCTGCTCGCGGCGTCGGACGAGTCACTGGCGGAAGCGATCGCTGATGACCCGATCGGTGCCCTCGCAGTCGTGCTGCCGACCTGGGTGCTCGTGCCGTTTTTGATCACCGCGGTACTCGCGCTGGTCTCCGGGGCGGTGCTGGGCATCTACTCCTCGGGTCTAACGCTGCTCACGCTGGGGATTAAGATCTCGCGTCCGGCGGCTGCAGCTATCGACGGTGTTATTTTGACCATCGGCACCATCTGGGTGGTCTTCTTCTCCCAAAGCTTCCTTGGGCCATTCCAGTCCTTCCTGATCACCCTCGGCGTGCCGCTGGCTAGCTGGGCGGGCATCCTCATCGCGGATATCTTCGCCCGCACTAAGGATTACGACGAGCCGGCGTTGTACGACTCGGCAGGTCGCTACGGTGCCGTGGACTGGACCTCTATTGGCATTCTCACCGTGTCCTCGGTAATCGGGTGGGGTCTTGTGGCCAACATGTTTGCGGAGGAAGCGTCCTGGAACAACTGGCAGGGATACTTCCTGCCGCTGGTTGGGGAGCACTGGGCGGACGCGAACCTCGGCGTACTAGTCGCACTCGTGCTCTCCTTTGCGGCAGCGTGGTTTGGGCGCCGGGGCCGCATCCGCCGCCAAGAGGGGATCGCAGCCTAGGCGCTGTGCCCGGCCGTGCCCGACCAGGCGCCCTACCGCGCCGGGTTGCTGACCAAGATCCGATCCACCTGCTCGGCAAGATCTTCGGGTGCGGTGTCGAAGTCGCCGGGCAGTTCCCGATCCGCCTGCTCGAGGGCTTCCTGGTCGTGCTCGCCGGTGGCAAGGTGCGCCTCCGCTTCGTCGAGAAGCCGCTTCAACCGTGTCAGGTTGAGTTGGTAGGCGCCGTCGTTCTCCGGGCCGGGGACCTCCTGGAGCCAGCCCGTGCCGGTGAAGGTTGGCAGGGTTGCATCGATGATGTCGCGCTTGAGCCAGTTGGTCATGCGGGGCCCGCCGAAGTGTTCCACCCGGCCCGCTGTTGCCTGGCGGACGGTGCCGGTGGGGGTGAGGGTGGGGCCAGTGGTGTCGTCGGCAAGCAATGCCACCTGCATCAAAATTTTCAGTTCTCGGGGAAATAGGGACGGGGCTTCAATGCACCCCACTGCGGCTTTGAGCAGTTCGCCCAACAACGCCTCCTTATTCGGTTGTGTTCGGACAAGGAGACATTATAAATCCGACCTCGACACGCGAAGGCGGATTCTCGAACGGATGTGTGGTTAGCGCTGCAACTTCCAGATCACGGAGTTTGTGGAACCTGCGCGCACGAGCGCGATGTTGGCGGTGTCGAAGACGTAGAGCTCACCGGTAAAGCCCGGGACAATGAACGCGGAGCCGAAGCGCTGCACCTGCAGCGGGTTGAGCTTCTTTGGCTGGCCCGTAAAGCCCTGGTTCCAGCAGTGGGTGCCGGTAAAGCCTCGGCTGATGGACACTGCCGGGATGAGCTGCTCTGGTGGGTTGCACTCCGGCTGGGTCTTGCGGGCGGTGTCGGAGACGCAAATGGTTTTGGTTTCGCCGCCGACTTGGTAGGACTCGCAACGCACGTTGCCGTTCTGGTTGGAGTACGTACCAACGTTGTTTTGTGCGGCGGCGGACGGGGCGAGGGCTGCGGTGGCGGTAAGGATCGCGACGGCAGCGACGGATACTGGGGCTGTACGTGTGATCTGCATAACAAAATTATGGCAGGTTAACCCCAACGCTGCACGCCTCCAGGCAAGGATTTCAGCACAATTCCGAGTTGTTTCGCCTGCTCCTCATAGGTTTGCACGAATTTTTCAGAACGCACCCCACCGGCGCAGTAGACCACCACGTCGTCGCCCTCGTCGTACTGCGACAGCGCGCGAGAAACCGCCTCGGGGTCACGTTCGATCTGGGTCAGTGGCAGGTGGGTGGAGTTAACCGGCAGGTCCGCGATCGCCCGCTCGTGGGGTTCGCGGATGTCCAGGGCGTGAGCTTTGCGGGTAGTGATGTCGTCGTAAAGCAACTGCCCCTCAGTGCTCACGGTGCAGGCGTCGGTGTAGGTGGCCAAGCGCGTGGTCAGTGGGCGCGCCGGGTCGCGGGGGACGGTGAAACGGCGGATGGTGGTGGTCAGCGCGTCGTACATGTGCAGCCGGCCGATCTTTGCCTCGCCGATGCCCGCGAGGAACTTCACGGCCTCCGTGGACATCAGCGAGCCGACCACGGAGGTGGTCACGCCGAGCACACCCGCGGTGGCACAATCCGGCACGGAATCCGCATCCGGCTGGGTGGGGTAGAGGTCCCGCATGCCCACGCCACCCTCGGGCGCGCCGGGGCCGGAGTGCCACAGAGCGATGTCGCCGCGGTAGCGCAGCACCGAACCCCACAGAAGCGGCGTGCCGGTGATTTCGGCGGCGTCGGCGGCGAGGAATTTGGTGGCAAAGGTATCGGAGCCGTCGATAAGTAAGTCGATGCCGTCAAGCGCCTCGATGAAGTTGTCGGCGGTCAGGCGGTCGCTTACCGGCGTGACCGTGATGCCGGGCTGGAGGGCGCGCAGGCGCTCTGCGGCCACCTCCACCTTGCTGCGGCCGACGTCACCTGCGCCGAAGAGGATCTGGCGGTGGATGTTGGTGATGTCCACGTGGTCGTCATCCCACACCGTAATGTTGCCCACGCCCGTGGCGGCCAGCGTCTGCATGACCGGGCAGCCCAGGCCGCCCGCGCCGATGACCAGCACGTGCGCGTTGTGCAGGCGTTCCTGCTGCTCAGGCCCGAAGCCGGGCAGGTTCATCTGGCGCGCGGTGCGCTTGAGCTCATCGTGGGGGAGCACTTAGAGCACCGCGTCTTCCCAGTCGGCCCAGCTGGCCAAACCGTCGAAGGTGGAGGACGCCACGGCGTGCTCCCGCTTCGGGATGCGCCCAGCAGCGCGGGCGAGGCGGCCGGCCTCCACCGCGTGGCGCATCGCGTGCGCCATGGCCACCGGGTCCTGGCAACGGTTCACCGCGCTGGCCAAAAGCACGCCAGAACACCCGAGTTCCATGGCAAGGGAGGCGTCGGATGCGGTGCCCAGGCCGGCGTCGATAAGCACCGGCACCTGCGCGCGCGAACAAATCAACTCAATGTTGTGCGGGTTCAAAATGCCCAGGCCAGTGCCAATCGGGGAGCCCAACGGCATCACCGCCGCAGCGCCGAGATCCTCCAGGCGCTTGGCGGCCACTGGGTCGTCCGAGGTGTACGCCAGCACCGTAAAGCCCTCGTCCACGAGCATCTCGCAGGCGTCGACGGTCTCCACCACATCGGGCAGCAGTGTGCGGTCGTCCGCGATGACTTCCAGTTTCACCCAGTCCGTGCCCAGCGCCTCACGCGCAAGTTTCGCCGTGATTACCGCGTCGCGCGCCGTGCGACACCCCGCAGTGTTCGGCAGCGGACGGATATTTAGGCGCCCCAGCAGGTCAAACACGCTCTCGCCCGCGCCGGTGGTCGCGGAGTGGCGGCGCATCGCCACCGTGGTCATCTCCGTTCCACTTGCCACCAGGGCGCGCTCCAGCATGTCAAAGGAACTCGCCCCACCCGTGCCCATGATCAGGTGCGACTCAAACTGCTGGCCATCAATGTCAAGCACGTCTAGCCTCCCTGGACGGCGGTGAGGATGTCCACAGTGGTGTCGTCGATAAGCGCCTGCCCCCACTGCGAGCGCGGCACGACCTCACCGTTGACCGCCACGGCGGTGCCGGCCTCAGGCGCGCCGACCTCCGCCACCAACTCCTGCACAGTCGTGGCTTCGGTGGTGGTTCTTTCACCGTTGAGCGTTAGTTGCATTCGTGCCTCCTCGGGTCGCATGCGGATAAGTTTATGAATGGTGCTTGCTTTTCGACGACCCCAGCACCACACCAAGCCCCCAACGCCGCCAACAGAATCCCGTGCCGGAAGTAACCGGTGGAGACCACGGTGCGCTCGTTAATACGACCGATGTACGGCAGGTCATCCGGCGTACCCGGGCGCGCGCCGGCGCCGGCCTCGAGGAAATCGCACTCCTCAACCGCCGGCACCACCTCAATCGCATCCCGCAGCAATTGGTGAACGCCCTGCACCTGGGGCTGGTCGCGGCCGTCCTCGCGTGTAGTCGCGCCGATAGTCAGCGTGTGGTCCTCGCGCGGAATGAGATAAATCGGACGGTCCTCCACAAACCCGCGCACCACATGGGTCAGCAGCGGGTACTGGTGGTCCGGCACACGCACGTGCAGCACATCGCCGTACACCGGGCGCAGATCCAGAAACGGCACCAGGTCGCGCGCACCCAGACCATTAGCGACGACCACCTGATCCCCATCCAGCTCGTCCGTACTATCCACGCGCTTGTGTATGAACGTCACCCCGGCATTCGCGCAGGCATCCATGAGCGCCTTGGTAAACAAGCGCGGCTGCACCTGGTGATCCCCCGCAATCCGCACCGCACCGTTAATGGCAGGGGAGAGCGCCGGCTCCAGGCCGCGCGCCTGACGAGTGGTCATCTTCTCCACCACCATGCCGTGCTTTTCCTGATACTCGCTCAGTTCCGCCAGGTGCGTCTTGTCCGCCACATCGCGCGCGACCACCAGCGTGCCCTCCGTGCGATAGCCGGTAGGTAAATCGGAGTACTTCGCGGTGAGCTTGATCAGGTCCGGGTAGAGCTCCGCAGACGCCGCCATCAGCGGAAAGAGCGGGTCTTGCTTATAGACGACCTCCGCCGTCGGCGCCAACATCCCACCCGCATAATGCGACGCCCCCGACACCGGCGCCGGGTCGTACACCGTGACCGCATGGCCCCGATCCGCCAACGTAAGCGCAGTGGACAGACCGATGATGCCAGCACCGACAACCGAGATATTCACAGCGATCAGGGTAGCGCTTTTGCCCGGTCCGTTTGGCCCCTTTCAAACTCCGCGACCACACGTTCGCAGTAGTCCTGGGAATCCTCCGCGTGCATGATGCCGCGCACAATGGCCAACCCGTCCACGCCCGCAAGTGCCAGGTGGTACGCATCGTCCACCGTCACGTCCCCGATGGCCACCAGCGGCACCTGCGCAGCCGCCACCAGGGGCGGGTAGCCGCCGAAGCCCAGGGGAGGCCGGCCTGAGTCCTTCGTTGGGGTGTCGCGGAAAGGCCCGCAGCCGATGTAATCGATTACGTCTTTGTATGTGTTCGCGGCCTGGACCAGCTCCATCGTGCCGGTGGTCAGGCCGATGATCGCGTCCGGGCCCAGCAGGTCGCGCGCTACCTTAACGTCCAGGTCGTCTTGGCCCACGTGCACGCCGGCGATGCCGTGGTCGCGCAGTGCTAAGGCGACGTCGACGCGGTCGTCGATAAGCACCTGCGTCTTCGGGTTCACCTCGTGCACGGCCTCGGCGACATCACGGGCGAGGTTGTACAGGTCGCGCGCACTAATCGGCTTCGAGCGCACCTGCACCACCCCGGCACCACCAGCTGCGGCGGCGCGGGCGCGCTCCACAATGTCGTCACCCTGGCCGGTGACAAAGTAACAGCGCAAATCGAGTTCGGGTTTGCCCTTAAGCTGCGAATCCATGCACATCACCCTATGCGGTTTAGATCTGCAGCGGGCCGGTACGCGTCGGATGGCCTAGTGGCTCGATGTGCACGATCGTCTCCGCGCCACCAAGAGCGGCGGCGATACCTTCCTCCACCGCATCCGCGTGATCGTGGGAGTGATCCACCGTCCAGGAGCCTGGCACCTGCATGACCAGGTTGACCAAGCGGTCGCGGCCAGCCTCCGCCGTACGCACGGACGTGAACGTCACGCCGTTGTCCTTGGCGTAGGCATCCAGAAAGTTATGGACGACGTTCTGCTCATCCTCGGGCAGCGTGTGCGACAGCAGTCCCAGGATCGCACCCTTGAGCAGTTTGTAGCCGGTGAACAAGATGTTCAGGCCAACCAGCAGCGCCACAATCGGGTCGAGCGGCTGCCAGCCAGTCAGCCACACCAGGGCCATGCCCACGATGACGCCCACCGTGGTCCACACGTCCGTAATCAAGTGGTGTCCGTCCGCGTTCAGGGTGGTGGAGCGGTACTTCTTACCCGCGCGGATGAGCGCGACACCCACGCCGAGGTTCAGCAGTGTGGCCACGATAGAAAAGGCCAGGCCGATGCCGAGCTGCTGCACCGGTACCGGGTTGATCAGGCGATCCACCGCCGTATAAATGATCACCATAGAGGCGATCAGGATGAGTGTGCCCTCCACCTGGGCGGAGAAGTACTCGGCGCGGGAGTGGCCGAAGTTGTGGTTGTCGTCCGCCGGCTTGGCTGAAAGCTTCAGCGCCCACAGGCCCACGGCGGCTGTGACGAGGTTGATTCCGGACTCCAACGCGTCCGATAAGAAACCCACAGAACCCGTCACCCACGCCGCGGTTGCCTTGAGCACAATCGTGACAATGGCAGCGCCGATGGAGAGCCACATGAAGCGCTCTAAAAGTTTTTGTTCATCAACAGCTGCCCTGGTAGGGGCGGGTTCTTGGGTATTCATAGCGGGACGAATCGTAGCACTTACGTAGGCTGGTTGCCCACGTCAATGCTGTCTCTTTGAAAGGAACACACCATGGGCCGTTGGGTCGTCGCAATCGCAGGTGCCGTCGTGGGCGCACTGTTCTTCGGCTGGCTGCTGCAAATGCTCGGCGTCACCGGCATCCTCTACACCGTCGGAGTACTTATCGGGTCCGCTGTGACTTCCTCTGCCGCCGGTGCACTAATCAAGCCCGGGCGTTAACCCGGGCGCGTTGTTGTTTCCCACCAGTTAGGAACACCCCTTATGGCGCGCACACGCCGTCTCCAGTCAGACCCCTTGATTTTCTTCTCCGCCTTGGGGTTCATCCTCATCTTCGTTGCGGGCACCATCGCGTTCGGCGATACCGCCCGCGAGTCCTACGCCGCCGTCTCTGGCTGGCTGATGGACCACTTCACGTGGCTCTACGTCGGCGGTATCTCCGCCACGCTGGTCTTTTTGATCTGCGTGTTCGTCTCCCGCTACGGCAACCTGCGGCTTGGCGACGACGACGATGAACCCGAATACTCATACCCCGTCTGGTTCGGCATGCTCTTTGCCGCCGGTATGGGCGCAACGCTGCTGTTCTGGGGTGCCGCCGAACCGCTGAACCACGCCTTCAACCCGCCACGCGGCGGCTACGAATCCATGAGCCGCGACGCCATCATCCAAGCGTTCGAGTTCACCTACTACCACTTCGGCATCCACATGTGGGTCATTTTCACGTTGCCTGGTCTGGCGGTGGGGTACTTCGTCTATAAGCGCAAAATGCCCGCGCGAATGTCCTCCATGTTCGCGCCACTGCTCGGCCGCCGCGTGTACGAAGCGCCCGGTAAACTTCTCGACGCCCTGGGCATCATCGGCACCGTCTTCGGCCTCGCCGTCTCCGTCGGCCTGGGTGTACTGCAGATTTCCGCCGGCATGAACATCCTCTGGGACGTGCCCCTGGTCACCCCGGTGCAGATCGCGATCATCTGCGGCATCACCATCGCCGCCTCCATCTCCGTGGCAACCGGCCTGGACAAGGGCGTGAAGATCCTGTCCAACCTGAATATCGCCGGCACCATCGCCCTGATGCTCTTCGTGCTGCTCACCGGCCCCACCCTGAAACTGCTCGGCCAGATCACCGAATCCTTCGGCATCTACGCCCAATCCCTGCCCGAGCTGATGTTCTGGGTCGACTCCTACAACGACAACCCCGGCTGGCACGCCACCTGGACCGCCTTCTACTGGGCATGGACCATCTGCTGGTCGCCATTCGTGGGCATGTTCTTCGCCCGCATCTCCCGCGGCCGCACCGTCCGCGAATTCATCGGCGGCACCCTGCTGCTGCCCACCGCGTTCGACCTGGTGTGGTTCTCCATCTTCGGCCGCGCAGCCATCGACATGGAAGAACACAACCCGGGCGTGCTGACCAAACCCGTGGTGGAAGACGGCGACACCCCACAGGCACTGTTCACCCTCCTTGCGGACTACCCCCTGTACACCATCACCGGCACCGTCGCCCTGATCGTGATCGTGTTCTACTTCGTCACATCCATGGACTCCGCCGCCCTGGTGATGGACATGTTCGCCTCCGGCGAGGAAAACAAATCACCCACCTACTACCGCGTCGGCTGGGTGGTCGCCGTCGGCCTGGTCACCGGCGCGCTGCTGTTTATCAACGACTCCGGCATCAACGCCCTCCAACAAGTCGTGATCATCATCGCCCTGCCGTTCTTCTTCATGTACTTCGTCATGATGTACTCCCTGATCAAGGCCATGAGCGACGACTCCGCCGCCGCCCGTAAGACCCGCTCCCGCACCTGGGAGAAGACCGACACCGCCGAGAAACTCGAAGAAGGCGAAAACAAACCCGCGCCGGGCTACGACGCGCAAGGCAACGAGGTGGAGCGTCCCGAACTCGAATACGACGCCGAGGACGACTCCTGGAAGTTCCCCGAAGGCTTCAAACTCGAGCGCGGCGACCGCGACACTATTGTCGACGAACGCCGCCAGGACTAGCGCTTGATCCGCATCTTGCGGTGAGGAACTCCGGTATCCAGGAACTCCTCACCCTCGGCGACGAGCCCGAACTGCTCGTAGTAGCCGACCAGGCCGGCCTGCGCCTCGATGATCAAATCCCCGGGGAAGCGCTCCGTGTACTCGATACCGGCACGCACGATCTCCGGGCCGAGGCCTGAGCCGCGGTGGTCGGGGTGGACCACGAAACGCCCAAAGCGCGATCCCGTCTCGGTGGGGAAGACGCGGGCGCAACCGGCGAGGGTGTCGTCGTCAAGCAGTGCGAGGATGTGCTTCGTCTCAGGGTTAGCGTCCTGATCATCGATCTCCGCGTACGGGCACTGCTGCTCCGCCACGAACGTATCCACCCGCAACTTGTACAACTGGTGGACCTGACGCGGCGTCATATCATCCAGCGATAGAAACCTGATCATTCTTCGGCTCAATCCTTCCTGTCTTGCCATACGAGAGGTGGCGGTGCGCCCACTCAAACGGACCCTGCTTGTCCGCGCGCTCCAGCAGCACCGCGAGCGCAATCGTGATCGCCCACACTAGCAAGCCAATGCCCAGCTTGCCGGTCACCGTGGTGTCCAGGCCGATGCCCAGAAACGCCGGGGTGCACAGCAGCACGAACAGCACCGACTGTGCCAGATACCCCGACATGGAACGCTTACCCAACGCCACGAACGCCCGCGCCCATCCCGGCACGTTGTTGTTCAGCCTGTGCGTGGCCAGCGCGAGTGCCGCCAGGATGCCCGGGCCTGTGAAGTAACCCACCGCCTGGTTCAGGATGAACAGCGGCAGCTCCCACTGTGCCGGCAGCACGCCCGCGGCCGCCAAGCCCCACGGCAGCCCGATGCCCACGATGATCACCGCGGCGATAACGGTCCAGGTGATGAGGGTTTTGCGGTGCGTGGTGACGTCGATAAGCACCCGCTCCCGCGCCCACACAAACCCGATAATCGCCAACGCCCACAACTGCAACGCCGCAACCGGCTGCATGGCCAGCATGCCCACCGCCATCTGCAGGTTTGAGGAGAAATATGCCGCTGGAGTATCAAACGTGATCGTCGGATCCGGCTGTATGATCGCCTCCGAAGAATTGAAGAAAAACGCCGAGACGCCACCTAACACCCCGAACGTGGTGAACAGGCCCAGAATCGAATACGCCACAATGCGCAACGTCTTCGACGACCACGACAACCCCCACGCCAACAAGATGCCCACCAAGCCATACGTGAGCATGATGTCGCCATAAAACAGGCCAAGCATGTGCGTCAGGCCAAACAATGCGAGCACTGCGTATCGACGAACCAACACCCGCCGCGCATCCTTCAACGGATAGTGCTTGCGGTAGAGACTGGCCGCCACCAGACCGAAGCCAAACCCCAACAGGGTGGAGAACATCGGCAGCCCGCGCACGTGAATAAACATCGCCGCGAACACAGCGCTGACCTGGTCGACGATGCTGTCCGGGCGCACGCCACCGACCGACCAGCCCGCACGCGACTGATCCTCCGACCAATCATTGGTGATCCACGCCTGCGCCACATTCGCCATCGCAATGCCAAGCAGTGCGGTGCCGCGCGCCAGATCAGGCACGATCAGGCGCTGCTTTTGGGTTTGCGCCGGTTGCTGAGGTTGCGCGGGTTGCTGAGGTTGCGCGGGTTGCTGGTTCGGGTGCGGGGTCGCATGCGAATTCATGCGGCTCAACCTACACGGCTACCGCGACATGTTCGCTACGGCATCAGCCACGGCGACACCGCCGCCAAGATCGTGCGCGTCGAATGATCCAGCACCGGGTCCAGATCCGGCGCGAACAGGGGAGAGTGGTTCGCCGGAGCGCCCTCCATCTCCTTCTTGCTGCCTACCGCCCAGTAGAAATACGGCACGCCCCAAGCTTCCGCGATGGTGGGGAAGTCCTCCGAACCCGACAACCGGCCGAAGTTGCCCGCGCGCTTACCAAACTGCTCGCGGAACACCGCCATGACCTTCTCCGTCGGCTCCTCGTGGTTGCTAAACACCGGCGCGCCGCCGATGACCTCAAAGGTGGGCTCCCGGTCACAACCCGCAATGGCGCATTCTCCTTGGACGATGCGCTTGATGTCGCCGTTAAGCTTGTCCGAAATCTCCTGCGTAAACGCGCGCGTGGACACCTTGAGCTCCACCGAATCCGGGATCGTGTTCGGCGAATCGCCGCCGTGGACCGCGCCGACCGTGACCACGCCCATCTCCTGCGGATCGATGTTTCGCGAAATGATGGTCTGCAGGCTCATGATCACCTTCGCTGCAAGCACCACCGGGTCGATGCCATGCTGCGGCATCGAGCCGTGCGAGCCGCGACCAAAGATCGTGATCTTGGTCTGCACGCACGTGGAAAACACCGGGCCAGACAGTGCGCCGACGCCATAATCGTCGATCCACGGACCCACGTGCTGGCCCAACACCACATCCGGCTTCACGATCTTCTCCGCCAAACCCGCTTGCGCCATATCCACCGCGCCCGCGCCGGTTTCCTCACCCGGCTGGAACAGCGCGATAAACGTGCCCGACCACAGGTCCTTATGCTGCGCCAACGCCTCCGCCGCACCCAGCAGAGCAGTCGTGTGCATGTCGTGGCCACACGCGTGCATCCGGTTCAGCGCCGGGTCCGCCGAGTACTCTAGGCCGGTCGCCTCGCTGATCGGCAGGGCATCGAAATCCGCGCGGAAGCACACCACCGGACCCTCGCCGTTTTCCAGCACGCCGACCTTGCCCGTCTTGCCCACCGCCGTGACGGTGTAACCGATCGCGGTGAGTAGCTCCTCAATGCGTTGCGAGGTAGCAAACTCCTGCATCGACAGCTCCGGGTTCCGGTGGAACCACTTGTAAAGGTCTTCGCGCTTGTCGCGTGTCTTGTCGATCGTGTCCTCGAAACCAGCGAGGCGTCCAGTGAGTTTCGGTAAGTCAGCCATGGGCCTACCTTACGTGCCCGAAAGCACCCCCGGGTGGGTCTTCGTATGGTTGAATGGTGCCAATGTTGCCCAAGTGATTACTGTGGCAAAAGTTGTCTTCACGCGCCTTCGAAACACTGATAGGGGATAAGTATGCGCCGCCTCCCATCGGCCCGCACCATTGTCGCTGCCGCCGTCTCCGCCCTCGCGCTCGTCGTCACGCCTGCTCTTAGCGCAGGTGCCGCGCCCGCGATGGAACAAAACGCAGCGCCCGTCGACACCGCCGACCCCAACTACATCTGGCGCACCGACATCATCTCCAAAGCCCTCGCCGGCAAACCCGGAGCCGACCGCGTCCTCCACCGCGTCCCCGGATCCTTCCACGACGCCCCCCGCGTCCCCGCCGAAGCCGACCAAGCCCGCGCACGCGGCAACGCCCTCTACGGACCCGGCACCCCGCTCTACGTCGGCAACACCCCCGGCTCCGAGTTCATGTGCACCACCACCGTCGCCGGCTACAACGACCGCGGCCAAAAAGTCGCCCTCACCGCTGGCCACTGCGGCAACGTCGGAGACAAGGTCAAATCCGCCGACGCACCCCAACTCGGCACCACCGGCACAATCACCCAGGTAGACAAACAAAAAGACTTCGCCGTGATCACCCTGGACAAAAACACCGAAGTCACCCGCACTTACGACGGCATCACCGCCAACCACGTCGGCGGCGCCCCCGTCCGCCCCGGCGGCACCGTGTGCAAGAAAGGCGTCGCCTCCGGCTACACCTGCGCACCCACCTTCACCGACTGGGACACCCACAACGTCAACCACGTCTGCGCCATGCAAGGCGACTCCGGCGCCCCACTCATGGTCGGCGACCGCGTCATCGCCATGGTCAACGGCGGCACCTGGCGCACGCCATTCGACATCGCGTGCCACAGCCCGCTGCAAGGCCCGATCCACGCGCCGACCGCCTCCGCGCGCCTCGACTCCGTCCTACCGTCCGTGAAGGGCGGGTTTAGGCTCCCGTAGGGGGCGGGGTCGCGCAGGGGAGGCGCGGGCGACGGCTACCCAAAGGTCAGCGAATACAGCTTCACCCCCGCCGAAGGCCGGATGCGCAACACCCCGTCCAGAGGCGTGGCACCTTTCACGAGGTCCAAGGTGCCATCGGCGACGTCAAAGGTCCGGGCGGAGCCGTCCGGGTACTCCACATCGACTTTGCCCTTGCCCGACACCACCAGCTGCACCCACGCGGCATAGACGTTGATGTCCATGTGTCCACCGTCCGTTTCGACGGATTCCGGCCCTAGCGTCCACTTCCCGGACAGCGCGTACATGTAGCGCTCCGGCGCGGGCTGCTCGCTGAAGTCGTGCGGGCCGTCGGAGTAGCCCGGTTGCGAGGTGTATTTCGCGCGAGCCGTACCCAGGTAGGTCTCCGGGTTGCGGTCTTTCGTGCCAGGCTCATTGCTTTGCTTTTCGACGACCTCCGGCAGCACCACATCCGGATTCCCCTCTCGCAGCAATTCCCGAATGAGCTGCTCGGTCTCAGCGTATGAGCCTTCGCCTTCCACGATCTGGCGGACGTTGCCGTTTTGATCAATGAGGTATCGCGCCGGCCAATAGCGGTTGTTGAAGTTCTTCCAGGTGGCAAACGAATTGTCCTGAGCCACGGGGTAGTGGATGCCTTCCTTTTCTACGGCGGCCCTCACGTTGCCTAGGTCATGTTCGAAGCCGTACTCGGGGGAGTGGATCCCGACGACGGTGAGGCCGGCATCGCGGTAGGCGTCGTAAAGCTTGGTGATGTGCTCGCCCGCCCGCTGACAGTTAATGCAGGCGTAGGCCCAAAAGTCGACGAGCATTACTCCGCCGTCCTGCGGGCTCGGCGGCCGGTCAGTGTTGATCCAGTTCTCCAGCCCTGCAAATTCGGGGGCCGGACCGCAGTCGTGGAGGGCGGTAGGGTCGGATCGTCGACAAGCATTGAGCTCGCCTGTGCCCAGCGCATTCGTAGCAAAGTCGGAGTTCTCAAAACGCTGCGACAAACCCGACGTCCAATTCGGCAACGCTCGCTGAATCGCCGCCGGCGCATCGAGCGCAAGCGCGAGCGTGAACACGAGCACGACCACACCAATCGCGCGCCGATGACGCTGGACCACATCAACCTTCTCACCGACTTTGTTGCCCGCGAGTGCGAAGACAAACAACGGCAGCGCGGACCCCAACGCGAAAGCCGCAGTGAGCAGCACCGTATTCCACCCAATCTCACCCGTACTCCCCGCAACCGTCACCGCAGCAAGCACCGGACCAGCACACGGAACGTACACCGCGCCGAGCGCCAACCCGATAACAAAACCACCCTTCTCCCGCGCATTCTGTTGAAGTTGGTAGGGGCGCGGGATCGCGTCGAAAGGCTTCTGCACAACGTCTCCCACCTTCGGGAAAATCATGCCCAAACCAACGAGACACAACAGAACAATCCCCGTCCACCGCAACACCGACGGCGGCAAATGCAGCGCGTTCAGCAACAGCGAACCCAACAGCGCAATCACCGCAAAACTAATGGTCAAACCAGCAACTACATGCGACGGCTTACGGCCAACACTGACACCGAGCACCACCGGCAGCACCGGCAAAATACACGGCGACAGCGCCGTGATCACCCCTCCAATGAACCCCACAAGAACAACACTGAGCATCGATCTCTCCTTACGTTGTCACCTCATTCCTGACACCCAGAACTACGGAGCGACCTACTTTTTCGGATTGCTCCAATCCGCTGCCATAGGGCGCTCCGTAGTAGTTCATGACGGGCCAGAAACCTGCGCCCGCGACACCGACACAACGAAGGAGACACCATGTCTATCAACCGCACCATCGCCGCCGTCAGTGCTATTGCGATCACCGCAGTTGGGCTTGTCGCCTGCAACGACTCTGAAGACAAGATGGATAACAAGATGGACAGCTCGATGACGCCGAGCTCCGCGATGATGAGCGAGGAGAAGATGGACAACAAGATGACGCCGAGCTCCGCGATGAAGAGCGAAGAGAAGATGACGGAAGAGTCTAAGTAACTCGTGCCGCAGGTGTTAGATTTGGAACCTGTGGATCTGGACAGTCTGTTAGACGGCGTGCGAGCGGGTGACAAGGCCGCTTTCGCCGATCTTTACGATGCCCTAGCGTCCCAGGTTCTTGGTCTCGCCACACACATTTTGCGCGACCGAGCCCAGGCGGAAGAGATCACCCAAGAGGTGTTCGTGGAGGTATGGCAGAAAGCCCACACATTCGACCCAGCCCGGGGAAGTGTGAAGTCGTGGGTGCTTCGTCTTACCAAATCGCGTTCTATCGACCGGCTGCGGAGTTGGCGTAGTGCGCAGGCTCGTGACACAGAGGACTTCCATAAGCAGCTCACCACCTGGGTTGTTCCCGCGGAGGACGAAGCGCAACACAGACTAGAATCGCAGGAACTTCAGGAACTCATTGATTCGATCGGGGAACCCCACCGCAGTGCGCTCATGTTGGCATACTTCGGGGAGTACACCCACCAGGAAATCGCCGATGCGACAGGTGTTGCGCTCGGCACTGCTAAGACGCGTGTGCGCGATGGCCTGCAGAAGTTGCGCAAGGCCGTGACATTGAAAGGAGGCCTGTGATGGATAAGGATTTCGAGGACCTTTTCAATTCTGCGGCCTCGCCAGTCACGCCGCCGCCGGATCTCAAGAGCGCGATCATGGCGCGTATCGACGACACCGAGCAGGTCACCGACCTTTCCTCCGCCAGGAGAAATCGTTCGGGCCGACGTTTCGCCGCAGTAGCAGCGGTGCTCCTTGTCGCCGGTTCTGGTGTCGTGATCACCCAGTACAACGGAAGCGCCCCGTCAGAAGCTCCCACTGAATCTGCGACGGCTCAGGGCATCAGCGAGATGCACGCCGTCATGGATGCCGACGATGCTCGCCAGGGGCAGGCAGATGCAATGGGTGCAACCCTAGATATCGTGCTCAGTTCTGACATGGGTAAGGGCGGCGCCATGGTCAACGGTCAACCCGCGCTTGCCGACGGCATGGGTGCCCAAGTCTGGGCCGTCATGGACGACGGGGCGATGGAATCCGCCGGCGTCATCGGTCAAGAACCCCACGACGACGTGTGGATGCCGTTGCCAGGCGGTACCGCCTCCATCCTCGTTACCGAGGAAGTTGCCGCCGGTGCAGAACAGCCCTCGGGCGCAGTGTTGGCGAACGTGAAGCTCTAACGGCGTCCCTCGCCCTGTTCCGGCCTCTTTCCGGCCTAGTCCAGACGGCTCTCCAGCGGAAGTCGTTAGTACGGGGTTGGGAGCGTACTAACGACTTCCCGGTAATGACTTTTAGGGAAGGGGCGGGGTGGGGACACAGCGAAGACCGCTAGCCGCGGAGGCGGACGGCGACCTCGTCGACCACCTGGGGGTTGCCCGCCACGCACCAGGTCACGCCGCCGGCGTCGACCTTGACGCAGCGACCACCGACGGCCTCGACGAGCGCCTTGCCGGGCAGCCAGTCCCAGTCGGGGACGGAGTGCTGCATCCACGCACCCATCTGACCTGCGGCGATATTGGCAAGGTCGACGGAGCCGGCGCCGAGCATACGGATCGTGGCGGCGCCTGAAACCACGCGCAGCCAGGGCTCGCGAACGGCATCATCCGACATAAAGGTCGGGTGGAGGTAGGTCACCAGGGCGCTTTCGGCGAGCGGGGCGTCCTCGAGGTCGGGCAGGGCAACGCCGTTGCGGGTGGCCTCGCCGTCGGCGGCGACCCAGGTCGTGTCCAGGGCGGGGCGGTGGATGGCGGAGATGGTTGGGGTGGGGGACGTGGAGTCGTCGATAAGAGCGAGCGCCGAACAGAAGTAGTCGGAGCCTTGCGAGAAGTTGTAGGTGCCATCGACGGGGTCGATCACCCAAGTGCGGCCGGTGCGGGAGGGGCGGTTGGCGCCCTCCTCGCCGATGACGCCGTCGTTGGGGCGAAGCGCCTCGAGCGCGCTGGCGACGAAACGCTCCGCGGCACGATCCGCCTCCGTGACCACGTCAGACACGGAGGTTTTGAACTCCGTGCCCAGGCCCTCGGCGCGCATGCGAAGGGCAAGGCCGCCGGCGTGTTGGACAAGCGCGGCGGCCAGTTCGGCGTCGGAGGAGGAACGGTGTGCGTTGATAAATGCTTCAGTCACGCCGCCATTATGGCGCAGTCGGCGCACCCTCGCGGGTCTCGGGGAGGTAGACGTTGGAGCCTAAGTCGCGGAACTCCTGAGCCATCTCGCGCTCGCCGGCCTTGGCGTCGGGGCCTGCACCGCCAGCACCGCCAGCGCCGCCAGCACCGCCCGAGAAGTCGAATGACGGCATGCCGAGGTCTGCGATTTGGTCGGCGAACTCGTCGCGAATGTCCTGGCTGATGCGCATCGAGCAGAACTTCGGGCCGCACATGGAGCAGAAGTGGGCGGTCTTCGCGGGCTCGGCGGGCAGGGTTTCGTCGTGGTAGGCCTGCGCGGTGTCCGGGTCGAGGGAGAGGGCGAACTGGTCGTGCCAGCGGAACTCGAAGCGTGCCTTGCTCATGGCGTCGTCCCAATCGCGCGCGCCGGGGTGGCCCTTCGCCACGTCGGCAGCGTGGGCGGCGAGTTTGTAGGTGATCACGCCGGTTTTCACGTCGTCGCGGTTGGGAAGTCCCAGGTGTTCCTTCGGGGTGACGTAGCAGAGCATGGCGGTGCCGCCGGCGGCGATGTTGGCGGCGCCGATGGCTGAGGTGATGTGGTCGTAGCCAGGGGCGATATCGGTGACCAGGGGGCCAAGGGTGTAGAACGGCGCGCCGCCACACCACTCTTGTTCCTTCTCGTTGTTCACCTGGATCATGTTGAGGGGCACGTGGCCTGGGCCTTCGATCATGACCTGGACGTCAAAGTCCCAGGCGCGGCGGCAGAGTTCGCCGATGGTTTTGAGTTCGGCGAATTGGGCGGCGTCGTTGGCGTCGGCGACGGAGCCGGGGCGGAGGCCGTCGCCAAGCGAGAATGCGACGTCGTACTGGGAGAAGATCTCGCAGAGCTCGTCGAAGTTTTCGTACAGGAAGGATTCCTTGTGGTGGGCGAGGCACCAGCCGGCCATGATGGAGCCGCCGCGGGAGACGATGCCGGTCACGCGCTTGGAGGTCAGCGGCACGAAGGGGAGGCGTACGCCGGCGTGGACGGTCATGTAATCGACGCCTTGCTCGCACTGTTCGATGACGGTGTCGCGGAAGATCTCCCAGGTCAGGTCCTCGGCGATGCCGTCGACCTTCTCCAGCGCCTGGTAGATGGGCACAGTGCCGATGGGCACGGGGGAGTTGCGCAGAATCCACTCGCGGGTGGCGTGGATGTCATTGCCGGTGGATAAGTCCATGACGGTGTCGGCACCCCAGCGGGTGGCCCAGCGCAGCTTCTCCACCTCTTCGCGGATGGAGGAGGTCACGGCGGAGTTACCGATGTTGGCGTTGATCTTGGTCAGAAACGCGTTGCCGATGATCATCGGCTCGCTTTCCGGATGGTTGACGTTGTTCGGGATGATCGCGCGCCCGGCGGCAACCTCCGCGCGGACCTTCTCCACGTCGCAGTGTTCACGCAGCGCCACGAATTCCATCTCGCGGGTGATCTCGCCGCGCCGGGCGTAGGCCATCTGGGTGACACGCTTGCCCGGCTTGGCACGCAACGGTTTGCGGGAGGCGCCACGCCACTCTTCGCTGGCGGAGCCGCGGCGGACGGCAGCGCGGCCGTCGTCAAGCAAATTGCGCTCGCGGCCGACGTATTCCTCCACGTCGCCGCGGGCGGTGATCCACTCGCCGCGCAGGTTGGGCAGGCCAACTTCCGGCTCGGCCCAGGGGCCGCGGGTGCGGTAGATCTTGAACGGCTCGTTGGGGCCGGTAGGGGAGTCGTCCAGGTGGATCGCGGTTTCCGGAACCTCCAGCCCGTCCTTCAGAATCGGCGCGTATGCGTGCTTGGGGTGGATTTCCTGGGCATAAATATCGGCATGCGTTTCAGGCACGACCTTCTCCTTACTTCCTTCGCTGGTGCTAACCAGACAGGTTCGAACGGTGCTCGCGCAGGCGTAGCGCGATCTCAGCCCGATGCCTCGGGCGCCCGTGTGGGGTCGCAGCACACTCTATCCCGTCGTGGAGGTTGTGTCAGGCAGTTCGCTAGACTTCCCGGTTATGCAGCCCGAGACTCAAGCGCGGATTAAGGATCTTTCGTCCACACTTTCCACTATCGAGAAGGTGATGGACCTCGACGTGCTCCGCGAGCGCGCCCGCGAACTCGAGGCCCAAGCCGGCGACCCGTCTCTGTGGGACGATCCGGCGCACGCACAGCAGGTGACCACTGAGCTTTCCAATGTGCAGTCGCGGTTGAAGAAGGTCACGTCGTTGCGCTCGCGTATCGACGATCTGCCGGTCATGTACGAACTCGCCGAAGAAGAAGGCGACGCCTCGATGGCCGACGACGAGTTGGCGGACGTGGCCGCGCAAATCGATTCGCTGGAGGTGCAGACCATGCTCTCCGGCGAGTACGACGAGCGCGAGGCCGTGGTCAACATCCGCTCTGGCGCCGGTGGCGTGGACGCGGCGGACTGGGCCGAGATGCTCATGCGCATGTACACCCGCTGGGCGGAAAAGGCTGGCCACAAGGTGGATGTGTACGACATCTCCTACGCCGAGGAGGCTGGCATCAAGTCCGCCACCTTTGTTGTGCACGGCGATTACCTCTACGGCCAGTTGTCGGTGGAGCAAGGCGCGCACCGGCTCGTGCGTATCTCTCCGTTTGATAACCAGGGCCGTCGCCAGACCTCGTTCGCCGAGGTGGAGGTGCTGCCCGTCGTGGAGCACACCGACCACATTGACATCCCGGATTCGGACATCCGCGTGGACGTCTACCGTTCCTCTGGCCCGGGCGGACAGAGCGTGAACACCACCGACTCCGCGGTGCGCATCACCCACATTCCGACCGGCATCGTGGTGACCTGCCAGAACGAGAAGTCCCAGATTCAGAACAAGGCCTCAGCGCTCAACGTGCTCCAGTCCAAGTTGCTGGAGAAGAAGCGCCAGGAGGAAAAGGCGGAGATGGACGCCCTCGGCGCGGGCGGCAACGCCAGCTGGGGCAACCAGATGCGCTCCTATGTCCTGCACCCGTACCAGATGGTCAAGGACCTGCGCACCGACTATGAGGTGGGGGACCCGCAGAAGGTGCTCGATGGCGACATCGACGGCTTCCTGGAGGCCGGCATCCGCTGGCGCATGGCACAGCAGCAACAAGATTCACACCAGTAACAGGTAAGGTGTGTCGCGTGATCCGATTCGACCATGTGACCAAGACGTATCCGACGTCCACGCGCCCCGCGCTCAACGACGTCACCCTGGAGATCCCAGACGGCGAGTTCGTCTTCCTGATCGGCGCGTCCGGCTCCGGTAAATCGTCGTTTTTGCAGTTGATGATCCGCGAGGAAAACGTCACCTCCGGCGACATCTACTTCGGCGACTTCCACGTCAACGCACTGTCCGGCAAGCAGATCAACAAACTGCGCCAGTCCATCGGCTACGTGTTCCAGGACTTCCGCTTGCTGCCCAACCTCAACGTGTACGACAACGTGGCGTTCGCGCTTGAGGTCATCGGCAAGCCGAAGGACCGCATTGCCAAACTCGTGCCGGAGGCGCTCGAACTTGTCGGCCTCGGCGCGAAAGCGAATCGTATGCCGCGCGAGTTGTCAGGTGGTGAGCAGCAGCGTGTTGCGATTGCGCGTGCGTTCGTCGATAAGCCAAAGCTCATGCTTTGCGACGAGCCCACGGGCAACCTCGACCCCGGCACCGCCGACGAAATCATGGCGTTGCTTGCGCGCATCAACCGCATGGGCACCACCGTGATCATGTCCACGCACAACGCGCGTGCGGTGGATGACATGCGCAAACGCGTCATCGAACTGCAACTGGGCAAGGTCGTGCGCGACGAACAAAACGGCGTCTACGGGGATGTGAGGAAGTAACCATGAACTGGAATTTCATCTTCCGCGAAGGCTTCAAAGGGCTCGGCCGCAACCTGACCATGACCATCGCGCTGGTGATCACCACGGCGCTCTCGCTCGCGCTCGTCGGCACCGGCATTCTGATCTCGCAGGCCACCGCCGATACGAAGAAGCTCTACCTCGACCGAGTCGAAGTGATGGTCGAACTTGACGAGGAAATTTCCGCTAACGACAAGGACTGCTCAACCGACGCCTGCAAGCAGGTGCGCGACACCCTGCAGGGCGACGACCGCGTCGAGCAAGTCACCTTCCGCTCCCGCGAGCAGTCCTACGAGCGGTTCGTGGAACTGTTCCAGGACGCCGAGCCGGAACTCGTGCGTGAGACCACCCCGGATGCGCTCCCGGCCGCACTGCACGTGCGCCTGGAGGACCCGACTGACACGGCACCGCTCGACGCGATTCGTGAGATGCCGCAGGTCACCGTCATTTCCGACCAGGCCGACACCGTGCGCTCCGCCGCCGGCACGCTGAACACGTTCCGCAACGCCGCCTTCGTCATCGCCGCCGCACAGGCGCTGGCCGCGGTGTTCCTGATTGCGAACATGGTGCAGTTGGCTGCGTTCAACCGCCGCGAACAGATCGGCATCATGCGCATGGTCGGCGCCTCGCGCTGGTACACCCAGGCCCCGTTCGTGCTCGAGGCCGTGATCTCCGTGCTGCTCGGCGCGGTGCTGGCCACCTTCGGCGTGTGGGCCGGCAAGCAGTTCCTGGTCGACCCACTGCTTGGCGACCTCTACGCCTCCCAACTCATCGCCCGCGTCCCAGACTCCGCAGTGTGGGCGGTCATGCCACTGACCGGGCTCGTCGCCATGGTGCTCGGCGGCCTCGCAGCACAGGTGGCACTTCGCTCCTACGTGCGGAAGTAGTACACTCGAGCGCCTATGTCCAAGAAGAACAAAAAGCAGAAGCTTTCCAACACCGGCGTCCTGGCGACCAACCGGAAAGCTCGCCATGACTACACCATCTTGGACACCTGGGAGTGCGGGCTCGTCCTGCAAGGCACCGAGATCAAGGCGCTGCGCGAAGGCAAGGTGTCGCTGGTGGAGGCGTTTGCCACCATCGACAACGGCGAAGTCTGGCTGCGCAACATGCACATCCCCGAATACTCCAAGGGACACTGGACCAACCACCCGCCGCGTCGCACCCGCAAACTGCTGCTGCACCGCCGCGAGATCGACTCGCTGGAGGGCAAAGTCCGCGACGGCAACCGCACCCTGATCCCGCTATCGCTTTACCTCAAAGACGGCCGCGCCAAGGTCGAGTTGGGCCTCGGCCAGGGTAAGCAGGACTACGACAAGCGCCGCGCCATCAAGCGACGCACCGAGGACCGCGAAATCACCCGTGAGCTGGGCCGCAAGTTGAAGGGCATCAAGGCGTAGCGTTTTCAGTACGGTGGGGGCCTATGAAAAAGGCACTGATTACTGGAGCGTCCCGCGGCATCGGTCGCGCGATCGCTGAAGAACTTGGCAAGGACCACCACATTTACGCAGGCGCGTCACGGGACGCGTCCGAGATTGTTTCGGCGCTGCCGAGCGCGGAGCCGTTCGAGGTGGACCTGACGGACACCGCAGCTATTGAGCGCGCCGCCGCTGAGATCGACGAACTCGACGTCCTCGTGCTGGCCGCCGGCGTGATGGAAAACGGTTCCCTGGAAGAGGTTGGCGACGCCTCCTGGCGCAACACGATGGAAGTCAACCTCCACGCGCCTGTCACCCTGACCCGCGCGCTGCTTCCTGCTTTACGACGATCCAACGGCCTGATCATCACCATCAACTCCGGCGCCGGCTACCACGGCATCGCCAACAACTCCGCCTACTGCGCCTCCAAGTTCGCGCTGCGCGGCTTTACCGATTCGCTCGCACAGGAGGAAGCCGGCAAGGTGCGCGTGACCTCGCTGCACCCGGGCCGCACCGACACCGACATGCTCTCCGGCGACGACGGCCTGCCCAAGATGGCCGCCACCGAAGTAGCCAAGGCAGCCCGCCTAGCTGTCGACGCCGGCCCCGACGCCGTCATCGAATTCCTCCGCGTCCGCCCAGCGTTCACGGAGTAGGTTGCCGGCTGGGGCGCGGGCGGGCTTGCGGGCTGAGGCGGTCTTGCGGGCGTTGCTCAGGCTCCGGCGCGCCCAGCCCCTTGTGCTCCGGCGCGCTCGGCTCCTTGGGCTCCGGTGCGCTCGGCCCCTTGTGCTTGTGCGCCGCGTCGGGTAACGTCTCTTCTCCTACGTTTCTTCGTAGTTGAAGGGGTCGATTTGGTTTCGACTTCATCACTTAGCCAGGGGAAGCGTGCCGGTGCAGGCAGGAGACCACCGAAAGCGTCGCTGTAACTAATAAACGCAGAGAAGAACTCTCAGCGTGACTACGCCCTCGCTGCCTAATTAGAAAGGTTCAGCGACCTGCGTGTCCGTCAGGCCGGGGATGTCCCCGACCCGGTACCTGGCGTCGACTTAGGGGACTTGCCTTCCGGCCCTGTCAGTGGGGCCTTGGAAGGGACATTTTTCACTGACTGGGCCCGTCATCCGGACATGTTCGCCTGATCCGGAGGGCCGAGCAGAGATTCTGTGCGAACTGCGCACGGAGAAGCCCTGGTGCGGTGGTGAAGGACCCGGGTTCAATTCCCGGCGGCTCCACCGAGTGCGAAACCCGCTGGCCAAACGGCCAGCGGGTTTTATTATTTGTCGGGGGATTTGCGCCCAGAGCGGCCTTCACTCCGCAGGGCTAACCGTCTAGCTCCCCGACATCGTCTAGCTCCCCGCGAGGGCAACCAGACGATCAGCTCCATAATGAAGACCATCCCCAATATGACCTGGGAAAACGTCGAGGCCGCCGCGAGATCGTATAGCTAAATCCGGAGGGGAGCTAGACGATCTCGTAGCCGGTGACCGGGCCCTCCGTGTTCGGCTGCCAGCCGAGCGCCGGGGCGACGTGGTTGGCAAAGTTCTCCAGGATCTTTACGTTCACGTCCACGCCCATGCCGGTCGGGATGGTGAGCAGAAGGGTGTCGGCGGCCATGACGGCAGGGTCGGCCTTGAGCTGCTCGATGAGCTTGTCCGGCTCGGCGGCGTAGGTGCGGCCGAAGGTGGAGGCGCCGACCTCGGGAAGCATGCCTACCTGGTCGGAGCCGGAGGCCTGCATGCCGAAGCGTGCCATGTCGGCGCCGTCGACGATGGGGAAGATGGACCGGGACACGGACACGCGCGGGGTCCAGTCGTGGCCGGCTTCCTTCCAAGCTGCGCGGTAGCGGTTGATTTGGTCGACTTGGATCTCGCCAAGTGTCTGCGCGGTGGTCTCGGAGACCAGGGTGGAGGACATGAGGTTCAGGCCGTCGCGGGCGGTCTGCTCGGCAGACGCGTGGGTACCGGAGCCGTAGAAGATGTGCTTGCGCAGTTCAGGTGCCATGGGGAAGACCGGCAGGGCGGAGCCGGGCTGGAACATGTTGGGGTACTGGCGCTCGAGGGGCGCGGCGGTGGCGAAGCCGTGGCCGTCGACGGCGGCCATGAAGGTTTCGAGGTGGTTGCGGGCGACGTCGGCACCGTTCGGCGCTTCGCCCTTGTAGCCGAATGCTTCCCAGCCGCGCTCGGCGACCTCGGGGGCGCCGCGGGATACGCCAAGGGCGACGCGGCCGCCGGAGAGTTGGTAGAGGGAGGCGGTTTCTTCGGCGAGGTAGAGCGGGTTTTCGTAGCGCATGTCGATCACGCCGGTGCCAACTTCGATGCGCTCGGTGGAGGCTGCAACTGCACCGAGCAGCGGCATCGGGGCGGAGGCTTGCGGGACGAAGTGGTGGACGCGGAAGGATGCGTTGTTGACGCCGATCTCGTCGGCAGCTTTGGCGATCTCGAGGTGGATTCTCGCTACCTTTTCTGCCGAGGGGCCGCGTTGGCCGCCGATGGCGTAGTGCCCGAAGCTCAAGAAACCGAATGCTTTCATGGGGTCCTCCAGATCAGTTAGGTGACATATCAACAAATATCATAGCCTGTGCCGAGCAGCGCAACCGAAAAACGGCCTCAACGTTGTATTGGAGGAGCTTAAAAGGTTTATTAAATCCCTTGGCGCGACCACAGCCCGGCGCTACGGTCGTGCGCATGATTTCAAAGACTGCGAAGACGTTGTCCGCTGCAACCGCCCTAGCTGCCATCGCTGGCGGCTTCATTGGTGCTGGCACCGCGCACGCACAGGTAGCGCAGCTCTCGTCGGCCAACCCGAACCTGGACCAGTTGGTGCAGAAGGGTTGGGACACCTACACCGGCGCGGTGCTGGGCAATAAGGGAGGCATGTTGCTGAAGGATCTGCCGAAGGACGCCAAGCCACTGGCAGCAAAGGATGCAAAGGAAGCTCTCGCACAGCCGCTGCAGGCGAAGGAAGATGCCGCGATCACCCTGACGTTCACTCCGGAGGGCCGGCTCAATTACGACGACGGCTGCAACGTCGGCAACGCGACCTACAAGGTCAACGCCCGCGGTGGGGTGAAGGTGGGCACGTTCGCTGAGACCCAGCGTCTTTGCGACCCAACCCGCATGAACAAGTCCGATGAACTGAAGTCGATCCTGCGAGCGGGTCCCGCTGTGTACAAACTTAACGACGACACCATCGCTCTTGGCGCCCAAGGCAAGATGATTGAGTTTCTTGGAGTTGCATAGGCATCCCATGAAACCCCTTGAACCCGCGAATCCGGCCGCTACCGTGTGGGGCATGGGTATCAAGACTCAGAAAACATTGTCCATTGCAACCGCGCTCGCGGCCCTGGCCGGCGGCACCCTTGGTGTCGGCACGGCTGGCGCGCAGGAGCGCTCGAGCAGCATTGACCAGTTTGTCCAGATGAGTTCCTCCCTGTTTTCTAACCCGGCGGGGCAGCAGCCCGCTGGCGCTGGTCTGATGGTTCCGCTTGTGGAGGGCGCGACGCAGTTGCCTAACGACCAGGTCCAGCCCGCGCTGGACACCACCTTGCGCGCCAAGAACAACGACAAGGTCACCGTTGATTTCCGTCCGGACGGCACGCTGACCTACAACGACGGCTGCAACACGGGTAACTCCACCTACCAGGTGGATACGACCGGCAGGTTGCGCGTCGGTGACCTCAACGAGACCCGCATGGCGTGCCCTCCGGGTGCGGAGGTTGCCGCGAACGATCTAAAGACGATCCTGCGCGCCGGCCCGGCGGTGTTCCAGGTCGATCCGTCCACGCTTGCGCTGGCGGCGCAGGGGCAATCGATTGAGTTTGTGAAGTTGCCGGTGCGCGTCGTCGATTAGCAATCGCGACAGACTGCAAAGCTCCAGGTCATCCTGGGGCTTTTTGCTTTGCGACGACCCCACCTCGGCCATTTACCACACAGTTTTGTAGTGTAAATGGGTGGAAACCGGGGGTGCCGGTTGACTTTAAGTATGGGTACCCTAAACTGGCGCAGGTAACCCTTACCTAAGTCTGGAAGGACGACAATGATCCGTTTCCCGCGCACCGCGCTGATCGCCCTCGCAGCCGCAGGCTCGCTGACTCTCGGCGCATGCTCCAACGCAGAGCAGGCCGCTGAGACCACCACCTCCGCAGCAGCCACCTCCGAGGCTGCCTCCTCCTCCGCCACCACCGACGGCGACACCGTCAAGGTGACCGACAACTACGGCGAGAAGGAAGTGCCGGCCAACCCGCAGCGCGTCGTCGCTCTGGACAACCGCACCTTCGAGCTCCTGGACTCCTGGGGTGTTAAGCCGGTCGCAGCGCCGCGCGACCTCGTCCCGAACACGATTCCGGGAATTGCGGACAACGAGGACATCGTCAACATCGGCAACCACAAGGAGCCGAACCTCGAGGCCATCGTGGCAGCTGACCCGGACGTGATTGTCTCCGGTCAGCGCTTCCGTAAGTACGACGAGGAAATTGAGAAGCTGGTCCCGAACGCCGTGCTCGTTGAGTTCGAGCCGCGTGACGACGAGCCGTTTGACCGCGAGCTCATCCGCCAGACCTTGGCACTTGGCGACATCTTTGGCAAGCAGGCCGAGGCTGAGCAGACCGTCAAGGAGTTCACCGAGGCTGTCCAGCGCACCCGCGACGCGTACAACCCGGATCAGACCGTCATGGGTGTGAACGTTTCTGGTGGCGAGATCGGCTACGTCGCACCGGGCATCGGTCGCGTGTGGGGCCCACTGTTTGACCTCATCGGCTTCACCCCGGCGCTTGAGGTGGCCAACGCCTCTAACGACCACAAGGGTGATGACATCTCCGTCGAGGCAATCGCTGACGCGAACCCGTTCTGGATCTTCGCTCTCGACCGCGATGCAGCGATCAAGTCCGCCAAGGATTCCCCGGAGGCGCTGTCTGTGATCAACGACTCCGCTGCGCTGCAGAACGTCACCGCGGTGAAGGAAAACCACGTCTACGTGGCACCGAAGGACACCTACACCAACGAGTCCATCCTCACCTACACCGAGATCCTCAACGATCTGGCAGACAAGTTCGAGGCTGCAAAGTAACCCCTGAATGACACATTCAACTGCGACTACCACCCGCCCCAAGCTTCTCGATTGGAAGCTTGGGGTGGGTGTTGTCGTTGTCGTTTTACTTTTGCTGACCTCACTCGCGGTGGGGCAGTACGACATTTTGAATAGCGACGACGGCTGGGCCATGTTCCGTACGACCCGCGTCCCGCGCACCATCGCGTTGGTGCTCGCCGGCGCGGCGATGGCGATGAGTGGGTTGATCATGCAGATGCTCACCCAGAACCGCTTCGTCGAGCCGACCACCACAGGCACCACCGAATGGGCCGGCCTTGGCCTGCTCGCGTCGTTCGTGTTCTTTCCCAACGGCACGATCATGACGCGCATGCTGCTCGCCGTCGGCTTCGCATTCGTGGGCACGATGGTGTTTTTCGCCTTCCTGCGCAAGGTCACGCTGCGCTCCAGCCTGATCGTGCCGATCGTCGGCATCATGCTCGGCGCCGTGGTCAGCGCAGTCTCCACCTACTGGGCGCTGCAGACCGACCTGCTGCAATCGCTCGGTGTGTGGTTTGCGGGCTCGTTCACCAGCGTGATCGCCGGCCAGTACGAGGTGCTGTGGATCGTGCTGTTTGTGGTCATCGCTGTGTTCTTCTACGCCGACCGGCTCACCGTGGCCGGCCTCGGCCAGGACGTGGCCACCAACGTTGGCCTGAACTACAACCGGATCGTGCTCGTCGGCACCAGCTTGGTCGCGGTGGCCGCCGGCGTGGTTACGGTTGTCGTGGGCAATCTGCCATTCTTGGGCCTGATTGTGCCGAACATTGTGAGCATGTTGCGTGGCGACGACCTCCGCTCCAACCTTCCATGGGTCTGCCTCACCGGCATTGGAGTGGTGACCATTTGCGATCTTCTGGGCCGCACCATCATCGCGCCGTTTGAAATGCCCGTGTCCGTCATCCTCGGCGTCATCGGCGCTGCGGTGTTTATCACCATGATTGTGAGGCGGAGCCGGAATGCGTGAGATCGGGGCGTTCCAGTCGTCGACAAGCAAAAAGCGCTACTGGATTATTATCGGCGCGCTTGCGGTGGCCGCACTGTTATTTACCGCGGGGCTGCTCGCGTACGGCAACCCGATGGAGTTCGGATCCACCGGTTATTGGCTGATCGCGCAACGTCGCATGAACGCGGTGATCGCGATGGCAATCGTGGCTGTATGCCAATCGACAGCGACCGTGGCGTTTCAAACGGTGACAAACAACCGAATTCTCACCCCGTCGATCATGGGGTTCGAATCGCTCTACGTCGCCATTCACACCTCAACTGTGTATTTCTTCGGTGCAGCAGGGCTGATTAACGCCCACACCTTGCAGATGTTTGTCATCCAGCTTGTGCTCATGATCGGGCTCAGCCTGGTGCTATACACCTGGCTGCTCGCCGGCAACAATCCCGACATGCACGCCATGCTGCTGGTCGGCATTGTGCTCGGCGGGGGACTGGGCGCAGTATCCACGTTCATGCAACGCATGCTCACACCCAGCGAGTTCGATGTGCTCACCGCGCGGCTGTTTGGATCCGTGAATAACGCCGACCCGGAGTACTACCCGCTGGCAATTCCGCTGGTTGTCATGGCGGCGGGCATGCTGATCTTCAACTCGCGCGCGCTCAACGTGTTGTCGCTGGGGCGCGACGTATCCATGAACCTAGGCGTGGACCACAAAAAGCACGCGATTTACACGCTCGTGCTGGTGGCCATCCTCATAGCGGTATCGACCGCGCTGGTCGGCCCGATGACCTTCCTCGGCTTCCTCGTGGCCACACTCGCGTACCAAGCCGCGGATACCTACGACCACCGCTACGTCTTCCCCATGGCGATACTGCTCGGATACTGCATCCTGTCGGGTGCGTACTTTGTGATGAACCACATCTTCTACGCACAAGGCGTGGTCTCCATCATCATCGAACTGGTCGGTGGCCTGACCTTCCTAATCGTGATTGTGAGAAAGGGACGCCTGTGATTCAACTCAAAGAAGTCCGCAAGGCCTACAGCAGCAGCGTCGACATCGGACCGGTCACCCTGGACATCCCCGAAGGTGGCATCACCGCCCTCGTGGGTCCGAACGGTGCAGGTAAGTCGACCCTACTGACGATGATCGGCAGGCTCCTCGACCTCGATTCCGGTCACATCGAAGTTGCAGGCATGGACGTCACCTCGGCGCGCTCGAAGGACCTGGCCAAAGTCGTGTCCATCCTGCGCCAGGAAAACCACTTTGTGACCCGCCTGACCGTGCGCCAACTCGTCGGTTTCGGCCGCTTCCCATACTCAGGCGGGCGCCTGACCCCCGAAGATGAGGAGATCGTCTCGCGCTACATCGACTTCCTCGGCCTGCGCGAGCTGGAGAATCGCTTCCTCGATCAGCTCTCCGGTGGTCAGCGTCAGCGCGCCTACGTTGCGATGGTGCTTAGCCAGGAAACGAACTATGTGCTTCTCGACGAGCCCCTGAACAACCTCGACATCTCCCACTCCGTGGAAATGATGAAGCACCTGCACTCCGCATCCCGCGAGTTTGGCCGAACCATCGTGATCGTTCTGCACGACATCAACTTCGCCGCACGCTACGCGGATTACATCTGCGCAGTAAAGGACGGGGAAGTTGCCGCCTTTGGTGCGGTTGACGAGATCATGCGCGACAGTCTGCTGAGCTCCATCTTCAATACTCCGGTGGAGGTTATTGAAGGTCCGCATGGACCTATTGCGTGTTATCACTAAAACCTACGCTGTACTGCGGATTTGTGTTGTTTGTGAGTTCGTGGTTATATCTTCATCCGTTGCTTCGAGCGGCCTTGAGGGGCTGGCGAGAGGGAACAAGTTAATTTCATGAGGTTACGCTGGCGAGAGGGAACAAGTTAATTTCATGAGGTTACGTGTGCAAGGTAAACGCTGGTTGAACTTGGGTTTGACTTTGGTTTACGTTGTGTTGTAGTCTCTGGTTCCGCCGCTTAGACGGCCGTGACTTTGAAAGTTGTGGTTGTTGGGTGTGCTGGTGTTGTTTGAGAACTCGATAGTGTGCCAATGCATTTTTTGTTGTTGTGTGCTTGGTGTTGTGTGCCATGGTGTGCATGCCTTGTTTGGTGTGTGCCGGTGGTGGTTGGGTGAACCATTGATTGCCTGATCATCTGTGTGGTGTGCTTCACTTTTGTGAGTGCATGATGCATGTTGCCAACCCTTGTTTTTGCCCCGTCAGGGTGGGGGTTGGTTGGAAGTTTTTTGGCTTCCAGTAATTTTTGGATTTTTTATTTTTGTGCCAGTCCAGCATTGCAGTGCTTTTTGGTGTTGTGGTGTTGGTTGGTTTGTTTTTGGTTAGGTATTGGGCTTTTCACGGCCTGTTTCTGCTGAAACATTTTTTGTGGAGAGTTTGATCCTGGCTCAGGA
>QWCJ01000136.1_pt1 | contig 30249 bp, 25 predicted proteins | sample 1972501 | NCBI WGS metagenome assembly QWCJ01 (sample SAMN09866711, study PRJNA288562) | Human vaginal metagenome isolate term2_vaginal, whole genome shotgun... | isolation source: vagina | host: Homo sapiens | place: USA: California
ACTAAAGCTTCCAAAGGCTCTAACTACTACCTCATCCACTATCTATTTCCCTTGCTGTGGAGCCCGTAAGGGAGGGGTGTCCCATGCCCGATGGATAGGTGCTCGATCTAATACCGATATTAGTGAATTCTTTTATCGGTATTAGGCGTCACTAATATCGGTATTAGAAATCTCTAATATCGGTATTAGAGATTTCTCTGAGGAGCGGGCTGATCGGGCAGGGGATGGCGCACTCCGTGGGAAGGCTTGATGGTGCGACACCCTTGAGGGTGCTTCGTTTCTTATTCTTCAGGATGAGTTGCGTGGCTTCTGTAAGGCTCAAATGCGTCACCCCTCAATAGTGTGACGTCTACTCGCTATACTTTAGAAATATCTACTTAAGCTAATAATCTAGCATATTTAGCTCGTATGGGTAGGAGAGTAGAGCCAAAGGCCACTCAGGCCTTCTTGAAGTCCAGCGTGTAAATAGTAGTATTCCAGCGGAGCGATGGGATAAGTGCACCGATACGAGCGATGAAGGTATAGGGCTTCATCATATCCAGCACAGACCGACGATGCAACACACGCAGGTGAGGATGCAAGCCCTCCACTTCTGCAATACTATCATATCCCGACCTAAAGCAAGCTTCCGAATGACGTATAGTATCGTGCTGCTTCTGATGCTTCACCACTGTGCTATTGAGCATATCACAGACGATAAGGAGTCGATCTCCAAAAGCCCCATAAAGCCTATCCATCAGCTCCCGAATCTCCCTATCTGTGAAATACATCAAGACCCCCTCTATCACCAATATCACCTGCGTCTCAGGCGTCGTGAGGCTTTGGAGCTCTGTAATAAAGTTGGGCGAAGTAAGATCCCCCGCCAAGCTCTGCACGCCATCGAGCGGTGGCATCACCTCATTCCTCAAGGAGATTACAGGCTCTAGATCAAGATCGATTCGCCGATAGCTCGAAAGGGTCTGAATGGTCCTATGCCACCTAGTATCTAAGCCACACCCTGCATTCACCAAGAGGAGTGTATCGGGCACCGGTGCCTTCGCTAGCGTCACCACCTCCTGATCACAATACTTGGCCCGAACGAGGCAACCGTAATAGCTCATCTTATTCCATCCCCCATACTTCTCCCAATTGAAGTCCATTTGTTGGGCAATATCAAGGGCTACACGATCCCCAAGTATCGGCTTGGGCGATTCTGCATCCTTCCAGCGCATCAGCAATGGAATAAAAAGAGTCTCTTCCACTGCTCCTACATTGATTTGTTTCTTCTCTAGCATCACTCTAAGTACTCTATAAGTTATTACCCCACAAAAGTCCACAATTATTGCCTTTGCTCCAATACCTATCGCAAGGTATTTTGCACTCCACCCGCTTCAGGGCTCTGCCTCCTGTCTTACCCAGCAAAACGTTTAGGACACTATTGGTCACCCCTGCTTTTTGGGAAGGCAGGCAATAATGGTTAACTTTGCTTTCGTACAGACTATTGGTGTCCTCCCGCCGGGCTCTCCGGACAGAGGAGGATGAAAAGGGAATCAGGTGCAAGACCTGGGCAGACCCGCTGCCGTAAGCTCCATAGAGAACTCCCCCTCACACTCTACTCTCCACTGTTGCCCTACAGGCAATGGGAAGGATGCGAAGGGAGGGAGCAAGCCGGAAGACCTGCCATAGTCTCCAGAGTAAAGTGCTTCCGGGGAAAGGAGTCGTGCTTGAGTCGCAATCAACCGACCCACTGTCGGATCTACGCCATCGCTGCGCCTGCCATTCATCCTACCCTCTCTCCCGGTGATCACGACAGTTGTAGAGAGATATGAGGATACGAGTAGAGGCAATGGGATTGCTGGCAGCACTGCTCTCCGTGGTGTGCGCCTGCGACAAGATCCCGGAGCTCCCCTCCTTTGAGGGGGAGGATGGCAATAAGGCGGTGATGATCGTGGTGAATGAGGGACTCTTCACCACCAATACCGCCGCCCTCTCGGTGATCTATGCCGATGGGACCGTCCACTACGATGTCTTCAGAGCGGTCAATCGGCGCCCTCTTGGTGATGTGGCTCAGTCGATGACCGAGATCAATGGGCATTACTTCGTTGCTATCAACAACTCCCGCCGGATCGAGATCCTTGACCCCAAGAGCTTCCGGAGCGTCGGATCAATCCGCTACAGCCGTGCAGGCTCCCCTCGCTACATCACTCCCCTGACCGATAGTACCGCTGTTGTCTCCGATCTGCACAATCAGCTCGTCACCATCCGCACTCGCCCGCCCTACCGAGAGCTGGAGTACATCGAGCTACCATTCTCCTCCTCCGGCATCGAGCAGATGATCACGGTGGGAGGCAAGGTCTTCTGCACCTACATAGACCGGGGGATCGCAGTCTTTGATGCAGCCAAGTTTCGTCTCAGCACCATGCGACTGATTGACGAAGTCTCAGTCAGCTGGTCGCAGTCGACAGCGAAGCCGGTGGTGGATCACCGGGGGAGGATCTGGATCCTCTCCACGAAGCGAGTGGACGGCATCGATCTGCCGCGACTCAGCTGCATCGACCCGGTGACCGAGGAGGTGGTGGACGAGCGGCTGATCCAGATCAAGAAGAGGGGCGACCTAAAGAAAGGCGACCTCATGGGGATGCCAGGCTACAATCGGATCGACATAGACCCCTCCGGCCGGCGGATCTACCTCAGCCTGACAGAGGCACCGGAGGACAACCCGGGCGCAAAGACTCGCCCGCTCCAGGTGATCTATACTATGGACGTGGACTCTAAGGAGCTGTCGCGCTACCTACCGCTTCCTGAGGTGAAGCTGATGTACGGCATGAGTGTCTCTCCCGAGGGGAAGGTGTGCATCTGCGACTGCCTCGACTTCACTGCCCAGAGAGGTTATGTACGTGTTTACTCTCCTGACCGCGGAGAGGAGAAGAGCTATAAGGTGGCTGTCTACCCCAACTTTGTCTTTTTCCCCAAGTCATAATGAAGCGCCTACTACTCTTACTCACCCTACTTACGCTCCCTTTCCCTGCGCTACTCGCCCAGGATAAGGTGGAGCAGGAGGGGACTCTCGCTGAACTCTTCGTCTACCAAAAAGCGATCACGAAGGAGAAGGAGATCAATGCCGGGGCCAAGGTGGAGCAGATTGCCCCGGCTACCATCGAGCTCTTTCGCTCACGCTCCCTCGCCGAGCTCCTGGCTGACAATACCGCGGTACACATCAAGAGCCTCGGTATGGGCGCTCTCGCCACCGCCTCCTTCCGCGGTGCAGGTGCGTCACAGACTCGGGTGATGTGGAATGGGATCGACCTCACACCGGCGATGTCGGGGATCTTTGACTTCTCTCAGATGCCCACCTTCTTTGCCGACCGCGTCTCGCTCGTCTACGGCAGTAGCGATGCCACCACGGGCAGCGGTGCCATCGGTGGCAGCGTACGGCTCAGCACCACCCCTATGTGGGACGGGAAGCGAGCACTCACCCTCTCGGGCGAGTACGGCTCCTATCGGACCTACAGCGCCATGGCGTCGGCAAGATATGGGACCCGTCGCATATCCGGCAAGACGAGGGCCTTCCTCCGTCACTCGGATAATAACTACAGCTATCTCAATAAGGTATCCTCCGCCGATGCTTACCTCGAGCAGCGGAGCGACGCACGCTTCACCCTCGGCTCGGCTATGCAGGAGGGACACTTCCGTCTCGGGGAGAGCTCCTTCCTCTCCTCCGCACTCTGGTACCAGCAGGGGATGCGGATGCTGCCGCAGCCCCTTGGCGTGGAGACGACCGTGCATGAGCGACAGGGGGAGACCAATCTCCGCGCCTACCTCGGACTGGATCACAGGGCAGGGAAAGGTCAAGCGGAAGTCAAGGCAGCATATATCTACTATAGGATGCGGTATGACCGATGGTTTGACAATGACTACTTCGACCCCCAAGGCAATACCAATCTCTCCCACACCATCCACCTGAGCGGACAGTACCGCTACCACTTCAGCGACCGCCTACACGCCTCCACCACCCTCACCTACCGGCACGATATCGCCCGCGCTGAGAGCTACCGCGAGGATGTGGTGCAGGTGCCTGATGAGAGTGGCTATGAGCGTCCGGAGCTGCCGGCACCGGAGCTGATCCACCGCTCCACACTCTCCTGGGCGAGCGCCGTGAGGTGGCAGTGGGCCGACCACTGGCTCGCCGACGGACGACTGATGATGGAGCTGGTGGACCGACGTAAGCCGGTGGTCACCTACTCCCTCGGCATGACCGGGACGCTTCTCCCGGAGCGCCTTCACCTCCGCGGCAGTGTCGCCTACAACTATCGCTTCCCGACCCTCAACGAGCTCTACTGGCGACCCGGTGGCAACCCCAAGGTCCGCCCCGAGCACGGCCTCACGACCGACCTGACTCTCTCCTACAGACAGGCTCTCGGCAGCCACTGGCGCATAGAGAGCGAACTCTCCCCCTACCTCCTCCTGATTGATGACTGGATCCTCTGGCTGCCGATAGACCCCGAGTCGGGAGCATTCACCAAGGGAGGCTCACAAAATCAGTGGCTCTGGTCGCCCCAGAATAAGCGCAACGTCCTCTCCTCCGGACTGGAAGCGATGGCGAAGCTCTCCTATCATCACGGCAACTGGGGTGGTAGCGCAGCCTTTAATTACTCCTACACCGACTCCCACTCCCGCAAGAGCGATGTCAGGGATGATGGTGCCTACCTCAAGCAGATCCCCTACGTCCCTCGACAGAAGTGGCACCTGACACTCTCTCTCGACTACGACAAGGCTTTCCTCTCCCTCACCACCTCCTACGTGGGGGTGCGGTATGTGACGACGGACCAGAGCTACTTCACCTACCCCTACAACGTCACGCAGCTCGCTCTCGGCTACACCTGGACACTGCGGGGGGGCATCACCCTCTCGCCTCAGCTGAGAGTGGATAATCTCTTCAATACCTACTACGAGTCGACGCAGTACTACCCGATGCCGCGTCGCAACTTTCTCGCATCTATCCTTATCACGCTATGAGTAAGTTTTCCACCACTTCGCTCCTCCTGCTACTCCTTCTTCTCTTCCCGGCATGCGGTGACGAAGGGACCTCTCCCTCCCCCACCCCAGCAGGCAAAGACCTCACGATCTCTGTCTCGATGCCTGAGGGCATCATCCCGATAGAGGGGCTGAGAGTAGGTATGACCTACTACCTGGACGAGTCACAGAGTGTGGAGGTCAAGCTCTCTCAAGGAGAGAAAAGTGTCACGATCTCGCATCTCTCCCCGACAGAGGTAAAGGGCTCCTCGAGAGAGGCCACTATCCGCATCCCTCAGGGCAAACTATCAACGATAGACCGGACAAAAGAGTATCGGCTCACACTCCGCCTCACCGGGACGTCATCGGAGGAGCGTCCACGGATTATGGAGCTCAACCCGAAGCAGCAGCGCTCGATCCTACACATCATGGATCTGATGCCCGTAGAGATGGTGGGAGAGGGAAGCTTCACTGGCGATAACGTCTCCCTGCGACTGACCCAGAGCAAGGAGCAGAGCATTGTCCTCCTCCGTCTGGTCAATGTCACTAAGGAGAAGAAAGCCACAGAGAGGATCACCCTGGCGACAGCAACGGAGAGGCTCACCGCCACACCCGCTACCAAGAGCCTGCCACCTAAGGCTCAGATCAAGCTCCTCGCCCTGCTGACCCACCCCTCAGAGGCGACGCTGACTATTGGCAATGTCTCCGACAAGATTGACGCCTCTCGCCTCTCACACCGTGGATCCGTCACCGCAGCCTTCATCGAGGATCGCTTCTCCTGCACTGTCCCGGAGGCCCAGGTCCCCGAGGAAGCCAATACGACCAATGGTGGAGATCCGCTCTTCAGCGCTGAGGACATCACCTACTGGGTCGGGGAGGGACCAAAGCAAGCCGCACTCGTCATTGACTGGCACGACGACCGACTTCCTCACGCCCTCGTCTGGGGCTACCGATGGGAGGGTGAGGTGACCGCAGAGCAGATGCTCCGCGACGTGGTGACGGCTGATCAGCGATTAGTACTGCTCACCTCCCCCTTCTACAGCTACGGCATCGCTTGCACGGGGATCGGCTATCTCCTGCAGAAGCCGGAGAAGAAGGTCGAAGTCCTCATCGATGGCGTACCGGTCGATGAGGTCTCACCGCATATCTTTCACGCCAAGTCAGAGAAAGCTAATGTGGATGCAGCTCAGCTCACCATCACCTCTGCCCTCTGGCGGTCAGGCTGGATGACAGCCGGCTACTGGGTCTACTACCTGAAGGACAAGCGCCTCGCCCCATGGAGCTACAGCAACATAGGCATTTCCGGCACTACGGTCACCGATAAGAGTTGGCATGGGCTATCCTTCCAGATAGGTAAGGAGAGTCAGAGTGGCAACCCCCTTCAGGATCACTTCGCACCGGCAAGCGATAAAGCATTTCAGTAAACACTCCTATTTATAACAACTTTCACTTATGAACAGACTAAAGACACTGAGGGCCCTCATGGTGGGCCTGATGGCGGTGGGCGCTCTCACGAGCTGCGCCACCGACGATGACATCACCGACCTCCAGCAGGAGATCAATAAACTCAAGCAGCAGATCGGTGAGGGGGGAAGCGCCACCCCGATGATCAAGCTCACCGGCGGCGAAGCGGGTCAGACCGAGCTGTCCCTCTTCCCCGGAGAGACGCTTGCCGTAAAGGTTGAGACCGAGAAGGGCATCACCGACCTCGCCGCCTCCACCACCGACACTGACTGGCGCGTCCTCTGCGATGAGGAGAAGGGTGAGCTCCTGATCACCGCACCCCTCGCAGTCCGCGACACGCCTGCCAAGGTATTCGTCTCCGGAGCCAACGCTAAGGGCGTCATGTATCGCGCCGGCATCGTCTGCCGTATGCGCAGCTATGCCGACCCCAGGGCGGTCCTGATCCTCAATGAGGGACAGGTCGGAACCGGTGAGATGGGCTCCATGATCTACGTCAACCCCAAGGGCGATGCCGTCGCATATCCCTTCCACGCCATCAATGGCACCGATCTCGGAGTCGCCTCACAGGACATGAGCCGCTGCGGTGACAAGATCTACGTGATCGCTCAGGGTGAGTATGGTAAGAATAGTGGTTCCCTCTTCGAGATCGACGCCAATACCCTCCGTCTCGTCCGCACCTACAAGGATGAGATCAAGGATGCCAATACCCCCACCCACCTCCTTGCCTACGACGCAGAGCACATCTACATCCGTGACAATCACGGCATCGGCTGCTACGACAGCAAGATGGACCTCTACGTACCGGTAGCCGACAGCAAGGGGGCACTCAAGCACCCCTTCCTCCAGGTCGGTGGTAAGGTATTCTTCACCACCAACGATGCCCTCTGTGCCATCGAGGTGGGAGAGAAGACCTTTGACAAGGTAGCCAAGCGGATCACCTTCCGCGGCGAGGTATCCGGCATGGCCAAGGCGGATGACAAGCACCTCTACGTCTCCTACAACATCGAGGGTGAGGGCGTGATCGCCCTCGTCAATGTGGAGAGCTACGAGGTCGAGAAGAGCCACACCTTCGCACGTGCAGAGGGCGGAAGTGCTCTCAAGAAAGTCTGGGCCTCCACCTCCACCATCACCGCCAAGGGCGACACGATCTACTTCGGTGAGGGCAAGAACTCGATCTACCGCCACCTCTTCTCCACCGGGGCGACGAAGGAGATGTGGAGCTACAAGACCGTCAACCCCGAGCACATGGAGTCCTACCAGACCCCTACCGTCCACCCCGTCACCGGACTGGTCTACTATGCGACCCTCAAGGGCTGGGGATCAGCCTACACGACCAATACCGTCTACGTCCTTGACCTCAAGGGCGATGAGGCGAAGCTCGTAAGTCGTATCGACAACCTCGTACGCTTCCCCGCGGGCTACTTCTTCCCCTACGCAGAGGATAAGAAGTAATACCCGTTCCTCGTATAGACAAGAGGGGGCTGTGCCGACACGTGCGACACAGCCCCTCTTTTTTTTGCATCTCAAAGTGCGGGGTATAAAAAAATGAAGCCCCCGGTTATCACAACCGAAGGCATCCATAGTGATGTTTAACAAAAAAAATACGCAAAAAGTGACCCGGATAGGATTCAAACCTATAACCTTCTGATCCGTAGTCAGATGCTCTATTCAGTTGAGCTACCGGGCCGAAGTATGATTGCTCACACCCCGAGACAGTCTGGCGACTGTCAGGAAGTGACTCGGATAGGATTCAAACCTATAACCTTCTGATCCGTAGTCAGATGCTCTATTCAGTTGAGCTACCGAGCCAGGCGCAGGTCTATTGACCTCGCTTATGACTGCAAAGGTACAATATTTACGGAAGTAATCCAAGGGGCGTGCCTTGTGACCTGTTCGCTCCAGAGAGGTGGTGGAAATCCTCTAAATTGAGTACCTTAGGGGGCTGATCGGGCTGTAGCTTGACCAACCAGCAATAATCTATCTAAAGTATATTTGAGCCATGGACTTGAATCCCACAGACATGAACACCGCTCCCCAGGAGGTGGAGGAGCAGAAGACCATCACCGACGCTGCCACCGAGCAGACCGGAGAGACCGAGACCGCAGAGACTGAGGTCACCGCTGAGGAGACCACGACAGAGGAGTCGGTCACTCCGGAGGAAAAAGCAACGGAGGAGAAGGACGTCACCCCCGAGGAGCCGCATGAGACTCCCACCGCTGAGGACGGCGAAGAGGAGGACGAAGAGGAGGAGGAAGAGTCCGAGGAGGGCGACGAGCAGGCGAAGAAGCCACACACCGACCTTTCCAAGCTCAGCGGTGACGAGCTCTACGAGGCGATCAATACCATGGTCGAGGAGGGCACCATCCCGAGTCAGCGCGATATGCGCCGTCTCGAGCGCCAGATGATGCCCAAGGGCAGCGTCACCACCAAGCCCGCAGGCGAGGAGAGTGCCGAGACGGAGACCACCGAGGCAGCCCCCGAGGACGAGTCGGTAGTTCGCTTCATCAATCTCAAGACCCGCGTCCAGAAGCTCCGCAGCGAGCAGCGCGAGCAGGAGCGGACAGAGCGCGAGGCCAACTTAGCCGCCAAGCGCCAGCTGGTGGAGCGCCTGAGGGACCTGCTCAGCCCGACGAATACGATGAATCCGATCACCCTCCGCAACGAGTTTTTCAATATCCGCCACTCCTGGAGCGAGGTGGGTCGCGTGCCCGACAATGATCGCAACGCCCTGATGGACGAGTACTCCGGTCTCCTGGACCGCTTCTACGAGGAGAAGGAGGTCGGTGAGGGGGAGCGCATCCAGGACTATGCCGACAACCGCGCCACCAAGGAGGCGATCATCGCCAAGGCGAAGGCGCTCGCTGACGACAAAGACGCCGTCAAGGCCTTCCGCAAGATGAAGGGTCTCCTCGACGAGTGGAAGGAGGTAGGTCCCGTGGCACCGGAGTTTAAGGACAGCCTCTGGAAGGACTTCAAGGACGCCCAGCAGGTGATCTACAAGCGTCACGACGACCACTTCAAGGCCATCCACGAGGACGAGAAGGCCAATTATGAGAAAAAGAAGGTGCTGGTCGACAATCTCGAGAAGATGCTCGTCACCCTGCCCGACAGCCGTCAGGGGTGGCGCCGCTACGAGAATGAGCTGCGCAAGATCCACACCCAGTGGATGTCCATCGGCCGGGTGCCTAAGGATCTCTTCATCGATCTCCGCAGCCGGTACGATATGGTGAGGGACGAGTTCTTCATGCGGCGCAAGGCCTTCCTCAAGGACCTCTCCGCCGAGATCTCGCCCAAGCTTCAGCGCCTCCGCGAGCTGGTCGATGAGGCTGAGGCTCTGCAGGACAGCGAGGAGTGGAGTGCCACTACTGATAAGCTCAAGGCGATGCAGAGAGAGTGGACGGAGAACTCCCGCTTCGGCACCCAGGTGGCTGAGGCACAGCGCCTCTGGAAGCGCTTCCGGTCAGCGTGCGACAAGTTCTTTGAGCGCAAGTCAGAGCTACATAAGCAGCGCAATGCTGATCGTAAGGAAAACCTTCAGGCTAAGTATGATGTCGTAGACCGCCTCGAGGCACTCCTCGACCGCCGCAACGACCCCTCCACAGCCGATGAGGTGAAAGCGCTCGAGCAGGAGTGGCGCTCCATCGGTCCGGTCCCCAATGACGAGAAGGACGATGTCCTCAATCGCTACTTCGGTGCTATGCGCATCCTCACCGGCCAGGGCGGACGCCGTGGCAACCGCCGCGAGGGAGGCAATAGGGATCGCCGAGGAGGGGGCGGAAACTCCCGTCGCGGTGACCGTCGTGACGACCGCCAGAGGGAGCCAAAGTTCTCCAAGGTCAATCTCGACAAAGACCTCTCTAAGCTCTCCAAGGACGACCTCAAGGACGAGCAGAAGAATGTGAAGTACGGCATCTCCAAGCTGGAGGACGAGCTGCTGCAGCTGGAGACCAACTTCAGCTTCTTCTCCGGAGACCCCAGCAACCCCATGGTCAAGCATGTCCAGCAACAAATTGACGAGGTCAAGGCCAAGATCTCTCAGTACCAGGACCGTGTAGGCGAGATCAAGGAGGAGGCCAAGAAGCCCGAGGACGAGCAGTCCGGTGACAGCAAGCCTGAGACCCCCGCCGAGGAGGCTGAGACCAAGCCCGAGGTAACAGCTGAGACCAAGCCTGAGGAGTAAATCACTTAGACAAGACCTTTGCAAAGGTCTCTTAGACCCTAATCAAGGAGGGCTGCACCCATAGCAGGTGCAGCCCTCCTTTTTTTTGCTCTTCTTCGTCCCTAAGCAGTGCTTATCTCCCAGTGGTGACGCATTTGAGTTCGCAGCAAAGAAGTGACAATCCCTATCTCTGTGCTTTTCCGTTGACTGATCCATCTCCTGATGCTCCCGCCTGCCGATCCCGCAGGGGCGAAGCCCCGGAGGGATCATCGTTTTTTAGCCCGCGTGTCGAGGCACGAAGTGCCGAAGACCGCGGGAAAGGATGCCTTTTATTAACCTACGACCCCGCCAGGGTGTCGCACTTACCGGTCAGGCAACCGGTGCGACACCCTACCGGGGTCGGGATCGTTATGGATGCCTGGTCCACGGGTCTTCGGGGCTACGCCCCTCGACCTCGTGGCTATGAAGCGGACACCCGCAAGGGGTGCTTCGCTCTACACGCTTCATTAATGGATGGAGTGGCTTCTCTGCCGCTCAAGTGCATCACCTCTGCTGCGAGGACCTTCTGGCCCTCCTGGTTAATCAAAACCTAATCTTAATCCTTGTTTTAATGGAATATGGTCTGCGAGCCATTGAGGAGCTTACTAGGTGGAAGAAGCATTGTGAGTCTTAATCCTTGTTTTAATGGAATATGGTCTGCGAGTCTTGCACTTCTATCACTCGCATTGACAGCGATCGGTCTTAATCCTTGTTTTAATGGAATATGGTCTGCGAGTCCTACCTTACGCGCCCGCGCGCGACTTAGAACAATCGTCTTAATCCTTGTTTTAATGGAATATGGTCTGCGAGGGCCTATTCTTATGGCACTGTCATTGCACAGTACGTGTCTTAATCCTTGTTTTAATGGAATATGGTCTGCGAGCTTAGCCTCAATGAATCCTGAGAAGTAATCCACAAGGTTGTCTTAATCCTTGTTTTAATGGAATATGGTCTGCGAGGGAAAGAATATGGTATGGTTAGTATGCCCATGAAGGAGGTCTTAATCCTTGTTTTAATGGAATATGGTCTGCGAGGACCCCGATCGCTTTTGAGCGTGGAGCCGGGGTAATGATGTCTTAATCCTTGTTTTAATGGAATATGGTCTGCGAGGGTCAAATCTGATAAGATCTGTATATGAGCCCTTTACAACCAAAAAGACCGCAGAACCCTAAAATTTTGAGGGAAAACATATACCTCTGAGTGCAAATATACAAAGGTTTTTTGAATTGATTGTACAACGTGTCATCTCTACCTTACAATTTTGGGATTTTTGGCCATTTTCCCCCTCGGGGATGACCCATTTAATTGGCTTCTCTGCCACTTAAGTGCTTCGTCCTCAGCGATATGCTCCCGCCTGCCGATCCCGCAGGGGCGAAGCCCCGGAGGGATCATCGTTTTTTAGCCCGCGTGTCGAGGCACGAAGTGCCGAAGACCGCGGGGAAACGACGATGCTTTTAAGGTAAACGACCCCGCCAGGGTGTCGCACTTCCGGTTCGGCAACCAGTACGACACCTTAGCGGGGTCGGGATCGTTATTGATGCCTGGTCCACGGGTCTTCGGGGCTACGCCCCTCGACATCCCGGCTAAAAGCGGTCACCCCTGCTCTAAGCCCTTCCGCTGCTCTTACTTACCCGTTTCGGGGCGGAGGAGAGCGGTGATCCGGGCGTGGAGCCGGAGGTACTCGTCGGGCGTGAGACGACGGGAGGCGGTGATACCGCTGTAGCCACCATAGTTCATCACCCAATTATTGACATTACGTACCGGGCCAAATCGCTCTACAAAGCTCTGCCCCTCGACCGTGGCACCCGCCGTCTCCGCCTGCTCCCGAGCGGGGTGCTCGTAGGTCTCGAGGAGCGCTATCTCTCTCTCATACCTCAGGATCTCTGCGTGGCGATCGTCTGCCAGACGCTTCTGCACCTGGAGTGCCTCGGGCCAGAGGTCGAGGTCCCAGAGCCTCTCTCGCAGGTCTGCGAGCAGCATCCGCTCCATGAGAGACCCTCTCGGGAGGGTCGAGAGTATGATGGGAGTATGGAGCCGAAAGTAGTCGGCAGTAAGCTCCGCATTACGCAGCACCTCCGCCCACTCCCTCAGCGGACCCGGCTCTCGCATGGCGATCAGCCGGTCGATCGCCTCCGCCCTCCGGGATGGATAGGCAGCGAGTGCCCAGGCAGCAAGGCGCTTGGTCTCAGCGGGGTACCCTTTCCCCTCCAGCACCAGTGCAAGATGCCTCTGTGCAGCGACCGTATCGCCCCGGAGGTGAGCCAGCGAGTATGCCATCGCCACATCGGGGTTGGTCCCGATCAGCCGACTCAGGCGCACTGTGTCACCCACGAGGGCTGCCGCCATCATCGCCCTATGTGGGTCCTCGGAGTCCAGCGCCTGCTCAGGATGACCGGTCACGAGAGCCACCTGCTCCAGCAGGCGGGGATCACCGAGCTCAAGAGCGGTGGCGTAGAGCTTTTCGCCCTCGCCCAGAGGGAGAGTGGGGAGGGGGTAAAGTAGTAAAGGAGTGTCTGTCGTCAGAGGTCTCCGGCTCTCCTGAGAGAGATCTGCGAGCGTCTGCCGGAGGTAGGTCGAGGCATTGAGCCGCTCGACACGATGCAGCAGAGAGCAGGCGGGAAGTAGGAGGGTAAGGAGAAGTGCGGCAGCGTGTGCCGGGTGGAGCGGTAGCGAGGAGTGGTCCACAGGCTCAGCTACTGATTGAGCACTAAGCTAAGCCGCCGCGTCACCTCGTCAGCGACACCCTCGGGGAAGTGGATCCCTCGGCGATGAATGCTGGTCACCCAGCCCGCCACATCAGCATCCTCGAGGGTCTCGAGGACATCACGAAACTCCTGCGTCTCCATCTCGGTGTAGAGCCCGGCAGCTCGGCCGCGGAAGCGATCCAGCTCCTCATCCTCATAGTAGAGGATCATCGGTCGTCGCTTGCCCTGCAGCTTAGGGTCGATGGGGGTAGTGCAGCCGGTGGCGCAGGCGAGACATCCGCCCCCACAGTCAGCTGCCACCGCAGCATCAGGCGCCTGACCGCCATTGCGGCGGATCATACGGATCAGCTGCCGGATGAGAAACCCGACAGCGACAGCCAATATCAGGAGAGTGATGATCGTAGACATAACCGAGGTACTTTCTTTTACACAAAGGTACTACTTTAAGGGATTAGACAAAAGGCGATGCGTCAAAGCGTGCAGAGTAGAGACCTCCGTGCGGTGGCTCCTAAAGCTCCATGCCCTCTGTCCTAGCGCCACCCGCGCAAACCGCCCCCACCCTCTTATCCCGCTCCGAATTGCCTTTTGTCTAATACCGATATTAGCGTTTACTAATACCGATATTAGAGATCACTAATATCGGTATTAGAGAAATCGCTGCTGAGGGGGGGTAAAAAAAGGGGCTGCCCCGCCATTCGGGACAGCCCCATCTGTATGTGAGCTATGAAGTGGTATCAGAAGGCCTCAACGATCGGGAGGAACTTCTCTGCCGAGAGGGAGGCGCCGCCGATCAGTCCCCCATCGACATTGGGCTTAGCGAAGAGCTCAGGCGCATTCTTACCATTGCAGGAGCCACCGTAGAGGATCGAGGTCTCCTCAGCGACCTCCTTGCCGTAGCGGTCGGCGATCGTCTGGCGGATGTACTTGAGCATCTCCTCTGCCTGCTCGCTCGTGGCAGTCTCACCGGTGCCGATCGCCCAGATTGGCTCGTAAGCAATGACGACGCTGCGGAACTCGTCCTCGCTGAGATTGAAGATCCCGTCCTCGAGCTCCTTGCGGACGACGTCAAACTGCCGCCCGTCCTTGCGCTCCTCGAGGTCCTCACCGCAGCAGAAGATCACCTGCAGCCCGTTGTCAAGTGCCTGTGCCACCTTGGCGACCAGGGTCTCGGAGTCCTCGCTGTAGTACTGGCGGCGCTCGCTGTGGCCGAGAATGACCGCCTTGGCTCCGGTGCTGGCTACCATGGATGCGGAGACCTCACCGGTGTAGGCGCCCTTAGGCTCGGTGGCGCAATTCTCTGCCGCTACGATGATGTCGGTGCCCTTGACCGCCTCAGCGACAGCGCAGAGGTGGGTAAAGGGTACGCCGAGGACAACATCGCACCTGCGATCCACGCCCTCGAGTGCCTTGCGAACACTATTCGCAAGCTCGATGCCCTCGGGGACGGTGGTATTCATTTTCCAGTTGGCAGCTGCAATTTTCTTTCTCATAATCAATCTTTACTCTGTTAGTATACTTGTTAGTTGCGGATGTCTGAATAGGTGGGCGAGGAAGTGCCGGTCCTGCACGGCAAAGCGGAGACTCACGTAGGAGAGCTTGTCGGAGAGGATGCCATCGTGGATCACGACCAGCCCGGGATTACTCCGGATGAGGGTCTGCGCCATCTTCAGGTCCATGAAGAGCACCCTCCCGTAGCGGCGGATCAGGTCGATCCGGGGGTGGCTCTCCAGGCGGTCGATCGGGGTGGTGATCACGAGGGTCACCGGGTGGTGGGTGCGCTCCTGCAGCTCCAACCCGAGGCGGAGCTGCTCCTCGCTCATCCGATCGATGTCGTAGGTGATGTAGAGGAGTGCCTGGGCGTCGGGGGCTGCGAAGTTGTGGCCCACCTCCTCACCCTGTGCGTCCAGCAGGATCAGGTCTGCCACACTCTCCCGCTCGTGGGCGGGCTTGGCAGCGAGCTCCTCATACCGGACGTAGGTCCAGGTGGAGTCGATGGTCGCCAGCTCATCGGTGGTGAGTGTGCGCTCCTCCCCGCCTCGCTCGTAGATATAGCGCATCCCGTCGTCGGCCGGTCGCTCGTAGAAGTGGTTGATCGGCGTGCCGACCTTATAGGGACGGAAGTCGATCGATGGCAGGTAGAGGAGGGGATAGATATTGAAGGAGAGGAGCACCAGCGCCATCGTCGCTCCCGTGATCACCTGTGCTCTCATACTCCGGAGGGCGTAGAGGGCATCCCGGTGGCGAATCAGGAGGGTGAGGAGCAGGAGCAGGACCACGTTTTTCCAGAAGGTGGCCCCATTGCTGATCTTGAGAGCATCGCCAAAGCAACCGCAGTCGGCGACCGGATTGGCGATGTAGATGTAGAGCGTCAGGCAGGTCATCGGCACCATCAAGACGAGCGTCGCGATGGAGACCCATCGGCGACCTATGCCGAGTAGGAGGAGGGTGCCGAGGAGTGCCTCGAGGACATTGAGCCCCACAGCGAGGTAGGTAGCCAGCGACAGGTCGACGGACAGTCCCGCGAGACCGAGGTACTCCATGATCTTGAGCCCGGTACCCATGGGGTCGATCCCCTTGGTGCAGCCTGAGAAGATGAAGAAGAGCCCCACCAAGACCTGTACGAGACGGACGATGAGGGTCAGTCCCGGGGAGGTGGCAGGGCGGTGGTCGGAGTAGCGGTGACGCATGGCTGGTGGGCTATTAGTACATCGGGTCGGTCCCCTCGTCGATGCGGATGATGGCGAAGGCGGCGTAATTGCACATATCGAGGTAATTGGCATCGATGCCCTCGCTCACGCTCACCTCGCCACGGTGGTCCTCTATCTGCTTGGTGCGGAAGATCTTCTGGAGGATGATGTCGGTGATCGAGGAGATACGCATAGATCGCCACGCCTCACCGTAGTCGTGATTCTTATCCAGCATCAGGTCCTTGGCGCGCTTGGCGTAGCTGTCGTACCAGCTGAGGAGCAGCTGGGGATCGACCCGGCTGTCATCGGCATAGCCGTGCTCCAGCTGCACCATCCCCATGAGGGAGTAATTGAAGATCCCGACAAACTCGCCCCTGATCCCGTCCTCGACACGCTGGACACCCAGCTCCTGTATGGAGCGGATGCGCTGTGCCTTGATCAGGATCTGATCGGTGACCGCCGACGGACGCATGACCCGCCACGAGGCGCCGTAGTCGTCAAACTTCCGGAGGAAGAGCCCACGGCACTCCTTCAGTACCGCATCGTACTGGCAGGCGGTATCGCGGGGGCTCACCTCAGGTCGCAGGCTGGCTCCCTCACTCATTTCTCCTCCTCGCGAGAGGGCTCCTGGAGGAGGAAGGAGAAGTCGCCCGTAGGCATCATCTCCTGAGTCTCCTCACCGCCGTGGTAGATGCGGACGTTATTTTCCCCATGCACCTCGATCTCATCGCCCTGGATGAGGAAGCGGCTGCCCTCACGCAGTCCGGCGACGAAAATGTCCGGATTTTGCGTGATAAACTCTACGATGCGGAAGTCCCTCGTCTCGCCTCCGTGTCCCTCTGGGGCCTTGTCGAGGTAGTGAGGATTGATCTGGAAGGGGATCAGCCCGAGGGTGCGGAAGCTCTCCGGCTCAGCGATAGGCATGTCATTGGTCGTCATCAGTGTGGGGCAGGCGACATTGGACCCTGCACTCCAGCCGGAGTAGGGGATCCCAAGGCTGACGGCTTCGCGGATCGGCTCCATCAGCCCGAGGCGCTGCATCGTGGCGGTCAGCACCCAGGTATTTCCACCGCCTACGAGGATGGCGGTCGCCTTCTTTATCGCTGCTACCGGGTCATCGTAGGTGTGCAGCCCGTGGACCTTGATCCCGAAGGGCTCGAGTGCCTTATTGACCTTGCTGACATACTCATCGTAGGAGTAGGTGATGGCGGCGTAGGGCACGAGGATCACCTCCTCACGATCGGCCTCGGTGAGGAAGTCATTGAGATCGGGGCCGGCTTTCTCCAAGTAGCTCTCGCCGGGAGAGGCTGAGTTGCTGATCAGTAGTAATCGTCTCATAGGTCTATGTTGTATTGTCTGATTAGTTGTTATGCAAATTTACCCATTTATCTCCGCCCTCACACGAGATGCACCCCGCGCCACTTCCCCGAGCGCATAAAAAGGTAGCTGCGGACGGCGATGATGCCGAAGTAGATCGCCTCCACCGTAAAGCAGACGGCGATAGGTGCGCGGAGCAGGTAGACCATCGCCACGGCATAGAGGAGGTAAAAGATATTTCCGGTTAGCTCGATGCGGAAGACCTTCTGCGTCGACCCCACCCCGCCGACGGCGTGGAAGTACATATTCCCCACACTCGCTATGACAAAGGAGAGGCAGAGTACGCGCATCGATGGCACGGCCGCCGTGATCAGCGCCGGGTCGTTGGTGAAGACACGGAGGACGGAGGAGGCAAAGAGGGAGACCAGTGCCGCCAGTACCGCCGCCGTGCCGAGGGAGAGACGACTCGCCCGGTGCAGATAGGGTGCGATCTCATCGGCAGCATCGGCGCCCATCAACTGCCCCGTGGTGGTCCGGACAGCGGTGCCGTAGGAGATGATCGGGATGAAGAGGACATTGTAGACGCTTCGCGAGATCGAGGCGACACCGAGAGACATCTCCCCGAGGCTCTCGAGCATGAAGAAGAAGAGCGTCCAGACGCTCTGCGACATCAGCGCCTGCAGCATCAGGAAGTAGGAGATATGGAGCAGCGAGCGCGCCACCACGCCATCCCAGCGTAGCAGGTCCCGCAGGTCCATGCCGTACTTCTTGAGGTCCACACGGGTGCGGATATAGAGGAGGTAAAAGATGAGGGAGGCGCCCTCGGCGCAGACACTGGCGATGGCAGCGCCCTTGACGCCCAGCACCGGGAGCCCGAGGTTACCGAAGATCAGCGCCCAGTCGAGGACGATATTCACGACCGACATCACGAGGGAGTTGTAGGTCAGCACCTTCGTCTCCCCTATCCCGACGAAGAAGGAGCGCATCGAGGAGGAGATAAAGATAAAGATGAAGCCGAGCATCCGGTAGTCCCAGTACTCCATCGCCGCCGCTCCCACCGCCTTGCTCGTGAGCAGCGTGCCGAAAGCCCATCGCCCTATCGGCATTGCGAGCACGATCGCGAGGATCGCTGCCCCGAGGAGCATCATGATGCTATTGCCGAGGACGTTACCGATGGAGCGGTACTGGCCGGCGCCATACTTATGGCTGATGATGATCTGCGTGCCGGAGGCGAGACCGAAGCCAATGGTAAAGATGCTGAAGTAGACCAGCGCAGCAATCGAAGCACCACCCAGCTCTGTCACCCCGAGACGACCAAGGAATGCGGTGTCGATGACACCGATGAGGTTTTGCGCCATCAGAGAGATGACCACCGGCCCGGAGAGCCGGAGGAGTCTCCTCAGTGAGGTGTCGGGGATCTCTCTCCGGAGTAGTGTCTCTGAGTCTGCCTGCATAGGTCTTCCTTTACTTCCTCACAAAGGTACACATTATTGCCAGCGCGCCCTCGGAGAGACGACAGGCCAGGCAAGGGGTGCCTGCTCCCTTTTGTGACCTTTTTCCCTTTCCTCAGAGGACAAAGGTGGCGAGGAGGAGATCACCGATGGCTCTTCGCACCTCGCTGTGTCGGAGGGTGTGGTTATTGACCATCACAGAGACGGCATAGGTCCTGCCTCCGTGGGTGATGTATCCGGCGTAGCAGGTGACTCCGTGGATGCTTCCGCTCTTCATCCGCCCCGCCCCCTCGAGCCGGGTGCCGGCAAGGAGCAGCCTGAGTGTCCCCTCCTGACCGATGGCGGGGAGCAACTGGGGGAAGCCGGCGTCATCCGTCTCGCGCCAGACCCTCGTGAGGAGATCAGTCATATAGGCGGGGGCCACCTTATTGGCTCTGGTGAGCCCGCTACCATCGTACATCTCGAGGAGGGCACCGGGGAGACCCTTCGAGGCCCAGTGGTCCCTCACTGCGCGGATGGCTGTCTCCGTCACGGTCTCCCCGGGGAGGGCAGGGATCCTGTCGGCAATCAGCCGGAGGCACCCCTCAGCATACATATTGATGGAGTGGTGGTTGGTCAGCCTGATCACCTCGCTCAGCTGCGGTGAGTAGTGCGTCATCAATAGGTCACTCCCGCGGGGGAGCTGTGCCACGGTGCGGTAGTCACCGTCGATGGTGATGCCGTCACGTCGCAGCCGGTCACGGACGCGCTTGGCAAGGAGGAGGGGCGGATCAGGGACCGCCCCACGGATGCCGAGGCTCTTGGCTCGCGAGGGGTAGGCCCCGGTGATGGCGAGGGAGCCATCGGAGAGGGGGAAGGAGGAGACGTAAAGCGAGTCGGAGGTGATGCGTGAGGTACGGGCGTAGAGTCCCACAAGCCTGAGCCCCGGCACCTCGGGCGAGACGCTGAAGTCCCGTCCGTAGTTTCGGAAGCTGAGGTAGTAGGTATTGTCCAGCACATTGAGCATAAAGTGACCCGCGCCGTAGTAGTTGCCCATATCGACAGCGGACCAGTAGGGGTTGACCGCCTGGAAGTCCCGCCTGTCGGAGAGCGCCAGCACCGAGCCGGTGATCCGGCTGACGCCTCGCTCGCGGAGGGCCGCGGTGATCTCATCGTAGAGCGCCCAGCGCTCCTCCTTGGGCAGGTGACCGGACTCGATCGTCGGGTCACCGTGCCCCACGAGGCAGAGGTCACCCTCCAGCACACCATCCCGCACGGGTCCGGTCATCATCACCTCGGTCGGGATGCGGTAGTCGGGTCCGAGGATCCGGTAGGCGGCAGCGGTGGAGATGATCTTCATCGTGCTGGCGGGGGTGAGGAGGTGGCTCGCCTGCAGGTCGACCACCTGCAACCCTGTGGAGACGTCGCGGACGCTGAGGCCCCAGGCGGTGTCATCGAGCAACTCGGGGACGGAAGCAGGCACCCGGACGGACTGCGCCGAGAGGGTGGATAGGATGGTGAGGGAGAGGAAGTAGAGAGATAAGCGTCTCATGGAAAATGGTATCTTTGTGGTGTGGATGCCACACGACATCCGCATCCGCTTATGGGGGACCTCCTGCATAGAGGTCGTTCATATAGGTATAAAGATAGACAAAAATTCTCTTCCTCCGTGCGAGGAAACCTCGCGACTCGTTTATGCTGACAAACTTTTTCAGAAAAGAATTTACTCTAGATCGGACTGTCCGATGCCTCTTTGCGATCGCAGTGATGGCGCTCGCGATATATCTCGTCGGCTCACTCGAGGTGATCCTCTGGCCCTTTGTCCTCGCCTGGATCACCGCAGCAGTGTTGATGCCGCTGGTACACTACTTCGAGCGGAAGTGGCACATACGGCAACGGGGCTGGTCAGTGACGCTGGTGGTGCTGCTCTTCCTGCTTATCGTCGGGGGCTTCCTCGCCTTTGTCATCCCCTCGGTGATCAACGAGGTGAGCAAGGGATGGAGCCTGATCTCGCGCTACACCGATGCGGAGGTGCTGCTGGCGATAGTGCCGGAGCAGTACCGTGCCGATGTCGCCAATGCCCTAAACCTCGATATGTGGCTCCAGCACTTTGAGATCAAGGAGATCCTCGGCTACCTGATGCAGGCCGCCTCAACGGGATGGGATATGCTCTCGAGCGCTATGGGGGTAGTGAGCGGGCTGACGGTGGTCTTCCTCTTCGTGATGTACCTCTTCTTCATCCTCCTCGACTATGAGGTGCTGATCCACGGGCTCTATCACCTCTTCCCCCACAAGGTCCGCCACTACGCCATGGAGGCCGGGGAGGTGATCAATGTCTATGTCAATAGCTACATACGCGGTCAGGGCTTGATCGCTCTGATCATCGCCGCCTATCTCGCCGTCGGCTTTGGACTTATGGGCATGCCGATGGGTATCACCCTCGGACTGCTGATCGGGATCCTCAACTTTGTCCCCTATCTCCAGATCGTCGGCTACCCGCCACTGGTACTCTGCTGCGCCCTACAGTCCGTAGCCACGGGGCAGAATTTCTGGGTCGTGCTGCTGATCGCTGTCGCCATCATGATGATCTCGGAGGTGCTGCAGGACTTTGTGCTCCGACCCCTGATCATGCAGAAGAGCCTCGGCATGCGCGCCTCGATCATCATCCTCTCGCTGGCCGTCTGGGGATTTCTCCTTGGGGCGATCGGTATCTTCTTCGCCCTCCCCTTCACGATGGTGATCTACTACTTCTATATGAAATACGTGGTGGGTGAGCCGATACCGCTCTATGCCCTCAAGGAGGAGAAGCTGACGAAGAAGGAGGAGAAGGCGCAGAAAAAGGCGCACGATCGCTTCGAGAGCGAGCGCTCCGATAGGCTCCTCCGTATGAATAAGGAGGGTCGCAATCCCATCGTCGTCACGACGCAGGAGGACCTGGACGAGAGCAGCACCGCCGAGGAGAGATGAGCCGCTACATCTACAATATCACGCTCTCCTGCGAGCCGGAGCTGCTGGAGGAGGTCCTCTTTTACCTCCGAGAGCGGCTGTTGCCCGCCTGGCGGGACTACGATGGGGTGACGGCTGTCCGGCTCCTCCGCCTGCCCGATGAGGGAGGGTATGCCCTTCAGCTCGAGGGCGACCATAAGGAGCTGCTGGAGGAGCTGCGGCTCACGGAGGATCACGAGCTGCACCGACTGATGCAGACCTATCCGCGGAGGGTGCTCCCCTTTATGACCAAGCTGGAGGTGCTGGAGTGACCTATGAGTGAGGAGAGGAGTAGCAGCCCCACGACAGCAGGGGTATACCATGTGCCGGCACTGCTGCGGGAGACCGTCGACAGTCTGATCACCGACCCCAATGGGATCTACGTCGATGCCACCTTTGGCGGTGGCGGTCACTCGCGGGAGATCCTGAGCCGGCTGGGACCCGAGGGACACCTCTTCGGTCTCGACCGCGACCTCGATGCGCGCGACCGGTGCGACATCAGCGATGAGCGCTTCACCTTTGTACGGACCGACTTCCGCTACCTCTCCCGCTTCCTCACCTACTTCGGCGTACCCCGCATCAATGGTCTGCTCGCCGACCTCGGGGTCTCGTCCCACGACTTTGACGAGGAGGGGCGAGGCTTCTCCTTCCGCTACGATGATGCACCGATAGATATGCGGATGAATCAGTCCGCCGGTGAGACCGCCCGTCAGCTGATCGACCGGCTGGAGTGGACCGAGCTCGCCACGCTACTGCACACCCACGGCGAGGTACAGCAGTCCCGCCGCGCCGCCACTCTGATCAAGCAGGCTGCCGAGCGAGGCGAGCTGGAGACGATGAAGGGACTGATCGATGCGCTGAGCCCGATCGCTCCGGAGAGGAATAAGAAGCTCCGGAATAAGGTGCTCTCGCAGGTCTTCCAGGCACTGCGCATCGCTGTGAATGACGAGATGGGCGCTCTCTATGCGCTCTTAGAGTCGCTCCCCACCCTACTCGCTCCCGGCGGGCGGGCGGTCTTCCTCACCTATCACTCGCTCGAGGATCGCCCGGTGAAGAATTTCTTCCGCTACGGCAACGTGGCGGGCGACCGAGAGACCGATCTCTACGGCAACCTCAGGGCGCCACTCCGCCCGCTCTCAAGCAAGCCGATCATCCCCTCAGACGAGGAGATAGAGCGCAATCCCCGCGTCCGCTCCGCCAAGCTCCGTGCCGCCGAGCTGGTCTCAGAGTAAAAAAGCTTACTCGTGTGCCTCGAGACGGCGCTCCGCCAGCTGCTCGTAGCGCGTGCCGGGACGGCCGTAATTGGCGAAGGGATAGATACTGATCCCGCCACGGGGTGTGAAGAGCCCCGTCACCTCGATGTACTTCGGGTCCATCACGCGGATCAGATCCTTCATGATGATATTGACGCAGTCCTCGTGGAAGGCGCCGTGGTTGCGGAAGGAGAAGAGGTAGATCTTCAGCGCCTTACTCTCCACCATCCGCACGTCGGGGATGTAGCTGATCCGGATCTCGGCAAAGTCCGGCTGCCCCGTGATCGGGCAGAGGCTGGTAAACTCAGGGCAATTGAAGCGGACCCAGTAGTCGTTGTCCGGGTGCTTATTGACAAAAGTCTCCAGCACCGACGGATCGTAGTCCTCCGGATAGTGCGTATCGTGCGGGCGGAGCAGCTGCAGCCCCTCCTCTTCTCTCTCTTTGTCTCTATGTGCTGTCATAAGGATCATTCGTTGTGGGGCAAAAGTAGCGATTTTATCTCCAAGTGTGGGTACCTTTGCGACACAACACTTAGTCACCACTATTATGCTCAAGTACTTTGACGAGGCGGATATATCCGTCACCATTTGCGACAAGGAGGGGAAGATCATCGAGATGAACCAGCAGTCGCGCCAGGTTAATTGCCCCGATGGGCGCGACCTCATCGGCTTCAACGTCCTCGACTGCCACCCCGAGCCTGCCCGCTCACTCCTCCAGAAGATGATGACCGAGGAGCTCAAGCACGTCTACACCATCGATAAGAAGGGGAAGAAAAAGCTCATCTACCAGATCCCCTGGTACCAGGACGGCGAGTACGCTGGCTTCATCGAGCTGTCGATGATCCTGCCCGACGAGCCGATGCAGCACTACGTGCGCAAGTGATGCACTGACACCACAGCCACCCTCTACAGAGCGGCTCCACCGGCATCTCCTATGAGATCTCGGTGGAGCCGCTCTTTGTATATAAAAGGGGATCAGCGGTCGCCCCGCTTGCGGGCGAGGTATAGACCGCAGACGCCGGGGAAAAAGATGCGGTAGCGACACTGCTCCAGTCCGGCCTGCTCCATGAGGGCAGTCATCCGCTCTCTCGCGGGGACGCGGGCGATGGAGTGGAGAAGGTAGTCGTATGCCTCGGGATCCTCGGAGTAGCGCTGCGCCATCCGCCGGAGGTAGAGCCGGGTGTAGAGCCGGTAGCCGGTGTGGAGGAGTCCACTCTCCGGCTCAGTCAGCTCGAGCACAGCAACGATGCCACCTGGGCGCAGCACGCGGGCAAACTCCCGGTACCCCTGCTCTATGGAGGCGAAGTTGCGGACGCCAAAGGCGCACGTGACCGCATCGACAGCCTCGTCAGGCAGGTCTATGTCGAGCGCATCACCGACCCCAAATCCGATCCGATCAGCGAGACCGGCAGCCTCCACCTTGCGTACTCCGACAGCCATCATCTCCCGAGAGAGATCCATACCGGTGACCTGCGCCTCGGGGCAGGCACGCGCCAGCGCAATCGCCACGTCACCCGTGCCGGTCGCCACATCGAGGATCTGCCTCGGGCGACTGCCGGCGACAGACTGCACCAGCACATGGCGCCAGTAGCGGTCGAGGCCAAGCGAGTTGAGCTTATTCAGCAGGTCGTACTGCGGCGCAATGTGGTCAAACATCTGCCGCACCTGGGTGGAGAAAGCGGGACTCTCGCGTCTCGGCTCACTTGCCATGCTGCCGGATCCAGTCGGTGACGTTGGTCTCTATACGCTTCTCGATGTCGCCACTCTCGTGACGCTCAAAGGGCTCGTCCATGATGTCATTGAAGAGCTCGATGTAGCGCTCCGAGACGCTGTCGCAGTAGGCGTCGGTCATCTCCGGCACCTGCTGACCCTTCTCTCCCTGGAAGCCGTGGTCGATGAGCCACTGGCGGACAAATTCCTTGGAGAGCTGGCGCTGAGGCTTCCCGGCCTCAAAGAGCTCCTGATAGGTGTCAGCGTAGAAGTAGCGGCTCGAGTCGGGGGTGTGGATCTCGTCGATGAGGTAGATCTTGCCGTCCTTCTTGCCAAATTCGTACTTCGTGTCGACGAGGATGAGCCCTTTCTTCTTCGCCAGCTCGCTGCCGCGCTCAAAGAGGCGGAGCGCAATGTCGGAGATGGTCTTCAGCTCCTCGGCAGTCATCAGCCCCTGCTTCACGATCTCGTCGGGGGTGATATTCATGTCGTGCCCGGAGTCGGCCTTGGTGGTGGGGGTGAGGATCGGGTGATCGAAGTACTGATTTTCCTTCATCCCCTCAGGCAGGATCACGCCGCAGAGGTTGCGCTCGCCGGCCTTGTAGGCGCGCCATGCGCTACCGGTGAGGATGGCACGGACGATCACCTCGAGCTTATACGGCTCGCAGGCGTGACCGATGGTGACCATGGGGTCGGGTGTGGCGATCTTCCAGTTGGGGACAATGTCCTCTGTGGCATCGAGATTGGCAGCAGCGATGCGATTGAGGATCTCGCCCTTGAAGGGGATCCCCTTGGGGAGGATCACGTCAAAGGCGGAGATGCGGTCGGTGGCGACCATCACGAGGAGGCCGTTGTCGAGGGTGTATACATCACGGACTTTGCCGTGGAAGACATGAGTCGTACCCGGCAGCTTGAGGTCGGTATGGGTAAGTGCTTGTGCCATGATTGTATGGAAACGTTATGTATTTGTGTGTAGTAAAAAGAGTCTCTATTCCTTCTCCTCCCTCGCGGCTCCCCGCTTGCGGTCCGCCCGCTCGTAGACGGCGACGATCTTCTTCACCAGCCCGTGACGCATGATGTCGCTTCGCTCAAAGTCTATCCAGCCGATGCCCTCTATCGAGTGGAGCAGCCGGTCAGCCTCTCGGAGACCGGAGGTGACGCCACGGGGGAGATCGACCTGCGACATATCGCCGGTGACGATCATCTTCGCCTCGCTACCGAGCCGGGTGAGGAACATCCGCATCTGGTGCGTAGTGGTATTCTGTGCCTCATCGAGGACGACGATGGCGTCATTGAGCGTGCGGCCGCGCATATAGGCGAGCGGGGCGATCTGGATCACGCCGGTATCCATATAGTCGTGCAGCCTCGTGGGCGGGACCAGCTCCATCAGCGCATCGTAGAGGGGCTGCAGGTAGGGGTCGAGCTTATCCTTCATCTCGCCGGGGAGGAAGCCGAGTCGCTCGCCCGCCTCCACGGCAGGGCGCGAGAGGATGATCCGGCGGGCTCTCTTTTCCCTAAGAAACTTCACCGCCATAGCGATGGCGAGGAAAGTCTTGCCGGTGCCAGCGGGACCGGTAGCGAAGACGAGGTCGTGCCGGTCGACCAGCTGCACCATCTCCTGCTGGTGGGTGCTGCGCGGGGTAATCGGCTGACCATAGGCGCCGTAGAGGATCACCCCGTCGCCGCTCTGCCGATCGGGGGACTGGCCCTTGACGATCTCGAGGACAGCGGTCTCGGGGAGGCTGTTAAATCGCGCAGCGTACTTCTCCAGCTGGTGGAGCACCTTGAGGATCTCCTCGGTCTCCTCCTCGGCGCCCATCACCTTGATCACCGACCCGCGCGCCATGATGCGGAGCTTAGGGTAGAGATCCTTGAGGAGCGTGAGGTTGCTGCTATTGGTGCCAAAGAAGACGACCGGATCAGCCTCCTCGATGAGGTAGATGTGCTCTGTCATCACTTGTAGCTCTGTATCATACGATCGGCCTCAGCCCGTAGGCGCTCATCTATCTCATCCTCAGTCCACTCGCTCATAGGCCGTACGGTGACGTAACTGCCATTGCTGTGGATAAAGAGGAGGGTGGGCACCTGCTGGATATTGAGCTTCTTGATGATCTGGCGTATATCCTTACTGAGCCGAGAGTTGAGGTAGCTGACAGCCACCCGCCCCCGGTACTCCTCAGCAAATTGCTCCATATGGGGCATCAGCTTCTGGCAGGCGGGGCAGTCGGGTCGGTAGACCTCTATGATCGTGGGGCGTGGCTTCCTGAGCTTGATCTGCACCAGGTCGTAGTAGGTGACCAGCTGGTCAAAGTCCTGCATCGTCAGGTCGGCAGGCCGACCCTCAGTCTTCTTCTCCTCGGGGTCCTGCATCGGCTTGCAGCCGGAGAGCAGGAGGGCAAGGAGGATGCCGCCCAGAAGGGCTATATAGAGGCTTATCTTTTTCATTATAGTGAGTTGTCTCTTGTGTGGGACAAAGATAACAAGAAATAGGTAAGGGGGGACTATTTTGCCCCACCCTCCCTCTGGCAGAAATCTAATACCGATATTAGGCGCGACTAATACCGATATTAGAGTTCACTAATATCGGTATTAGAGTTTTCTTTTACCGGTAAAAGAATTTCCCCAGAGGGGAGGGGGAACTATTAGGGGGAAGGGCATTAGGGAGAGAATTGCGGGTAAGTAGATGGAAATGGGAGGGATTTGCACGATATCTCTGTGATTTGCGCTGCGAGGTAAAGTGCAGAAAGCGTGGATTTGTGCAGAAGTGCCGTTACCAAATCGTTAGCCCATTCTCCGAATGGTAACGAAGAGGTAGGAGCAGGTAACTGACGGAAGTGTATTCGGTAAGTGAACTCTCTGTATTTCTGGGGCTGTTGCTCTGATATACAACGCTTTGCGTAGCTGAGAACGCTTCGGTAACGGGTAACTTTGCCTATAGAAACAGAAGCGTATGCAAACAGACAAAATGAAGGTGTTACTCTACTTGAAGAAGAGCGGATTGGACAGGTCGGGACTAGCTCTGATTATGGGGCGGATAACTTACGGGCGAACGATAGCTCAATTCAGTTGCAAGCTGTCGTGCGACTCCAGGTTGTGGAATGCTCGTGAGAGCAGGCTGAACGGCAAGAGCCGTGAAGCTGTGGCAACGAATGGCAAGTTGGAACGCTTGCTACTATCGGCGCAGTCGGCTTATGCTAGAGGCTGGTGTGCCTATCGAGAGCATTGCTAAGATGATGGGGCATTCGTCTATTGCCAGCACGCAAATCTACGCCCAAATCACCGACCAAAAGATTGCAAAGGACATGGACAGGTTGATACGATAATAGAAAGGATAAGGCTAAACAAAAAGAACTTACTCCATTTTTGTGAAATAAGTTCTTTTTAGGTTTATTGTATGTGAATTTGATTTATCCAAACTTGAATTCTATCTTGGCTTGTATTGAATCTCTGCAACATAAAATCCGTGTCATATTCAATCCGCTTATTAAAACACAATTTCCCATTTAGATATATCCGTACATTCTTTTCTGTATCTATCATTTCTGGAGATATGTTCACCGAGAAAGATTTTATACAAGAGGTTTCTATTCTGAAGACATTATCATTATACTTTGCTATTATCTTGCCTGATTTACGAGGGAAATCAAAAGCCATTTTATTCACATCTCTAACAACAAGACTATCCTTTTCGTTATATCCTAACCAATGATTGATTTTGAAGTTCTTTACTATATGCCAGTCTTTTTTCACTGCTAACGTATCGAGCTTAATATTTGAAAGCCAATCAATCTCTCCGTAACATTCATCGTCAAACTCCCAAGATATTTCTTTGGGAAAAGGATTTCTTTGTCGCTCAAGAAGGTCCGCAAATATAATTTCATAGGCAGACTCTGATTCATCGAATTGAGGAAATTGGTGTGGAAACCCATTGTAGCGATATTCTTTGTAATCGGCATTGATACTATTCATCAGTTGAGTGAAATCGTCATTTGCATTAGGTGGATAGTAGTAATCCTCATCTGTTGAGATATTGATAAATGAACGATTTTTAATATTCTCTACAAAAGTTCCTCCTGTAAAGACTTTAGGATAAGTATTGAAGCCGTAGAACCCTGCAAATAAAGTTGGCTGTTTCATTAAATACGAGAAAGAACCTGTTGCCCCATTAGAATGTCCTGAAATAAACACTTTATCATCATCTACATTGAGTGCCTTTTTGACCAGTGTAACTATCTTAGGAATTATAAAGAAGCCGTTATCGGGAGTCATCCAATTGAAGTCTCTACTACCTTTTGGAAAGACCAATATTACATCATTCCTTTCAGCGTACTTCGTGTAATATCTATTCCAATCATACAGCACCCAAGAAGCAAGTTGATAATCAGACAACCGATTATATCTAACTGCTCCATGTAAAAAGAATAGCAGAGGATAGCTCTTGTTAGGGTTGTATTTTGGGGGAAGATGTACAAAAAATGAAGTTTTGACCGAATCATTTATTGCAAATGAAATAGAGTAATTCTGGCTTTTCTTGGGTAAATATCCGTCTTTCTTTCTGATTTCTTCATATAGAGTTTTCCCATCTTTCCCTTTTTGTGGCGGAACATTATTGGAAGCATAAAATTCCTCTTCATTTACGCTCAGTTCTTTATAAAATGTTTGTTTGGCTTCCAGGGCTTTTTGTCTCAAATCATTCCACCTTACATCTGAGAGCAAATTCTTATACTCATTTTCAGACGCATCTCCAAGGATATAACTCCAGTTCGGTTCCAAAGGAAGAGTAGGCTTTAGCTCAAATAAAAGAGTTAGATACTTGAAAGCCTTGTCATACTCTTTTAGGTCGGATGAAAGAACTGAAGCCTTGTACAATCCAACTTCATCTATACTGTCAGGAAAAAGAAAAAAGGCATGCTCGTACATATCAAGAGATTTTTTGTAGCCTACGGCATCTTTCGCCTGCCACATAGCTTCCAAAGCCTCTTCCGTTAGCTTGGAATAATTCTCTTGCCCATGTAAAGGAATACATACAAACACATAAAAAAGGATGATATACTTTAGTTTTCGTTGTTTCATATTGAGTCTTCTTCCTCCTTTGTTTTCTCTTCCGAAGTCGGAGGATTTCGCTTGCGGAAGATGTTGCTTTGTCCTGATAACGCAAATGTACTCGATTTATTTCGAAAGAGATACCGAGCGATTGCGAGACGTAGATTCAAGGACGAAGTGCAACAGGGAGGAAGAATGGGGCGAAAAGTTTGAAAGGGGAAATGTACTCATGTTTCTTCCTGGGTCTGTTGTTGAGTAAAGTCTGGATTTCAAATAGTCGATCGTCGTCGAAGTCAGAGAGATCAGATTTTTTAGGGATGTATTGTCTGATGAGTTTGTTGGTATTCTCGATGGCCCCCCTTTTGGCAAGAAGCGTAGGGGTCGGCAAAGAAGACCGGAATACCGAGGACACGAGTAATTGTCTCGTGATCTCTAAATTCAAATCCGTTGTCGGTAGTAATAGTC
>QWCJ01000376.1_pt1 | contig 30222 bp, 25 predicted proteins | sample 1972501 | NCBI WGS metagenome assembly QWCJ01 (sample SAMN09866711, study PRJNA288562) | Human vaginal metagenome isolate term2_vaginal, whole genome shotgun... | isolation source: vagina | host: Homo sapiens | place: USA: California
GGGACATTGGTATGGAAGCTGGCCACCAGCGGCACGGCATCGCGCTGCGCGGCGAAGACGCCGAGGGCTGCAGTCCAAATGGGGTTGACCGCGTGGATGACATCGGGATCGAAATCTCGGATCTCCTTGAAGAATTTCCACGAAGGCAGGCCAAACTTGATCTCCGGGTAGACCCACAGCGACAGACTGGGGATGCGGGTGACCTCGAAGCCGGCATAGGAGTCAGGAGCCTTGCCCGTGGCAAAAATCCGGACCTCGTGGCCCATCGCGGCTAACTGGTCCAGCGTGCGCGTCAGGCGCGTGACCACGCCGTCGATCTTGGGCAGGAAGACCTCAGTAACGATAGCGATGCGCACGAAGGTTTAAGCCTCCGTGGAAGGAACGCCGGCGTGCTGCTGGCGCGTCCACAGCGACTGCGCCGGAATCTTGGAGCGGTCCGCGCGGTCGGCGTACTTACGCGCAACCTCCTCGACCTCATGGAGCAACCCCTCCGACAAGGTGGTCGGCTCCAGCCCTAGTTCGAGGAAAGTGTCGTTGGTGACGTGGAGTTCATTCTCCGCGGATTCCTTGCGCGGGTTCGGCACATAAGCCACTTCCGCACCAGAAATCTTCGCCAGCAACTCTGCCAGGTCACGCACGCGGTGGGTTTCGGTCATCTGGTTGATGATCTTCACGCGCTCACCGCGTGCCGGCGGGTTCTGCAGCGCTAGCTCGATGCAGCGCACCATGTCACGGATGTGGATAAAAGCGCGGGTTTGTCCGCCGGTGCCGTGCACGGTCAGCGGATAACCAATACCGGCCTGAATGAGGAAGCGGTTGAGCACCGTTCCGTAGTCACCGTCATAATCAAAGCGGTTGATCAGGCGCTCATCCTTCTGGGTCTGCTCAGTGTGCGTGCCCCAGATGATGCCCTGGTGTAGGTCGGTGATGCGCAGCTCATCATTTTTGGCGTAGTAGGCAAACAGGTGCTGGTCCAGCACCTTCGTCATGTGGTAGACCGAGCCCGGATTGGAGGGGTAGAGGATTTGCTGCTTGACGACGCCATTCTCCCCCGCATCCACCTGTACATCCAGGTAGCCCTCCGGGATCTTCATGCCGGCGGTGCCGTAACCGTAGACACCCATGGTGCCCAAGTGGGCGACGTGGATATCTTGCTCAGACTCGACAATGGCGGCGAGCAAGTTGTGGGTGGCGTTGATGTTGTTATCCACCGTGTAGCGCTTGGTGCGCGAGTTCTTCATGGAATAGGGGGCGGCACGTTGCTCAGCAAAGTGCACCACAGCATCTGGGCGCTCGGTATTCAGGAAATCCAACAAGCCGTCGTAGTCCTGGGCCACGTCGAGGTTGCGGAAGCCGATGGTCTTGCCGGAGACCTCGGTCCACGCAGCCAGGCGCTCCTCAATGGAGGCGATGGGTGTTAAGGATTCCGCGCCCAACTCCTCATCGATGGCGCGCCGGGAGAGGTTATCCACGATGATGACATCGTGGCCTTGGTCGGAGAGATAGAGGGAAGCGGGCCAACCGCAGAAGCCGTCTCCGCCGAGAATCGCTACCTTCATTTGTTATCTCTCCACATCACTGTCGGGGGCATGAGTTAGGGCGCCGCCGACGATGGGGGAGAAACCCGTCGCGGCGGCAAGCACTTTTCAATACCTTACCGTTGACAGCCCTCACATGAGGGCCCTTAACGGTAAACAGTGAGTGAATGTTTCCTCAGGCTGTACCGCTAGGGTGAGGCTCGGTGCAGGAGCTGAAGGCTCGGAGTCCGTATTAGCTCCGACACGACGCCCTGTACACTGGCCCGCATGCTCGAAGCCGTGCTCAATGCCTTTGCCGATTCCGTCAATGCTCTACTGATCGGAATCCTGGTAGCTATCGGCATCATGCTTCCGCGGGGCAGCTACCGCAAGATCGCGGCCCTAGTCATCGTCGGTGATTGGTTCGGTGTGCTCACCGCAGCCGCCGTGGTGATGTTTGTGTTCGTCGGTATCCAGGACAAGGTGGCTGCCGCACTCGAATCACCACTGCTTGGCTGGGGACTGGTGGTCATCGGCCTGGGACTGGGCCTTCTGGCCTGGCGCTCCAAGGGCGAACCTAATGACATGGTGCAGAAACTCCTCGGCCCGCTGCGCACGCCTTCGGCCAAGACTGTCGCGGTGGGCTATGCCATGGGGGTTATCCAGTCCTTGACCTCCGTGCCCTTCTTCTATGGCCTGATGCACCTTGCGGCAGGGGACTTTAGCAACACCGTTAAATACGGCGGCCTTTTCTTCTATGCCACTTTCGCGCTCTCACTGCCTACGGTGTGCGGGCTTTTCATCGCTGTGGTCCGGGCGAAACCGCACTCCTGGGCCGGTCGCGCCTTCGCGTGGGCGCGGGAGAACTCCGCAACCGTTGCGCTGTGGAGTGGCTATGGCGTGGCTGCCTTCCTAGTGATCATGGGGCTTGTTTCCCTGCTCTAGGGCTTCAGCACTGAGAGCAATCGATGGGTGGCTTAGCTCGTGGCCTTAGCTTGCGGAGCAGAACTGCCCTAGTTGCCAAAGTTCAGGTCAGATCCCGCGGCGAGTTCAAGAGTTTTGGCAACAACGGCAGTGTGAAAGAGTCGTGGCGCTAGTCGTAGAGGACTTCGTCGAGAGGGAGGGCTTCGCCAAGCAGCGCCTGCTTCTGAGCAATCTCGACGTAGCGCGCGGCGTGCGGGATGAAGGCGGCGGATTCCTCAGGGCTCAACTCGCGGCGCACCTTGGCGGGCACCCCTGCGGCCAAGGCGCCGGCAGGAATGTCCTGGTTTTCGAGCACCACCGCGCCGGCGGCGATGAGAGAACCTGGGCCCACGGTGGAGCCGGAGAGTAAAGAAGACTTCATCCCAATCAGCGTGCCTGCGCCCACGTGCGTGCCATGGAGCATGGCCATGTGTCCCACGGTGACGTCATCCTCCAGCACACAAGGTTTAGCTGCTTCAACGTGGATGACGCAGTTGTCCTGGATATTGACGCGCGCCCCAAGGCGGATGGAACCGACGTCCCCGCGCAGCACGCTGCCATAGAACACAGAAGAATCTGGCCCGATGGTGACGTCACCGATGATGGTGGCATTCGGGGCAATCCAGGCGCTGCGGTGGATGCGGGGAGTCTGCCCTTGGAAGGGGAGAATAAGCATGGTTGGTTAGCTTTCTTCAGGGGTGGTTTCGATGGAGACCGCGAGGGACTCGGAGACTTCATAATCGCCGGGCGTGGTGTCGAGGCTGGCAAGTACGTCCCGTTCCGCAGGGGATAGCGGGATGGCCCAGCCCCGCTTGGGATCGTGGACAGGGCGCTGTGTCTTCGCCGTGGGGGAGAGGTGCACCGTGGATTGCGGTCCGCGCAACTGTGCGGGCTCGCCGGAATGGGCCACCTCACTGAGCACCTGCGCGCCGGCGGGGGAGGTAGCCAGGATGATGAGACCGCTCGCCGTGTGCACGGACAGGTGATCTAAAGAGACCTCGACGGCGTGGGGATCCGGGGAAGCCAAACGGACAGTGCTGGAGCCGCCGAGTTTGTCGATGACATCCTTAACCGCAGAAAACAAACCCATGGCGCGATCCTAGCGCGGGGGTACCATCGAGCACTGTGATTGACGCGAAAGATACAGCACTCGTCATTGAAGGCGGCGGCATGCGCAATTCCTATACCGCCGCGTGCATCGTCAAGCTTCTGCAGGAGGAGGTGGAATTCGGCTGGGTTGGAGGCGTTTCCGCGGGCTCCTCGCACACCGTGAACTTCCTCTCCCGCGATGTGAGTCGCTCGGAGGAATCCTTCGTAGACTTTGCCAAGAACCCCAGCTTCGGTGGCCTAGGTTCGCTGCTGCGCGGTAGCGGCTACTTCAACGCGGAGTTCATCTACGAGAAAGCCGCGGACCAAGACATGCCTTTTGACTGGGAAGCCTTCGAGGCCAACCCGGCACAAATGTGCATATCCGCCGCCCGTGCCGATACCGGGGAGAGCGTGTACTGGGGGCGCGAAGACATAAAGACCCAAGACGACCTGATGGTGCGTGTTCGCGCCTCTTCAACGTTGCCGCTGATCATGCCGATGCGCGTCATCGATGGCGTGCCTTATGTCGACGGTGCGATGGGCGAGTCCGGTGGCATCCTCATCGAGCAAGCGGAGAAGGCCGGGTTCGAGAAGTTTCTTTTCCTCGGTTCGAAACCGCGTGGGTACGTGCGCCCGGAAGTGGGGCGGCCGGCGGCGCTGCGGCGGGTCTTCCGGAAGTACCCGGCTGTGGCGGAGGCGATGATTGCGCGCCCACCACGCTATAACGCCTCCAAGGAGCTACTCCTGGAACTGGAGAAAAAGGGGCGCGCTCAGCTTTTCTTTCCGGAGGATATGCAGGTGGCTTCGACCGAGCGCTCGGTGACTAAGCTGCGTGCGAACTATGAAGCCGGGCGCGCTCAGACCTATGCGGAGTGGCCGGCGTGGAAGGAATTCCTCGGCAGCTAACTGGCCAAGCTGAGGCGCCATTTTTAGATCTCCTTTCTGCTTCAGACGTGAGACGGAGCACCCTTAGCGCAGAAAAGCGTCTTTGAACGTGGTCTTTTGCTCTCGCTTTCCTACAATGGCCTTTCGTGTTGGCTCTATTTGATGGAAATATTTGGCTGAGCATATTCTTTGTTGCCTTGCTCGGCACGTTGTTCGGCATGATCCCCTTCGGCCCGCTGCGCTTCGGCGCAGCCGGCACCTTGTTTGTGGGACTGGCCATCGGCGTCTTTATCGAACTCGACGGAACGATTTTAAGCAGCCTGCAAGAGATGGGGCTTGGCCTCTTTATCTATATGCAGGGCTTGTCTGCCGGCGAACGCTTCTTCAAGGGGTTCTCTGAGCAGCTGAAACACATGATCACTGCTGCCATCGCGGTGGTGGGGGCTGCTGCCGTAGCGCTTCTCGCGGGCGGATGGTTGGGCCTGTCACCCTTGCTCTCCGTGGGCGTATTCTCCGGTGCGACGACCTCGACGGCGTCGCTTGCTGTTGCCCAACAACAGACCGGCGAGGAGCTGCCCGCCGTGGGCTATTCCTTGGGCTACCCGGTGGGCGTAGCCGTTGCCATTCTGCTCGTGGCCTTCCTGCTCAAGCAGTCCTGGCCGGGGTCTAAGGACAAAGACAATTCTGCGGAGGAGGTTTTTCGCTCCCGCACCATTCGGGTGACCAAGGACATCACCTATGAGGAGCTCGTGGACCGCTTCGAGGATCAATTTGTCATCGCCACGATTCGCCGCGGCAATACCCGCACTGTGGCGGGGGACCATCCAGAGATTCGCAAAGGCGATATCCTGCGCGTGCTCGTGACGAAGGCGAAGAGGCGCGAGCTTACCGCCGCCTTGGGTAAACGTCAGCCCCAAGTACCCTTCGTGGACAAGCGCTTGGTCATTGAAAACGTGGTGGTCTCGAACACCGATATTGCGGGACGAACCGTGGAGGAGCTCAATCTTTTCCGGCGCTATGGTGGCCGCATCGTCCACGTGGAGCGCGGCGATGAGGAGTTCCTCGCCAGCTTCGATACGCACCTTGATGCCGGTGACCGCGTGACGGTGATCGTGGATCAGGACCGTATGGGCGATATTCGCGATTACTTCGGTGACTCGGTTCAGGGCTACTCGCAGCTGAACTGGATCGCCGTGGGAGGTGGCCTGTTCTTGGGCTACCTCATTGCGCTCATCGTGGTGCCATTGCCGGGTGGCACGTCCTTTGAGCTGGGCTTCGCGCTGGGGCCGCTGATTACCGGCCTTGTTCTTGGCGCTCTCCACCGCACGCGTCGTGTGCCGTGGAAGGTCCCGGCCTCTATCAATATGGCTCTTCAACAGTGGGGTCTAGTCATCTTCTTGGCGTCGGTGGGCCTCGCTTCGAGTGAGGCTTTCCAGTCCACGGCCTTCTCCTGGATGGGGTTGAAGTCCATGGTTCTGGCCGCCATCATTACCGTGGTTGCCGTCGCCATCTTCGCTGTTGTCAATAGGTTCCTCGGCCAGTCGGAGACCCGCACCGCCGGCGGTATCTCCGGCATCTTCGGTCAGCCTGCCGTGGTCAACTACGCCACGGGTATGAGCACGGATTCCCGCATCATGACCGGCTACGCGGCCACCATTGTGGTGGCGCAGATAGTCAAGATCGTGGTCATTCCGTTGATGCTCACGTTCTAATCTTTCAGGAATGCAGCTGGGTAGAGCCTCGACGGCTCTCTCATGTGGCTGGTTCTAGTGAGCCTTAATTGCTCTTCAAACTGTTTCGTATGGCGCTGCTCCAGAATCATGCGAGCATAGATTGCCTCAAAAGGGTGGCGCAGCACACAATCCAGCGGTACGATTTGAGTTAACTTCGTACAGTTTGGAGAGCGATATATGGACATCGTCATTGTGGGTGCCGCCCGAACGCCCTTCGGCAAATTACTTGGTTCCCTTTCCACCGTGACAGCGACGGAGCTCGGTTCTCACGCCATCGCCGCCGCACTCACACAAGCACGGATTAAGCCGGATGATGTTGATGCCGTCATCTGTGGACAGGTCTTGCAGGCGGGTGTGGGGCAGAATCCTACAAAACAGGCGGCGCTGGGGGCAGGGATATCTGCGAGGGCACATACCGCCACGGTCAACAAGGTTTGTCTGTCAGGTCTGACCGCGATTATCGACGCCTCTCGGCTCCTGCGCTCCGGTGAGGCTACTGTCGTGGTGGCTGGGGGAATGGAGTCGATGTCACAGGCTCCCCACCTGCTTCCGCAATCACGCAGGGGGAAGAAATTTGGTCCTGTTGAACTTCTCGATCACATGGAGCACGATGGCCTGCGCGCAGCTGACCTCGGAATTTCCATGGGCTCGCTGTCGGAGAAATATGCCGAACGCTATCCGGCCACCCGTCAGGAACAAGATCGCTGTGCGGCACTGTCCCACCAGCGCGCGCTTCAGGCGAGCGAGGAGGGAACCTTCGACAAGGAAATCGCTCCCATCACGGTGAACCGCCGGCGCGATGAGGTCACCGTCTCGCACGATGAAGGCATCCGGGAAGGAGTCACGGAAGAAACTTTGACTGCACTGCGTCCGGCCTTCGAGAGCACGGGAAGCATTACGGCCGGAAATTCCTCACCTATCACGGATGGAGCAGCCTCCGTCGTCCTCACCACCCGCGAGCATGCGGAGAGGGAAGGACTGCCCGTCATGGCAGTCCTTCGGGCGCCCGGACAAGTAGCCGGTCCGGATTCTTCGCTGCAGGAACAGCCTGCTCGTGCTCTTCTTAAAGCCTTAGAACGCGAAGGTTGGGGCGTGGACGACCTCGACCACATCGAGATCAACGAGGCTTTCGCCGCGGTGGTGGTGCACTCCGCGAAGATCCTAGGGATCAACCCCGATGATGTTAATCCGCAAGGCGGAGCCATCGCCCTAGGCCACCCCATCGGGGCTTCCGGCGCACGGCTCGTGGTGCATGCGGCGCACCAATTGGCGCAATCCCATGCTCGCCGCGCCGGGGTCACTTTGTGCGGGGGCGGCGGTCAAGGCGAAGCCCTGTTGCTTGAGGCTGTGAACTAACTCCAGCTCAGTAGCTAGTAGGAGAGATAAGGAGAAGACCATGACGAACGAAATACTTAGCGAAATTCGTGGACATGCCGGCGTGCTTACACTCAACCGCCCCAAGGCCATTAATGCGCTCAACCAGACGATGATCGACGAGATGACGGCGGTGCTCAGGCAGTGGCAGGATGATGACCGCGTCAAGCTCGTCATCCTCCGCGGTGCTGGGGATCGAGGACTGTGCGCGGGCGGTGACGTCGCGGCTTTGTATCACGATGCCCTGGAAGGCGGAACCGCCGGTGCCCATTTCTGGAAGACGGAGTACGAGCTGAACTATCTGATTTCCACCTATTCCAAGCCTTATGTGGCCCTCATGGAAGGCATCGTGCTGGGCGGCGGAATCGGCGTTTCAGCGCACGCCTCGCACCGTATTGTGAGCGAAGATTCCCGCATCGGAATGCCGGAAGTAGGAATTGGGTATTCGCCCGATGCCGGCGGCTCCTACCTGCTTTCCCGGGCCGCAGATCGTCTTGGCCGCCACTTGGCATATACCGCGATCCACGTGGGCGCTGCCGAAGCGATCGACACCGGTTTTGCGGACTATTTTGTGCCCAAGGACAAGCTCGACGCGTTGGTTGAACGGCTGGTGGAGTCGGGTGACCCCGCAGACATCGAGAAATTCACCGAGGAGGTGGGGCGCGGCTTCGGGGAGGAGCGCGCCGAAATGGTAGAGGTCTACGCTGCAGAGACTGCTGAGGAAACCTTGGCCCGGCTGCAGGAACTCGCCGCCACGCGCGGTGACGGGCACTGGGCCGCGAAGGCCGCCAAGCGGATGAGTCTCAACTCCCCACTGGGAATCCGCGTTACCGAGGAATCCCTTAACCGCACTGCGTCGATGAGCTTCGCAGAAACCTTGACACAAGAATTCTGGATGTCCGTGAACATGCAAAAGCACAAGGAATTCGTGGAAGGAATACGCGCGCAGATCATCGATAAGGACCGCAACCCTTCCTGGGAGTACGAGTCCATCGGTGCCGTCCCAGCAGACGTGGTGGCGTCTATCCTCGAACCCGGCGAAGGCAGCGTGGAAGCCCCCGCATTTGATGCCTCCGAAGATTAAACACGCTCACCACTCATCACGAGTTATTACAGCACTATCCGAAAGCACAGAAAGGACACTAGATCCATGGCAATTCTTACTGAAAAGCGCGGCCGCGTCGCCTTCATTACTCTCAACCGCCCAGAGGCGCTCAACGCGCTGAACAACGACACCATGCTGGAAGTCACCCAAGCGGTGCAGAAATTCGATGCCGATGCCGAGGTAGGAGCAATCGTTATCACTGGCTCCGATAAAGCCTTTGCTGCGGGCGCGGATATTAAGGAGATGTCGTCGAAGACCGCGACAGAAATGTACAACGCGGATTGGTTTGCAGGCTGGGACGTACTTACCCGCGCCCGCACGCCGATCATCGCCGCGGTCAATGGATATGCCTTAGGTGGCGGCTGTGAGCTAGCTATGATGTGTGACTTCATTATCGCCGGCGACAAGGCCAAGTTCGGTCAACCGGAGGTCAACCTCGGCGTTACCCCGGGTATGGGAGGCTCCCAACGCCTGACCCGCGCTATTGGGAAGGCAAAGGCCATGGAGATGTGCCTGACCGGCCGCATGATGGCAGCAGAAGAAGCGGAGCGCTCCGGCCTCGTGGCCCGTGTGGTCCCCGCCGATGAGCTCCTCGATTCTGCACTGGAAACCGCAGAGCTCATTGCCTCGAAGTCCTTCGTAGCAACGTCCCAGATCAAGGAACAGGTCAATGCCGTGGACGAGCTCTCCCTGTCCCAGGGCATCCAGTTTGAGCGCCGTACCTTTCACGCACTCTTCTCATCTCACGACCAGAAGGAAGGAATGACGGCCTTCGTGGAGAAGCGTGATCCAGACTTCAAGCATGCTTAAGCTTCGCCGCTCTACTGGGCTTCGGGCCCCTCGACGTCCTCACCGGCGGCGCGGCGAACGCGGTTCGCAGCAGCGATGACGCGATCCTGTTCGCGGGCGGGTAGCGCAATGGACTCGAAATAGCGGTCGAGGGCAGGCCCCGCCGCAGAGGCCAACACGATTCCTTGGTCGGTAACCATCACCAAGGTCGAGCGCTTATCTTTAGGGTCGCTCACCCGCGTGATGAGCCCGTCCTTCTCCAGTTTGCGTACCGTGTGGGTAAGAGATGCCGGCGGGACTTGAAGGCGGGAACTGATCTTCGACATGGGCATGCTTCCCGCGCGCGACCACATAAGCACAGCGAGGACTTCAAACTGGCTATAGCTCACCCCGAAGGGAGTGAGAACCTCTTCGGCACCGTTTCTTAAAATGTGGGCGGCGCGCTCGAAGGAGGAGACCGTGGCCAGGCCACGCGCGGAGTGCGTGGAATAGCGCTTGGCCCACTGGCGGCGTGCTTCGGCAATGATGTCCATGAGCGGGAAAGAGACCTCCTTGTAGCGCGCTCAGAGCGCGAGACAACTATAAATGACCGCCTCATTGTTCTGAGAACCGGGATAGGAGAAGCAAAGGCCCCAGTTGAAAACTGGGGCCTGTATCGTCGAAAGATTAGTGGGGCTAGCCCTTCAGTGACGGAAAGTCGGAATCAGCGAACTCTGTCGACGCAGTGGTCTCACCGCCATCAGCTGAGTGAATCTCGGTTTCGCGCTTGCGCAGATCGACGCGGCGAATCTTGCCGGAGACCGTCTTTGGTAGCTCGTAGAACTCGAGGCGGCGGATACGCTTATAGGGTGCCAAGCCATCACGGCAGTGTTTGAGGATGGCTTCGGCCGTTTCGGCATTCGGCTCGTAACCGTTGGCCAGCGCCACATAAGCCTTCGGCACAGCGAGGCGGATGGGGTCGGGGGAGGGAACTACCGCTACTTCGGCGACAGCTGGGTGCTCGATGACGACGGACTCGAGCTCGAAGGGGGACAGGCGGTAATCGGAGGCTTTGAAGACATCATCGGCACGACCAATGTAGAAGATGTAGCCATCTTCATCGCGCTCCGCTGTATCGCCCGTGTGGTAGTAACCATCGCGAAAGACTTCCGCGTTCTTGTCGGGGTCGTTGAAGTAACCCACCGTTAGACCGACCGGGCGGGGATCAATCTTCAAACAGATTTCGCCGGTATCTCCAATCTCATCCGTAGCGGGATCCTTGAGCACGACTTCCCACCCCGGCAGTGGGCGACCCATTGAGCCTGGCTTGACCTTTTGTTCTGGGGTGTTGGCAATCTGCAGGGTAGTTTCCGTCTGTCCGAAACCATCGCGAACATCGGTGTTCCAGGCCTTGCTGATGGTGCTGATGAGCTCGGGGTTTAGTGGCTCACCCGCAGCGACTAGCTTCTTCGGTGGGGTCTTCATACGTCCCAAGTCTGCTTGGACAAGCATGCGCCAGACGGTCGGTGGAGCACAGAAGCTGGTTACTCCTTCTTCTTCCATCTTGTCCATGAGGGCTGCGGCATCGAAGCGGGCATAGTTGTACAGGAAGATGGTGGCCCCGGCGATCCAGGGGGCGAAGAAGTTCGACCATGCATGCTTAGCCCAGCCAGGGGCAGCGACGTTGAGGTGGACATCGCCAGGCGCCAAGCCAATCCAGTACATCGTGGTCAGGTGGCCGACCGGATAAGAGGTATGGGTGTGTTCGACGAGCTTCGCCTTCGATGTGGTTCCGGAAGTGAAGTAGAGCAGGAGAGTTTCGTCAGCCTTGGTGTCTTGCTTTGGCGTGTAGACCTCTGGGCCGGTGAAAGAATCCGAGTAGCGCAGGGTGGGGTGTGCCGACTGTGCATTTGGTTCATCACCCACCTGAATAATGGTGAAATCACCGGTGACGTCTTGGAACTTCTCGGCATCCTCAGCGTTAGCCACAACCCAGGAAATGTTGGCGCGGTCGGTGCGGTCCTGCAAATCCGCTGCACCGAGCATGGCGGTTGCTGGATTAAGGACGAAGCCTGCTTTGATGCAGGCCAGCATGCACTCCCACAGCTCTACTTGGTTGTTGAGCATGAGCATGACGCGATCACCGCGCTGGACGCCTTGACCCTCGAGCCAATTAGCCAACTGCGCAGAGCGAGCCGACATTTCAGCGAAGGTACGGCGGGTGCTGCTGCCATCGGTCTCACAAATGACGAGTGCCTCGCGGTCTTTAGAGTCTTCTGCAGTGGCAAGGTGATCGAACCAATCGAGTGCGAAATTGAAGTGTTCGAAGCGCGGCCACTCGAAGTTGCTTCGGGCCTCTTCATAGTCAGTCTGAAAAGAAACCAGCAGGTCGCGTGCTGCTTGGAATTGTTCGGTCACCGTGGTCATTGGTTCTCCTCTAGCTTGTACTCATGGGGGAAAGGACGCTGCGATGTCTATGGCCCGTATCCCAATCCGTGCGTCTATGTGACGTGGGTCGCACACTACTTTACTTCGAGTTCGAAGTAATTGCTAGAGATTTTGGGTAACGCGTACCGAAGTCGCAGGCTAGCGCAATGAAATTCCGTGAAGGATGAGCTGTCCAAGGGTGTGATAGGCCTCGGCTGGAGCTAAAGTATCCGAGTAAAAGCCCTGCTGGATGTCGGTCATGGAGCGCTGGATCAGGTGAGAGACAAAATCTGTGTATTCCGCAGTGAATTCTCCTGCTGCGACGCCCTGCTTGAGTAGCTCGTGGATAGTTTCGGTAGCCCTGCGCGTGTTGAGGCTAAAAACCTCCTGGGCAGCGGGTTCGGAGGCGAGATCGCGCATAAACTCCGGGCTGGCAGGTTCTAGGGCGGTGGTCATGGAGGAAAAGTAGTTCTCAAGCGCCTGCGTGTAGGTGGGTGTCTTGCCCACGGCGGTACGGCGTGCAATTTCTTTAAAGAAGCTGACCAGTACGCGCCGAATGATGGCATCTCTCGATGGCCCTAGTGCGTAAATGGTGGATTTGGAGCATTGGTAGCGCTTGGTTGCACCGTCGATGGTGAAGGACTCGAAACCCTCGACTAGAAAGTCCTGCAAAAGGGCGTTAAAGAGCTCTCGCTGCCGCGGTGTGAGTGGTTTGGTCATGTGTCGCTCCGTCTGTGTTGATTCCGGCCTTCGGGCACCCATTTCTCGTGGGGCTTGACGTATGGCGGTGTGCCAATCGATCATAGAACACGCCGTGTGCGGTACGAAACGGTGTATTATCGTACTCACTCAATGCGTAGTTCCCATTGATTTCCCGTCCCACAGATCGCCGCATTGCTTTAAGAAAATCCATGTGGCCACCACAAACTCTCAGCTAGAAAGGTAGAAAACTATGCCCCCAATCCTTGGACCACAACATCCCAGTGGGAAACACTTGGAGAAGATTAAGTACCCTCAAGCTGATATCTTCGCAGTCGCTGACCGCCTAGTTCCCGAGGAGCAAGCGCGCCTGGCAGAGATCCACGAGTTTCTGCAGACGGAGATTCGCCCGGTCGTGGGGGAATACTGGGACCGTGAAGAGCTGCCTTTCGACCTTCTTCCTCGCATGGCGGAGATGGGTTTAGGGGAAGTCGAGCTCACGGATACCTCACGCCTCTACCGCGGGTTGGTGTACGCGGAGGTTACCCGCGCAGATGTGTCACTATCGGCGTTGGTGGGTATTCACAATGAGCTTGTTCTCGGACTCATCGACAAGCTTGGTTCCCCGGAACAAAAAGACACCTGGTTGGCAGGCTTGCGCCAGTTCACCAAAGTGGGGTGCTTCGCGCTGACCGAGCCGGACCACGGATCCGACATCGCCGGCGGACTAGCCACAACGGCGGAGCGCACCGCCGAGGGCTGGGTTATCAATGGATCGAAGCGTTGGATCGGCGCCGGTACTTTTGCTGATTTCGCCATCACCTTCGCCCGCGATACGGCGGATAATGAGATTAAAGCCTTCATCGTTGAGCTCGACCGCGACGGCGTGACGCGTAACAAGATCTCGCGCAAAATGGGTTTGCGCATCATGCAGAATGCAGATCTGCACTTCGACGACGTTCTTATCCCCCATGAGAACCTGATCCCTGGTGCCGAATCCTTCGCCAACGTCAACGACTTCTTGTGCTATTCCCGTGCTTGGGTGGGCTGGCAGGGCGCTGGGTTGCAGCTGGGCATTTTCGACAAGGCCCGCGAGTACGCGGTTAAGCGCGAGCAGTTCGGCCGGCCCATTGCTAAATTCCAGCTCGTCCAGGAGCAGCTCTCCCGTATCCTGGGCAACGCTACTGCGTCGCTTGCCATGATGGCCCAGCTGGCGGAGGTCCAGGAACAGGGCAAGCTGGAAATGCCGTTTGCCGCCCTGGCGAAGGCAACCACCACACGCTTAGCGCGCGAATCCGCCGCAGCGGGCCGCAACATTGGCGGTGGAAACGGCATCCTCACAGAGTATGACCTGTCGAAGATGATGGATGATGCCGAGATTCTCTTCACTTATGAGGGCACCTACGACATCAACTCGCTCATCGTCGGCCGTGCTGTGACTGGCGTATCTGCCTTCCAGGGAACCCACCCCCTCGCTCTTCTCAAAAGGAGAAAACCATGAACCTACACGAAGTATCAGCCGTCGTGACCGGCGGGGCATCCGGCCTTGGAGCGGCGACGGCCGCAGCACTCGCGGAACACGGAGCCGCGGTCACTGTGCTCGACTTGTCCGTCCCAGAGGAACAGCACAGCGACATCAACTACATAGCCGTCGACGTCACCGATGCCGCCGCGGTACGCGAGGCGGTCCTCGGTGCAGCAACGGAAGCACCCATGCGCGTGGCCGTGAACTGCGCGGGAATCTGCCCCTCGGCACGCATCTTTGGACGCAAAGGACCACATGATCCGGAGCTGTTTTCCAAGACCATCAACGTCAACCTCATGGGTACCTTCCACGTCATGACTGCTACCGCTGAGGCAATGGCGCAGACAGAACCATTCGATGGGGACGGCCAGCGCGGCGTTATCATCAACACTGCCTCCGTCGCAGCCTTTGAAGGACAAGTCGGGCAGGCAGCTTACGCGGCGTCGAAAGGTGCGGTGGCCGCCCTGTCGATTACCGGGGCTCGAGATTTGGCCTCGCTGGGCATTCGCGTCAATGCCATCGCCCCGGGCGTGGTATCCACCCCGATGATGGAGCAGATCACCCCGGAGTTCCGTGAGCAGTTGGAAGCCACTGTGCCTTTCCCCGCCAGGCTTGCTAAGCCGGAGGAATTCGCTGCCCTGGCCCTGTCGATTGCTGAAAACCCCTATATCAATGGCGAGACGATTCGCTTGGATGGTGCGCTGCGTATGCCGCCGCGTTAAGGCGAATGCCGCGTATTCAGTGCTTAGGCCCCACGCGGGGCCTAACCATAAGCAGGTAAACCCCAGTAGGGGAAGATGGCGCGCGTGGTCTGCACCAGCGCTGCGTGCGGCCTCTCTGCCATGACCTTGGTGGGGTCGAAGTCCTCGATGGTGGCGCCCGAGCCCTCATCGCCCAGAGTAGGGGAGCCTTCCCAGCCGCCTGGCATCCGGGAGGAGGCAGTGAGCTCCACATTGGCGGCCGCGGCGAGTACATGCGTCCACGCGCGTGCGACGGCATCGACTTGGTATCCGCCGCCACCAAGGGCGACCCACCGCCCAGCCACAAACTGCTGCGCCCACACCGCCACCGAACGGTACGCCCGCGCCATCGCATCGATGGTGAGCTCTAGGTCAGCGAGGGGATCCGAACGGTGCGGATCCGCGCCGTGTTGGGAAATGATGAAATCGGGGCGGAACTTCTTGAGCAGTGGCGGGACGATAGCGTGGACCACCTGCAGCCATTCCTCATCCGTGACCCCACGGGGCAGGGCCACGTTGACGGCGGTACCTTCCGCGCCCTGTCCACCAACCTCGTGGGCATAGCCCGTGCCGGGGAAGAGATAGAGTCCCGATTCATGCACTGAAATCGTGAGCACGTTGGGATCGTCCCAAAAGATCTTCTCCACGCCGTCGCCGTGGTGAGCGTCTAAATCAAGGTAGACCACGCGCTGGGCGCCGTTATCCAGAAGCCACCGGATGGCAATCGCGGCATCGTTGTACATACAGAACCCCGACATCGAATCGGCAAAAGCATGGTGCAGCCCGCCGGAAAGGTTGACTGCGCGTGGTGCGCGACCTTCCCACACAGCCCGTGCGGCCGCTAGGGTACCGCCGGCGATGCGCGCGGCGACCGTCGACAAGCCATGACTAATCGGGTTGTCTTCGGTGCCCAGACCAAAACGTTTAGTGGGCACCTCGGCGCGGGTGGCGGCGATGTAGTCGGGGCTATGCACGAGCTGCAGGTGCGAGGTGTTCAGCGGGTCGGGGCACTCGATATCGAATTCCTCGAGCACGCCGAAGTGCTGAGCCAGTGACATCGCCGCGGCGACCCGGTCCGGCCCCATCGGATGCTCTGGACCAAGCGAGTAGCGGTACATTTCCTCCGAAGCGAAAAGCAGCGGTTTTGACTGACTCATGACAAGGACCTCGCGAGGGGATCGCGGACATCACCCAGCGGGGCGATGCGCATGCGGGCCCCCACCACATCAGTCTGTGTCACCCCGGCGATGACAGGGGAGAGCTCGATGTCAACGAGTGCGGCAATGTCGTCTTTGAGCTGTGCCAGCTGCATCATGACCTCTTCGACGCGATGTAGCTTGGCGGCCTTGGTACCGCGATAGCCGGTCAACAGGGGAGAGGCCTTCAAGCAGCTGAGCATGTCCAGGGCATCCGTTCGGCGTAGCGGAGGCACGCGCCACTCGACGTCCCCCAACAGATCCGAGGGCAGCCCGGAGAAACCTGCAGAAACCATCGGGCCCACAACGGGATCTTCGATGGCCCGCAGAGTAAGGGAGGCGCCCGCCGTGACCATGCGCTGTACCACCGGTATCAAGATGGTAGGATCCTCGCCTAAGTGGAGATCACGCGTGAGTTGAGTGATGGTGCTCCACGCGCGCTTCATGGACTCCTCGTCATGGATGTTGCGCACGACAGTGGGAAGTTCCGAGCGGCCCCGCACTATCTGCGAGGTGCACTTGAGGACCACATTCCATCCATACTCGTGCCCAGCCGCAATGGCCTCCTCAAGGGTGCTGACCGGATTCCAAGGAACAATGTCGATGCCATAGGCGTTCAGAATTCGCGCACACTCCTCATCGGTTGTCCACCTCCCGGTGGGAGAATCCAGAAGCACCTCCGCAACGACCCCGCGTGCTTCAGCCAGACCCTCGCTGGTGGCGAATTCATCGGCAGGGTTGGGGCGGGCGAGGGCGCGTCGGCGTTCGTTATCGATGATGGTCGCTAATGCTTCGATGGCGTCGGCATAGGTGTCAAACACCGGCAGCTGGCCGGGTTTCTCTGGGCCCGGAGCGGTGCGGAAATCGGGGACGTCGAAGCCAACAAAGCTGGCGATAAGCGGGGTATCCGTCGTCGTGGATGCCAGCTGCGACAAACTTGAATAAGCATCCTTGAGGATAAACTCGCCGACTTCTACGACGGCACACAGCACTGCGTCAATATTCGGGTCCGCTACAGCTGCCCGGGCCTGTTCCGTGATGGCGGGAGCGGGATCGTCGACGACGGTGGTAGCGCGGGGGCGCAGTCCGAAGCGCCAGGCTGCCTGCTCCATCTGCGCGGTCAGTCCAGAGGAATTCGACATCACGGCAATTCGACGGCCTTGCGGCACGGGTTGGCGCGCGAGGAGCTGGGCGATGTCAAGCATGGCATCGCGGCGGGTGACCACCATAGCTCCGGTGTAGCGGATGATCTCATCCAGTGCGGCCGGACTGGCCGCAGACAGTCCATCGACTGCGTAGTGCCGGGCGGATTTCAGCGCGCGCGAAGGAAGAAACACCACGACGTGCTTGTCCAGCGCTAGGCGGCGCAGAACGCGGAAAAATTTGCGCGGGTTACCAATCGAGTCGAGGGACAACAGACAGATGCGTGTGTTTTCATCTTGGCTCCAGAACTGCATAACGTCATTGCCGGTGACATCGGCGAAGGAACCAGCGGCGATGAAGTTACTTAAACCGCAGCCAAGTTGCAGCGCATGGGATAGAGCCAGTGTCGCCACGCCAGCCGATTGGGTAAAGAGCCCTACTTGGCCGGCCCGTGGCATGGGCGCGGGGCTTGCGTTGAGGCGAACCGAGTCATCGGGGTTGATGAGGCCCAATGCAGCGGGGCCGAGGGCGCGCAGACCGTAGTCCCTAGCCGCGAGTACGATGTCGCGGGCTTCCTCGCGCGAAAGGTTAGGGTTCTGGCTGCGAGAGATGACGATGACCCCTTTAGCGCCTGCGGCGGCAGCCGCCTCCATGACGTTGGCGCCGCCACGCCCTTGAAATTCGATGACAACGAGGTCTACCGGTTCAGCAAGGTCATGGAGTTCATCGACGCTGTGCAGGTGATGCAGTGAACCAGTGAAGCCGGCGCTGCCCAGTTGCTGGCTGGAGAGCGTGCCAACCACCGCCACGGAGCTTGGGGTGAGCAAACGGTGAATTGAGTTGGCTTCGGCGCGCAGCTCGCGGCGTTCCATAACATCGCGGGAATTCTCATTCGGAGCGATGTGGAAATCCACTCGAATGAATCCATCCTCAAGCTCCGGCTTCGCGGAGTAGCCTGCACGCACGAAGACCTGCACCATCCTGCGGTTTTGGGTGAGCATCTCTGCGAAAAAGCGCTCCACTTTTCCTTCGCGTCCGATCTCCGCCAGGTGTTCAAGAAGGATGTTGGCTACGCCTTTGCCGTGGTGGGAATCCTGGACTAGGAAGGAGACATCGCCCACGCGCGCCGGCAGGAACTGTTCGACAATGGAGTATCCGGCCACCGCCACGATACTGCCGCGCTCCACCATGACGAGCGTGACCTTGTCATAGCCGTCTGTATGGAGCCAGCGGTCAAGATCATCGTCGGTCAGTGTGGGGTGTGTGCCGAAGAAGCGCAGATACTTCGACTGATCCGAGACGCGATCATAGAAAGCGCGAATGGCATCGCGGTCGCCCGGCGTGATGGGACGCAAGGTAGCGATATCGCCATCGTTGAGGATGACATCGGCTTCCCAGCTCGTTAGTCCGGGCCCGTCGGGGGTGGTGGTCGCAGGCTGCTCCGTGTGGTCCATGTCATCACCTTAGCCCGCGCTTTCTCGGGCACAGGCCAGGTGAATGGCATTCACCCCACTACTTCGAGGGGAGGCGTATGGGGAAAGCGCAGGACAAAGCATGTATGTCAACTCACTCTAGGGGGTGAATAGTGTTTTATGTCTCAATCTTCGTGGCGTGCGGCTGCGGGCTGCGGTTAGTGTGTGACCCAAGCCATAGAAGGAGCCGGAGGTTCCAGGAAGGAGACGCGACATGCGCACTGTGTATCACTATGTCAATGGAGAAACGTTCGAGGGGACGTCGGGCAACACCCAGCCCGTCCTGAACCCTTCGACCGGCAAGGAGCAGGCCGCCGTCGCTCTGGCGAACAAGGCCGATGTGGACAGCGTCATCGCGGAATCCGCGAAGGCTCAGCCAGGCTGGGCAGCACTAAACCCACAGAAGCGTATCCGCATCATCATGGAATGGATCCGTCTCATTCACGAGAACATGGATGAACTGGCCACGCAGCTCTCCTTGGAGCACGGTAAGACTTTCCCGGATGCTAAGGGAGACGTGCTGCGCGGCGTCGACGTGCTGGAGTTCGCGCTTGGCGCCCCGCACCAGCTCAAGGGTGAGTATTCTTCGGAGGTTGGCACCGGTATCGATACCTACTCGATGCGCCAGCCACTCGGTGTGGTCGCCGGTATTACCCCGTTCAATTTCCCGGCCATGATTCCGCTGTGGAAGGCCGGCCCGGCACTGGCAGCGGGCAACGCCTTCGTACTCAAGCCTTCTGAGCGCGACCCCTCCGTACCGGTACGCCTAGCGGAGCTTTTCATTGAGGCAGGCGGCCCGGCCGGTGTTCTCAACGTGGTGCACGGAGGCAAGGAGGCAGTCGATGCCATCCTCGACTCCGACACCATCAAGGCCGTGGGCTTTGTCGGCTCCACGCCGATTGCGCAGTACATCTACGAGCGCTGCGCGGCCACAGGCAAGCGCGCTCAGTGCTTCGGCGGTGCGAAGAACCACGCCATCGTGCTTCCCGACGCCGACATTGACACCACCGCCGACGCCATCGTGGGCGCTGCCTTCGGCTCCGCGGGTGAGCGCTGCATGGCCCTGTCCGTGGTAGTCCCCGTGGGACAGGACACGGCAGACCGTTTGCGCGATGCCATCCTGGCCAAGATTCCAGAACTTAAGGTAGGCCACTGCCTCGATCCTGAGGCCGACTATGGCCCCTTGGTCACGGCAGAGGCACGCGATCGCGTACACCGGCTCATCGCCGAGGGCGTGGAGGCAGGAGCCACGTTGCTTGCCGACGGCCGCGAGTTGGACATGTCTGACAAGACCTATAACGAGGATTCCCTCGCGGACGGCTTCTACTCCGGCCCGAGCTTCTTCGACAACGTTACCGCCGACATGTCCGTCTACAGCGAGGAAATCTTCGGCCCGGTGCTGGTCATGGTCCGCGCCGAAACCCTGGAAGAGGCCGTGTCTTATCCCAACGACCACGTCTACGGCAACGGTGTCGCCATCTTTACCCAGAACGGCGGCGCGGCCCGCGACTTCTGCAAGAACGTCCAGGTCGGAATGGTGGGCGTCAACGTTCCGATTCCGGTGCCGATTGCCTACCACACCTTCGGCGGCTGGAAGGCCTCCGGTTTCGGCGACCTCAACCAGCACGGTCCGGACTCCTTCCGCTTCTATACCAAGACTAAGACCATCACCTCGCGCTGGCCTAATGATGAGTCCGCAGGTCCTCAGTTCACCATGCCGGTCATGTAAGGAGAGAACACAATGACGACTATCGCGTTTATCGGATTGGGCAACATGGGCGGCCCTATGGCCGTCAACTTGGCGGAGGCCGGGCATGAGGTCCGCGGATTCGACGTCGTGGAAGAGGCTCGGGAGCGCGCCGCCGAGCAAGGTGTCACCATCATCGAGACCGCGGAGGAAGCCGCGCAGGGCGCCGAGGTAGTCTTTACCAGTTTGCCTAATGGTGGGCTGGTCAAGCAGGTCATCGAGTCGGTCCTCGCAGCCAACGAGGATGCAAAGACCTACGTTGATGTCTCCACCATCGCGGTCGCGGAGGCACGTGAGCTTTCGGAGACGGTGGGCAAGGCTGGCTCCGCCTTTCTTGATGCACCAGTCTCCGGCGGCATCGCCGGGGCGGCAGCGGGAACGCTCGCCTTCATGGTCGGCGGCACAGCCGAAGACTTTGCGAAGGTCAAACCGCTGCTCGACATCATGGGCAAGTCTGTTACCCACTGCGGTGACATCGGCAACGGCCAAGCGGTCAAGGCATGCAACAACATGATCCTCGCGGTCCAACAAATTGTCCTAGCTGAAGCCTTGGTCCTCGGCGAGCGCTTGGGGTTGGATCACCAAGCCTTCTACGACGTCGTCTCCAACGCCACCGGCAACTCGTGGTCGCTGTCCGTCAACGCCCCGGTTCCGGATATCGTGCCGAGCTCACCGGCGAACAACGATTTCAAGCCCGGTTTCGCCGCCGCACTCATGCTCAAGGACCTCAAACTGGCCATGGCCGCGGCGGAAGACACCAAGACCGACACTGTCCTGGGCCGGATTGCGGAGGAGCAGTACTCCTCCTTTGTGGACGAAGGCCACGGCGGCCTCGACTTCTCCGCCATCATTTCCGAAGTTCGTTCCAAAGGAACAGCCTAAGCGCTCCTAAGTGCTTCTAAGGCCTCCTAGGCGCTCTAGCCTGCTGAGAGCGCTAGGGCGCTTGGCCACCGTCGAGGATGCCCTGGAGCAGCGGGGCATAGTACTCGATGAGTTCCTCGGTAGGAAAGGCCGCAAACTCGGTATCACCAAAACGCCGCATGAACGACAGTCCCATGAGAAGGGCCAGCGCGGATTGGGCCCGCAGTTCCGGCGAAGGCGAGTGCTTCCCGGACTCTTCACGAATCCGAGAAGCCAAGACCTCCAGCAAGTCGGATTTAATTCTCTTACCAATGGCTCCGAGCGTCTGATAGTCACCGCTCGCCACGGAAATAGTCCGGGCCATGGAGTAGGGCGCGTTGTGTGGAGCAGTAAGGGTTTCAACCACCGCGGTGCGGCCTAACTCGCTGAAGGGACCGGCAAAGAGCGCTGCCGAGGAAGCAGTGAAATCCACCGTGGCCTCAAAGAGCCCTTCCTTGTTATGGAAGTGCTTCACAATCAGCGCGACAGAAACATTCGCTTCCTCCGCGATGTCTTTCATTGAGACCTGTGAGAAGCTCCGCTCACTGAAAAGCTCGCGTGAACATTCGAGAATTCTCTCCCGCGTCGAAGCTGTTTTCTCCTCCATAGAGGACATGGTACCGGCGACGCATGCGCAGGAAGGGTGATTCGCCCTCTTGCCTCAGATGACCAAGACAGTGAGGTAGAAATTATGGTTATCTCATTCATCGGGGTGGTTCTTTCCCTGATTTTCCTCGTCGTGATGGCCTACCGCGGGCACTCCGTGGTGGTCGTCGCCCCCTTCGCGGCCTTGATCGCGGTGGTTTTCTCTGGGGAGCCGATCCTGGCTACCTATACCCAGATCTTTATGCCGGCAGCCGGAAACTTCGTGACCAAGTATTTCCCGCTCTTCCTCTTCGGCGCGATTTTCGGCTTCCTCATGACTTCCACGGGGCTTGCCCGGTACCTAGCTCGCGGGATTACCGCGTTATTCGGGCCAAAGCGCGCGATGTTCTCGACGGTCGTCGCCACAGCCTTGCTCACCTATGGCGGTGTATCTGCGTGGGTTGTGGCTTTTACCATCGTGCCCATCGCGACCGCCCTGTTTAAGGAATCTGGGATCCCCAAACGGCTCATGCCCGGAGCGATTGCGCTGGGAACCATCACCTTCGCGCTGGCCGGGCTTCCCGGTTCGCCGCAGATCCATAACGCAATCCCCACCAGTTACTTCGGTACCAACGTCTACGCGGCACCCCTCTTCGGTCTCATCTCTTCTGCGATCATGCTGGCGGTGGGAACCGCGTGGCTGGAGTACCGCGTGCGCACCCTGCGCGCGGGTGGGGAAACATTTGAGCCGCTCGATGCTGACGGCAAGGTCATCGAAACACCCGAGGGAATCGGCGACAGCGGGGAAGAAGCCAGCGTAGAAATCGGTGGAGAATCCTTCGACACCAATTCCGGTGGCCGCGTTTCTACTCATGCTCGTACAGAAACTGAGCCCTCCGTCCACGTGCAGGGATTGTTGGGCCTAGTTCCCATCGCCGTTGTCATCGCGGTGAACTTCGCCATGGTCTACGGCGTGTCCAAGGTTCTGGATACGTCTTATCTTGGCGAAGAGAAATACGGCGAGACCGATCTCGATTCGTTGTTGGGTATTTGGTCGCCGACGGTCGCTTTAGCTTGCGCGGTCTTCGTCATCGTGGCGATGTTCCCCAAGCGGGCTGCAGAGTCCGTCAAGGAATTCTCCGATGGCGCCAAGAACGCTATTCTGCCGTGCCTGACCACGGCCTCGGAGGTGGGCTATGGCGCAGTGATTGCCGCCCTGGCGGTCTTTAGCGTGGTTAAAAGCAACATGATGGGGATCTCCGATAATGCCTTGGTGGTCTCCACGGTGTCTACCGCCGTCATTTCCGGTATTACCGGCTCCTCCTCGGGTGGTCTTTCCATCACGATGCAGACCCTGGGTGATCAGCTCGCCCAGCTAGCGACGGAACAGGGCATCAGCCTTGAGCTGATGCACCGCGTGACTGCGATGGCCTCGGTGTCCTTCGATTCCATGCCGCACAATGGTGCGGTACTCACCATGTTGATTGTGTGCGGTATGACGCACCGTCTGTCCTATAAGGATGTTGCCGTGGTGACCATCGTTATCCCGCTGGCAACGCTGGCGTTGATGCTCGGCATCAACGCGCTCATCCCGGGCCTTAGTTAGAAAACTGAGCTAGAGAAAGCGTGGCGCCGCGGCCGGCTCCGTGTAGCCCTCGGCGTCCACATAAGTGTCGCGCGCGGCAAGGTGCGGGTGTTCCAGAACGTGCTCGGGGGAGACAACCTCGGTGACACAGGCATCGCTGCCGCGGAAGATTTCGATCCATTCCGCTTGGCTCTTTTTCGCAAAACGCCGCGCGATGATCTCCTTCATGGCTGGCCACGCGTCGCGGTCGTTCTGCTCGTAGCGGCCTAGTTCCTCTTCAAGGCCGAGTCCTTTCACCATGAGCGCATAAAACTGCGGCTCAATGGCACCGGCGGCCATCCACTGATCATCAGCCGTGCGGTACACGCTATAAAACGGAGCGCCTCCGTCTAGAAGGTTTGTCCCGCGTTCCTGCCACTGGTCTTCGGCGCGGAAGGCATGCAGCATGGCGGTGAGGTTGGCGGCACCATCGACAATAGCGGCATCCACCACGCAGCCCCGGCCGGTATTCTTTGCCTGAAGCACGCCCGCCAGAAGGCCTGTTACCAGGTACATCGCGCCGCCGCCGAAGTCTCCGAGGAAGTTGACCGGTGGAACAGGAGTACCGTCGCTTGCTGCGATGGGGTGCAGTGCACCGGAGACCGCGATGTAGTTGATGTCGTGGCCGGCAGTGTGGGCGAGCGGGCCGGATTGGCCCCAGCCGGTGATACGCCCGTAGACCAGCGCCGGGTTGATCGCCTGCACCTCCTCTGGGCCTAGACCAAGGCGCTCAGTGACACCGGGGCGGAAACCTTCGATGAGGATATCGGTCGTGGCTAGGCGCTCACGCAGCTTGTCGACGTCTGCTGGATCCTTGAGGTCTGCCTCTAGAACTTCTTGCCCGCGGTAGAGGATGCTGTGCGGGACCACAGCGGGAGGATTTCCTGGGCGGACCACGCGGGTAACGCTAGCGCCCATATCCGCAAGCATCATCGCGGCAAAGGGGCCGGGGCCGATGCCGCCGAGGAAGAGGACGGATAGTCCGGTGAGTGGAGAGTTCATGGTGACCTACCTATTGGTGCACGAATTTCTATCCAATCGTACCGTCGGGTGGGTCACCCAACAAGGGCGTGAAAGTTAATCCGCCACGAGTGTTTCGATGGTGAGCTCTGGGTGCTCCTTCTCAATGAAGGCCAGCTTCCACTTATCACCAAAGAGTGCGATGAGCTCGCCGTCGCTGCGGGTGAAGATCTCCACGCCGCGCTGACGGCCCAGCTCGGGCGCGGACTCGGCATCGGTGCGGCGCGCCACCGAGTAGGGGATGGGCTCGGTGATGGTCTCCACGTTGTATTCGATCTCCATGCGGGCCTGCATGACCTCGAACTGCATGGGGCCCACCGCGGCCATGACTGGGGCGGCATCGCCGCGCGTATCGTTGCGCAGAATCTGGACCACGCCTTCTGCCGCCAGCTGGTCCAAGCCCTTGCGGAAGGTCTTGTAATCGCCCAAGGATTTTGCACGCAAAATCTGGAAAGCCTCTGGAGCGAACTGCGGCATGGGCTTGAACTGCACCTTCTTGCCGGTGTAAATCGTGTCACCTGGTGCCAAGGAACCGGCGTTGACCAAGCCTACGATGTCACCCGGGTAGGCCGTATCCACGGTGTCACGCGTGCGGCCAAAGACCGTCAGCGCATACTTGGTGGAGAAGCTGCGGCCGGATTGGGCATGGTTGACCTGCATACCGCGCTCAAATTCACCGGAAACCACGCGCATGAAGGCCAAGTTATCGCGGTGCTTGCGGTCCATGCCTGCCTGCACCTTGAAGATGACGCCCGAGAACTCATCGGTGACCTCACGGACCTCATCGATGGCGGAGGTAGCGGCCTCGATGGCCTGCGGATCCGAATCGCGGGAGCGCGGAGCCGGGGCAATCGCGCACAGCGTATCCAGAATCTGGTGTACGCCGAAGTTCAGCATCGCGGAAGCGAAGATGAGCGGGGAGGTCACGCACTGCTCAAAGAGCTCCTGGTCATGCAGGGCGCCGTCCGCGGCCAGTAGCTCCGCTTCCTCCACGGCGGTCTCCCAAGCATCCTCTTCCTTCGCGGCAGCGTCTTCAGGCGCGTAGTGCTCCTCCGGGGCGATGGTGGAACCACCAGCGGTGCGCAGGAAGTGCACGTACTCGTCAGCCTCACCATCATCATTAATGTGGGCTAGACCGCGGAAGTCGCCGGCGATACCCACCGGCCAGTACAGCGGGGTGGGCTGCAGCTGGATTTCGTTGAGGATTTCGTCGACAAGCTCCAGCGGTTCCCGTCCCACGCGGTCCCACTTGTTGATCACCGTGATGATCGGCAGGCCGCGGGCCTTACACACGCGGAAGAGCTTGAGGGTCTGGGGCTCGAGGCCCTTGGCGGCGTCGATAAGCATGACAGCAGCATCCACCGCCGTGAGCACGCGGTAGGTATCCTCCGAGAAGTCCGCGTGGCCCGGGGTATCCACCAGGTTGATCATGTAGGGCTCGCCCTCATGGCCCTCGGGCGCGTACTCGAACTGCAGCGCGGAGGAGGCCACGGAAATACCGCGTTCCTTCTCCATCTCCATCCAGTCAGAGACCGTGGACTTGCGGTTGCCCTTGCCGTGCACCGCGCCGGCCTCGTTGATGACGTGCGCGTGCAGCGCCAGCGCCTCCGTTAGCGTGGACTTACCAGCATCCGGGTGGGCGATGACGGCGAATGTGCGGCGGCGGGAAGCTTCGGAGGCAATACTCATGCGGGCTAGTTTAGCCGCTGGCTGCTACCACTCCACATTGAGCTGGCGGCCCAGATCATCAAAGATGCGCCGGGCCACGGAGAGCTTCTTCGCAATCGGCCGCTGCAGGCCTGGCTTGCGCTTCTGGTTGTAGTACTCGCCGGAGTTGAAATGGATGCCTGGTGTGCCGCTGAGGAAGTAGGCCAAGTTCTCCCCACCCTTGTCCGCCTTGCCCAAGACGTATTTCGCCGCAGTGGTCGAATACAGCTTGCTCGTCCTGCTCGTCGAGTTATGCCCGAAGCCAGTATTCAAAACGCCCGGGTGGAAGGCCACGGAGGTAAGCCCGTGGGAGTCGAGGTAACGGGTCAACAGAATATCGCCTAACTTGGCGTTGCCATAGGCGCGCTCGGCGCTGAACTTTTCAAAGGTATTCGGGTCACCGGGGTCGAAAGAGGAATACAGCATGTTGGCCAACGAGGCGGTCTGCACCACGGTGGCGTTGCTGGCACGCAGCGTATCGCGCAGCAAGGAGGTCAGCAGAAATGGGGCCACGACGTTGATCTGCCACGTGCGCTCGAAGCCATCGGCGGTGGCAAAAGGGCCGTCGAACATGCCGCCGGCGTTATTGCCCAAGGCATCGATCTGCGGGTATTGGCTCAGCTCCTCGGAGAGCCGGCGCACCTGGCCCAAAGACTCATAATCGGCCACATGAAAGTCAGCGCCGATCTCCTCGGCCACAGCCTGCGTCTTCTCCGGATTGCGGCCTACCAGAACCAGCGAATCCTGCGGGCGGCGCTGGTGAAGGATACGGGCAGCGGCCGCGCCCACGCCGTCCGAGGCGCCGGTGATGACGATAGTTCGAGGGTCGTTATGCGATGGCAGGCTGTGGCTCGTGCGGCTCATACTTGGACAGTGTAGGACGTTGAGCTAAGGCGCGCCGGGGTTTATTTCGCCCGGGAGTGGATTTCCTGCTGGGCCTTGGTGAGGCCCTCAGTCACGATGAGGCGTGCAGCCTCAGCGGCAGTGGCGATGGTGGAATCGAGCTCAGCGCTGGCATCGACAGGCGCGAGCACCCAGTCCGGGATGGAACCACCCTTCGGCGGGCGCCCGATACCGATGCGCACGCGCAGGTAATCGCGCGTGCCCAGGCGCTCGCTCAGCGACTTTAGGCCGTTGTGGCCGTTCTCGTTACCGCCCTTTTTAATGCGCACCTTGCCGACGGGCAGGTCGAGCTCATCGTGGATGACGATGATGTTCTCGGCCGCAACCCCCAGCTGCGTGGCCAGCGGGGCGATCGGATCGCCAGAGAGATTCATATACGTGTGTGAGCGTAGCGCCACGACCTTCGTGCCACCGAGCTCAAGCTGTGCAGCGCTGAGTTGGTGCCCTGTGACAGGCTCAAGCATGTCACCAGATTCGGCGAGGAGATCATCCACCGCCATGTACCCCACGTTGTGGCGGGTTGCGGCATATTTCGCGCCGGGATTGCCTAAGCCGACGATGAGCCACTCGGCGCTTAAATCCGCTGGGTTTAATCCGGAGGTGGCGGCCTTCTGTGTTTTCTTATTCGGTGCTTCACCGGCGCGGCCAAAGAGGCGGGTGAAAAAGTCACGGATGGCAGACACTACAACTCCCTTGATGGCTTTCTTTAGGCTGGGTAACCATGAGTCAACTTCTTGAGACTATCACTTGCCCCGTCCTACCTGCCCCGATGGCGGGCGGGCCCACCACGCCTGAACTGGTGGCCGCCGCCGACGCCGCCGGTTCCTTCAGCGCGTTGGGGCTGGGAACTTGCTCCGTCGACGCCGCGCGGGAGGCCATCGCTGCATGTGCTGGCACGCGTTTCGGGGTCAATATCTTTCACCCGCAGCGCGCACTGACCGAAACGGAATTCGCGGCTGCGCAGTCCCTCGCTGCGGAAGAGGGCGCCGTGCTTGGCGACGTCTCCCTAAACTTCGGCTGGCAGGACAAGTTCGAGGCCGCGCTGGAGGGCGGGGCAGCAGTGCTGTGGTCGATGTTCGGCGTCTTTAGTGAGGAAGAGATCGCACGCATCCATGCCGCTGGGGCAGAGGTGTGGACCACGGTCACCACCCCCGAGGAGGCGCAAGCCGCGGGTGCCCGCGGCGTCGATGTTGTGTGCGTGCAGGGGCCTGAAGCGGGCGGGCACCGCGGCGTGTGGGACCCGGGTGCGGAACCGGATCAGCGCCCACTTAAAGAACTTGTCGCGGCGGTCCACCAGGTCACGGACCTTCCACTCATTGCCGCGGGTGGTCTGCGCACCGCAGAGGATGTTGCCACGGCCCTGGCCTGGCCGGGGGTAAAAGCAGTCAGCTGTGGTTCCGCCTTCCTGCTCTCCGAGGAGGCCGGGACGAGTGAGCACAACCGGGGACTTCTGCGCCGCGGTGGCCAAACGGTTTCCACCCGCGCGTTCTCCGGACGCTATGCCCGCGGGCTGGAGACCGCCTACACACGGGCACACCCGAACCTGCCTTTGGTCTACCCCTATCTCAACGCGCTACTGAAACCTCGCCGTGCCCAGCTCGACGCAGACGTGGACTATTGCCTCGTCGGCGTCGATGTAATGAAACTTCGCGGGGGTAGTGTGGCGGAGATCCTCGCTCAACTACACCCAAACGGGCATGAATAAGGGTTAATATTTACGGATGGACAGAGTTTTACACCCTTTTTGACGAGTAAAGGATACAAAGCACGTGACTTCGAACGCGCACATTGGGCACGAGGATTGGAACGAGCGCCTGGAGCTGGCCCAAGAGATGATCCCGCTCATCCACCAGCTGCACCGCAACAATAACGTTGTCACCTCTATCTACGGCCGTCTGCTCATCGGCGTGACCGACATCGACATCATCAAGGCGCACCGCTACGCCCGCCGCATCGCTGAGCGCGAGCTTTCCACCGCAGAGACCCTGCCTATTCTCAAGGAACTGTGCTCGATGAACCTGGGCACCGCTTCCATTGACCTGGGCCGCCTGGCCACTGGCTTCGAGGAATCCGGCTCCGATAACCTGCGCAACTACCTCGAGGAGACCCTCGTCGATCTCGTCGGTGCCGGTGTGGATAAGGAATCCACCGACGTCGTTCTCTACGGCTTCGGTCGCATCGGCCGCCTGCTGGCTCGCATCCTCATCGCCCGCGAGGCTGCCTACGGCGGCGTGCGCCTGCGCGCTATCGTCGTGCGCAAGAAGGGCGACATTGACATCTTCAAGCGCGCCTCCCTCCTGCGCCGTGACTCCGTCCACGGTGCCTTCAACGGCACCATCGCTGTTGACGAGGAGAACGAGGTCATCTGGGCCAACGGCACCAAGATTCAGATGATTTATGCCAATGACCCGGCGGACATTGACTACACCAAGTACGGCATCGACAACGCCATCGTCGTCGACAACACCGGTGTGTGGCGCGACCGTGAGGGACTGTCCCAGCACCTGCAGTCCAAGGGTGTGGCTCGCGTGCTGCTCACCGCTCCGGGCAAGGGCGATCTGAAGAACATTGTCTACGGCATCAACCACGGCGACATCGAGGACTCCGACCAGATCCTCTCCGCCGCATCCTGCACCACCAACGGCATCACCCCAGTGCTCAAGGTCATCAACGACCGCTACGGCGTGGTTCATGGCCATGTGGAGACCGCACACTCCTTCACCAACGACCAGAACCTCATCGATAACTTCCACAAGGGTGACCGCCGCGGTCGCGCAGCTGGCCTGAACATGGTGCTCACAGAAACCGGTGCAGCCAAGGCCGTGTCCAAGGCTCTGCCGGAGTTCGAGGGCAAGCTCACCGGTAACGCTATCCGCGTTCCCACCCCGGATGTGTCCATGGCTGTGCTCAACCTCGAGCTGGAGAAGGAAGCTGACCGCGACGAGGTCAATGACTTCCTGCGCAACGTGTCCTTGCACTCTGACTTGCGCCAGCAGATCTCCTACATCGCTTCTCCGGAAGTTGTGTCTTCTGACTTCGTGGGCTCTACCCACGCCGGTGTGGTCGATGGTCTCGCCACCATCTCCTCCGGCAAGCACCT
>QWCJ01000141.1_pt1 | contig 29912 bp, 21 predicted proteins | sample 1972501 | NCBI WGS metagenome assembly QWCJ01 (sample SAMN09866711, study PRJNA288562) | Human vaginal metagenome isolate term2_vaginal, whole genome shotgun... | isolation source: vagina | host: Homo sapiens | place: USA: California
TGAGCTCGATAAGCTCACCGGAATGGGTTCGGGCGACCATAACGGGAGGATGGGAATGGGAGGTCACAGCCACATGATGCACGGCACCCCGGACCGGGTTCTGGGCGGGGATGCCGGCGATGTGATGTATCCGCACTACCTCATCAACGGACGTATCCCCCGCGCTCACCGAACCTTTGAGGCTCGCCCGGGCGATAAGGCCCGCCTGCGGTTTATCAACTCCGGCGGTGACACCATCTTCAAGGTGGCCCTCGGTGGTCACCGCATGACCGTCACTCACACCGACGGCTTCCCTGTCCAGCCCAGGGAGACCGAATCGATCTACCTGTCGATGGGCGAGCGTGTCGACGTCGAGGTCATCCTCGGCGACGGCGTCTTCCCGCTCACGGCTTTGGCGGTGGGAAAGGACGACCGCGCCTTCGCCGTCATCCGCACCGCTGGCGGCCAGGCCCCCCACCCCGATGTCGACTTCCCCGAGTTGTCTTCCACCGGACTGCTTCTGTCCTCCCTGAAGCCTGCAGACCGTGCACTCCTGCCCGAGAGCACACCAGACCGAGAAGTTGGCATCGACCTGGGCGGGCAGATGATGCCCTATGAATGGAGCATTCTCACCGACGGCCAATCCTCCTCCGCGACCGTGCAGGCGGGCCAGCGCCTGCGCATGGTCATGCGCAACAGGACCATGATGCCCCATCCCATGCACATCCACGGCCACACGTGGGCGCTGCCCGGCAGCGACGGGCTACGCAAGGACACCGTCCTTCTCCGCCACGGTGAAACCATGGTCGCCGACCTGATCGCTGACAACCCCGGTGAGTGGGCATTTCACTGCCATAACGCCTATCACATGGAAACCGGGATGTTCAGCTCGCTTCGCTACGAGTAACGCCCACAGCAGGGTTGAGTGCCGAGGTAGGCAGAGTCGCTGCAGACCACCCACCGGGCAGCACGATGATCTTCCTCGGTGTTTCGGCATCCTGGCTGCGGCAGCTGCCGGTCTGATCTCGTTCGCCTCCCCGTGCGTCGTACCCCTGGTACCCGGGTATATGTCGTATCTGGCCAGTGTGGTCGGCGGGGAGGCCGACTACGACGCTGAGGGGGCACGGTGGTCACCATATGCCAGTGGGCGGTAGCGGGTGCGGCCGGGTTGTTCATTCTCGGCTTCACCATAGTCTTTGTGCTGGCCACTTCAGTACGACTACCGTCATCGCTGTGTCCTTCCTACCCGGTGTTGCACCGAGTGACCTGGGGAGTTCACGAGTTCAACGGAAGAAGTTCCCGAGCCCGGGAATCATTTTGCGTTAGGGGCCGGTTCCGGTCGACCAGCATTTGTGTTTTCCCAGGTCGCGACGCATGTCTACGAAAAAAGTTCCGCGACCAACGGCGAGCCGGGGAACTTTTTCGGTGTAAGCGGGGCGACCGGGCCAGACCGGGACAGACCAGGCCAGGCCAGGGCCGACCTCACGCCTTGCCCAGCATGTAGCCGCGCCCGGCGTACTCCGCCGTGTGCACGACCCAGCCGATGGCGGTGATGAGGGCGAAGGAGATGAGTCGGTAGAGGACGGTGACGGCGGTGGCGTCGACAAGAGTGAGGCCGACGGTGACCAGGGAACCGGCGAGTATGGCCTCCACGGTGCCCACGCCGCCGGGCGTGACCTGGGCGGCGCCGGCGAGTTTGGTCATGATGAACGCGAGGGTAATGCCCATTGCGGAGGTTTGGTTGAGGCCGGGCTCGAAACCTGGGGCGGCGCCCAGGACGGACCAGGCGCAGAAGTAGAGCACGGCCAGGTCGAGGACTTGGTTGAGCAGGGAGAACGCGGCGGCGGCGGTGAAGCGGCGGCGTGACATTTGGATGGCGGCGACTTGGTCCACAACGCCGCTGGCTTTGGTGGCGACGCGCTCGGGAAGGAAGCGCAGCCAGCGTTTCAGTACGGCTGGGTTGCGGGTGGCCCAGTAGAGGGCGCCGACGACGGCCGCAGTGCCCAAAAGTGATCCGGCCAGGGCCCATACTGAGAGGCGGGCGCCCATGAACACGACGGCGCTGATGCCGATGAGCGCCATCCACACAGTTGACAACGCCCCGGAGACGACGAAGAACCAGGCGCACAGGCCGGTGGAGGCGCCCCAGGACTGGTGGACGCGGAAGGTCAGCCACGCGGAGAGTGCCGGGCCGCCGGGGACGGTGGTGGACCAGGCGTTGGAGGCGAGCGTGATGTTGATGCAGTTGCGCAGGGTGGCGATGCGCCCTTCGATGTTGAGGAGCACCAGCATCACGGCGGCCATGGCGGCGATGGCGCCGAACGCGGTGGCGACGGCGCCGACGAGCGGCAGTAGGTCGGCGCGGCGCAGCGTGGTCCAGGCTTCGCCGAGGAAGGGGAGGCGGTCGCGAAACAGCACCAGGCCGACAATCAGGATGACGACGGGTGCTGTCCAGCGCAGCCACTTAGCGTTCAAGTTCACGCTTCTTGAGCTGCTCGAGGGCCCGGCGGGCTTCGAGTTCCTGCATCAGTTCCGTGAAGGGGACCAGGTCAGCGTTTTCGTTGACGGTCCTGCCTGCGCGGGCGGGGGAGGGGTCGAGGGCGATCGCTTCGTCGACGGGGGTGTGGGTGGGGTCGGAGGGGGCGTCGACAAGCGGGACGGAGCTGGAGCCTTCGCCGAGGCTGCGGTAGGCGCGCTTGACCCAGCGTGGTGCCCACCAGTTGTCCTCGCGCAACAGGTGCATGACGGAGGGCACGATGAGCAGGCGGATGATGGTGGCGTCGAGGGCCAGGGAGACGATCATGCCGAACGCGATGTACTTCATCATGACGATGTCGCTCATGGCGAAGGCGGCGGCGACCACGATCATGATGGCGGCGGCCGCGGTGATGATGCCGCCGGTGTGCGCCGTGCCGTACTTGATGGATTGGTCGGTCGTGGCGCGGTTGTGGCGGGCCTCGACCATGCGGGAGACCAGGAAGACTTCGTAGTCGGTGGATAGGCCGTAGAGGATCGCGATGATGAGCACCAGCACCGGGCTCATCAGTGGGCCCGGGGTGAAGTTGAGTAGGCCGGAGCCGACGCCGTCAACGAAGACGAGGGTGAGGAACCCAAGCGTCGCGCCGATGCCGAGCACGTTCATGATGACGGCCTTCGCGGGCAGGATCAGGGAGCCGAACAGCAGCGCCATCAGCAGGAACGTGGCCAGCACCATGTAGAGCGCCATCCAGGGCAGCCGCTCCAGGAGGGCTTCGATGGATTCGACTTCCATGGCCGGGGTGCCTGCGATGTAGACGCCGACGCCTTCTGGCGCTTCGATGGCGCGCAGCTGGTCCACGACTGCTTGGCCGCCGTTGCGGTCCGCCATCGGCGCGGAGAGCACCGTGGTGCCGTCCTTCGTCGCCTGGGACGGGGACAGCGGCTTGGCTAGGCCGGTGACTTCACGGGACTGCAGGACCACGTCCACGAGCTGCTCGTTGGTGGCGTTGGTGACCACGAGCTTGATTGGGTCGGTGCGGAACGCGGGGAACTCCTCGTTGAAGGCGTCCTGCGCCTGCCGCGTTTCCTGGTTGGGTGGCAGGTAGCTTTCGTTGATGCCGCCGAAAGTGATGCCGACCATCGGCACGGTGAGCAGCAGCAGCGCCCCGGTCGCGCCGACGACGACTTTCTTCGAGTTGCGCATCGCCCACGCCGGCAGCCGGTACCACACGGTGTCTTCTATTCGACGCCCCTTCCGCGACGTGCGCCGCACCGACCACTTATCGATGTTCGCCCCCAGCATGCCGAACAGCGCCGGCAGCATGGTCACGGAGATGACCGCGGCGAGCATCACGGCGCTAATGGCGCCGTAGGCCACGGATTTGAGGAAGGCCTGCGGGAACATGAGCAGGCCGGAGAGCGCCACCCCGACCATCAGTGCGGAGAAGAACACGGTCTTGCCGGCGGTGGTTGTGGTGGCGGCGACGGCCTCTTCGGTGCTCACGCCGCGGTCGAGTTCTTCGCGGAAGCGGGAGACCATGAACAGGCCGTAGTCGATGGCCAGGCCAAGGCCGAGCAGCGTGATGATGGACTGGGAGAAGATGTTGACCTGCTGGAACTGCGCCAGGATGGACAGCAGTGACAGGGAGCCGATGATGGACAGGATGCCCACGATCAGCGGCATCGCGGCGGCGACCACGCCGCCGAAGACGAACAGCAGGATGACGGCCACGAACACCAGGCCGACTTTTTCGGCGCGGGCGATGTCGTTGGCCATGCCGGTGTCCAGCGCGTCGGCGACGGCGGTGGCGCCGGCGATCTGCACGGTGGCGTCGCCAGGCAGCGTGATGTCGTTGAGCGCCGGTTGGATGGTGCGGAAGTCCTTCAGCGTCTGTTCGCCGTCGCCGGCCAGGCCGATCGCGGCGAAGGCGGCGGTGCCGTCCTCGGTGATCTGCTGCTGGTTCGGCGCGGAGAAGTAGCTGGTGATGTGGTCGATCTGGTCCGGGAACTGGGTTTTTAAGGCTTCGATTTGTCGGTTGGCCTCGTTGAACACGGCGGGGTCGGCCACGCCTTGTGGGGCGCGGACAAGCAGGATGACGTCACCGGCATTGTCGCGGCCGAAGGTGTCGTTCTCGATGGTGGCAGCTGTGGTGGAGTCCGCGCGGGGGTCCTCCCAGCCTTCCTGCGAGAGGCGCTCACCCAGCTTGGAGCCGAAGAGCACCTGCAGCACCACGATCACCGCGATGACCACAATCGGCAGCACCTTGCGCTGCCGGTACGCGAAATGTCCCCACCTGTAAAACACGGCCAGCTCCTACTTTTCCTTGGTGTTGTGCAGCAACGAGGTCAGTGGGCGGAACGGCTGCAGCCATGCGCCGCCGTCCGGCAGGGATTCCAGGTTGATGCGCGGCAGCGGCTCCAGGAATACGTTCGGGATGTCCTCGAGGTCCACGAAGCGCAGCAGCGGGGAGTCGACGGCCCACGCGGCGTGCTCGTGGAACCCGATGACGGTCACGGGCAGGCCGTCCTCCGCGAGCTGTTCGAGCGGCTCCTGGAAGTTTTGGCCGTCGGCAGACGCGACGACGACGCCGCGCAGCACGCCCTCGTCGAGGCGGCGGCGAATGTGGGTGAGCATGTCCTGGTCAACGTCCGAATCCTCAGCAGTCTTCGGTTTTGCGAAGACCGCGAAACCCACGTTGCGCAGCGCGTCCACCCACGGGCGGACCGATTCTGCGTTGTGGGCGGCGACGTTGGTAAACACGGTGGCTTCCGGCTCGATGGTGGAGCCGGTGTCCTGCGAGGCCTTCGCCGCGAGCCCGATCAGCCAGTGGCCGAGGGCGTCGAAACGCGGCCGCTGCGACCCGGAGGGCCGCCCGCCGAGGATCGCGCCGAGCCCCATGTCAAGGTTCGGTGCGTCCCAGACGAGCAAGTAGGTGTCGGGGCCGGGTTCGGCCCCTGGCGTGTAGGGGTGCGTCTTGTCCTGCAGGTCCTGCATGGTTTACTTCTTCTCCCAGAGGTATTCGCGGATCGTGTGGTCTTTTTCCAACCCTTTCCCCTCGAATTTAGTGATGACCTGTCGGTCTGTCAGCAACGGCGCCTCTGGCCACGGCCAACCCTTGTATTCCAGCATGGGTTCCACGTTGACGAGTTCGTCGATCCACTCGGCGTAGTCGGCGTGGTCGGTGGCTACGTGCAGCACGCCGCCTGGCTTGAGGCGCGTTGCGATGAGGTTCAGCGTGCCCGACTGGATAATGCGGCGCTTGTGGTGGCGGGCCTTCGGCCACGGGTCGGGGAAGAAGATGCGCACGCCGTCGAGGCTTTCCTCGCCGAACATGCGGGCCAGGACCTCGACGCCGTCGCCGCGCACCATGCGGATGTTGTCGATCTCGCCGCGCACCACGGAGCCGAGCAGCTTCGCCAGGCCCGGCTTGTACAGTTCGACCGCAATCACGTTGGTGTCCGCCTCCAGCGGCGCCATCGCCGCGGTGGAGGTGCCGGTGCCGGAGCCGATCTCGAGGATCGTGGGGTGGCCCGTGCGGCCGAACCATTCGTCGACGTCGATGGGGGTGTCGCTGAGCATCTGCCCCAGGCGCGGCCAGTGCTCGTCGAAGAGCGCCTCCTGGTTGTCTGTCAGTGTGCCGCGGCGGAACGTCACCGAGCCGAGCCGCGGGTAGTCCAGGCCGGTATCAAATTCGGTTTGTGGGGGCCGCCCGTGGGGCAGTTCGCCCATGCCAGGGCGTGAATTCTCAGACATGTTCATCGTGTTCATTGTCCACACGGTGGATTGAAATGCAATTCCCCCATTTGCCCCCAAAATAGGGTGAATGTGGGTCCGGTCACGTTTGTTTTCGGGTTTGCGCAGTCGTGGAATGTTGTTTTCGCTGCGTACGGCCTATATTTATTGACGTCTCACCGTTCGGGCACACCCCTTTTCGGGGCACATTTACATGCTCACTCTTGGTCGTATCTATGAAGTGTGTCACTGGTTATGACCGGGGTGGGCGTCGAAAAGCTGGAGGCAGACCAGCGTAACCGAGATTTCGATAGGCTTGGGACCTAGAGGTTTGTCTATTTTGACCAGGAGAGATTATGACCACTGCCGTGAAGCGCATCGAAGGCAACGTACCAACCGACAATGAGCAGCTCATTGCTTGGATCAACGACGCTGTAGACCTCTTTGACCCGGACAAGGTGGTTTTCGCGGACGGATCCCAAGAAGAGTGGGACCGCCTCGCAGCCGAGCTAGTAGAGAAGGGCACGCTCATCAAGCTCAACGAGGAGAAGCGCCCGAACTCCTTCCTTGCACGTTCGAACCCTTCCGACGTCGCACGTGTTGAGTCCCGCACCTTCATCGCCACCGAAGACGAAGACGGCGCAGGCCCAACCAACAACTGGCGCGACCCAGCCGAGCTCAAGGCTGAAATGCGTGAGCACTTCAACGGCTCTATGAAGGGCCGCACCATGTACGTTGTGCCGTTCTGCATGGGCCCAATCAGCGACCCGGACCCGAAGCTGGGCGTCCAGCTCACCGACTCCGCATACGTGGTCATGTCCATGCGTGTGATGACCCGCATGGGGCAGGAAGCGCTGGACAAGATTGAGGGCGACAAGTTCGTACCGTGCCTCCACTCCGTCGGCGCACCGCTCGAGCCAGGCCAGGAAGACGTCGCATGGCCATGCAACGAGACGAAGTACATCTCCCAGTTCCCAGAGACCAAGGAAATCTGGTCCTACGGCTCCGGTTACGGCGGCAACGCAATCCTGGCGAAGAAGTGCTTCGCCCTGCGTATCGCCTCCGTCATGGCGAAGGAAGAGGGCTGGATGGCTGAGCACATGCTCATCCTGAAGCTCACCTCCCCAGAGGGCAAGGTCTACCACATCACCGGCGCATTCCCGTCCGCATGTGGCAAGACCAACCTGGCAATGCTCACCCCGTCGCTCGAGGGCTGGACCTCCGAGGTTGTCGGCGACGATATCGCCTGGATGCATCTGCGTGAGGACGGCCTCTACGCCGTCAACCCAGAAAACGGATTCTTCGGTGTTGCACCTGGCACGAACTACAAGTCCAACCCGATCGCCATGAAGACGATGGAGCCGGGCAACACCCTGTTCACCAACGTCGGCCTCACCGATGACGGCGACGTCTGGTGGGAAGGCATGGACGGCGACGCCCCAGCGCACCTCGTGGACTGGCACGGCAACGACTGGACTCCAGAATCCGGCGAGAAGGCCGCCCACCCGAACTCCCGCTACTGCACCCCAATCGCACAGTGCCCAACCGCCGCACCGGAGTACGACGACTGGAAGGGCGTCAAGGTCGACGCCATCCTCTTCGGCGGACGCCGCCCAGACACCGTGCCGCTGGTCACCCAGGCGCACGACTGGGAGCACGGCACCATGATCGGTGCGATGCTTTCCTCCGGCCAGACCGCTGCCTCCGCTGAGGCGAAGGTCGGCTCCCTGCGCCACGACCCGATGGCCATGCTGCCGTTCATCGGCTACAACGTCGGTGACTACTTCCAGCACTGGATCGACATGGGCCGCGAAGGCGGGGACCGCATGCCGGCGATCTTCCTGGTGAACTGGTTCCGCCGCGGCGAGGACGGCCGCTACCTGTGGCCAGGCTTCGGCGAGAACTCCCGCGTCCTGAAGTGGATCGTGGACCGCATCGAAGGTCGCGTCGGCGCAGACGAGACCGTGGTCGGCTACACCGCCCGCGCGGAAGACCTGGACCTGGAGGGCCTCGACGAGCCAATCGAGGACGTCAAGGAAGCCCTCTACCCGGATCCGAAGCTGTGGAAGGGCGACGTCGCGGATGCCCGCGAGTACTTCGCTGGACTCGGCGACCGCGTTCCGAAGGAAATCTTCGAGCAGCTGGACAAGCTCGAGGAGCGCGTCAACGCCGCGAAGTAAATCGCACTAAGCCTCTAAGGTAAAAGGCCCGCCGTGTGGCGGGCCTTTGCTTATGCGAACTTAGCGGACAGTGATTGTGACAACCTGTGGCTTCTCAAAGTTACTGACCTGCGCGTGGCCTTCCAGCCGTGTCTTTCCGGAGGACAGGGCCCCAATACTCGGGCAGGATGCGTCGATGCGTTCCTCCCCCGGCTCGAGCTTCCAGTAGTAGACGGAGTTCTTGTCGGTGTAGTGCACCTTTTCCTGACGCAGGCCACCGAGTGCACAGACGCCCGCTGACTTGCCGTCTTCGGTAACCACCTGGATGACTGACTGTTCGCCGCGCGGCTCCACGACGGGTGCCTTCGCGTTGGTTTCGCCAACCACGACGGCCACCACGATGGAGAGTACCGCCAACACGGCTGCGAAAATGGACGGGGCTTGGAATTGGTTCGGGAGTTTCATAGTTGCCGATCCTACCCGCGCAGCACGACTACCAGGTTGGAAACCGCAAACTCGCGAAGCAGGGGCACCCGTGTGAGCCACCAGGCCCAGCGTGGGTGGTAGCGCGGGAACGCAGCGAGGAGCCTGCCGGTCGATTCCGCCCACGCTAGCCCCTCCTTGGCGGAGACCGCGAAGAGGGACTCGCCCCACTTGTTCTTCGGCTCGTGGCCGTGGGCGGCCACGTAGCGGCGGCGGGCGAACTCGCCGCCCACGTAGTGCTGCCACAGGCCGGTCTCGTGCCCGCCGAACGGGCCCAGCCACACTGTATAACTCAGCACCACCAAGCCGCCGGGCTTGGCGACACGCAACATCTCCTCGGCCATCTTCTGCCAATCCGGGATGTGTTCGGCAACGTTGGAGGAGTACACCACGTCGAAGGAGTCCGTGGCGAAGGGGAGGGCGGTGCCGTCGCCGCGGACGGAGCCGTAGCCGGAAATGCCGGCGGCGGACAGCTCGGAGACGCTCGGCTCCACGCCCACGTAGAACGTGTCCGCGAAGGCCTTGGCGAAATAGCCGGGCCCACCACCCACGTCTAACACCGACTTGCCCCGCAGGGGGGTGGAGGTGAGGTCGGCGGAGAGGGCGTCGAGAAGCTGGTAGGTGTCGCGGGCCAACCCCTCGTAAAAGATGCGGGGGCGGAACTGCTCATAGCGAAACGAGCGCAACAAGCGCAACGAACGTGCCAACGTGGCCAGGCGGCGGGTACGGTACATGACAATGAAGATACTGCTGATGTGTTGGCGCGACTCCACCCACCCACAAGGTGGCGGCTCCGAGGCGTACCTGGAACGCGTCGGCGAAGCGCTCGCGGCCGCCGGCCACCAGGTGATCTATCGCACGGCGAAACACACCGATGCACCGCGCGTCTCTCGGCGCAACGGCATCCGCTTCGAGCGTGCCGGCGGCAAATACACCGTCTACCTGCTCGCGCCATTCGCCGCGTGGCGGCACCGGCCCGACCTCATCGTGGACACCCAAAACGGCATCCCTTTCTTCGCACGCCTCTACTCGAGGGCCACGACCGTGCTGCTCACCCACCACTGCCACAAGGAACAGTGGCCGGTGGCCGGGCCAATCATCGGGCGGTTCGGGTGGTGGCTGGAATCCAAGGTGGCGCCGCGGGTGTATCGCGGGGCGCCTTACGTGACGGTCTCGCAGGCCTCGAAACGTGATTTGGAGGCGCTCGGGGTGGACCCGGCCGCGATCCGGATCATCGAAAACGGGGTAGACCCCGTGCCCGCCGAACTGCCCACCCTCGCCGACGACGGCCGCACCCACGTGGTCACCCTCTCCCGGCTCGTGCCACACAAGCAGATCGAGCACGCCATCGACGCCGTCGCTGCCCTCGACAACGTGGTGCTCGACGTGATCGGCTCCGGCTGGTGGGAAGACCAACTCCGCGACTACGCCGGCGACCTTGCAGGCGAGCGCGTCATCTTCCACGGCCACGTCGCCGACGACCACAAACACGCCCTGCTCGCCCGCGCGCAACTCCACCTCATGCCCAGCGCCAAAGAAGGCTGGGGCATCGCCGTTATCGAAGCCGCCCAACACGCCGTCCCCACCATCGGCTACGCGGGGGCAGGTGGCCTCGCCGACTCAGTGCAGCACGGGCAAACCGGCATGCTCGTGGACACCCACGCCGAGTTCGTCACCGAAGTCGCCCACCTTCTTGACGACGCCCCCCTCCGCCACACCCTCGGCACCCAGGCGCAACAGCGCGCCGGGACCTACTCGTGGGCGGAAACTGGGCGCAAGTTCACCCAGTTCATTGACTCTCTTTAGAGCAGCTCCGTCGACCAGTTCAACTGCTGAATCTTCGTATCCAGCTCCCGGTACTCCTTCGCCGCCTTATCCGCCATCGCGTGCAACTGCCCCACATCCACCGTGGACACATACCGCACCTCGGAGGCCGAATACCGATCCGCGCGTGCCGACGCCGCATCCGCCACCGCACTATAAAACCTCCGAGCGCGCAAAAACGCATCCCGACGCGCAATCGCATCCGTCAACGTCGCGTCCCCCTCAAACGGCGTCGACGCATTCGTGTGGTTAATCCGGCGCACCAGCGTCTCAATGCTCTGCAGCACCGACGCCGACTCCTGCAGCAACGCCTCCGAATCCTCCACCGGGGTATCCCCCTCCTGGATCCGCGCATTCCGCGTCAAACGACGCTCCAACTCATTCAGCCGATCCTGTGCCTGCGCCCGCTTCGCCAGCGCCTCTGCCAACAACATCGCATCCTCCTTCAAAAAAATAGGCGGCCACCCCCAGCACCGTGGTAGTTCCCAATTCTCATGTGCACTGTACCCGTGTACCTTGTGCAGGCTTAGGGATCAATCACAGGGACCCGGAAAGCCACCGGGTTACAGGTTTGGGTGGTTTCCAATTGCGCCCGAGGAAACCGGTCGGGCTGGTGCTCGCTGAGTGGCCTGCGCACCACGATAGCAGGTTGGTGGGTGTTGGGGTTGGTGGCGGTTTCGGGACTGGTTTTGTTCTGGTTTCGTTCCGGTCGAGGTGCTCAAGGAGTGCGCCGCTGGTCGCCCAAAATCGGTCGGGCCAGGTGAAAATGCGCGACCTGCAAGGGGACAGTGTCGGGCCAAAGGGCCCTATTGCGATTCCAGACGAAAATATCCGGCGCGTCGGCCAGGTATGTGTTGAGGCGGCTCGGGTGGAGATCCATCGGGTTTGAGTCTGGCGTCTCGTAGTGGAATAAGCGCGGGGTGACCTTTTGCTTTGAAAAGCTCACGATGACGCAGAAGACATGAGCTTGGTCACTTGCTTCGTTCGCCCAACGGAAGGTGTCGTGCGCGAAGTCAATGTGGAAGCCCAATTGGGTGATTGGGTACCAAGTGTTTGCTACCTGTTCGCCTTGGACAACCGAGTTGGTCGATACGAATGCCGTGCGTACGGTGTGGTCGCCCATGTACTCTGCGGCCTTGATGAACCAACCCGCTACGTAGTCGATGTTGCCGACATTCTTCGTTCCCTTTGGAAAGACTGAAGTGCCCCAGGTTTTGTTCCGTCTGAGCAGATGGGAAAATCTGGGGCACTTCAATTGACTTCCTTCACCCCGTTCACTAGGTGTGAGGAAGTTGAAGGTTGGTGACCGAAGCAATCTTAGATCGCTGAAATTCGGCCTGCGCGATAGCTCGGTAGAAGTTATCATTATTAGCACCACTGCCAATATCTACGGAGGATCTGGAGCACCACATCGTGAAAGAAAAGCTCACAACAGCCCTAGAACCAATCGTCGGTACGTCCTACTCGCTGATGATCGCAGACGTTATTGCTTGGCTGGCCCTATAAAAACATGGACAATATCGAGCATCGCATTTCCCAATTAGAACTTAACCAAGGACGGCTCGCAATCCTACTCAGCTCAGCCCCCGAAGAGCATAAAGCGTGGGATAAAGCGTGCCTATGCCATGACCTCACCTTCGAACAAGAATACAGGGCTCGACAAGAAATCCTAGATTTCCTCAACTCAGAAGCGACTGATAGTAACGAACTACTATCAAAAGTAAGCCACATCGTAGGACATCCCGCAGTAGCTCGCGACCTCGTAAGCGCATTTAAACAACGTGGCACGGCAGCTCAACGATGGAAAGAAATAGACTCGGAAAACCTACTCTGACCATTCAGCTCACTGACTGAATGTTTCACAGAAAGAGCATCAAGTGTTGAACTAGTACTCAACGTTTGATGCTTTTGTCTTTCTGTTTTCCCATATGAGGGCGCTCCACTGGTGAGTGCATCGCTGGAGGGCCTGAAACGTGGTATTACGAACCTGATCAGCCCTTCTATTTGGCAGATTCAACAGCAGAATCATGTATTAGGATGGAGATTTCCATTTTGCAGGGTGGAAAGTGCGGAATCCGCTTTTACCCTAGCCATTGGCCTCAACAAGATGGTGGTGAAGTGCCCCGGTTTTTGTTCCTAGGCATGTGCCTTGTTTTCCATTATCCCGTGGTCCTGGGAACTTTCTTTGTGGTCAGTCGTCGCGACCTGGGGAAACACTACGTCGGTCGACTAGAGCAGCTGCAAAACGCAAAATGGTTCCCGAGCTTGGGAACTATTTCAGCGGGCTCGAGCGAGCGAACGACGTGACCTGGGGAAACGCGTTCGGAGGTGAGCTCCGAAACCCCCGAAAACGCGAAAAAGTTCCCAGACGCAGGGCGCGGGAACTTTTTGCAGATGGAAGGGAGGGGGATGGGGGCAGGCAGAGCGCGTTGAGTATGAGTGAACCGGAGTTTAGGCGGCTGCGAGGAGGCTGCCTGCGCGCAGGCGGTTGAGCATCTCGGCTTCGACGAGGACGGGGATGAAGTCTTCGACGGTTGCGGTGCTGCAGTGCTCGGCGAGGACGGTGTCGAAGGCGTTGTTGATTTCGGCTTCGCTGAACTGTGGAGTCCACGCCTCGAGGAGGTCGTGGCGGATGTTGCGAAGTACGCGCTTCTGGATGGTGTTGAACTGAATCTGCATGGTTACGCTCCTTGTTAAACTCTTGTTTACCTGGAGTTCACTTTAACCTACGCGCAAGAATACTGCAAATGCTCCAATAATGGGCGCGCCCCAACTATCTAATACGCCTGGTCAATACCGCAATCAGGGGCGAGACGCACCACAAACCGAACAGTCCGAGGCCAAGCGGCGGCAGCCCGACGGGCGCAGCACCCGTGTTTACCGAGCGGCCATCTGGGTACACCACCACGCCGACGCCCATCGAGGCGGCAAGCCCCACATCCGCGTTAAGGGCGGACCAGCGTGGGGACGGCGGGTCGACCTCCACGCCGTTGACGCGTAGTGCGCCGGACTCGACGACGTTCATGAGCTTGGGGGCGGGGTCGACGATGGTGGCGCCGTCGGCACGTCGGGTGAGGGTGGGGCGGTCGACGAAGAAGACGTCGTGGCCCTGGTCGTCGACGTGCGGGATCGGGAGGGAGGAGGCCGGAACTGGGGTGAGGGCGGAGAGGGCGAAGGGGGCGTCGAGAAGCTGGAGGAGGGCGAAACTGCCCGCGAGCTGGGCGCGAAGCCCCGGGAGGTTGCCGGCGGCGGTGACGTAGGCGGGGATGGCGAGGATGAGGAGTTTGTGGGCGTCGCGAAGGAGGCCGCCGCCGGGAACGTGCTGGATGACGGGGGTGAGCCAGCCTGCCCACGACGCGAGCGCCAGTGCAAACCCGAGGCCCGCCAGCACGAGGAGGCGGCGCGGGACGTGGCGCCACGCCAGGCACAGCACGGCAAAAAGCAGCACGCCGAAGACGGCGAAGCCCGAGGTGCGGGAGGCGGGCACGGCGTGGGCGTTCCAGATCCCGCCCAGGCCGAGCAGTGCACCGAGGGTGCCGACGCTCCCCTCCGCACGCGGGGCGAACATGGCGGCGGCCTGCGCCGAGGATGTGCCCTGTCCGCCGCTAAAAGCGGCAACTGCACCGGCGACGGTCCAGGGCGCGCAGGTCAGGGCGCTGAACAGCCAGCGCCTGGAGTGGAGGGCAGCCGCGATGGCGCCGGTGGGGGTCAGCGAACAAACCCACTGGGCAGCGATGCTGCCGCGCGCGCCAAGTGCCACCAGCGGCAGCAGCCAGGCGGCCACCGCCACCGACCACTGCCCCTGCAACAGGCGCTCGACGACGAACGGGTTCCACACCGCGACCGTGGTCGCCGCGAACCGGCCCCAGCCGCCGCGGCCGATCTGCCACCCCGCCCACGCGGCAGTGGCGGCCGCGCCGACCACGAGCGCGCGCACCGCCGCGACCGGGAAGGGGAGGACGGCGAGCAGTGCGTCCTGGGGGACGTTGCGGGCCGGCAGGTCCCCGAAGCCGAGGGCTGCGCGGGTCAGCGCCATGTCCGGTAGGACGAGCATGTCCCGGTAGGCGAGCGCCTCGCCCGGCGCGAGGAACGGCCAGGTCACGCCGAGGACCAGGGCCGCCGCGTAGGCGAACAGCAGCCAGGAGGACCAGCGGGATTTAACCACGGCGGCGCCGCACCAGTAGGACGAAGGCGTAGAAGAGCGCGAGCGCGCTGACCAGGCGGGTTACGAACGCCATGACCTGGAGGGATTTGAGGATGTGGACGTCGTGAAGTGCGGCGGAGGCCGCGGTGGCCTTGTTCTCTTCGCTGAGTGTGTAGAGGCCCTTGAGGGGGCCGCGCGTGATGGTCCACGACTCGTCGAGGAGGCGGCCGGTGCGGCGCTCGACGTCGATGGTTCGCTCAGCGTGGTACTCGGGCACGTCGATGGTGGCGGTGTACTTGTAAGTTTCCAGGCCGTCGACCCAGCCGGCGCCGAGGTAGTCCAGGGGGACGACGAGGTCCGCAAGCGGGTCGTAGAACGGGTAGGAGCGGCGCTCCGGGTTGTACGGCAGAACGTAGCCGAGTCCCTGGCGCCCGCTGGTGGGGTAGGCGGAGGCTGGGTTGACCTCAAAGGAGTCCTCGGCGATGACGGCGCCGTCGTTGCGGACGGTGGCGGACATCGTCAGCGCCTGCTTCTTCGGGTTCGCCTCCGAGGGACCCTCCGTGATGAGGAGGGTGCGGGTGAGGGCGGAGGGGCCGTCGAAAAGGAGGGTGCTTTCGGTGGGGGCGAGCACCCGCTGGTGGTTGATGATGAGCGGGGACAGGAAGTTCAGCGCCACGCACACCGCGATGATGGCGGCGCAGATGCCCAGGCGCCGTTTGCTTACAATGTCCACATCAGAAACATTAACGTACTCCCGGAACTGGCGGGCCTGCGCGGTATCGCGGCGCTCGGCATTGTGGTGACGCACGTGGCGTTCCAGACGGCCACCGATTCGCCGCTGCTGGCGCGCTTCGACTACTTCGTGGCCGTCTTCTTCGCGCTGTCGGCGTTTTTGCTGGCGCGCGGCGAGCCCCGCCCGGCGCGCGAGTACTACTGGCGTCGCGTCGCCCGCATTGTGCCTGCGTACGTGGTGTCCGTGGCGATCATCGTGGTGACGTTGCCGCCACTGGCGGGGGTGCGCGCCGGCCCGCTTCTGGCCAACCTGACGCTTACGCAGCTCTACGTCCCCGGCGGGCTTATCGACGGCCTCACCCAGCACTGGTCCCTCTGTGTCGAGGTGGCGTTCTACCTGGTCCTGCCCGCCTACCTAGCGTGCGGGCGCCGGGGCCGCGCCGTGGTGTTGGCGGTGGCGGTGGCGGCCGCCCTGGTGTGGCCGCACCTGATCCCCGCCCCCGAGCAGACGCCGGGGGAGCTAAACCTGCAGATCTGGCCGATCTCCTTTGCGCCGTGGTTCGCGGTGGGCCTGCTGTGCGCGGAGGCGGAGCGCGCCGGGCACACGTGGCGGCTGCGGGTGCCGGGGCTGCGCTGGGTGTTCCCGGCGTTGTCGTTGCCGGTCGCGTGGGCGGGCGGGGTGCTGGGCCCTCCGGGGCTGGAGCACCCGAGCGCCGCCGAGTTCAACGTCCGGGTGCTGCTCGGCGCGCTGTTCGCAGCGCTGTGGATCGTGCCGTTCGCGCTCGCGCCGCGCCTGCACGGCACCGCCCTGTGCACCCGCTCGGCGCAACTGCTGGGCCGCTGGTCGTACTCGCTGTTCCTGTGGCACATGGCGGTGCTCTACTTCGTGTTCCCAATCTTGGGGGTAGGGCTTTTCGACGCCCACTTCGTCCCCACCCTCACCCTGACGGTGCTGTTGAGCCTGGTGGTGAGCTATCTGTCCTACTCGTGGGTGGAGGTGCCGGGGGCGAAGGGGGTGCACCAACTACGCGCCAGGCTTGTTAGGTAAGGCTTGCCTGATATATTGTTGTTCCGCTCTATTGGAACAAATGATACTACGGCAAGGAAACCACTGTGAACATCCTGCGTAAAGCAATGACCGGCGCCGTCGCACTGTGCGCGGCCGCCTCACTCGCCGCGTGCTCGGGCAACAGCGCCGACACCACCCCATCCGCCGAGCCGACCCAGGCGGACAAGGCGCTGACCGTCACCGACGTCACCGGCCGCGAAGTCACCTTCGACCACGCGCCGGAGCGCATCGTCCTCGGCGAGGGCCGTGGCGTCTTCGCCACCGCGCTGCTCGGCGGGGACCCCTTCGAGCACGTCGTGGCCTACGGCAACGACCTGACCAAGGCCGCCCCGGCGTTCAAGGACAAGGTCTTCGAAATCAGCGAGGGCGCCATGAAGGCGCAGGAGATCGGCAACATCGGCAAGGGTGACGTCTCCCTTGAAACCCTCATGTCGCAAGACCCGGACGTCGTCGTGATGACGCTCGACCAGAAGAAAGTCGCCGAGGAATCCGGCCTCCTGGAAAAGATGGACCAGACCGGCATGAAGTACGTCTTCACCGACTTCCGCCAGTCCCCACTCGAGCACACCGTCAGCTCCGTGCAGTTGCTCGGCGACCTGATGGGTAAATCGGAACGCGCCAAGGAGTACGGCGAGTTCTACGAATCGAAGGTCGAAGAGATCAAGGGAAGGGTCGAAGAGGCCGTCGCAAAGGACGGAGAGAAAGACGGCCTGATCTGGTCCGCCGCGGGCTTCGTTGACTGCTGCAGCACCCCCGGCAAGGCGAACCTCGGCCAGCTGCTCACCGCCGCGGGCGGCAACAACCTGGGCGAACAGCTCATCACCGCCGACTCTAAGCAGTTCAGCGCCGAGAAGATGATCGAGCTGCAGCCCGAAAACCTCATCGTCACCGGCGGCGAGTGGGCACGCAAGCCTGACCAGCCGGACACCTTCAGCCACGTCGAGCTCGGCTACCAGTCCAGCCCGCAGCGCGCCGCCGAAACCCTGAATAACCCGCTGGGCACTCCGGGCCTGGACCTGCTGCAGGCTCCGAAGCAGGGTAAGTACTTCGCCGTCTACCACCAGTTCTACGACAACCCGTACAACGTGTTCGCGCTGGAGGCGTTCGCGAAGTGGCTGCACCCAGAATCCTTCGCTGACATGGACCCGGCGAAGGACTTCGAACAGTTCCACGCCGACTGGCTGCCGTTCGACTACTCCGGCGCGTTCTTCGCCCAGACACAGCAGTAGGGGCAGCATGAACCAGCAAGATCAGGCAATCCGCGCCTACCACCAGCGAGGACGACGCAAACTCATCGCGATTAGCGCGCTGCTGCTCGTCGCGTTCGTCAGCTTCGTCGTTGCCACGGTGGTCGGCCCGATCAACCTCAGCGCCTCCCAGCTTCTCGACGCCCTCCTCCACCCCAACACCGCACCCGAGCAAGCCTCCGTGGTCCTGTGGGACCTGCGCCTGCCGGCCTCGGTGATGGCGCTGCTCATCGGCGCGTCCCTGGGACTTGCGGGCGGGATGATGCAAACCATCCTGGACAACCCGCTCGCGGAGCCGTTCACGCTGGGCATCTCGGCGGCGGCCGCGTTCGGCGCCGCGATGTCGATCGTGCTGGGCATCAACCTGATCGCGCACCCCCAGTTCAACCTGGCGCTCGCCGCTGCGCTGGCCGCCTTGGTGGCGGTGGCCGTCGTCGCCGCAGCAGCCGTGTGGCGCGGCGCCGCCGCCGAAACCATGATCCTGCTCGGCATCGCCCTGTCCTTCTTCTTCCAGGCGCTGCTGTCGCTCATGCAGTACGGCGCAACGCTTGAGGCGCTGCAACAGATCGTCTTCTGGACGCTCGGCTCCATGCAGCGCGCCACCTGGCTCGCCGACGGCATCATCGGCGTCCTCCTTGCCGCCGCAATCCCGTTCGTGGTGTTCAACGCCTGGCGGCTCACCGCCCTCCGACTTGGCGACGCCCGCGCCGCCTCCCTCGGCATCAACGTCTCCCGCCTGCGCGTCACCACCCTGATCGTGGCATCCCTGCTGGCAGCAGCTTCGGTGGCCTTCGCCGGTGTCATCGGCTTCATCGGACTGGTCGGCCCCCACATCGCCCGCATGTTGGTCGGGGAGGACCAGAAGTTCTACCTCCCCGCCTCCGCCGCGGCCGGCGCGCTGCTGCTCACCGCCGCGCACGCCGTCTCCATCACCGTCAAACCAGGCCTGGTGATCCCGATCGGCATCATCACGGCCATCGTCGGCGTCCCATTCTTCGTCTTCCTGATCTTCTCCCGCTACCGCAAGGCAGGCCACTAACCATGATCGTCGCCACAGACCTCAACGTTGCCTACGGACGCACCCCTATCCTCCACGACATGACCTTTCGCCTGGGCACCCCCGGCGCCGTCACCGGCCTCCTCGGCCCCAACGCCGCCGGTAAGTCCACCCTGGTCAAAACTATCGCCGGGCTCAAAACCCCCACGTCCGGCACCGTCACCACCACCTGCGAGCCCCACGACGTCGGCTACGTCCCCCAAGACCTGCTGACCAGCGCGTCGCTGACCGCGTTCGAATCCATCGTCGTCGCCGCAAAAGCCGGAGGCGCCGTCACCAACCCACTCGAGGCCACCGCCGCGATGATGGACCGCCTCGGCATCCTCCATATCTCCGACCGGATGGTCTGCCACATGTCAGGCGGCCAGCGCCAACTCGTCGGCGTCGCCCAGATGCTGGTACGCGAACCCCAACTCCTCCTTCTCGACGAACCCACCTCCGCCCTCGACCTCCACCACCAAGTCAGCCTGCTCACCATCATCCGCAACATCGTCGCCGACACCGAACGCCAAGCCGTCGTCGCAATCCACGACCTCAACCTCGCCGCCCGCTACTGCGACGAACTCCTCGTCATGAAAGCCGGCCGCGTGGTCACGCACGGCGAACCCCTCGACGTACTCACCCCCGAACTCCTCGAAGAGGTCTACGGCATCGAAGCCCGGGTCCTGTACGACCCAGTCTCCGGCGCGCCCGTCATCTGCCCTGCGTAGGGGGTGGTAGGGGGTTGATCCGTTTTGGTATGGAACTGTTCTGGGTAGGCATTCAACAAGAGTCAGCGTAGGTGGGGTGCATATGTAACTTCGATGCCAGCCCCAGAGACAGATTGTGTTGCATATCACAGTATTGAAAAAGAGTAACATGCGTGATAATATCGACACCAATGCGTTTATCTCATACGAACGCAGCCTTCATCCCTACCTCAAGGGCCTGTCATGTATCTCAACTCCCATATCAGAAAGATCTTCAACCGGGCTACAGTCCTGGCATCATCGGCTTGTCTGGCCATGGCTGTGGCGCCAGTGGCAGTCCATGCTCAGGAATCATTCATCGGAGAAGAAGCTGAAACCACGGTCGGAGTAATTAACCCGAATGATCAGTCGACTAGATCAGTTTCCTCGGAGATGACACTGGATGAGTATTGGACACTGGATCGCATGTCGAGAGCCACTCCTGTTGATGCAACCCTCGACTTGCCATTTGCGGCGGACCGAGCAACGTCAAACAGCAAAGAGGTTGTCGTTTCCCCTGAAGTGCCAGAACGTGAACAAGAAGCATCAGAACCTATTGAACCGTTCTCCTCATCTCAAACGGCCAGTGAGGCGCACTCTCGAATCGGCAATTCCGGTGCTGCGAATGGAAAAGTATTTTTCTCAAAGAAAGTCAATGGCCAATATGAAGATCACGTCTGCTCCGCATCTGCCGTAAACTCAGACAACAAAAGTACCGTAATTACTGCCGGTCACTGCGTTCATAGCGGGAGCGGAGGTGAGTTTCATAAAAACTGGGTATTCGTTCCAGAATATACGATCGGTGTTGCACCCCATGGGAGATTCAAGGCCAATTTTATGACCACAACTACTGACTGGGCCAACTATGGAGCTACACCTCGTGGGTTTGCTTCTGACTTCGGGTTTGTCACTGTCAACTCAGAAAGAGGGAAACGTCTCGTCGATGCGGTTGGAGGCCATGGACTGCGCTCCGGAAATGCAGGTTCGTTCAAAGCTGACATAATTGGATATCCCCGCAAACGTTTCCTGGGTTCCGCTATGTTTCGGTGTACGGTACCGGTGAAAAACGAAAATTGGTCGTCCTTCAATTTCTACATGTCATATGGGTGCAACTTTGGCGGTGGTGCATCCGGTGGCGCATGGCTAGAAGACTTCAACGGAACTCTGGGGCATATCCGCTCCGTGAGTTCGTTTGGTCCTGAAAACGGTGCGTCGTATCTCGGTTCGCCGATCATAACCTCCAAGATTTGGGACATGTTTGATTCAACGGCGAGTCGGCCAGTGAAGTAAGGAGTGAGAATGTCTGGCATACTATCTAAATTCGGCATAAACGCAGGTTTGAATGCGCAAACTGTACATTTGGTCGGCGTTATTTTAACTGTGTTTGCGATAGTGGGAAGTACCATAGGAATAGTCTCAGCCACACCTGTCGGCGACGAACTCAGCAGTGCAATGGGGATCGTCCACAAAACTCGACAAAAACCTTTCGACCGAGAGGCGCGCAACGATCTCAAAAATGAGCGTCAAGTCAAATGGGCAGGCTATCAAGTAATTAGTCCGACAGAAATTCGAGTGTTCTTCCCCGCCGGAACCGAAACTTGCTACGGATACCGCGCGGAGACATCGGAGACCGCGACATCAGTAAAAGTTAGAGTGTACGAAGGGAATATTCCAGGATCGCCTGATAAGTGCATCCTGATCGGTTCCACGGCCTCCATGAAGGTGACGTTGCAGTCGCCACTTGGGGCTCGCTTGCTCCAGAACTGGTAGATCACCCGCCTGTTGTGTGAGAGTTTTCCGACGTTTCTTTGGCCCGTGCCCTAATGGGAACGGGCCAATTTACGGGGTGGAGCCCAATAAATCTCAGATTCACCCCTCGTACTCCGCTATCGTCATCTAGCCTGCCTAGTCCGCGGTGGGCCCATCGCACGCTTGTAATCCCACGCTTTCAGCATCGTTGGGGCGTGATGGACTGAAGACGCGGTAAAGCTATCGCCTGCAACCCGAAGAATTCAGGCTGATTCACCCTTCTGCCAAGCAACGATTGCTTCAGAAAAAGAGAGATCTGGATTCTTCTCCCGATAGCTCTTTAACTCTGCTGCCGAAGGGATTGGCAGATCAGAAGCAATAACATCATCGAATGCTGAGCGCCGATTATGCGACCGCAACCCCCACACGCCAATCGCCGCGACTACCGTCGCAAGCAGAAACTGGCCGGAAAGAAGCCCCAGTACCGCCGCGAATAGAGCCAAATATGATCCAATGATCGTTAGTTTCTCAGACATAACGACACCTTTCGCAATATCTCGGTCGTGCTATCTACTCAAAGCACTGGTCTTTGATTCCTGCAATTCTTGTCAGCTCTGCTGTGAGCACCGGCTGCGATCATTCTAGTGATTGCTGCCGCACATCGCACTCCTTTAATCCCACGCTTTTAGCGAGTTTTCGGCTGAGAGGCAGGCCGGGTGCGCACCAAATTCCTGCATGAGGTTCGCGCGACCTGGGGGTTTGTAAATCCGCTCGCCGAAAACCCGGAATCTGGTGCGAAGAAGCAGCGGTCGTGGGAACTTTCTTCGTAGACAGACGACGCAACCTAGGGAAACACAAGTGTTAGTCGACCGGAACCGGCCGAAAACCCAAAATGGTTCCCGGGCGCGGGAACTTTTTCAGCAGGCGGCGGGGCCAACACTCAGTCCGGCCACCTAGTCCGGCCAGGCGAGGCAGGCCACCGCGACGCACCCGGCCACGAGCATGAGGGCGGCGTCGCCGGCGTACCCGGCGGAAGGCCAGGGCGCGCGTGCCAGCCACAGTCCCATCACGGTGATGGCGCCGGCGGCAATGTAGCGTCTGGCCAGGAGGGTAAAGCGGCGCACCGCCCAGACTCCGATGGCGCTGACGATCCCGAGTACCGGGTTGATGCACAGCGCGGCTGCCAGCGGCAACGCTGCCACCATCCTGCCGGGGATGGGGCGGGCCGGAGTGCCAACAAACCGGCGTCGACACGCGAACCACAGCAACACCAGCGCGGTGACCAGGCTGAGCGCCGCCCCGCCGAATAGGCTGAGGCGGTAGGGGCGCTCGCCTGCGAAGGAGAACGTGAGGGTGCCACCGTGGCCTGCGGGGATGCGGAAGGCGAGCTGGCCGGCGTCGATGCGTTGGGCGGTGAGGGGTTCGCCGTCGAGGCTGGCTTGGAGCCCTGGGTTGAACGCGCGGGTGGTGATGAGCAGGCGGTCCTGGTCGGCGGGCACAACTGCGCCACCAATAACCGGCTCCCAAGAAACAGCAGGCGCAGGCCCGCGCCGCAGCGTGATCGTTTCGGCGTCCGTGACCAATTCGTGGCGCCCGGCGGGAAGGAAGACGGTGTTGGTGGCGGAGGAGCCGTCGATAAGGGCGGGGGAGGAGAGGTGCCATTCGGCGTCTTCGGCGGTGGTGAAGGCGCGCTGCAGTGTGGTGGTTTCGGGCATGAGGCGTTGGAAGAAGTAGGTGTCGGCTGTGCCGGGGACGTCGACGATGCGGTGGATGCCGGCGTCGATTTCGGTGATGCCGACGGGTTCGGTGAGCGTGAGGGTGGTTTCGCCGCGTACGCTGATGGTGCGGGGTTGGTCGGCGACGAGGCTGAGCGTGCGCTCGCCGGAAGCGTCCGTGACCTGCACTTTTGTGTTGGCGGTGGCGGTGATGGTGGCGGTGTCGGCGTTGGGGGTGAAGCGTAGCCACGGGTGGGGGTCTTGGGCGGCGGGCCACCAGGCGGTGTCGTCGAGGCCGTCGAATGCGGCGGTCAGTGACCGGGAGGCGCGGGCGCCGCCGAAGGCGGTGGCGTCGGCGGCGGAGGAAGAAGCTGAAGCGCTGCCTGCCATGGCTACGCCGACGGGTGTGCCCGCAGACGGGTAGTCTGGCACCCGGTTGCGCACGTCTTTGCCCTCCGAAGCGGTGGCCAGGTGCGCGGACTGCGCGCGCTGCACGGCGCCGTAGTTGCGCACCGCCAGCGCCGGGGTATCGGTCACGATGTCCGCATCGCCGCTGGTCAGGGTGGCGGGGAAGTAGCCGAACTCGCGCCACAACAGGGGCAGGGCCTCGCCGCCGGCGTCGACGCGGACGGGGGTGGCGCTGGTCAGCATCATGTCGCGCGTGGGCTCCAGCGCATAGATATCGACGTCCCCGAAGCGCACGGTCGGCTCGCCAAGATTAGGCACGCTTGTCGACGCCACCGCCTCCTCCAAATCGTGCCGCACCACGACGACGCCCACCCCGATGGCGCGCAGCGCCTCCGAGTCCACGGCGCGGACCTGGCCGTCGAGGCCGCGGATCGCCTCCGGGTCGACGAGGGGGATGGCGTCGCGCACTGCGAAGCGCGCCTGACTGAGCGCCTGGATGGGTTCGTCGCGCGTCCAGCCCCAGGTCTGGCGGGCGAAAGGCGCGGCGGGGACGACGAGCGTGCGGGTGCCGGTGGCGTGTTCGTCGAGCCAGCGGGCTGCCGCGACCCAATCTTCGGATGGTTCCTGCCAGGTGCCCTGCGGGAGGAGGCGCAGCGACCACGCCGGGGATACCGCGACCGCCACCAGCGTGACGGCGCCGACCAGCTGCGGGGTTCGCGCCCGGGACACCACCCACCCGGCCCCCAACGCCAGGGGGAGGCGGACCAACGGGTCGAACTTGTGCAGGTTGCGGAAGGCGGCGAGGGGGGCGTCGAAAAGTAAGGGGTGGGCGTGCGCGAAACACAACAGGCCGACGCCCACCGCGAAGACCGCGACGAGCGGGCCGCGGGCGGGCATGTCGCGCCGGGCTAGCCCCGCGACGCCGAGCGCCGCCACACCCGCCGTGAGCAGCACGAATACGGGCTCGGTGACCAGGAGGTGCCCGGCGGCGCGCTCGGCGTCGACGAACGGGGCCCAGCTGGTGGTGCCGCGCAGAACCTCGATCGGGTTGAGCCACGCGGTGGTCACTGAGGCGGACTCAATAAAGTCGGTGAACGGTGGGGAGTAGCGGCCGAGCACCACGAGTGGGCCGAGCCACCACGCGTTGACCAGCACCGCGCCCACCGGCCACAGTGCGGCGGCGCGCCAGTGGCGCTGCGCGCACAGCACGAGCAGGGCGGGTAGGCAGGCTGCGATGGTGGCCGTCGCGTTGACCGCGCCCATGCACGCCACCGGCAGTAGCGCGGCGGCAAGGCGCGGCCCCCGGCGTTGGTCCCCCAGGAGCGGCAGCAGCGTCCACGGCACCAACGCCACCGGCCACGCCTCCGAAGAAATGGCGGTCAGCGTGGTTAGGATTCGCGGGCTGAACGCGTAGAGCGCCCCGGCCACCGCCGGGCCCGCCACCCCGCGCATGCCCAGCCGTCTGGCCAGCGCGTACGTCCCGGAGAACGCCAACCCGACCAGTAGTGTCCACCAGCAGCGCTGCAACACCCACGCGGGCAGCGGCAGCAGGAAGAACACGCCTTGGGGGAAGAGGTATCCGTACGCCTGGTTCTGCAGCTGCCCGAGCGTGAAGCGGTCCGTGTAGGCGTGCATCGCCTGCGCGAGGAACCCGGCCGGGTTGGTGGTGAGGTCGAACTTGGTGTCCGCGGCGATCTGCCCCGGCGCCTGCGCCCACACAATCAGCGCGATGATTGCCCACGCGACCAAGTGGGGAGTGAGGCTGCGGAGTTTAGCGCGCGCCATATTCCGGGCCGCCAAGCACGGCCTCGTCTGCCGGGACGGCGTTGGACACCGGCACGGAATTCTGCCCGGAGAACGCCGCTACCCCAATCACGCCCACCACGCCGAGCACAACACCGACGACGGCGCTAGCCACAACGGAAGGCAAGGTAGTACGGTTTGACATGTGCAAAAGCGTACCAGACGTGTATGGGGGTCCGCCGCGGTGACGGCGGGGCTCGTCGTCGTGCTCGCCGGGTGCGCGCCCGAGCCGGCCCCACAACCCGTGACGACGCCCGCTCCGCTCCACAACCACATCCCACTTTTGCCCACCGACACGGTGCCGATCACCGAGATCGTCCCCAAAACGCCAGCCCAGCAGCGCGTCCCGGAGGACCTGCGTGCGCGGGTGGCCTCCCTCATGGTTGTCGGGGTGAAGAACTACGACCAGGCCCGCGCGGCCCTCGATCAGGGCGTCGGCGGGCTTATCATCCCCAGCTGGGCCGACCCCAAGCTTCTCGACGACCCCGGCCACGACATCAACGCTCTCCGCGAGCAGTACCCGCGCGGGTTCACCGTCGCCATCGACTTCGAGGGCGGCCGAGTCCAACGCCACACCGACATCCTGGGGGACTTCCCCGCGCCCGGTCGCCTCGCCGCCGGCACACCCGCGGTGATCCAGGGCACCGGCTACGACATCGGCCGTTCGCTTCGCGCCCACGGCATCAACGTGGACTACGCCCCGGTCGTCGACATCGATGCCGCCGACCTGGCCATCATCGGGGACCGCGCCTTCCACCGCGACCCCGCCGAGGTCGCCCGCATCGCCGGGCTCTTCTCCCAAGGCCTTCTCGACTCCGGCGTCACCCCCACCTTCAAACACTTCCCGGGGCACGGCCGCGCCTCAGGCGACACCCACAAGAAGCTCGCCACTACGCCCCCAATCGGGGACCTGCACGCCTTCGACCTGGTCCCCTACGGCGAGCTCCTGCAGCGCTTCCCGCGCGCCAGCGTCATGGTCGGCCACATGATCGTGCCCGGCCTCGGCGCCGAGGGCGTGCCCAGCAGCCTCAACCCGGAGGCCTACCGCATCCTGCGCGAAGGCGACTACCCCGGCGGTGTCCCCTTCGAAGGCGTCGCCGTTACCGACGACCTCTCCGGCATGCGCGGCATCCTCGAATACGCCCCCACGCCGGACGCGGTCCGCCTCGCCATCAGCGCGGGTGCCGACCAAGCCCTCTGGTCCTCCGGCCACGACATCGCGCGGATCATCGATGGTGTCGTAGCGGGCGTCGAAAAGGGAGAAATCCCCGAATCCCGCATCGACGAAGCCGCGACCCGCGTGCAACAACAACTCATTGACGTTGGGTTATAGCCCAAACTCTATTACCCTGGGGCGGGTGAATAGGGCAACAAAGATCTTCATCGGCTTCTCCGTGGGCGTGCTCGCGGTGCTGCTGGCCATCTACCTCGCCGACCTGGCGCTCAACCGCGGCCACGTGCCGCGCGGCACCACCGTCGGCGGCGTCGCCATCGGCGGACTCACCCCGCAGGAAGCAGAAGCCGAGCTCAAAGCCCAGCTTGGCGACGCCCCCTCACGCCCCATCACCGTCACCTCCGGGCCCGAGCGCGCCGAAGTGGTGCCGCAGCGCGCCGGGCTCGGCATCGACTACTTGGCGACCGTGGAGGCGGCCGGGCTGCAGTCCGCAAGCCCGATTGAGCGCCTCAGCGGCCTGATCCGCGAGCACGAAGTGGCCGTCGTCCCCAGCGTCGACGACGCGAAACTCGCCCCAGAAATCACCCGCCTGCAAAAAGAACTGCACCGCGACCCCGTCAACGCCGCCATCACCCTCGAAGGCGGCACCGCCCGCGAACGCACCCCCGAGGACGGCCAGGACGTGCCCGCCGACGCGCTGCGCACCCAGCTGACCGCCCACTGGCTCAACCCAGACGGCGTCACCGTTGAGCCGCAACCAATAGCGCCGCGCATCGGCGCTCCTGCTCTCAAGGAAGCGATGGACGGCCCGGTCCACCGTGCCCTCTCCGGGCCACTCACCGTCAACGGCCGCGAAGATGTCACAGCCGTGATCCCGAAGGAACGCATCGGCGAGATCCTCCACTTCGACGAGGTCCTGAAACCCGTCGTGGACCACAAGGCAGCCGGCGCCATCCTCGGCGAGCAGCTGCACGAGTCCGAAGTCGAGGCCAAGAACGCCCGGGTACTCACCAGCGGCGGCATCGAACCCTCCGTCGACGGCATCAACGTCGACTGGGACGCCACCTTCAAAGGCTTCGACGACCGCCTCCTCCACGACGCCGACCGCACCTGGGACGCCACCTACAAAGACGTCCCCGCCGCCTTCACCACCGCCGACGCCGAACAAGCCACCTTCAACGACACCGTCGGCTCCTTCACCACCGGCGGCTTCAGTGGCGCCTCCGGCGAAAACATCCGCATCGTGGCCAACACCGTCAACGGCGCCATCGTCAACCCTGGCGAAACGTTCTCCCTCAACGGCTACACCGGTCCCCGCGGCACCGCCCAGGGCTACGTTGAATCCGGCATCATCATCAACGGTCGCGGCGGCACCGCCGTCGGCGGAGGCATCTCTCAATTCGCCACCACCCTCTACAACGCCGCCTACTTCGCCGGCATGACCGACGTCGCCTCCACCCCACACTCCTACTACATCTCCCGCTACCCAGCCGGGCGCGAAGCCACCGTCTACGAAGGCGCCATCGACCTCGCCTTCCGCAACGACAGCAACCACCCCGTCAAAATCGTCACCAACTACGGCGGCGGCAACATCACCGTCAGCCTCATGGGCGTCAAGACCGTCAACGTGCAGTCCATCAACGGCGGACGCTGGGCCTACACCCAGCCACAACCCCGCACAGTCACCGGCCCCGACTGCGCCCCGTCCGGCGGCGCCCCCGGCTTCACCACCTCCGACACCCGCGTGATCACCGACCTCGCCGGCAACGAACTCAGCCGCGAAACCACCACCACGGTCTACGACCCGCAGCCCATCGTCCGCTGCGGGTAGGTGCCTGTTCCTCGTGCGCCAAATTCCCTCCCGCGAGGCGCGCTACCTGGGCGAAATGCTGGGACGCTCGCCGAAACGCCGGAATCTGGTGCGCGTCCCGTTGCGCCAGTGACAAAAGACGCATCTCTTATTGGCTATCCATTTTGTGACCTGCAGTTATGTCGACCCTACTTTTTCGGGTTGCGTCTTTTGTCACTCGCGTCTCCGCCCACCTCAAAAACGGCAAACGTAAACACCCCTGCAAAAGGGGTGTTAGTGGAGGCTTAGACGTCGAAAATGATAAAAGCCGCATGAGTCACTAAACCCCTGTTGAGCTGGGATTTAGCTGTTTTTGAGACTGCTCGCTACTTCGCTGGAGGTTCGGCGATCCGGCAGTCATCGCTGTAACGCCCACTGGGGGTGGCGTCCGTTTGAAGCCAAGGGGATCTGCGGGTGGGCTTGCGTTAGCGGGTATCTGGTTAGGGGGTGTCATCGCTTTCAGCTAGTGGTTGGAGGGCACGGAGTGTTTCAATACCGGCTTGATTGAGCGTTTCGAGAATTAACTCTGTGAGTGTTTCGTACTCTTGAGCAGTAGATGGACTTGCTTCAGGTTCGTGTTGGACAGTCCTGAAGTGCTTGATCGGTGCGAACCCATTTCGCGGGCGCAGCAAACTTCCAGCCCAAGAGCCTTCGTTCTTACAGATGTAGAGTGGAGCGCACTCATTGACCACGCCATCGTAGACGAGGATACGATCCGGTTGGTATTCCGCACCGGTGAACAGGTAAGCATGGCCTTGAAAGGGTGATGCTCGTATCGGTTGATGTGCACGGTTAGGTACACCTCCCAGAAAGCGAGTAAGGTTAGACTTACCTAATAAGGATGGTGTTTACGTGAACGATAGTGTAACGGATCAGGTTGTTGACGGTGAGTATGGGTCCGCGAAGGAAAAATCTGTCGCTGGCCAGAACGCGATCCGTCAGCTATCGCAGCCGGTGAAAGGCAAACTGTTTATCGCGCAGGTTTTGGCTTTTCTCTCAGGCGTGTTGGCTATTGCCCCGTATGTGGCTCTGGTGGAGCTTGGCAGAGAACTTATGCAAGACCAGGTGGACCCGGCGCGGGTGAACTGGATCGTCATGCTCCTCGTCAGCGCATACATGGCCCGGTTGACCTTATATTTTGTTGCATTGGGCGTGACGCATTTTATTGACCTGTCGTTGCGTAATCAGATGCGTCGGCAAATTGCCGCCCGAATGTCGACTGCTCCGCTGTCGTGGTTTACCCGCGAGGGTGAGGGGAAGATCCGCAAGACCATTCAGGATGATACGGCCACGGTGCATACAGTGATCGCGCACGGGCCGATTGAGAAACTGAACGCGATCGTATCCCCGCTCGCCTTGTTGGTGTATGCGTTTGTGGTGGATTGGCGGCTCGCTCTGCTGTCGATTGCGACGATTCCGATTTATGTGGGCATGTATGGCATGTCGATGCGTGGGATGAATGAGAAGACCGCACAAATGGACACCAAGCTCGCTCAGGTTTCGGCAACGATGGCCGAGTTCGTTGCCGGTATCTCAGTGGTGAAAGCATTCGGCAAGGTCGGCCAAGCACATAAAGCCTAT
>QWCJ01000422.1_pt1 | contig 29585 bp, 29 predicted proteins | sample 1972501 | NCBI WGS metagenome assembly QWCJ01 (sample SAMN09866711, study PRJNA288562) | Human vaginal metagenome isolate term2_vaginal, whole genome shotgun... | isolation source: vagina | host: Homo sapiens | place: USA: California
CCAATCTATCTTTGACTCGTCAATCGCAGTGGCATTCTTCTGTTTGGGTAGGAAGTCGTCAAAGCGCACTTGACTATCTGCCAACTGCTGCTTGTTCTCTGGCTTCTCACGGTTCTGAAGCATGGTGTGGAGCGATGCCACACCTTGTTCTACGTTGTTAGCTACTACTTTGTAGAGTCCGAAACGGGACGGCTCGTTGAACTGTTTGAGGAAATTGGTCATGAAGTTCTTCAACAAGCCATCCTTGTTGTTGAACTTCAAAAAGGCTACCTGATGCACGTTTTTGGCTTCCGTTGTTTGGAGCTTGCCTTTGTCGTCAATCCCAGAGACCACTGAGAGTTTCCCAGCTTCATTCTCGTTCTTCACTTCCGCGCGGTCTTCTAATACCAGCACATAATTGTCATTGTTGTTCGATTCCATAAATCATTTATTATTGAATGAATAATTCATTATCGAACAGCAAAATTATAGCAATAATATTATGAATTTAGAAATGAGGAAATGTTGGGAAGTAGTAGGAAATACCAGGAAAAGAAAATTATTGGTTGAGCAAACAATAATCAAAAGCAGAATTAAAAATACAAATTTATGTATTTATGATTTTTGCAAAATCGCCATTTTAAGGTATTGCATATTCTGATTGACAACCATAACTTTGCAAAAATGATGACTCTAAGGCCTTTTTTGACATTTGTCCTTCTGTTTCTGTTTAATCTCACAGCTAATTCCATCATATTGGATATTGTTGTGGGTGATACCATATCCCCCACACTCAGGTCGGATTCTTTACTCAAAAAAACGATAGAACTTGATGAAGTTCTGGTTATCGGCGAGCGCAAACTGATTACAATGCGGAAGGATACGACCTTTATCAATACCAATTGTCTGCGGGTGAGACAGGGAGCTAATCTGGAAGACCTGATACAGGAAATTCCGGGTATGGAGTATGACAGGAACAACAAAACTTTGTCGTTCAAGGGAAAAATTCTCAATGGGGTAAATATCAACGGAGAAAAGTTCATGGGCAACGACATCATTGCTGCTTTGGAAAACCTGCCTGCCGATGCCGTGGAGTTGCTGAAGCTATACGACATGCTCAGTGCTCTAGAGAAAATGACGGGTGTGGACGACGGGGCTGACAACTTCGTGCTGGATATCAAGACGAAATCTTCCTATAATGGCAGCCTGACGGGTTCTCTTACGGCAGAGCATGGCAGCCAAGACAGGCGTAAGGATGAGATGCAGGGTAATCTGTTCAATGCGAATGGCGAAAACGCGACGCTGACAATCCGTTCAGACAACCTGAGCAACACGAGCGTGGGAAAAGATAATTTTCAGAATATACTGGCGGGAAACATCGTGAAGAAATTCGGTAAAAAAATTACGTTTAATGCTAACCTCTCGCTCAACACCTTCCATAATGAAAGCACGAGCGACGACTTCTATGAGCAATACCTTACATCTGGAACAAATTATCAAAAATCCACGTTATTCTTCCTTGGTAAAAGTCATAACCATTCGGCAATTATAAGCTTTCAGTACAACATCAACGAAAAGACACTGTTGAATGTCATGTTCAACGGAACCCTCGGGAATTCGGACAACCTGACTGACAACACGACCTCTCTTTATGAGCAAAACAGCACGAGGGCAGACACGTTGACCTCGGGAATGCTGAGAAGCGGTGCTAAGGGAAACAACAGGAAATATTACTTTTCTTCCGACTTCACCCGACGCATCGGTAAGGGTGGAGCCTCCATCACTTTTGAGACATCACTCAGCGGCAGTTCAGACAGAACGGAGAACAGCAGCCTTTCAAAGACCAGATTCCATCATCTGCTCAATGCGTTAGGTAATGACTCCGTTCTCCTTCGCAACCTCTGCCAGCAGATGCCTTCACGACGAAACGAAGCCCTGATGTCTCTGCGCTACACACAGCCCATTGGCAAACAGCTGAGATTGCAGGTCAGTTATGGGTTGCGAAACGAGAAGAGCATGAACACAAGCGATACTTATGACGATGCCATGCAGCATCTACATATCGACAGCCTTAGCTATGAAAGCGCACTATCTACATTGGGACAGCAGATCAGGCTGCAAATGGACTATAAGGGCAGTCGATGGAAAATCAACGGAGGCATTAATGTGGAGTGGCAGCAGCGCCACATCAGCCGCCGGCACACACTGCAAGCCGTGGACTCCACCGTCAGAGCCGTTGAATACAAGCCTATGTTCAATGTGAAATGGAACGGACGAAGCCTGGATATGGAACTGCGTTACAGCGGCAGCAGTCAGCTGCCCTCCATTCAGGAACTATTGACGATTGACGACAAGCGTAATCCGCTTTACCATGGACTGGGAAATCCTAACCTTAATCCATCATTTCGTCAGCAGCTGTCTTTTAGTTTGGATCATCAAAAATCCGGATTGACCCTGACGGGCAACTGGAGGAACACATTCAATGATCTTGCGAACGAGGTGTCGTATGAAGAAAATACGGGCGCACGGACCTACAGGACGGTAAACGTTGGAGGAAACTATTCCGTTTCCGGAATGCTGCAATGGCAAAAGCAGATAAAGCGTCTCGTGCTGTCGGGCAGTACAGGAGGTTCTTTTCAGAACCACGTCTATTTCCTGAACGAACAAACGCAAGGCAACTCCTCGAAATGTAAGACGCACATATACGGAAACTCTATCTCCATTAGAGGCAGTTATCAGCCTAAATGGGGAAGTATAGACCTGCATGGCAGTTTGCAGACGAGTCGTTCACATAACCTTCTGACAGACATTCGTGTCAACACTTTTGATTACGATTTTGGTGTCAGTGGCACAATCGACATTCCCCATGATGTGCAGATTTGGGGCGACGCAAACGGTCGCCTGCATCGCGGAACCTATGCGGTGACTGATGACGACCAGTGGCTGCTGAACATCGGAGCATCGTGGCGTTTCCTCAAAAAGAAACAGGCAACCCTCTCGTTCAAGTGGAACGACATTCTGAACAGGCGCACCCCCCTTATGCGCTCTGTTACGGAATACGGTTATCACGAGAGCTATCGTCCACAAATCAGAAGCTATGTCCTTCTCTCTTTGAGATACCGTTTTAGCATAAGTAAGCGTAAATCAGAGGGAAATCACCACAAATAGTTATATCCTCATAAATGAGGATAGGGAGTTGTCCGCTAAAATCATAGATTTTGGGTATTGTGGCATCATTATAAATAACCTATCTTTGCACCAAAACAGTTTAATTAATATAAAAAAATGAGAACCATAAGAAAAATCGCACTGCCAGTAATGGCATTTCTTGTAATGGGGCTTGCCTCATGCAACAAGGACGAGGCAATTAATTACAGTACAAAGTCCCTTAAAAACACAGAGTTGATGGACATTCTGAAAAAGAGGGGCTTTGCCTTTGACAAAGACGGCAAGTTGGAACTCAACGACTTGGCGGAGAAAACCACCACATTGGATTTAAGTGGAACCAAACTCAAAGATCTCAGCGGACTTGACATTCTGCCCAACCTGAAGGAGGTGAAGCTGTCGAACAATGACTATAAACTTTCATTCGACTTTTCACAACTGACGAAGTGCTGCGCAAGGGTATGAAAGAGGTTTTCCCCAGTATTTTTACTGGCGACAAGGTAGATATTGCCAAACGAATTGTTAATCCAGAGGAGGCTGTCATGCCAACGGCATTTATGGAGGCAGATATTAATAATTTCGAGGGATTGCAATATATCATACACAACAAGGGCTGGAGAGGTACTACAGTTGTTACCTACACGGAAAGCGAGAAAGAATTTACAACGTCGATACCATATCTCAAGATTCCTAAGACGGTGCAGGGCTTGATATTGACCAATGTCAGTACGCCAAATGGTATAGACATCAGTGCTTGCTCGGATCTCATGTACGTGAGCATCAACGATAACCCATCTGTCAAGGAACTGGATTTTAGCATGGTAAAGGCATGGGGACAGCGAGGTTATCAGACGGAAATAGCCTCTGAAGGGATGAGCTATATGGAAATCGTGAACTGTGCGAATTTGGAGAAGATAACGCTACCAAAAGAAGCGAAGCACACCAGTACACTGAGTTTCATTGCACTGCCGAACTTGAAAGAGCTGAATTTTGCGAACTTCGCCTTTGTGCCAAACATGGACCTATACGATTTACCTAAGTGTAAAATAACTTATCCGACGAACAAGCTTGAAGAGCATACAGTTACAATGCCTAATGGCACAACTGAGAAAAAAGAGGCTATATTTACTATTTCCAAGGAATTGTTTGATGCGACTAATGCAAAGGAATATGTTATGAAAAACAAGGGAACTTTGCGTAGTGGCACGTCGTTTTCTTGTATGAACTCCGTTCTCGACAAAATGGCAAGAAAAATGAAAGCCTATGACTGGTCTAAGGATTATTAAGTGATTTCACCACTTATGTTCTTTCATTTTATTCATTCACAACTTTTTAATTTTTTAAAACATGAGAAAGTTATTTTTGATGCTTGCGTTTATCGCAACAAGTTTATTCACTGCCAATGCGCAGGTGAATGGGTTTAACAACGTTCTTTTCGCACAAGGAAGCGAGAAAGTGGCAGGAGTTTACACGGGCAAAATCATTCATGCCTATATGAACAAAAAGAAGGATGTGGCCTACCGTTTCCAAGACTATGTGAATTTCGAACTGGTTGACAGGGGAGGCGGTATGTACGCACTTCGCGGTATTTTGGAATTCCAAGCTGGACCTGCAAAACACGAGATTGACTTCTCGGACGAACGGGTTACGCTCAACACCGATGCCAATGGCAACATCATCAGCGCGACTGGCAAAGGGCATATCAGAGTGTCCGTTTGGGGACGTGATTGGGTGAACAGTGATTTCACGGTAACAGTTCCCGTTGGCACATCATACGCAAGGGACGGAGTCCTCAATCTCAGGTTGGAGTGCGATGTAGTTGGTGGTGTACTTGGCAAGCCGTATAAGGCCATCTTCGAGTTTAATGGTAATAAGTAAGGAGACATGACTAAGGAAAAGTTTTCGCTTTTACTTGGTTTGGCACTCACCGCCTGTTTGGTCTTCTCGTCGTGCAATAGCGACGAGAAGATTAACTCCACTCCCATTCAGGACGAGGTGATACTCGCTAAAGCCAAGGAATTGCTGACCAAGGAAGAATTTATAGTGCTTCGTGCACGCGCGATGATGGGCCCTGAGGACAAGACGCGGTTGCCCGAGGGGTGTCCGCTTAAATATTATTTCTCGTGGAACACCGCTGCAGGTAAAGCCGACCGTCCGCTCAACATCAAACTCATCAAATTCACGGTAGGAAGTATGCCACTCACGGTAGATTTCAACATCCACTGCAAGTTCATTCCGCTTAACAAGTGGGAACGCGACGAGTACAAGGGCGACGGATGGATAAAGTTCGTAGGCGAGAAAGGCGACGTGGGATACATACCTAACGAGAAAGACGAGAAGGGTATCTACACCGATGGAGAAGGTGGATTGGGCACCGTAGTGGGCTATCTCAACGTAGACACCAAAGAGATAGAATTCTCAACCAATTTCAACGTGATGCTGATGCAGAGTTTTGTCTACCGACAAAAGATTGATTACTCTAAAAAACTTACTTATGAACAGGACTTCAAGCAGTACGAAGAGGATCTTGCGAAGTATAAGAAAGAGCATGGCATTCTCTAATGTAATGAAGATACCTGTACGAAATAACAAGTGGAGTGAAATGAACGGGAAATTATCCATCCCGTTGCTGCTGTGTCTCCTCCCTGTTGGGGTAGTGGCACAGCAGCCGCATATAAACAGTGCAGACAGCGTGAGGAGTCTCGGCGAGGTGATAGTAACGGGATCACGTACGCCACGCCCTGTGAATTCGTCTCCCGTGACCACGCAGTTACTCAGTGGCAAGGTTATGAGAGATGCTGGCTTCGGAGATTTTCAATCGGCTTTGCAGCACCTCACGCCCGGACTCAATGTGCAGAAGGTGGCTTTCGGCAGCGAGATGAGTATGGACGGCATGGATGCACGCCATGTGGTGATGCTGCAAGATGGTGAGCGCATGACGGGCGATATGGCTGGTAATTTGGACTACGAAAGGTTCAATATTCACGGCATAGACCGCGTGGAAGTCGTCAAGGGAGCCAGCAGCACGCTTTATGGCAGCCGTGCATCCGGAGCAGTGATCAATGTCATCGGAAAGAAGACGCACAAGCCTCTTGACATAGATGTGGGCGTGCGCTGGGGACAGATGAACGAACGCAACTACAGGAATCCCAAGAAGAAGGATTTTATCTATATGTTCGAGAAGAATGCCGACCGTCCCAACCTCTCGGCGTGGCTCTCAGCGGGTGCACACCAGGGCTGGTTCACGTCGCAGACCGATGTGTGGTATAGTTCCACAGATGCCTTCTATCTTTATCAGAAAGTGGGCGATCGCAAGGTGTACTCGCGCGAAGCTAATCCATGGCTGCACAAAGACACTGTGTTGCAAAGCACCTTCCCTCGCCCGCCGATGGGCATCGAGGGCAGGGAACATATAGTGGCTTCGCAGAAACTGTGGGTAGAACCCATGGCAGAACTGTCGGTGCAGCTCTATGGGTCGTGCTTCTTCATGAATAGTTACGACCTGGTGCAGGACCTCGTGTTCACCCAAGCGCGCGACTGGACTTACGGTCTGAAGGCATCGTATCGATGGAAGGACTATCTCACGGCGAAACTCATGCTTCACACCGACCGCTACGCCAGCTTCAAGCGACACGAGCGGCGAGACGAGCGCAAGCCGGTCTATAAGTCGCGAATCCTTCAGCCGAGACTCACGCTGCAAAGTCGCTATTTCGACGGTCACGAGCTGAACGCCGGCATCGAACTGTTTGACGACGTGCTCACCTCTGACCGTTTCGTGAATCACAAGGTGACCACACGCACCCTGAGTGAGATGGAATGGTTTGTGCAGGACGACTGGTCGCCCACGCAGCAGTGGACGGTGTCGGCAGGACTGCGCACCAACTACTCACGCGTGTTCGGACTGATATGGCTGCCCAAGGTGGCAGTGAAATGGCAACCAGATACTCACTGGGCCTTGCGTGCGGTCTATTCCAAGGGCTCGCGCTCACCCAGCATCAAGGAACTGTTCTTCAACTGGGACCACCTCGGCATGTTCGTCATCAGGGGAAACGAAAATTTACAGCCCGAAAAAAACCATTACCTCTCCTTGGGCGTGGAGTATGCTTCGCCTAAGCTCTTCGTCAACGCAAACGGCTACGCCAACCTCTACCGCGACAAAATAGAGGGCGTGTGGAAGATTTACGATATGCAGTACAACTTCCTCTACACCAACCTCGCACGGCAGACCGTGGCTGGCCTTGACGTGCTGGCACGATGGAAACCGTGGACGTGGCTCACACTCGATGCCAACTACTCCTATGTGTATATCACTGCGGAGAAGGGGCGGCGGTTCTCCACCACCTCACCCCATGCGGCGACAGCCAATGCGACGTATAAATATAGCCGCCGCGGCTACAACCTCGGCGTGACGCTCTCTGCCCAAATCATGGGTGAGAAACGCTACGATGTGCAGGATCGTCTCTTCCTCCCTTCCGAGGGACGCGGGCGCGATGCCTATTTCCGCTGCACGCTACCGGCCTATGCGCTGTGCAACCTCAACGTAGCACAGACTTTCAGTGACAAGTACCGGCTTTCGGTGGGTGTAAACAACCTGCTGAACTACAAGCCCAAGACTTTAGGCTCAGGACTGACCACGTTTAGCGTACCGGCGGAGGCGGGTGCAAGGCTCTACGTGCAATTTGAAGTAAAAATCGACAAGAAGTAATGATGAAGAATAATCTTACAGATAAGACCATCGGCATACTCATGGCAGCAGCCTCTGCAATATTACTCGGAAGCTGTGTGCATTACGATGCCGACGAGTTCGAAGGAAAGGTGATGCCTCGCGCCACAGGTGCCTATACGGGAGTTACCGACGACTGGCTCTACTTCAACCTGCGAACGGGCAAGGCGTTCAATCTTTCCGCTCCCAATCAGGATATCACAGAAGGAGACCAGTTGAAACGTCTGGACTGGGACATCGCCTTCTGCGGAGCGCATATCCGCACCAATGGCGGCACGTCGGGTCCGGGCAAGGGGGCGGCGGCAGACCTCGGTTTCGGCGACTACGACCACTGGCAGGACAGAGTGCAGATTCCCGACGATGTGAAGTGGGTGGAGGACGACACAACCTCCGTCTATGTCACCTACTCGCAGCGCGAGTGGTACAACTACGTGAACACTCACTACCTCAAGCCCGACGGCACACCCGACAACGACGGACACCCATGGTTTGACCCCAACCGCGGACCGGCACGACGGCTCACCAGTGGCAATCCGCTCTTGGAGCAGTGCATCAAAATAGAGGGACCTCCCATGACTTACACGCCGTCCTATCACGTCTACGTTATACGCTGTGCCGACGGTGTGCGGTGCTTCAAACTACAGGTGGTGAGCTGGTTCAACCAGCAGTCGTCCATCGATGACGAGGGCGGCGGGCAGATGAGCTATTACATCGATGAACTGAAATAATAATAACAACATATCATCAATGGAGACAAAACGTAAAATATATCCTTGGCGCACTATCGTATCGTTCTTACTGGTACTCTTTGCCATGCCGTTGGGACATGCGCTGATGATACTAATGGAGAAGTTTATGGACGAGGGCGCCATGCATGTAGCAGGGTTTGCGATGGGTTTCGTGGGGCTTGTCCTCGTTATCGTCGGCGTGTTCGTGAAAGGCGACACCCGCCAGACGCTGTGGGGACTCTTCGGCGGACTGCTCTTCTGGACGGGATGGGTGGAATTTCTCTTCCTCTACTATGCCCGCCGCTACGGCGTGCAGCCTGAAATGGAGAACGGCGTGGTGGTGACCAAGCCCGAATATCTCATCATGCCGGCCTCATTCGGACTGTGGATGATGGTGATGACGATGTACATCTTCAGCACCAAGAACGGCTGCGACTTCATCACGTGGATACAGAAAATGGTGTTCCGCAGCCGCCGCAAGGTCATCGCTGCCCAGCCCATGACACGCCACACGAGCATCGTGACGTTCATGGAACTCAACATGATGCTGTGGGGACTGTACCTGCTGCTGATGTTCTGTTACGACAAACGCTTCGTCGGCGACCACCATCCCGTGACGTTTTTCGTGGGCCTGGGCTGCCTCGTGGCATCAGTGTTCATGTTCCTTAAACAACTGCGCATCGCCTCGTGGGGAGCAAACATACGTATGGCGATAGCCACGGTCATCGTATTCTGGACGCCCGTGGAAATTCTCGGTCGCATCAATTTCTTTAAGGAATTCTGGGTTGAGCCCGAGAAGTACAGGTTGCAGATGATTGCAATCCTCGCGGTCTTCATTGTTCTCGGCTTTTATCTTTGGATAAAGAGCAAACAGCACAGGAGAGCTAAGACGAATGATTGAACTCCACGCATATAGCAAACCTAATCATAAACCCAAAAGACGGCTTGATAGCCGGTCTTGATAAAAAAACTTCAACGATGAAAGAAAATTTCAAAATCTCTATTCTCTGGGTGTCGATAATTGCAGGTATGTCTGCACATTCATTAATGGATATGATACCCCTTTTCTGGAATGCAAACATAGCAATCTCCAATGACGGTGTGGCTCCTATGTCGATGCTTGTGTTGATGGCGGTCGTTTCTGTCACCTTGCCGATGACGGGACTGCTGCTTTCGCTCTATGCCTGTAAAAGTCGGTATAAGTTAGTGCATTTCTGCCTTGCCGCACTCATTGCACTGTTTTGCACAGCACATTGCACGGAGCTTATATTCACTTTCGAGTTTCCACAGCTCTTTATCCACCCCATGCTAGTTGTGCTGAGCATAACGCTTGCCTATGAGTCGTGGAAATGGTATAAGGAGGCGTAAGCCTTTTATCATTATAAGAAACGCACTTGTCTTAATGATATAATGCGTTTTTTTATCTCACGTAATGAATACTGTTCACTTTTCCAATAAATCTCGTTATTTTCAACAATGAATAAAACGATATTCACCTTTATCTTATCGTTCATTCCCTTTTTCGGGTGGGCACAGGAACAGACCGTTTCGCCTTTTCACAAGGACGACCACGAGGGAGGACTGTTTGCAGGCGGTGCCGTCACTTATTAGAACAACACCAAGACCAAAGCCACTACGCTACAGTTGTATCCCGAGGTAGGCTGGCGGTTCAACGAGACATGGGCTACGGGCATCATGTTGGGTTATGCCTTCGGCTCGGAACGTGGCGAGAACGGACGAGAGAAAACCCATGCCCTGAAACTGTCACCTTTCGTACGCTACTACTATCTGCATAAAGGACTGTTCAACCTGTATTTAGACGGCGGTTTCGGCTACAACTACATCACTCCCGTCGGTTCTGCCGGAACTTACAGGCATCATGGCTTTGAGGTAGGGGTGCGTCCGGGCGTATGCGTGGATCTGAAGCATGGTGTGGAGCGATGCCACACCTTGTTCTACGTTGTTAGCTACTACCTTGTAGAGTCCGAAACGGGACGGCTCGTTGAACTGACGTAGAAAATTGCTCATGAAGTTTTTTAGAAGTCCGTCCTTGTTGTTAAACTTCAAGAACGCTGCCTGATTGGCAGCGATTACTTCGGTGGTTTTAAGGTTACCCTTGTCGTCAATACCGGATACTACGGAGAGTTTTCCCGTTTCTTTCTCGTTCTTTACCTCAGTGCGGTCTTCCAAGACCAGCACATAGTTGTCATTGTCTTTTGGTTCCATAATTATTTGTTATTTATTTGTTATTGAGTTACTATGTTGAACGACAAAGATATAAGCAATAATCAGATTGTTTATAACATAAAGAATTCACGGGAAAAGAAGGGAAAATAAAGGTATTATTGAAAGGTGTTTTGTAAACCTTAATTTGATTACTTACCAAAATATGATGTCGATTTCTTCGCTATCTGAGAACATGAAGTTTTAATGAAAAAGGAGATGTTGAACTTCTGTTATTACACTCTATCACACCAAATGTTGGATGAGGCAGATTTAATATTAAACCATTGATACATACTATATAGAATAATATCACCAATATTAGGTATATACAGATAAGTTTTTTTTTGTAAAAACTCCGCAAGTCATACCGTCTTATTGGTATTTTTATGGTACTTGCAAAAAAAATAATGATATTAGTTTGCTTATTTGTTTTTTTTTGCTTTCTTTGTAAAAAGAACTAATACAGTTAAGAATATATGCAATACCGACAATCTGATAGAAAGCTATATTTTCATGAACTTTCCACAACAAGCCAAAAATATTTTATTCCTTATATCGAAAAATATAAGGAAATAACTCATGGAATAAATGTTTTGGAAATAGGTTGTGGTGACGGAGGAAATCTTTTGCCTTTTTCTAAAAAGGGATGCAACACTCTTGGGGTTGATTTGGCAGAATGCAGAATTAGTGATGCTAAAAAGTTCTTTCATGAAGCCAATGCTGCAGGAGAATTTTTTGCTTCAGATATATTTGATATTAAAGGGAAGGATGGGCTTTTTGATTTAATAATTTGTCACGATGTTTTAGAACATATAGAGAATAAGTCTTTTTTTATATCTTCCTTAAAAAGATTTCTTGCCCCACGAGGGGTTGTTTTTATCTCTTTTCCTGCGTGGCAAATGCCGTTTGGAGGACATCAACAAATTTGTAGAGGAAAGTTCCTTTCTCATCTTCCTTGGTTTCATTTGTTACCTAAAATTTTATACGAAAGCCTTCTCAAACTTGGGAGAGAAAAAGAAGATACAATTAAGGAATTACTTAGCATCAAAAAGACAAAATGTCCTATTGAGCTTTTTGAGAAATTGATAGAAAAGAAATTTAGAGTTCTTGATAGAACTCTGTTTTTCATAAATCCGCATTATGAGGTGAAATTTAAGTTAAGGCCTCGCCTATTACATCCGACAATTGGGAAAATACCCTATATTCGTAATTTTTTCACAACGTCTTGCTTCTATTTATTATCATAATAAATTATTAAACAAGGTAATCTTACTTCCGAAAAGCGATTTCATAATCTCAAATTATTAATTAAAACCTGACAGCAATGAAAAATTTAATGGTTAAGAAAGCTGTTTCTGCTTTAGTTTTTGCTCTTTTTTGTGTAACTGCAAATGCACAAATGAAATTGTACAGTAATGGTCAATTAACAATTGGCAATACTGCACCCTATGGTTTCTACAAACAAACCATTGAAGGTCTTGGAATGTACTTCAAGTGTAAGACAAGCAATTTTTTCCAAATTGACGTCTCACCTGTTGGTACCCGTTTGGCTAGTCATGCCGACCAAGTTGTATTCTACAATACACAGACAAGTACTTTCAACAGTATTCAAGTTAAGGATGTTTATAATTACTCTGATGCAAGAGCGAAATCTAATATTCGTTCTTTACAAAATGGATTAAATTGCATTCTCAAATTGCGTCCCGTGTCATACTCTTTTTCAGATAAACCTACTAGAGAGGCTTCTTTACTAAGGAAAGGAGGAGATGAAAGGGAAATAGGTCTACTCGCACAAGAGGTTGAAAAAGTTTTACCTAATGTAGTTTTAACTGATGCGGAAGGTAAGAAATTGATTAACTATACTGCACTTATCCCTGTAATGATTGACGCTATCAAATCTTTACAAACGGAAATAGAACTTCTTAAAAATAAAAAATAGAATCCTATGAGATACAAGAATTTTATACTACTTTATACGGCGTTGATTTGCTCTTCTGTGGTAATTATATCTTGTAGTGATGTAATAGATAATAATATCATTAACAAGTCCGATAATCAAATTTCGACACGAGCAAGCCACAGACGCCCAACGGATTATTATTATTGGTATAATGGTAAAAAAATAGAAATATCTTCTTTACGAAATTTATACTATATTTCATCATCCGATAGTTCAAAGTTAGTGGCTATTGACTTGAAAAATTCTGCTGTTTCTACAATTACAACAAAGCAAGCAGTACAAAGCCAAAAAGGCTCTCAGTCGCGTTTTTGGAAAATAGTTGAAATAAGACCAGTTGGCAATGTAACTACGAATGGAATTCTTAGTTCAATGATACAAAAATTGAAAGGAAACAAAGATGTTCAAGTTGCGCCAGTGTTTGGACTTGATGAACAAGACTATATATCAACAAGTGAGTACTTTTATATAAAGTTAAAATCATCTCAAGACTATAATCTTCTCCAAAGTGTTGCGAAAGACTTTGACGCAAAGGTTATAAAGGAAGTTGATTACATGCCTAATTGGTACATTCTAAAGTCGCCGATAAATTCTAATGGTTTGGAAACTTCAAACAAATTCTACGAAACAGGCAAATTTGCGGATGTAGACCCTGCTTTTATGTTTAATTTTAAGACAAATAATTGTACCTCTGAGCCTGATTTTAATCGGCAATGGGGACTAGAAAAGGTCAATGCGTGCAATGCTTGGAAATTAACTAAAGGCAAACCTCAAATTACTGTTGCGGTTTTAGACCAAGGTGTAGATCAAAACCATAGAGAGTTCGCGAATAATTATAGTCCATTGTCATATGACATACATAATGGTCATTCTCCATCTGTTGTACGTGGAAGGCACGGTACTCATGTAGGAGGTATTATAGGTGCAAACCATAATGGAATTCAAATAGCAGGTCTTGCCCCTCAATCCACAATTTTATCCATCAGTCATGGATTGTACATTTCGCCAACTATTAGTAGCGAGTTAGCAACAGGGTTTGGATATGCGACATCTCACAATGTTGATGTTATCAACAACTCTTGGGGAGATCAGGGTGGAGCCTTTTACAAAGAAATGCATAGTGCTATCTTGGAAGATGCTATTAGGACCGCAATGACTTCTGGTAGGAATGGGAAAGGAATGATTGTTGTTTTTGCTTCTGGAAATTATAATAAATCAGTGCCAGATTATCCCGCAAATTTCCATCCAGACATTCTTGTTGTTGGTTCCGTAGACCAAAGGGATAAAAAATCTAGTTTTTCATCTTATGGGAAAGCTCTTGATGTTGTTGCACCAGGTAGTAATATTTTATCAACAGTTCCTAACAATGGTCTTGATGAGATGAGTGGTACTTCTATGGCAGCTCCTCATGTGAGTGCCATCGCTTCATTAGTTTTATCTATTAATCCAGAATTGACAAGAAAAGATGTTGTAGATATAATAGAACAAACTGCACAAAAGGCAGGAAATTATGTATATTCTACTTTACCTGATAGAACGAATGGAACTTGGAATGAGCAAATGGGATATGGTATCTGCGATGCCTTTTCAGCTGTTTCAGCAGCACAAGGAGGGATTGTTTACTTCTATGATCAAACAGTAACATCCAATAGAAATGTAGCAGGATGGATTATTAAAGCAAAAAATTTTAATGTTACAAGCAATTCATATTTGAAGTTCACATATGGTAATATTGTAACTATTGATGCTCCATTCACCATAACGAAAGGTTCTGTATTTGAGATCTCCAAGAAATAATTATCTTTTATATGCAGAAGAGGGATAAAATTTATCTGATAAAATTTATCCTTCTTCTGTCGTTCTTTTTAAGGATATTTCTTCCTTTTTCACCCTGAATTAATCTTTGATAAGATGTGATAATGATGGATCAGACTTTATCCTTTCCGTTTCCTTGCCAACAAGATTTAAAACCTCTCTCTTCACTCGTTTATAATTTTCCTCTATTGTTTCTTTGAGAGTATCTTTCCCCTCTTCATCTGTGAACTCAACAATCACAGGAATTGATAGATAGGCTTTCATCTCAGCGGAGACTTTGACACTATCCACCACTATTTCAGCATGGAAAATCTTCTGGTCGATGCGTTCATCGAAGTTGTCAGATACTGCTCCAACGAACATACCTTGTGTAAGGTTGGAAATCTTACTTGCAGGGATAAGACTATCCATCTGTGTTGAAATGGAAGTGGATTTGTCGTTACGGTTGATGGTCATAGACTGTCGTTGCTGGAGAACCTTTCCAAATCGTTCAGAAAGCGTCTTGGCCGTTTCTCCGACGACTTGCCCGGAGAAAACATTGCCTACCGTATTCTGAATCACTTTGCTCTCCTTATCCCCATAGTCACGGGTAAGCTGCGAAAAGTCCTGAAAACCCAGACACACTGCTACTTTATTACTTCGTGCAGTGGCAATCAGATTGTCCAAACCACGGAAGTAGATTGTCGGCAACTCGTCGATAATCACTGAGGATTTGAGTTGCTTCTTCTTGTTGATGAGCTTCACGATACGGCTGTTATACAAACCAAGTGCAGCCGAGTAGATATTCTGACGGTCGGGATTGTTACCCACAACAAGGACTTTCGGCTCATTGGGATTGTTGATGTCAAGTGAGAAATCATCACCTGTCATTACCCAATAGAGAGCTGGCGAAATCATACGTGAAAGCGGTATCTTGGCACTGGCAATCTGTCCCTGTAGCTGGTCTTGCGCTCCGCCCTCCCAAGCATCCATAAAGGGAGAAAGGTAGTTGGCAAGCTCATCGTAGGAAGTAAGTATCGGAAATATCTGTGCGTAGGGACGGTTCAGGAATTCTATGGCATGTGGAAAGGTGCAATACCTGCCGTTCTCATATATCTTCAGAAACCAGATAATGGCGGCAAGCAAGATAATCGGTGATTCGACGAAAAAATCTCCTTGCTTCTGAATCCACGAACGGTTCAGATTAAGCATAATGGTATAGGCACTCTCGTAGGCATCCGATATATCCGTCATAAAAGCAGGATTGATTGGATTGCAGCGGTGCGATTTGCGTGGGTCATCAAAGTTAATCACATAGAACTGAGGCTTTACTTGGTAGGCATCAAGGTGGTTGAGCAAATGGTTGTAGGCAATCTCGGAAAGGTCGGGAAACTTATAATCATAGATATACATGGCAAAGCCTTTCTCTATCTGTTGCTTGATGTAGTTGTTCACGATAGCGTATGACTTACCAGAGCCGGGTGTGCCGAGCACCATCGAGGCACGGAATGGATTGACTACATTGATCCAGCCCTTGTTCCACTTCTTCTTATAGTAGAATCGTGTAGGAAGGTTTACCGAGTATTCGTTCTCCATCAACCGAGTTTCCTGCATAAAGCTCTCATTCTCGGTATTGAACACATCGTCCATCAAGTTGTTTTTGAGCAGTCGGCTCATCCACACACCTGCCATCAGCAGACAGATATAGCCCACAGACAGCGTAAAGATATAGAGCGAAGCAGTACCCACCTTACCAATGGGCAATGCCAACAGCCACCAATTCAGAAAAAAGAGCACAAAACCTGCGAAAAGCACCGTCCAAATCTTTGGCCATGTGATTTTCTCTTCCTTCACGCCTTTTGTACCTAAACAGGAGAGCGCAAGGAAAACCACACAAAAGAGTTTCGTCCAAAGGATGGACGAGAACAAGCCCGTAGTCCGCTCAAAATTCATCAGTATTTTGTTGATGATGCTCAATGTGAAATGCCATTGCTGGAATGCCTCGTAACAAAACCAATAACAGTTAATCAGGAGGAATATCACAGATATACCCCGCATAAAGTCCATAACTTTACCCAATGCCCTTAAATCATCTTCTTGTGCCATAATAATGTATTTGTAGCCTCCCCCCAACCCCTCCGAAAGGAGGGGAGTTGGAATTGCTCGTTTATTTAATGTTTTCTTCGTCTAAGATTTACCTTACTTTGCTTTCGGAGTTTACGCTGCCATGCCGCTTCTTTCCAATCATCATTGCCCGATGCAGAGAAAGTTTCTCCCACCATATCGTCGATTAGTTCATCAACAAGGTTGTCGCCTTCCTCTGTGTCTTGTTGTAATAACTGCATGTTATTTATCTGTTCATGGCTAACGGACGGATTACCATAAAGCGATTCATCCAAGAATGGATTGTGAGCAGGGTTAGAGAAGTACTCGTTAAACTTATTGGCGGCATATCCCTTCCCCAATCGTGAGCCGTTGAGCGCAACGCCTCCTTCGTCGTCTATGAAGGTAATGCCATAGATACGTCCGCTTTCATTCTTTCGGATTGCCACACGCAAGCCCTGTTCCTCCAATCTTTGTCGAAGTTCTTCCTCTGTCTTTGGAGAGGTACGCATAACTTCCAATATCTTTCTTCTAACGGTTGGTATCAGCGGCTTGATGGCTTGCTTCGATTTCCGCATCCTGTTCTGCACGGCAGTGTGGCCTACACCACGGCCGATGTCTGAGGCATGGATGGGTGTGCCTGCCTTGTTTCCCTTGTCATTAGTCGAGACATAGACAAGCCCGTCGTATTTCCTTCCCCGAAACTCCTTCCTGACTTCTTCCACTGCAAGATTGTATGCGGAGAGAACGGCGTTCAGTTCACCCAATGAACAGAAGCGATAATGCTTCAGCACCCTGCGGAGGACGCTTGCCACCTGCTCCTTGATGTTTCCTTTACCCATATCCACCTTGGGCGTTTCTGTTTCTGCCTTATTACTAATTTTTGAACTTGGAATAAGATTATACTTCCTTTCCAAGGCATCGGTAATCTGCTTGCTCCGCCGCTTCTCAAACTTATCGTTCATCTTTCTTCCTTTGCTGTCCACCCGAAGCGACACGATGTGTATATGCTCACGGGCAATGTCATTATGCTTGAAGACGATGTAGGGTTGCTTGCCATAGCCGAGTGCCTCCATATATTCCTTTGCAATCTGCGTGAGTTGCTCATCAGATAGTTTCTCGTCTGGGTGCGGATTGAGGGAGCAGTGAAAAACCGTTTTCTTTGTCCTGCATTGCTCTGGTATCGTCTTTTGCATATCGGCAAGTACCTTATCCATTTGAAAAGTGCCATCGAAGCCTTTCCGAAGTTCGTTCACGCAGAGGACTACCGCTTCGTTGTGCTGCATCTTTTTGAAGTTATACCCCAATGCTCCTCCAAGGTTCTCGGTAGAAGAAATCTTTGCAATCATATTCCTTTATCGACTATCAAATTGTTCCGTCAGTTGGATGGCTTTCTGTTGTAGCGTGATGATTTGACCAGAGATTTTTTCCAATTTTTCAAGTAAAATCTGTGCAGTTTTCACGCTGTGATAAGAGTTTATTGCGCGTACTGTTTGGTTGTAGAGTACGCCTATCCGATGATTTTCGGCAATCAATTCCGAGAGTTTACGATAATAATCCACAGCGGATTTATCTACTGTTATCACCTTGAACTTCTCCCCAAGAATACAGCCACGCACAAAATCAGACTTCGATTTTGCACCGGATTTATGGAAAAGTTCAATGACTTTTTGCTGGTCTTTGGGGTTGGGCAACCGTACATGCCAGTTGTCCCAACGTGGCTTTTCTGCCGTCTTTTGTTCTGAACCGTGTTCCGTTTCCTTTTTCATATTCGTTTTGGCTTCTAATTACGACTTTGGAGTAATTCATCTCCCCTTCGGGGCAAGGGTATTTGTGGTACAAACGTCGGTTTGTGTTACAAAGACACACCTTGCCAATATCAAGATAACTCATTATCAATGGTATTCTCTCTTTTTCCTCGCATTTCCCTGCACTTCATCGGTGTCATATAATCAGCCAAAATATCATTTATTTTGCAGTCAGAACGAACGAACAATGGCATGATGATACAAGTAAAAGATACATCGTATTACCGTTGGCTTACACCAAAGATGACAAGAAGGAACGAAACATATTCATAACAATTTGTTGTCATGACAAACTATTGTCAGTACAACAGATAGCAAGAACTATAAATCGTCTTTTCAGACTATCGCACGAACCATACGCAGCCAGAACAAACTGCCTGCTGATACTTCTCAAGAATGAGAGAACGTCCAAACATCAAATAGACAAGTAATATGAACTAAGAAATTATCATTATGGAGAACAAACAACAACGCCCCATCTTTCTGGGGTTCTCCTCGCAAAAGGGAGGAGTCGGAAAAAGCACGCTTGCCGAAATCGTAAGCAGCATATTGTACTACGAACAGGATATCAACCTCTTCGTGGTGGACTGCGACCTGTCGCAGGATTCGAAGCCGTCAAGACAGCACAAAGTAAGATTGACGCTATCAGCAATGAGAAGTACCAGTTGGTTGTGTTCGACTTTCCCGGTCATGCAGGAACAACGGAGTTGATGGAACTGTCCCTTCAAATGGACTATATCCTGTCTCCACTTGAAGCCGACATACAGTCGCTCGTCTCTTGTATGGCATACGCCAAGACCATTACGGATATTGGTGTTTCTATGTCCGACTCACGGATAAAGGACATTATTCTGTTCTGGAACAAGGTGGACAGAAGGGTGAGGAACATCATCATTGACGAATACACGAAGCTCATCCAAGGACATGAGCTCGTGTTCCGTTCCACCTATCAGCCTCCTGCAAAGGGACTGCGAACGGGTACGGGGCTGGATGAACTCGTCTCCGAGATAATTCAACGTTTCAAACTAAAAACAAAAACAGAACATGGCAACGATTGAGGAAAGAAAACAGCAACTGGAAAAGAAGCTAAAGAAAATGGCAGAGGACAATGTTGTGGTGAAACCTGTCACGGTCCCCAACCCCTTCGATCCATCCGAGGACACCGAGCCTTCCCTCGCAACATCACGAGAGGAAGACAAAGGTTCGGAAGAAATGAAGACGGCAAAAGAAGAACGAACAGACGAAACAGGAGGAGAGGAAATCGGGAACACGGAGCCGAAAAGAGAAAGGAAGCCAAGAATGGAAAAGTCCGGCAGGTCGTCCCTTTCCATAGAGGAATACCGTTCCCTATACTTTCATCCCGTACGTTCGCAAATGCGGACAGCTTTCTCCATCAATTTGGAGACATTACAGAACCTACGCAATGTGCTACAAGACTTAGGAGAAAGGGTATCTATTGCTTCCTATATTGATAATATCCTCCGGGAGCATCTGCGGGAACATCAGGAACTTCTCAATAATGCAGCAGCAAAGCAAAGACGTAAGACAACAATAACACTATGATGGAAACAATACTTTTCAGTTTTATACTGGTACTCATCATCATTTGGATGATGCTTGGTATCCTGTATTTCTATATGCGGTATGTATCTCCGTATGACTTCATTATCAAGAAAAACGGAAAGAGCGATGAAGATAGCAAGAAGAAAGAAGCAACGAAGAAAAAAGACGGACAGAAAGGAAAAGGAACAATAGAGCAAGCCGAGTTTGTACTGATTGGAAAAAGCTGTTCCACTTCCCCGATTATCCCACAAATTCCCTCTGTTTCATCATCTGAAAATTCGGAGCAGAATAATAATAATTTTGCACCGCAGAACTCCGAAAAGGAGGAAGAAATGAAAGAGGACAACGAAATGGACGTTGATTTTGAGATGGAGAGAGTGGACGAAAATGAGATTGTTCGTGAGGAATTAAACCTATCCATCGAGTCCACATCGGGCGAAGCCGAAATTTCGGAGCAGTCCGTCCTCGCACGTGACTTAGTCCGCCTGCAAAAGTGGGCAAAGAACAGTGAGGAGGCTGATGAGGAAGAAGTCAAAGAGACCGTTCTGCGGCTTCAAGACTCAGACCTATTGGATAAGTACAAAGAAAACATCGCCAAGATGCTGGGTGAACAAGCCTCGCTATTGGAGAAAATCCGTAAGGCGGAAGAAAAGGAAGAACAGAGTGCTCAACCAGCAATGCCTTCATCACAAAACCCAACATCTCCTGTTTCTAGCATATCTGACACAGCAGTGGGCGATGCAGACGACAGACCGCTGTCCTATTATCTGTAAAAATGGTTTCTTGATTTTCATATTTCGGAGGAATGCAGGGGTGGCTCAAAAGTAAAATAATCAGCCAATATCTATCATACGATAAAACCGAGCCACCCCTGACACCTCCACAAGAAGATAATTCGTTTAACAACTTAAAATAAACAGCAAAATGAACAACAAAAAAATTACAATGATGCTGCTCCTGACGGCACTGACCACCGCAGCAGCGTACGCACAGGGAAACGGTATGGCAGGTATCAACGAAGCCACGAAGATGGTAACCTCCTACTTCGACCCGGGTACGAAACTCATCTATGCCATCGGTGCCGTAGTGGGCTTGATTGGAGGTATCAAGGTATATAACAAGTTTAGCTCAGGCGACCCCGACACGAGCAAGACAGCCGCTTCTTGGTTCGGTGCGTGTATCTTCCTGATTGTGGCTGCCACCATCTTGCGTTCCTTCTTCCTGTAAACGATGGCACAATGGGAAATCAATAAAGGTGTAGGTCGGACGGTAGAGTTCAAGGGCTTGAAGGCGCAATATCTCTTCCTTTTTGCAGGAGGATTGTTGGCGGTCTTCATCCTCGTGGTGGTACTCTATCTCTGTGGCATCGACCAGATAGTCTGTCTCGGTCTTGGCTTAGTGGGTGCAACACTCGTTGTGTGGCAAACGTTTGCCATGAACCGCAAGTACGGCAGATACGGACTGATGAAGCAGGGAGCCATTAAGATGCACCCGCGCTACCTCTTGAACCGCCGTACCGTCTTTCACCTGATTCGTAACCTCAAACCAAAACGCAAGGCATAATGAGAAACAACAGTAAAATCACGACCTTGGAAGCGAAGTTCCCGCTGCTCTCCATCGAGCAGGGTTGCATGGTGAGCAAGGATGCCGACATCACAGTGGCTTTCCGTGTGGAGCTGCCCGAACTCTTCACCGTTACCTCTGCCGAATACGAGGCGATGCACTCGGCATGGCACAAGGCAATCAAGGTGCTGCCCAACTATACCATCGTGCATAAGCAGGACTGGTTTATCAAAGAGAACTACCAAGCCAAAATGAATAGTCAGCAAGGCTCTGGACTTAGCTTTCTTGCCAAAAGTTCAGAGCGACACTTCAACGAGCGTCCTTTCCTGCACCACTCGGTCTATCTCTTCCTGACCAAGACCAACAAGCAGCGTATGCAGCGACAGAGCAATTTTTCCTCGCTCTGCCGTGGGCATTTGCTCCCCAAGGAGATTACCGACAAGGAGGAAGTGATCAAGTTTATGGAAGCCGTGGACCAGTTCGAGCGCATTATCAACGATACGGAGCAAATTCGGCTCACTCGTATGAAGGAGGAGGATTTGGTGGGTACAGCCGAGCAAGGTGGACTATTGGACCGATACTTCTCCCTTTCAGAAGACGGACACGCTTCTTTGGAGGACATCCGCTTGGGTGCCGACCTTGTGCGTGTCGGGGACAACCGCCTTTGCCTGCATACGCTCTCGGACACGGACGACCTGCCCACAAGTGTTTCCACCGACACACGCTATGAGCGATTATCAACCGACCGCAGCGACTGCCGTCTGTCTTTTGCCGCTCCCGTAGGCTTGTTGCTGCCGTGCAACCATATCTACAATCAGTATCTCTTCATCGAGGACAGCGACGATAACCTGCAAAGGTTTGAGAAACAGGCACGCAACATGCACTCGCTTGCCCGCTACTCCCGTTCCAATCAGATTAACGAAGAATGGATACAGGAGTATCTCAACATTGCCCACTCGCAGGGCTTGACCTCCATTCGTGCTCACTTTAACGTGCTGGCATGGAGCGATGACAAGGAGGAACTTCGCAACATCAAGAATGATGTGGGCAGCGCGTTGGCACTGATGGAGTGCAAGCCACGCCACAACACCATTGATACGGCAACCCTCTATTGGGCAGGCATCCCCGGCAATGCCGCCGACTTTCCAAGTGAGGAGAGTTTCTATACCTTTATCGAGCCGGCTCTCTGCTTTTTTACGGCTGAGACCAACTATAAGGACTCGCTTTCTCCCTTTGGTATCAAGATGGCTGACCGACTTTCTGGTAAGCCTATCCACTTGGATATTTCTGACCTACCAATGAAGAAAGGTGTTATAACCAACCGCAACAAGTTCATCCTCGGTCCGTCGGGTAGTGGCAAATCTTTCTTCACCAACCACATGGTACGCCAGTATTACGAGCAAGGGGCGCATGTGCTTTTGGTCGATACGGGTAACAGCTATCAAGGCTTGTGCGAGCTTATCCACCGCAAGACCAAGGGCGAGGACGGTGTCTATTTCACCTATACCGATGAGCATCCTATCTCTTTTAATCCTTTCTTCACCGATGATTACTTCTTTGATGTGGAGAAAAGGGAAAGTATCTGCACCTTGTTGCTTACGCTTTGGAAGAGTGCCGATGAACATATTACCAAGACAGAAGCAGGCGAACTTGGTTCTGCCGTGGGTGCCTACATCGAACTTATCAGGACGGATCACACCATCGTTCCCTGCTTCAACACTTTCTATGAGTATCTGCGCGATGTGTATCGGGAGGACATGGAGCAACGGGACATTAAGGTCACGCTTTCGGACTTCAACATCAACAATCTCCTAACGACACTCAAGCAGTATTATAAAGGTGGACGCTATGACTTTCTGCTGAACTCGGACAAGAACATCGACCTGCTCTCCAAACGCTTCATTGTCTTTGAAATTGACCAAGTAAAGGACAACAAGGATTTGTTTCCTGTCGTGACGATTATCATTATGGAAGCCTTCATCAACAAGATGCGCCGATTAAAAGGTATCCGCAAGATGATTCTCATCGAGGAAGCATGGAAGGCGATTGCGTCAGCTAATATGGCGGACTATATCAAGTACCTCTACAAGACCGTCAGAAAGTATTTCGGTGAAGCCATTGTCGTAACGCAGGAGGTGGACGACATCATCCAGTCGCCCATTGTCAAGGAGAGTATCATCAACAACTCCGACTGCAAAATCCTGCTTGACCAGCGCAAGTACATGACCAAGTTCGACGGTATACAAGCCATGCTCGGACTCTCCAAAAAGGAGAAGATTCAGATACTTTCCATCAACCAGAACAACGATCCCAACCGACTATACAAAGAAGTATGGATTGGTCTCGGCGGTATGCAAAGTGCCGTCTATGCCACGGAGGTAAGCATGGAGGAATACCTCACCTATACCACCGAGGAGACGGAAAAGGTGGAGGTGATGCAGCGTGCGGAACAGCTGGGTGGCGACATTGAAACCGCCATCAGGCTACTCGCCAATGAGAAAAGAAACAATAAGAAGAAATAAATACGAACCATCAAAATAGTAGTAATAATGAAAAAGTTTTTATTCATGGCTCTCTTAGGATTGAGCCTTTCTATTCCCAAAGCCCACGCACAATGGGTAGTAACCGACCCGGGCAACTTTGCGGGTAACATCGCCAATTCCGTCAAGGAAATCGCCACCGCCTCGAAGACGGTGAAGAACACCTTGGACGGATTCAAGGAGGTGGAAAAGCTCTACAACGACACGAAGAAGTATTACGACGATTTGCGTAAGATCAAGAACTTAATCGGTGATGCCTATAAAGTAAAAGAATGTATCCTGATGGTGGGTGACATCTCGGAGATTTACGTTACCTCTTACAAGAAGATGCTCTCAGACAAGAACTTCCGTCCTTCGGAACTTGCTGCAATGGCTTCCGGCTATACCAAGTTATTGGAATTGAGCGGCGAGAGCCTGAAAGAACTCAAATCGGTTGCCAAAAGCAATGTGTTCTCGATGAACGACCACGAACGTATGCAGCAGATAGACCATATCTATACCACGCTGCGTGAATATCGTTCGCTGGTATCTTACTACACCCGTAAGAACATATCGGTGAGCTTCGTGCGTGCCAGAGAGAAGGGGGAACTGAGCGAGGTAAAATCCCTCTACGGTAATATGGCAAGCCGCTATTGGTAATCAAGTAAGGAAAGGACAAACTTATGGATTTTGCCAGTTTACACGATTTGCTCCGCTCGACCTATGACGAGATGATGCCGCTTTGTTCGGATATGACAGGTGTGGCAAAGGGGATTGCGGGCTTGGGCGCACTCTTCTATATCGCACTGAGGGTATGGGCTTCGCTTGCCCGTGCCGAGGCAATCGACGTGTTTCCGCTCCTACGTCCCTTTGTGATTGGTTTTTGCATTATGTTTTTCCCTACGATAGTGCTTGGCACAATGAATGGCGTACTCTCCCCAATCGTCAAGGGTACGGAAATGATGGTGGACAAGCAGGAGGGGACGCTTGCCAAACTTATAGCACAAAGGGATAAGTTGCAGGAGGAAGCCTATCTGCGCAACCCCGAAACGGCATTTTTGGTATCGAATGAAGCCTTTGACCAAAAGATTGAAGAGATGGGCATCGTCGGTCCGGAGGATGCCATAACCATTGCGGGAATGTATGCGGAACGCTCTGCCTACCAAATGAAACAATGGATTTTGAAGTGTGTTCACGATATTATGGAGATACTCTTCCACGCTGCGGGATTGATTATTGACACGCTGCGCACTTTCATTCTGATTGTGCTCTCCATTCTTGGACCCGTCGTATTCGGCATTGCCGTATGGGACGGACTTTCGGGGTCGATGACGGCTTGGTTTTCTCGCTATATATCGGTGTATCTATGGCTACCGGTGAGCAGCATCTTGACCGCCCTTCTGACAAAGATACAAGTGCTGATGGTGCAGAAAGATATTGAAACCCTTAGCGACCCGAATTTCCTCCCCGATGCGGGCAGTTGGTATCACATCGTCTTCTTCCTCATCGGTATCGTGGGCTATTTCTGTGTGCCTACGGTGGCAGGCTGGATTATCGAAGCAGGTGGCGGCATCGGCTCTTACGGTCGTAACGTCAATCAGACGGCTCAGCGTGGAGCGCAGGGCGCATACACCGGAGGCAAGTATTTGGCAGGTGGAGCCGGAGCCGTTGCAGGCAATGCCGTCGGACGTATCAAGGGTGCATTACTCAAAGGTAAATAACAAAAAACGAAAAAAACAATGGAATTCAAATCACTCACCAATATCGAAACCTCATTCCGTCAGATAAGGCTCTATGCCTTTGTCTTTGCCATCGTCTGTGTGGCGGTCAGCGGATACGCAGTCTATGCCTCTTACAGCTTTGCCAAAGAGCAAAGGGAGAAAATCTATGTGCTTGACCAAGGGAAATCCTTGATGCTCGCACTGAGTCAGGATGCAAGCAAGAACCGCCCTGTGGAAGCGAGGGAACACGTCCGCCGTTTCCACGAACTGTTCTTCACCATCGCGCCCGATAAGGATGCTATCGAGAAGAACATGGAGCGTGCCTTCCTGCTCTGCGATAAGTCGGCTTTCAATTACTACAAGGACTTGGCGGAAAAGGGCTATTACAACCGTGCCATTTCGGGCAATATCAATCAGCGTATCGAGGTGGACTCCATCCGCTGCAACTTTGAGGTCTATCCCTACGAGGTAACGACCTACGCCCGTCAGTTCATCGTGCGACCGAGCAACATCACGGAGCGTAACCTGATTACGACCTGCACCTTGCAGAACTCCGTCCGCTCGGACAACAATCCGCAGGGCTTCCTGATGGAACAGTTTATGGTGCGACAGAATCAAGACCTCCAAACCTATAAACGATAGCACGATGGAAAGGACAAGGGGATTTTCATTCGCACGGCACTATCTGAGGGCGCACTTGTGGCTCCGCCATCGGTGCGATAGGCTCACGGCAAGGCAGCGCAAGCTGATTGTATTCGGATTGAGTTTTGTCTATCTCGTCTGTTCCTTAGTGATGATAGCGCAGTTTTTCCTGCCGCACGATAAGGAGGAAAGACAGTCTATCCCCAAGGGAAAAATAATAGACAGCGACATCCATACAGATAGCGTATTTATACGACTTTATCAACAATATTCAACTAACAGTAATGAAAATGGATAATAAACAGAAAGAACAACTGAAGAAAGGACTGGTCTTCGGTGGGCTGGGACTGCTTTTCGCCCTCTCGATGTGGTTCATCTTTGCCCCGTCGGGCAAGGAGAAGAGCGCAGCACAGCAGGGACTGAACGACAGCATACCGCAGGCGACTACCGAACAGCTGACGGGAAACAAACTAAAAGCCTACGAATTGGGCGACAAGAACCGTCAGGACGAACAGACACGCGAGGAGATGGGCAGGCTTTCGGATTACTTTGATAGTAATACCGCCCCCTCGGAAAGCGAGCGTGCCGAAGCAGCCGCTTCGACGGCAAAGATTGAAAACTCGATGCACCGCTATGAGGAGAACAACCGCCTGTTGAACTCTTTTTATGCGCCCGACCCCAATGAGCAGGAGCGTGAGGCACTGCGCTCGGAGTTGGACAACCTCAAAAAGGAATTGGCATCCAAGAACGAGAGTGAGGATGCGGAGGAGAAGCGACAGCTCGCCCTGATGGAAAAGAGTTACCAAATGGCGGCGAAGTATCTGCCACAATCTTCTTCAACTACCAATGCTGCCCACGCTTTTACACCCGCAAAGGAAAAGGGAGTTTTGGAAACATCGGCAACAAAACAAGTATCGGTAGCCGGTTCTCTCCCTGCAATGGAGGTATTGGCAGAACGTAAGCAGGTGGTGTCTTCGCTCAACCAGCCGATGACAGATGCCGACTTCGTTCAGCAATATGGCACGAAGCCACGCAATATGGGCTTTCTTTCGCTCACGAGTGCGGTTGCTGCTGTACCCCGCAACACGCTCAGCGTGGTGGTGGACAGGACGGCAACGCTGAAGGAGGGCGACAATGTGGCGTTGCGCCTTCTCGAAACTGCCCAAGTGCAGGGCTTGCGCATTCCCCGCCAAAGCCGACTCATTGCGAGGGCTAAGATTGAGGGCAACCGCCTGCACCTGCTCGTTAAGAGCATTGAAGTGAAGGGACAGATTATTGCCGTGAAGCTCTCGGCATACGACACAGACGGACAGGAGGGTGTGTTCATTCCCGGTTCGGAGGACATTAACGCTCTCAAAGAGGTGGGTGCGAACATCGGTGGTTCGATGGGAACTTCCTTCACCTTTGCTTCCTCCGCCAAAGACCAGATTATCTCGGAGGCGGCACGTGGGGTGATGCAGGGCGCAAGTCAGCTGCTCCAAAAGAAACTCCGCACCGTCAAGGTAACACTTAAAGGCGGCTACCGCCTGTTCTTGGTTCAGTCAAAATAAGCATATCAATCAATAAAAATAGCAATAACAAAATAATAACAACAATGAAAAAATGGATTTTTTCGGCTGTCCTGCTTGCCACGATGGGAGCGTCAGCCACTGCACAGACAACGACTTCAACGCTCACGCCCGACCGTCCGCTCTCATCGGGAGAACTCTTTCAAGGCATGAGCAAGGCAATCCCAAACGGACGCATCGTCCTGCCATACGGCTTGGAGGTTACTTTTGAAAAGACGGTGCATCTGATTTTCCCTTCGGCTGTCCGCTATGTCGATTTGGGTTCACAGAACATCATCGCCGGCAAGGCGGAGGATGCGGAGAACGTACTGCGTGTGAAGGCTGCCGTCAAGGACTTTGAGACGGAGACCAATATGAGCGTGATTTGCGAGGACGGCTCATTTTATGCTTTCAACATGAAATATGCCGATGAGCCAGAGAAACTCAGCGTGGAGATGAAGGACTTTCTGTCGCCCGTCGAGGGACGTTTGCCGAGCAACCGTGCGGACATCTACTTCAAGGAACTGGGTAACGAGTCGCCCGTGCTTGTCAAGCTGATGATGAAGACCATTTATCAGAATGACAAACGCTATATCAAGCATATCGGCACGCAGCAGTTCGGTATGAAGTTCCTGCTTCGTGGCTTGTATGCCCATAACGGCTTGTTGTATTTCCACATTCGTATGGAAAACGGCACGAATATGCCGTACTCGGTGGACTTTATCACCTTCAAGGTTGTGGATAAGAAAGTAGCCAAACGCACTGCCATTCAGGAGAGAGTGCTACAACCCTTGCGTGCGTATCATCAGGCGATGTATGTCAAAGGAAAGCATACGGAATGTTCGGTGTTTGCTTTGGAACAATTCTCCCTTTCAGAAGATAAACAACTCGAAGTTACGCTTTATGAGCGTAACGGAGGACGGACGCTGACGTTCTATGTCGAGCCGGAAGACCTCTTGTTGGCACAGAAGATTGATAACCTCAAACTCAAATGGTAATGAAAAAGGTACTCTTTTTATTGGCTTGTGCGGTGGCGACGATGCTGCCGGCACAAGCGCAAAGACTCATTCTGAAGCAGAAAGGAATAGAAGTCGTGGGCAGCCTGCCAATAATCAAGGGTGAAAAACTTTTTGCCAAGGATAACTTCGGTGTCGGCTTGTCGCTCACTCGATATTTGAAGCGTGAGAACTATACTTTTATGGGTATGGACTATGAGCAGCAGAATATGCCGTATAGGGATTATGGCATAAAACTCAAGGATGCGCTTTTGCAGGTAGGCTATATGCACCCGATACTCTCCGACAATGGCAAGAACGTGTTCTTCTATGGTGGCATATCCGCATTAGGTGGTTATGAAGAAATCAACAAGGATCAGAAGCTACTGCCCGATGGGGCAAAACTGCTTGACCGCTCACGCTTCGTCTATGGCGGTGCCGTGTATGGCTCGGTGGAAGTATTCCTTACGGACAGGCTTCTGTTTCTTGTCAAGGCACAAGGGCGGTTGCTCTTCGGCTCTGACGTGCATCGTTTCCGTCCTGCGCTATCAG